>ENA-OWOZ01000194-OWOZ01000194.1-bioreactor-metagenome-genome-assembly--contig:-NODE-194-length-86425-cov-8.673704_pt1 | contig 86425 bp, 83 predicted proteins | sample MGYA00238140_ERZ651804 | MGnify/ENA primary metagenome ERZ651804 (study PRJEB26910, sample SAMN07631232) | bioreactor metagenome | isolation source: Switchgrass digestor | place: USA: Dartmouth...
CTTATCTCCCCCAAGAGTCCACATCGACGGGGAGGTTTGGCACCTCGATGTCGGCTCGTCGCATCCTGGGGCTGAAGTAGGTCCCAAGGGTTGGGCTGTTCGCCCATTAAAGCGGCACGCGAGCTGGGTTCAGAACGTCGTGAGACAGTTCGGTCCCTATCCGTCGCGGGCGTAGGAAATTTGAGGAGATCTGTCCTTAGTACGAGAGGACCGGGATGGACGAACCTCTGGTGTATCAGTTGTCCTGCCAAGGGCATAGCTGAGTAGCTAAGTTCGGAACGGATAAGCGCTGAAGGCATCTAAGCGCGAAGCCGACTCCAAGATGAGATTTCCCATACCGTTAAGGTAGTAAGACCCCATGTAGACTACGTGGTAGATAGGTCGGAGGTGTAAGTACAGTGATGTATTTAGCTGACCGATACTAATAGGTCGAGGGCTTGATCTAAACTAAGTCTTAGTATTGTGTAGTTTTGAAGGTGCAGACCTTCGAAAAAAAAATATATATATAGCGAATAATCCGGTGACAATGACGGAGAGGCCACACCTGTTCCCATACCGAACACAGAAGTTAAGCTCTCCAGTGCCGATGGTACTTGGACCGAAGGGTCCTGGGAGAGTAGGTCGTCGCCGGGTTTTTTATTTTTTGCATGTCACAGGTTATTCCTATTGGGTCAATCGCTGGTCACTAACCTCTGATCACTAATTTTTGGGTATTCCTCTGGGGTCTTAATTTAAGAACACGGATTCACTATGTAATACCAGTTATAAGGGAATAGAAATATTATTGCTCAGAAATGCAATAGGCAGAACAATCAATATCTTGATAAAGGCTATATTGTCTAGAATAAAAGTATATGTATTTACACATATGCTTTTTTTATATGCTTGTTATCTAATTAATATCCTTTAGTGGTTTAAAAAACCTCAGAGGAATACCAAGCACGTAGCAAGACGGTATAGGAATACCTCATGTAATTTTACATATTTATTTCCCCATTAAATACTTTGCAAAAGGTGAATCAATAGGGATCACAATAGTTGGTTTATTCATTAATGTTTTCTTGTATGCTTCTAAGGTTCGCATAAACTTATAAAATTCCGGGTCTTTATTATAGCTACTGGCATATATTTGTGCCGCTTCTGCATCAGCTGCCCCTTTAATTCTCTCAGCTTCTGCTTGTGCTTTAGATAATATCATATTTACTTCTTTATCTGTTTCAGACCTTATTCTTGATGCTTCTTTCTCACCTAAATTCAAATATTGGGAAGCAATTATTTCCTTCTCAGATTTTATTCTTGTATATACTGCGTCTTTATTTTCATCTGATAGGTACATATTTCTAAATCTGGCATCAATAACTTTGATTCCGTAAACTTCTAGTTCATCACTGATATATGCTGACAAGATTTTATTTAATTCATTATTATTATTAATGATATCGATAAAACTTTGATTAATAGAACTTATTTTCAAATATGAACTAACAGTATTTTCAATTCTTATTTCCGCATTTACATTTGATTGTAGCGTATGGATAAATAGCTTTGGATCATTTATACTCCAAAGTACAAATGTTTCGATGAAAAGGTTTCTATTATCTTTAGTGATAATCTTTAAAGGCTGAGACTCATAGCAGAATATTTTTTTAGAAATAGTCGATGTAGTATTAATTAAAGGTATTTTAAAATATAAACCTGGCTTATCAATCACTTTGATTGTTTTACCAAAAGTTGACACAAACATTATTTCATCTTCCTGAACTATGTGTGCATTTAAAATAATTATAAGTACAATTACTATTGTAGATATGAGTAAAGCAGCTTTTTTTATGGCAGATATAAGTTTATTATCTCTTTTTTTTATATTAATGTTATTAAAATGATTCATTTATTCTCACCTTTTTCTTCTTCAAAAGTAAAATAATTTAATGTCCCTTTATGCGTATCCATTATGTATATATTCGCTCCAGGCAATACTTCTTCAATTGTTTCTATAAGCATCCGTGATCTTGTTACATCCCTGCTAATTCTATATTCTTTATATAACGAATCAAAGATTTCTGTTTCTGATTTTGCTTTATTTATTCTTTCTTCGTAATAAGCTTCTGCTTCCTTAATAATTCGATCAGCTTCACTTTCTGCAGCAGGTATTTTTTGATTCCTATATTCTTCAGCTTTTTTTATTAGAATATTTTTTTGCTCAATAGCATTTGCTACAGTTTCATATGAAGAAATTATATCTTCAGGAGGTCTTGCATCAACTATTTTTACATTCAAAATTTCTATTCCTAACTCGTAGCTTTTTATATTTTCGTCAACATCTGTTTTTATAGAGTTTTGTATTGATAATTTACCATCAGTTAGTATGTAATCCATTTCTGATTTTCCAATTATATTTTTTACAGATGAGATAACTAAGTTTCTAAGTATATGATCTGGATTCTTTGCACTGAATAGATAATCATATGGATCAGATATTCGCCATTCTATTATTAAATCTGTAAACACAATACCATCATCACTCGTTATAGATTGTGATTCATGGTTGTGATAGTTTTTTGTTGTTTCATTAAGTTCATTGAAACCGATTTCCATTATATTTATCTTGCTTATATTTATCACATCCACTTCTTGTATAGGGTATGGAAACTTTAGATGTAAACCTGGGTCAGTAAAGTCAGTTACTTTTCCGAAGGTTCTTAAAATACCTATTTCTCCATCTTTAACAGTATAAAATGATGAAAATATAAAAAATGCTATAATTAATATAAATAAAGTTGCTAATAATTTTGTGTAAGTGAACATTTTACTTATTTGATAAAACTTATTCATAATAGCCACTCCTTGAAATAAATACTTATTTCTAATAATAGACAAACTGTATGAATTTTATACTGTTAAATAAGCTACTACACTTGACAACGATAGCTATATTACATAATATTTGGATTATTAGAAGTAAAAATTTATACTATTTAGTATAGAGGATGAATTCTTGAGTATTTTATTAAAAGCCTTTTAGAAGATGAAAGTAGAGGTGGAGATCGTAATGGTTGACAATGGTATTAAAAAAAACATTTTGGAAAAACTAGATTCTTTAAAAGGAGAGATATTAGATAATACTTTATTAATATCTTATGAAGCTTTGAGTATTATATGCGATATAACAGGAGAAGCAAATAGAGAAGTAGCAATATTCATTAACAGAAGAGGTGAAATAATTGATGCTGTGATAGGAGATTATAATACAGCAGAACTTAGACAGTATAGTGAGAGAAGATCAGAGGACAGTCTAAGCGGTATAAGATGTATACATACACATCCTAATGGTTATGGCATGCTATCAGATATGGATATTTCAGCATTAAAGGCTTTAAAGCTTGATTTGATAATTGCCATAGGTGTTATAAATGGCATTCCTCAAGAGGCATATTATGCATATTTATCTAAAAAGAACTCCGACTATGACACGGTCTGTAAAGGACCTTTTACAATTAATGACTTTTTAAGTATAAATGCACAAGATCTAATAAGTGAAATAGAGAAAAATTATAAAATAAAAAGAGATAATACTTTTTCTGTAGCTAATGATAAAGAAAAAGCCATTTTAGTCGGCATCAATGGACTTGAAGATTTAGATGAATTAAAGGAGCTATTAGACACTGCTGGTGGAATCGAAGTAGGTAGAATTGCACAGAATAAACATACCGTAGATAATGCATACTTAATTGGGAAAGGAAAACTGAAAGAGCTAAAGATGGAGGTTCAAAAAAAAGAAGCAAATCTTGTTATTTTTGATGAAGAACTGACAGGAATACAAATCAGGAATCTGGAAAGGGAGTTAGATGTAAGGGTTATTGATAGAACTCAGTTAATATTGGACATATTTGCAAAAAGAGCTTCATCAAAAGAAGGTAAACTTCAAGTTGAGTTGGCTCAACTTAAGTATATGATGCCACGTTTAATAGGTTTCGGAGTCCAGATGTCCAGAACGGGTGGTGGAATAGGTACAAGAGGTCCTGGGGAAAAGAAGCTTGAGATTGATAGGCGAAGAATAAGAGAAAGAGTAAGAGAGCTTGAAAGAGACGTTGATGAAATTAAAAAGCATAGAGATTTGATAAGAATCAATAGAGCAGATAGTACATTTCTGGTTTGCTTAGTTGGTTATACCAATGCCGGTAAATCAACATTGTTAAATTCTTTATCTGACTCTCAGGTATATGTAGAAGATAAATTATTTGCAACATTAGATCCAACTGTCAGAAAAGTAAGTTTGAAAAGCGGACAGGATGTGGTAATCAGCGATACTGTTGGTTTCATAAACAAACTTCCTCATGATTTGGTTGCTGCATTCAAATCAACTTTGGAAGAAGTAGTTTATGCGAATCTTCTTATCCATGTAGTTGACGGAAGTAATGAAAATTATGAAGAGCAAATAGAAGTGGTAAATAATGTATTGAAAGATTTAGGTGCTGACAATAAACCAACAATACTGGCAATTAATAAAATTGACAAGAATATGTCTATAAACAGCTTATATAGTCTAGAATTGAGAACCAATTCAGATATCATATTCATATCAGCTAAGAATAAGATAAATCTAGATAAGCTATTAGACAGGATAGAACACTATGTGAACTTGAATAATAAAGTATACGAAATGGTAATTCCATATGCAGAGGGAGCTTTACTGGCATATCTACATGATAATGGAAAGATAATAAAAAAGGAATATAGAGAAAATGGAATATATGTTATGGGTGAGTTTGATTCTATTGCATCAGCAAGGGCAAAAGATTATATATGTCAAAATCAAAAGTAATGTTTCTTCATTATCAGGGTTTCTTTATACCTTTTTTAGAAAATATTTCATAAACACCCATAATAAATAGAAATCCGGAGAAAATTCTTCTTAATATTATTGGATCTAATTTTACTGCCATTTTTGAACCAATAATAGCACCAATTATTCCAGATGAGATTAACGGAATAAGCATATTTTTTTCTATATTCCTGTTTTTGTTATGGATATATACTGCTAAAGAAGCTGCAGGAATGAAGGACAGAAGGTTTATGCTTTGAGCTATCTGTTGCGATAATTGAAGAAAAAATACAAGAGCAGGTATAAGGATGGTCCCGCCTCCGATTCCCATGCCGCCAATAATTCCTGCAGCTATACCTATAATTATTTCAATCATCTTATAATCATCCTTATTGCAGCAATTATCATAAAAATTCCAAACAATTTTCTCAATATACTGATTGAAAGTCTGTTTAGCAACTTTGAACCAATATATGCTCCTATTACAGTACCTATTGTTACCTTAAATGTAGTATTTATATTTATAATTCCTGATTTTGCATATATTAAAGAACTTATAATAGTAAGTGGTAGTATTACAGCTATAGCAGTAGCATGAGCATTATGATCTTTTACCTTTGTAAAAAAAACTAAGGAAGGTACCAATATAGTTCCACCTCCGGAACCACATAGACCATTGAAAATTCCAGCGATAAATCCAATGATCCATAGGCTGGTTTTAGATTTTAAATTCATAATAACGCCTCCTGATCTCCTATACTTTATATATGTTTTGAATTATAGGCAACAATATACGTGAGAATTAATTTACAATATGAAATCACAATGATATCATAAAATATGAAAGTTTTTTTGGAGGGATAAGTATGAAAAATATAGAGAAGCAATGTGAGGAAATATGTTCATGGATTAAAGATACTGTGTCTGCTGCAAAAGCCAATGGTGTAGTATTGGGGCTATCTGGAGGTATAGATTCTGCAGTAGTTGCAGCCTTATGCAAAAGAGTTTATCCAGAAGACACATTATGCTTAATCATGCCTTGTTATAGCAATCCAAAAGATGAAGAGGATGCTAAACTAGTTTCAGAAAAGTTTAATTTAAAAGTAGAGAGAATCGTACTAGATCCAGTTTATGATGCACTTAGAAAGCAAGTTGGATCTTTAGATACAGATTCAAAGCTTTTATTAGGAAATATGAAATCAAGATTAAGAATGATAACATTATATTATTATGCAGGTAAAAACAACTACTTAGTTGCAGGAACCAGCAATAGAAGTGAGCTTACAATAGGTTATTTCACTAAACATGGCGACAGTGGATCAGATATTCTTCCTATTGCTGATTTTGTAAAATCGGAAGTGTATGAGTTAGCAAAATACTTGGGAATCCCTGAGGTAATTATTAATAAGGCGCCTACTGCTGGGCTATGGGAAAATCAAACCGATGAAGGTGAAATGAAAATGACATATAGAGAGTTGGATGATTATATATTATATGGCAAGGCAGATGATCACATAAAGAATAGAGTGGATGATTTGTATAAAGCAAGTGAACATAAGAGAAACATGCCTAAGAAGTATGTTAGATAATTTTACTTTTTTAGATGTTTAGGAGGATGATTTTATGTCAGGACATTCAAAATGGGCAAACATAAAACATAAGAAAGGAAAAGCAGATGCTGCTAGGGGTAAAATTTTTACCAAATTGGGAAAAGAAATATCGATGGCAGCAAAATTCGGCGCTGATCCGGAAACAAACGGTAAACTTAGAGATGCAATAGCAAAAGCTAAAAGCCATAATATGCCTAATGATACTATAAATAGGGCTATAAAGCGAGCTACAGGTGAGTTAGGCAATATAGAATATGAAGAAATTACCTATGAAGGATATGCACCCGGTGGAGTTGCTGTTATTGTTAATACTCTTACCGACAATAGAAACAGAACAGCCAGTGAAATAAGGCATATTTTTGATAAAAATGGTGGGAGCCTAGGAGTTACAGGAGCAGTAAGCTGGATGTTTGATAAGAAAGGTCTTATAATTGTGGAAAGGACTGATGATATAGATGAAGAAGATCTTATGATGAAAGCCTTGGAAGCAGGAGCTGAAGATTTTTCATCAGAAGAGGACTCATATGAAATAATTACTGATCCGGATGATTTTTCAGAAGTAAGGCTAGCACTAGAAAGACATGGTGTGCCAATGGCTTCAGCAGAAGTTACAATGATACCTAAGAACACTGTAGAAGTTACTGACGAAGAAGATGTTAAAAAGATTAATAAAATGTTGGACATGTTTGATGATAATGATGACGTCCAGGATGTATACCATAATGCCGAGTTGCCAGATGATGAAGAATAGAAAACATCAATGGTTCAAAGAGTTATGATATAAATTAAGGGAAAATTGAGTTACTGATAATTCTGAACCCCTTTTTTATGAATAAGAAACATACAAAAAGGGGTTATATTATTTTGTTAGAAAATGAAATGAAATTAAATTTTAATACCAGCAATTGTAGCTTTGGTGTAAGAAATAAGTAAATATAAGCAGTGAGTTATTTTACGAACTAAATTAGTTTGACAATTAGTAATCAATATGTAATAAAATATTATACTTTATAGACTTTCATAATAATTTTTTATTCGATAAGCAATCGAGGATTTAATATTTATACATGTAAATAACTTAATTAAATATACTTTTTGTCTAGTTAATAAGTTTGCAGAACTCGTATGCATATGAAATAATATAAAGTATTATACATAAAATTTTACATAAGAAAGGAAGCCTAACAATGAAAGTAAAGAGAAGATTTTTAGCATGTTTAATACTAAATATTATATTATTTAATTCATTATCATTATTATGTTATGCATATGATGATCAAAACAATGATATAACTTATGGTAAATTATATTATGAACAATACGGAATTTTAAAGTATGAAGGACAATTAAAAGATGGAAAGCCACATGGAATGGGAAAAGGATATGATTGGCATAGTGATAGGGGAGCAGTTTTGAGCTATGAAGGTGAATATAAAAATGGACTGCCAGATGGATATGGAAAAAGCTATGATATTTACGGAAACCTAAATTACATAGGTCAATATAAAAATGGAAAAGAACATGGTTACGGAATAAACATATATAATGGTCTTATTGATTATATAGGCGAACATAAAAACGGAAGGAGGGATGGTTGGGGCATAGAATATTTACATAGCCAATTTGAGTATGAGTGTATAAGAATAAATAATAAAAAATCCATGTTACTAACTAAAGATAGAAATAAGGTTCTAGATCCTATTCCTACTGATTTTTCAATAATAAAAATAAAATTAAATGAAAATGAAGCAAAAGAAGTCTATGGGGAAGTAGTTAATGAAGACAAACTGTTGCAGATTCTTGAAAATCGATCTAATCATCCAAAAGATATAGTAAAACTGACTTTAAGTAGTTTGAAGTACGAAGGAGAAACTCAAAACAATTTACGTAATGGGTATGGAAAGCTATACAACAAAGATGGAGAGATAATTTATGCAGGAAGTTGGAAAAACGATTCTATTAATGGATTTGGAGTCACCTTTTTTAATAATTTAGCATCTTATATAGGCGGTTTTAAAAATAATACGCATGAAGGATTAGGTGTATATGCTAGTGGCGATTTAGGAAATGAAGTTTTCACTGAAATTCAAGATGGAGTTAGTAAAACGACAACTATTCATGGAATGCATAAGTCTAAGTATGTTACAAAAGTACCATTACCATTTCCTAAAATTGAGTGGGATAAAAATAAACAAAGTTACTATGGTAATTTTACTAATGGGAAAATTACCATAGTAGATTTAAATGAAAAAGAACTAAAAAAGATAATTAGAGAATATGATAATTTATATGATGATTTTAAAAGTTACTTTGAAAAGTTTAAGAAAAAAGAATCAGAGAGGTTTATACCTAGTGCTTGATTTAAGTAGAACAGAATAAAATTTCTTTATTCTGTTCTCAGACTGAGCACAAAATATTCTCTATCAAAATATGGCTTTAAGTAATAGTTATGTTTGCATAAAATATAAATAATGGTATTGAATATGTATATCATAATGCTGAGGTCCAGATGAAGAATAGAAAAATAATTCTAAAGTGTATAATAATTAGAATTATGGCAATAATAACCTCCATAAGAGTATGGAGGTTATACTTATGTTTGAAGATAAAAGGAGAGGTAAAAAAAGAATTTCTATTCTTGTTATAGGGCTAATGCTATTAATAGTTTTTGCAATTAGTTACTATATTAATATGGATATTGGTGATGAAGCAAACAGCTTCAACAAAACAAATGAAAATTTAAAAATTCCAGACAGCCTAAAAAAAATAAGTAATGTAGAAACTAGTGATGTCATAAATGGAGACAAGACTGCAGAAGAAGATTTTAAACTGCAGGAGAATCACAAGATTAAATATATAACTCTATTCACCATTTGCAAGCATAAGATAGAGAGAGAAACAGATATACCATCTATTTTCATAGGACTTGATAAAGAAGAGTTTATAGAGAAAAATCCTGGGTGGGATTTTTTAGAGGTAGATGATAGAACTTTGACAGTTGTAAGAGAAATAGATACTTATTGTCCTCGTCATTTCATCATAGGTTTAGAAGGACAATATATTGCTATATATTCTTATGATGAAGATGGAGAAAGAGTATTAAATGAGACAACGGATATCAATATAGAAACCTTGACACCTGAAGATCAATCAATATTAGAAAGCGGAATTGTAGCAGATACAGAAGATGACTTAGAACAAAAATTAGAAGGATTCAGTAATTGAATATAGAGGTAAATATCAAGCTTACATTTGATGGTATATCTTAACTTTCTATGAATACTATGAATAAAAAGGGAAATTCTCAACATTTTTATGCCTATTTATATTAACTGCAGCTAATTGCTGCTTTATTTTTTTTTCCAAAAAGGTTATATTATTCATAGCGAATATATGTTTGGATTGGATGTGTTACTTTTGATAATTATGGGGGTAGATCCGGGAATAGCTATATTAGGTTATGGTTTGCTAAGTATGGAAGGTAACAGATTTTGTGTTATTTCTAAAGGGGCTATTACAACAGAATCTACTATGTCCATGCCTGATAGACTTAGCTATATCTATAATGAGTTAAATTTATTGCTAAAAAAATATAATCCTGATGCTTATGCCATAGAGGAACTATTTTTTAATAAGAATATTAAAACTGCGCTTACTGTTGGGCATGCAAGAGGTGTAGCTATCTTAGCTGCATCAAATAATAAAGTGCCCATTTATGAGTACACTCCGCTACAGGTTAAACAAGCAATTGTGGGCTATGGTAGAGCTGATAAAAAACAGATGCAGCAAATGGTAAAGATGTTATTAAATTTGAATGAAATACCTAAGCCTGATGATGTTGCAGATGCTTTAGCGGTTGCTATATGCCATGGTAATTCTTCTAAATACTCAAATCTATTTAAATTATAAAGGAGCATGAACATGTTTGATTATCTAAATGGTGTTGTTGCTGAAACTGGTGAAGGTTTTATTGTTATTGATATAGGAGGAATTGGCTATAAAGTGTTTAGTTCCTCTAATACTATTTTGCATGTAAAAAATGTTAGTAAAGTAAAATTATACACACATTTGCATGTAAAAGAAGATGATATAGTATTATATGGTTTTTTAAGTAAAAACGAATTGGATCTATTTAAGCTGCTTATATCTGTAACAAGCGTTGGACCGAAAGCTGCTTTGGCAATAATGTCCTGTCTAAAACCAAATGATTTAATAATAGCTATTCAAACAAAAAATATCAAAGCATTGACACAAGCCCCGGGTATAGGCAAAAAAATTGCAGAAAGAATTATATTAGAACTAAGAGATAAGATATGTATTGATACTGATGTTATGCTAAACAACGATGAAAAGGTTACAAGCAGTATGTCAGAAGTTATAGAAGCATTGGTGTCTCTTGGATATAGTTATAATGAAGCAGCTTTAGCATTTTCAAAGATTGAGAATAAAGAAAAATCAATAGATAACCTTATAAAAGAAGCATTAAAACAACTTTCACGTATTTAACGGAGGATAAAAATGGAAGAGAGATTGATAACAGCTAATATTTTAAATGAAGATAACGAGAATGAAGTAAGCTTAAGACCAAAATATTTTGATGAATACATTGGCCAAACTTCAGCCAAAGAAAAGCTCAGAATTTTCATTGAAGCTGCAAAAAAGAGAAATGAATCTCTTGATCATGTTCTACTCTATGGTCCTCCTGGTTTAGGTAAAACTTCATTAGCGAATATTATAGCTAATGAACTTGGCTCAAATATTAGAATTACATCAGGACCTGCAATAGAAAAGCCTGGAGACTTAGCTGCAATATTGACTAATCTCAACAACAATGATGTACTTTTTATAGACGAGATACATCGATTGAATAGAAGCGTAGAAGAAATACTTTATCCTGCTATGGAAGATTATGCTATAGATATAATAATAGGTAAAGGTCCAAGTGCTAGGTCTATAAGGCTTGACATACCAAATTTTACCATGGTAGGAGCTACAACTAGAGCAGGTATGCTTACTTCTCCTCTTAGAGACAGATTTGGGGTTATATGTAGGCTTGATTATTATAGTCAGGAAGAGCTATATAAAATAGTAAAAAGATCTGCTAAAATTCTAAACATTCAAATTGAAGAAGATGGAGCATTAGAAATCGCTAAAAGATCTAGAGGTACACCTAGAATAGCCAATAGATTATTGAAGAGAGTAAGAGACTATGCTCAAGTAAAAGGTAATGGTATAATTTCTAAAGATATAGCAGATGCGGCTCTAAAATTGCTTGAGATAGATGAGATAGGCTTGGACAATATAGATGCAAAGATGTTGCTGACCATTATTAACAAGTTTGGAGGGGGTCCTGTAGGACTAGACACACTAGCGGCATCCATTGGTGAAGAATCTAATACAATTGAAGATGTATACGAACCTTACCTTCTTCAGATAGGTTTTATAAACAGAACACCAAGAGGTAGAATGGTAACCGATCTTGTCTATAAGCATTTTAATATAAGCAGATAAAATGAATTTGGTGTACCAAATGAATTGACTATATTTTGTGGCTCAAGTTTTTTAACTTGAAAAGACCTGTTTAATGAAAAATAAAATATAAGTGTAGTTTATTAATTGAAGGATATAAGAGGCTAATGTAGAATATTGAATATGAAAAACAGAGGAAGAGGTATGTAGCATGAGCAAATATATGAAAAATTTATTGATCATTAACATATTAATATTTTTTTTGATATTACTTCCAGTAAATGTCCATGCTTCTTTTGAAGCCCCTGAAAGGATAAGAGTAGGCTTAAATTATAATGCTACAACTGATATAGTAAATATTAGTTCCACTTCTCCAGCTTATGTTATTATAGATGAAGGTAATCCAGTTTCTCTATCAACATCAAGCCCCATCAAGTTGTCTTTCAGATTGGATGGATATTATAATGTAGTAAAAAATGAAATAAAAAGAATTCAATATGTAAAGGCTGTAAAATATGAAGGAAAGTTGTTTGGCCCTTATCATATACAGATAGGAGATAATTATCCTGATTATGAATCAGCAAGTAAATTTTTGAATCAAGTTAAATCTAGTATTTCTGATTCTTATTTAGCATATGATGGAGAATGGAAGATTTGGACTGGCTTATTCTTAGATGAAAAAGAATGCAAAGAAAAAATGAGTGCTTATCAGAACAAGTATAATTCTTTTACATACAAAATAGTAGAACCGGATTCCAATAGAGTACAAATTATAGATAATAAAGATAATAGTGTGATCATGATATATAAAAATCAAGAAATAAGCATAAAACCTATGGATGATACTAATGGCAATAATTTGCTGGAATTTAACAATGTAAAATATCGTGGTAATATATGTATTAAAACACAAGAAAATGGAAGTTTATCTGTTATTAATGATATTGAATTAGATAAATATTTATATAGTGTTGTAGGAAGTGAGGTAAATCCGACCTGGCATATGGAAGCGTTAAAAGCCCAGGCAGTAGCAGCTAGAAATTATGCATTAATAACTATGGGCAAGCACGATACTGAAGGCTTTCATTTATGCAGCACTACTCATTGCCAGGTATACAAAGGTTATGTAAAGGAACATGAAAGAACAAATCAAGCAGTAGAAGAAACAAAAGGAAAATTACTATACTATGAAGACAAACTTGCATCGACTTTCTATCATTCAAGCAGTGGAGGGCATACTGAAAATTCTGAAAACATATGGAATGATATAGTACCATATATAAGAGGAGTGGAAGATCCTTATTCATTAGGAAGTCCTAATGACAATTGGATTCTCGAATTAAATAAAGCTGAAATAAAAAAGAAATTGGAAGAAAATAATATGAATATAGGCGATATAATTGATATAAACATTATTGAGACTAGTGAGTATGGAAGAGTTAAAAAGATAGATTTTATAGGTACTAAAAATAAAATAACATTAGAAAAAGAGAAAGTTAGATACTTATTTGGTACTTCAAATTTGAAAAGTATATGGTATAGTATAAAAACCGATTCAGACATTAATATTTACGATATCTCTACCAATTCCATTCAAGTAAAAAGACCTGCAGGATTAAATGTTATATCATCAGCAGGGTTAAGCACTATAAAAACAGCAAATGGGAAAATCAATGTAAAAGGGTTGTTTGATGTTAAAAATTATAACATAACTCCCAATACTTATATTTTTAATGGCAAGGGTTGGGGCCATGGCTTAGGCATGAGCCAATATGGAGCTAAAGGGATGGCTGAGCAGGGATATAATTATATTGAAATATTGGAATATTATTATACTGGAACAAAAGTAAAATAAGGAGAAGCATATGAATACATCAGATTTTTATTATAAATTACCAGAAGAATTAATTGCTCAAGAACCAATTTATCCTCGTGATATGTCTCGATTAATGATATTAAATAAAGAAAGTGGATGTATTGAGCATAAGATTTTTAAGGATATAATAAACTACTTAAATCCTGGTGATTGTCTCGTTCTAAATGACACAAGAGTTATACCTGCAAGACTATTTGGAAGTAAAGAAGGAACACAAAGTACGATAGAAATTTTGCTTCTGACAAGGAAATCAAAGGATACATGGGAAGTTATGGTAAGACCAGGGAAAAAGGCTAAACTGGGTGCAAAGATTATATTTGGAGATGGACAACTGGTTGCAGAGATAATTGAAATTTCGGATGGTGGCAATCGTATTATTAAGTTTAGTTATGATGGGATTTTTGAAACCATACTTGAAAACTTAGGCCATATGCCATTACCTCCCTATATTAAAAAGGAACTTGAGGATAAGGAACGATATCAGACTGTTTATTCAAAGCATGAAGGTTCAGCAGCTGCACCTACAGCAGGATTGCACTTTACAGATACTTTGCTTCAGGATATAGAAAATAAAGGTATCAAATTGGCTTATATAACTCTCCATGTAGGTTTAGGTACATTCAGACCTGTGAAAGTAAAGAATATCGAAGAACATAAGATGCACTCCGAGTATTATGATATAAACCAGGAAAGTGCGGACAAAATAAACAGTTCTAGAAAAGAAGGAAAGAGAATAATTTGTGTAGGCACCACTTCCACAAGAACATTAGAATCTGTAGCTGATGAAAATGGTATGGTTAGTGCCAAAAAAGGATGGACCGATATCTTTATATATCCTGGTTATAAGTTTAAATGTACAGACGGATTAATAACTAATTTTCATTTACCCGAGTCAACTCTTTTGATGCTTGTTAGTGCATTAGCAGGTAAAGAAAACATTTTGAGAGCGTATGAAGAAGCTATAAAAAATAAATACAGGTTTTTTAGTTTTGGTGATGCCATGTTAATTATATGATTTTTATGGAGGTATGTTTGTGAGGAAAAATCTTGGGTATTGGAAGCATAAGCTTATCAAATACACTTATTACCTGGAAGTTGTATTGGCTTTTTTTATAATTGCTGCTACAATAGTTGGTATGGTGGATTTAGTTAAATACTTAGCATTGATATTGCGCACCAGTCCACTCGAAACTTATAACATATTTCAAAAGTTCTTGGGGCATGTATTGATGCTGGTTGTTGGAGTAGAGCTTGTAATAATGCTTTTATCCCATACAACCTCAAGTGTTCTGGAAGTTATGCTATATGCCATTGCTAGAAAGCTTCTGATTTTTAGTGATACAACATTAGATATAGCAATTGGTATTATTGCAATAGGGATGATTTTTGCCATAAGGAAATATTTATTTACAAAAGAAATAAAACTAGAAGGACATGGTAATGTTTTCTCTGCAGCTACTTCGGTAGCTGATGCTAATACCATTACTGGTTTAAACATACCTGAACATTTAGGTAATACTATTGGTGGAGTAATAGCAAAAATGGCAGAAAACACAAATAGACCTATATATGAAGGAATTGATTATAGAGTTGGTAATGCAAAACTTAAGGTTATTTCTATGAAAGATGGTTTAATTGAGAAAGTTGTTATAGAGAATTTAGATGAATAGAGAGGGAAATATTGTGGCAATAAGATACGAACTAATAAAAGAATGTAAAGATACTAATGCTAGGTTAGGTAGGGTTTACACACCTCATGGTACAATAGAAACTCCTGCATTTATGCCTGTAGGAACTCAAGCATCTGTAAAAGCTATGAGTCCTGATGAGCTGAAAGAAATTGGATCACAGATTATTCTTAGTAATACATATCATTTATATATTCGTCCGGGGCATAAACTTATTGAAGATTTTGGCGGTCTTCATGGCTTTATGAATTGGGATATACCAATACTTACCGATAGTGGTGGTTTTCAAGTTTTTAGCTTAAATGAATTGAGAAAGATAAGCGAAGAAGGTGTAGAGTTTAAGTCTCATTTAGATGGTTCAAAACATTTTTTTACACCAGAGTTTGTTATGGAAATAGAAGAGTCTCTCGGAGCAGATATAATCATGGCTTTTGATGAATGTATACCATATCCATGTGAAAAAGATTATGCAAGAAAATCTATGGAGAGAACGGTTAGATGGCTTAAAAGGTGTAAAAAAGCTCATACCAAAACAGATAAGCAAGCACTGTTTGGAATTGTACAAGGTGGTACATTTAAAGATTTGAGGATAGAAAGCGCTAAAATGACTGTTGATGTTGATCTTCCGGGGTATGCAGTAGGAGGTCTAAGTGTAGGAGAATCTAAAGAAGAAATGTATGAGGTGCTGGAATATACAGTACCATTACTTCCAAAAGACAAACCAAGGTATCTTATGGGAGTAGGTAGCCCTGATTCACTTATCGATGGTGTCATTAGAGGAATAGATATGTTTGATTGTGTTTTGCCTACAAGAATAGCTAGAAATGGTACTGTTATGACATCAAAAGGAAAGCTAGTTGTGAGAAATGCAGAATATGCTAGAGATTCATTACCTTTAGATGAAAATTGCGATTGCTATGCATGCAGGAATTTTTCAAGAGCTTATATCAGGCATCTAATAAAAGCTGGTGAAATTTTAGGTGCTCGTTTAACAACTATACATAATCTTAGATTTTTACAAAATCTAATGAAAAATATCAGAGACGCAATTAAAGAGGATAGGTTGTTAAATTTTAGAAAAGATTTTTTTGATAGCTATGGTTATGAAAAATAGAAAAAGGATTTTTACTTTTTATATTGAATATACAAATTATTATGGAGGAGGGATACATAATGCCAGCGTGGGTCTCAACAATTCTATTGTATGTTTTAATTTTAGGAGTATTTTATCTTTTACTCATCAGACCACAGAGGAAAAAAGAAAAGCAAATTGAAGAGATGAGAAAAAGCATAAAAGAAGGAGACGAAATCCTAACAATAGGAGGCATCTATGGTAAAGTTCTTAATGCAAAAGAAGACACATTAACCATAGAAGTCGGAGCAGATAAAACTAAGCTGAAGATAGCTAGATGGGCTATTGGGAAAAAGCTTGAGTCTTAAGATAAAAAAGTAACTTGATTATCAAGTTACTTTTTTTAATTATAGAGATTTTAATCATTCCTTATTGAAATTTGGCCTGATACCTTCCTAATACAATCCTTTTGAAAGTATCCATTTTTAGACAGAAATAAAAATGTTAAGAAGCTAGCTTATATATGAATAAAACCGATCACAAAGGAATAATGTTTACTGAATATAAATATTATTAGGAGGTGCAATTATGAGAAGTCTAAAGAGAGATTCAATTAAACTGCACGAAAAACAATATGAAAATAAAATTATAATATTTGCAAAATCGATTATTCTTGCATTAATAATTTCTTTGGTCAGTATAATAATATATGCAATTGTATTATCTTTAACCTCTGTTTCTGATGGTACAATGTCCTTAATAACACAATCAATAACTATGATTAGTATAGTAGCAGCAGCAATATACTGTGGTAGAAAAATAAAGAGCAAGGGTTGGCTATATGGAATGATAGTTGGCATTATTTTCATATTAATGATTCTCCCGTTAAGCATTATATTAGGTCAGGTGCCTGTTTTTGATAAATATTTTATTGGAAAAATAATCATGGCATGTTTAGTAGGTATAGTAGGTGGAATAATTGGTGTAAATCTATGATATTACTACTTTCATAAAACTGATAATTATGATATAATTTACAAGAAAAAATTATTAGGAGGCACAATTATGAAATACATAAAGACTATTAATAAGACAACTTATAATGACAGAGTGTTAAATGGAGGTTGCGGTGAATGCCAGAATTCATGCCAATCCGCATGTAAAACTTCATGTACTGTTGCTAATCAAAAATGCGAAAGTTTAACAAATCTAAGAATTGATAAAAATTTATTATCTAGAATTAAATAAAGATTAAATTTTCATTAGGGCAGTAATATGATTTGCATATTACTGCTCTATTTATAATACTTGGAAAAGTATAAAATCCCTTAATTAATACTTTCCGTTAAAAGCATTTCAAGAAAGGTTTCCTTGATTGTTATAAACGCTTTCAAAGGAATCTTTTCTTATTAGTAATAAAATTAATTACCAATGTCTGGTCTTAGCTAAAAATCTCAAAGAAATCTTTGTTTTTCCTTTTACATTGACTCCAATTAGCAAAAGTAATATAATATCCATTGTGAAATTTTAAAAGGGGGAGTACAGATGAATTCGAAAAACATAGTAAAGTTTATGGCAATAGTCATTATAATTGGAATTCTAAGCTATGTTGCAGCCTATGGACTAGATATCGGAAAGTATGAAATAGTTCCTGTAAAAGAATTAATTAAGCTAGGATTAGATTTGAGGGGAGGAGCAGAAGTTGTTCTTGAAGCTCAAGACAATCCAGACGATCCTGTAACGGATGAAAAAATAGAACGGGCTATTGCTACTATAAGAGAGCGTATTGACTCCCTAGGAGTAACAGAGCCTGTAATAACAAGACAGGGAGACAAAAAAATAAGGGTAAGCTTACCTGAAATTCAGGATACTCAAAGAGCTCTTGAAATAATAGGAAAAACAGCTCAATTAAAGTTTGTTGACGAAGCAGGTAATACAGTATTAACAGGAAATGACATAAAAGATGCCAAGGCGGTATATGGATCACAAAGTGCCACAGGTATTCAACAACCAGTAGTATCTTTAGAGCTGACATCAGAAGGTGCAGAAAAATTTGCTATAGCAACTACCAATAATGTCAATAAAATAATAGCTATATATCTTGATGAAAGCATAATTTCAGCTCCAACAGTTGGAGAACCTATAACAGATGGAAGAGCACAGATTTCAGGTAGTATGACTATGGAAGAAGCTGCGGACCTGGCGATGTTAATCAGAGCAGGTGCTTTACCGGTTGAACTTGAAACATTGCAGGTTACAAGCATAGGTCCTGAGTTAGGAGCAAACTCTTTTGAGAAAAGTTTAACAGCAGGTAAAATAGGTATATTGCTTGTATTCATTTTTATGATTCTTTATTATAGATTACCTGGTTTGGTTGCTGATATTGCATTGGTTTTATATATATGCATAGTTTTGTTTGCTTTGGCTGCAATAAAAGCAACACTTACTCTTCCTGGTATTGCAGGTATTATTCTTTCAGTTGGCATGGCTGTTGATGCTAATGTAATAATTTTTGAAAGAATAAAAGAAGAACTAAAACTAGGTAAAAGCTTGAGAGCAGCTATTGATTCAGGTTTCAGAAGAGCCTTCCTTGCAATAATTGACTCCAATGTAACTACATTGATTGCAGCTATTGTTTTGTTCTATTTCGGTTCAGGTCCTATTAAGGGATTTGCGGTAACATTATCTATTGGTATATTAGCTAGTATGTTTACTGCAATAATAGTGACAAAACAGTTGATGAAGCTCATTTCAGGTATAAAAGCTTTATCCAATACAAAATTATATGGAGCGTAGGAGGGTGAAGTTGATGAAAAATATAAAGTTTGTAGAGTATAAGAAAATATGGTTTTCCATAGCTATAGCGATAATCGTAGCAGGCTTAATCTTCACTTTCATAAATGGTGGATTAAACTACGGTATTGATTTTACTGGTGGTACCACTATACAAGCTCATATAGGCAAAGACTTTGATATTTCAAAGGTAAGAGAATTAATTTCTAAATATGATAGTGAAGCAGTAATAACATATGCAGGAAACGAAAAAGAAGATGTTATTATACGAACCAAGGTTGAATTAGACGATGAAAGCCGTAAAGATATTTTGGATAAGTTTGCTTCAGAATATAATATAACATCTAGTAGTATTAACTTTGAAACAATTGGACCAGCAATAGGTGATGAATTGAAGAAGCAAGCTGTTTTAGCTCTTGTGTTAGCAAATATTGGTATACTAATCTACATCACATTCAGATTTGAATTTACATTCGGATTGACATCTGTTATAGCATTAATACATGATGTTACTGTTATGATAATTCTATATGGAATAATGAGAATTCCAGTAAATAGCTCATTTATAGCTGCTATTTTAACTATAGTTGGTTATTCAATAAACAATACAATAGTTATTTTTGATAGAATAAGAGAAAATATGAAAAATGTTAAGAAGATAGATAAAGTTCAACTTGTTAATGACAGTATAAATCAGACATTGACAAGATCTATTAATACTTCACTTACTACTTTGTTGTCAATAGTAGCACTATATATATTAGGTGTACCATCAATCAAGGAATTTTCTCTTCCATTAATAGTGGGTATTGTGGCAGGAACTTACTCATCAATTTTTATTACTGGTCCTCTTTGGACAATAATAAGTTCGAAGAAAAAGGTTCAGTCTGCTCATTAAACTTAAGGTAACAGTCTAGTGACTGTTACCTTAAGTTTTTATGATGTTTGGTATAGTATATAAATTTCCTTTGCATTAAGTGATGTAAGGGAAACTTATGTTCCCATCTAATGAAGGAGTTCAGAGTATGAAGCATTTTTATCTTTATATTTTTATTTAAATATATTATGCTATGTATATAATCATTGAAAGGAAGTGACTAGTTATGCAATTCATAATTGTTATTTCCATGTTATTTGCTTTATTTATAGCACTTTTTGCAATACAAAATGCAACAGTAATTACTATAAACTTTTTATGGTATAAATTTTATTTATCGCAAGCTGTAGTTATCCTGGGATCTGCTTTATTTGGCATTCTCATAATGTTACCTTTTGATATAGTTAAAAGGATTAAGTTAAATATCAAAATAAATGAGCTAAATAGTAAAATAAAGAAGCTTGATGATGAACTGAGATTGACAAAAGAGAAAATCAGCAAAACTGAAGAGCTTGATTTGAAAAATCAAAATGATATTGATAATGAACAATAGATGTAGGTGATAATTTGATTAAAAAATGGCTTACTTATAATAAAGACTATTCCATGCTTGAGGAAATGAAAGAAGAATTAAAAATATCTGAAATTTTGGCTAGAATACTTATTAACAGAGATATAAATACATTAGAAGATGCGGAAACCTTTTTAAACCCGGACATAGACGAACTAGAGGATCCATTTCTTTTAAAAGGAATGGATGCTGCCATAGAGCGAGTATATAATGCAATAAAAACAGGAGAGAAAATATGTATCTACGGAGATTATGATGTAGATGGTATAACAAGTCTTTCCATTTTATATTTAACATTAAAAAAGCTAGGCGCCAACGTAATTTACTATATACCTAAAAGATTAGAAGAAGGATATGGATTAAACATAGATGCCATAGAAAAAATAATTCAGCAGGATGTCGATTTAATAATTACAGTAGATTGTGGTATTCGCTCTGTTGAAGAAGTAAAGTTTATAAATGATTCTAACAAAGAAATAATAATTACAGATCATCATGAATGTGATGAAGAGATTCCGGAAGCATATTCAGTTATAAATCCTCATCAAATAGACTGTTACTATTCATTTAAAGACTTCGCAGGAGCGGGAGTTGCCTTTAAATTTGTTTGTGCTTTAGCACAAAAGTTTAATAGATATGATCTGCCAGAAGATATAATAGATCTCGCTGCTTTAGGTACAGTTGCAGACGTTGTTCCCTTATTAGGTGAAAATAGAATAATTGTCAAAAACGGGTTAGAGAAAATAAGAAATAATCCAAACCTTGGAATAAAGGCCCTTGCTAAGGTTTCTGGAATAGAATTTAATGCTGTTGATACATATCATATTAGTTTTATGCTCGCACCTAGACTTAATGCTGCCGGAAGAATAAGTGATCCTATATTAGGTGTTAAGTTGCTGATTGCTGAAGATGAGGAGGAAGCATTAAAAATTGCTGAAGAATTAAATAAAGCAAACTCTCAGAGACAATCCATAGAAAATCATATACTTAACTCTGCAATTCAAATCATTGATAAAACCATAGATAAAGAAAATGATAGAATTATTGTTGCTGTTGGTAATAATTGGCATATTGGCGTAATAGGAATTGTTGCATCAAAACTAACCGAGAAATATGGATTACCGGTTGTCCTGATTTCTCTTGAGGGTGGTGTTGGCAGAGGTTCAGCGAGAAGCATACCAGGCTTTGATTTATATGAGGCCATGAATAAATGCAGTTTCCTTTTTGAGAAATTCGGTGGTCATCAAATGGCTGCTGGTTTAACTATTAAAGAGGATAACATTGAGAAATTAAAATATATGCTAAATGAAATTGCCTGGGAAATGACGGCAAATAAACAATTTGTTCCAGAAATCTTTATTGATTACAAGATTGACAATATTAGCATGATATCGCAGTTAATAGAAGAATTAGAATTGTTACAACCTTATGGTGAAGGCAATCCAGTCCCAATATTTGTGTTTAGAGGTCTTACTATTGAAGAGATAAAATTACTGGGAAACAATAAACATTTGTCATTGAAACTATATGACGGAAATGATACTATTAGGGGAATTGGTTTTAATATCGGATTTATAATTAATTATATTGCAGTTAATGAAAAGATTGATATAATATGTAGTGTAGAAAAAAATCTTTGGAATGGCACAGAGTTTATTCAATTAAACATCAAAGATATAAAAAAAGCCAAATAAATATGGATTTGGAGGCAGAAAACGTGAATTTAGAAAAATATATTAGAGTTATTGAAGACTTTCCTGTAGAAGGTATAAGTTTTAAGGATGTTACAACCCTATTAAAGGATGGAGAAGCTTTTAAGTACGCAATAAAACTTATGGCTGATAAGATACGAGATAAAGATGTTGATATAGTGGTAGGACCAGAAGCAAGAGGATTTCTATTTGGTGCTCCCATTGCCTATGAGTTAGGAGTAGGTTTTGTACCTGTGAGAAAGCCAGGTAAGCTTCCAGGTGAAACTTTAAAATATGAGTATAAGCTGGAATACGGAACTGATAGCTTAGAAATTCATAAAGATGCTATAAAACCTGGAGATAAGGTGGCTGTTGTAGATGATTTATTAGCTACAGGAGGAACAATATTATCTGCTATTAAACTAATTGAGAACCTTGGGGGTATTGTGGTTCATGTAGGGTTTCTAATTGAATTAGAAGAGTTGATGGGAAGAAATGTACTATCAAAATATAATGTTAGTTCAATAATTAAGTATTAGAACTCTGATGCTCCTGGTTAACCAGCTTTGATTCATGGGTATTTAACCTATTGAATGGGGCTATGTTACTCAGGAGATTTTTATATTAATAATATTATATATATTCTAATCAAAAGATGGTGTTAATATGCTCCAAGAATTAATAGAGAAAATAAAAAAATACAATCCAACAGGGGATTTTGAAATAATATATAAAGCATATGAATTTGCTCTGAATGCACATCAAGGTCAAAAAAGAGTATCTGGTGAAGATTATATTATCCATCCCACTGCTGTAGCTGAAATATTGGCTGATTTAAATATGGATAATCTAACTATTGCTGCAGGTATGCTTCATGATGTAGTTGAGGATACAAAATATGACTATAATGACATAAAATTGTTATTTGGTGACGAAGTTGCCATGCTTGTTGATGGAGTTACAAAGCTTGGTAAACTTGAATATAGAACAAAGGAAGAACAGCAAGCAGAAAATCTTAGAAAAATGTTTATTGCCATGGCCAGAGACATAAGAGTTATTTTAATAAAGTTGGCAGATAGACTCCATAATCTAAGAACACTGAAGTATATGTCGAAGGAAAAACAGTATGAAAAGGCGAAAGAAACATTAGAAATATATGCACCTATAGCACATAGGCTTGGAATTTATAAAATTAAATGGGAAATGGAAGATCTTGCGCTAAGATATATAGACCCTGAAGGATATTATGATTTGGTAGAAAAAGTAGCAAAAAAAAGGAAAGAAAGAGAAGAGTATATTAACTATGTAATAGAAACATTGAAAAACAAGAATAAAGAAATGGGTATAGATGTTCAAATAGAAGGTCGTCCCAAAAATTTTTACAGTATTTATAAGAAAATGTTTCAACAGAATAAAACTTTTGAGCAAATCTTTGATCTTACAGCAATTAGAGTGATAGTAGATACTGTAAAAGATTGTTATGGAGTTTTAGGAATAGTTCATACTTTATGGAAACCTATTCCTGGTAGATTCAAGGACTATATAGCTATGCCTAAGCCAAACATGTACCAGTCTTTGCACACTACAGTAATTGGGCCTGCAGGAGAACCCATCGAGGTTCAGATAAGAACATGGGAAATGCATAGAACCTCTGAATATGGAATAGCAGCACACTGGAAGTACAAAGAAGGACGAACATCTCAGAATGATTTTGATGAAAAGTTAAAATGGTTAAGGCAAATGCTTGAATGGCAGAATGAAGTTAAAGACACAAAAGAGTTCATGGAGACTCTAAAAATTGATTTAGTTATAGATGAAGTATATGTTTTTACACCTAAAGGCGATGTTATAGACTTGCCTGTGGATTCTTCACCCATTGATTTTGCATATAAAATTCACAGTGCTATTGGAAATAAGTGCGTAGGAGCAAAAATTAACGGTAAAATTGTTCCTTTGGATTATAAATTACAGAATGGAGATATAGTAGAAATAATAACATCCGCAAATTCAAATGGTCCGAGCAGAGATTGGCTAAAGATAGTAAAAAGTTCACAGGCTAAAAATAAAATAAGACAATGGTTTAAAAAAGAAAAACGTGAAGAGAATATTCAAAAAGGAAAAGATATACTTGATAAAGAAATAAAAAGATTAGGATCAAGTTTATCAATAGCCATAAAAAGTGAATGGCTGGAGACTGTTTATAAGAAGATAGGACTTAATTCATTAGATGATTTGTATGCATCACTAGGTTACGGAGGACTCACTCTGAACCAAGTAATGATGAGGTTAAAGGAAGAAATTAGAAAGAATCAGAAAATTGATATTAAAGATGAAGAATTATTAGATAAGCAGCTAGAAAAACCAATTAGAAAAAAGAAAAGATTAAATACTGGTGTAAAAGTAAAGGGTGTCGATAATATTCTTGTAAGGTTTTCAAAATGTTGTAACCCTGTTCCAGGTGATGAGATATTAGGTTATATAACGAAGGGAAGAGGTGTTTCAATACACAGAAGAGATTGTCCAAATGCCGCTGATTTGCTTAAAGATACAGATAGGTTGATAGAAGTTGAATGGAATACACAAAGTACGGTATCCTATAATGCTGATGTACAAGTTAGAGCTAATGATAGACAAGGATTGCTTGCAGAAATAACTTCAATCATAAATGAGAGTAAAATCAATATTGTATCCTTTTATTCGAGAACTTCTAAGGATAAAGCTGCAAACATAAATTTTGTATTGGAAATAAATGACATAGATCAATTGAATAGACTAATCAGGAAATTAAGGAGAATAGAAGGAGTCATTGATGTTTTTAGAGCAAAACAATAGGAGGAAAGCTAATGAGAGCAGTTGTACAAAGAGTAAAAAGCAGTCATGTGGAAGTAGATGGTAAAATTACTGGGCAGATAAACAAAGGTCTGATGGTTTTGTTGGGAATAAGCGAAGATGATAATATAGAAGATATAGATTATATGGTTGATAAAATAGCAAATCTAAGGATTTTTGAAGATTCTGAAGGAAAAATGAACCTGTCACTTATGGATGTTGGAGGAGAAATTCTTGTTGTCTCACAATTTACATTATATGGTGATTGCAGAAAAGGAAGGCGCCCAAGTTTTGTTAGAGCAGCTAAACCTGAAGAAGCACAGAAACTCTATAATTTATTCATAAAAAAAATGGAAGAGATGAATATTGTTGTTCAAACAGGGATTTTCCAAGCTGATATGACCGTTTATATAGAAAATGACGGTCCAGTTACTTTAATAGTAGATAGTGAAAAAATCATTTAATAGTTACCGTCTATCAGTTATGAATATTATAATCTTAAAGGGAGATGAGTTATTTGAATTTCAAAAGATTGCCTTTAGGAATATATCAAGCAAATTGTTATATAATATGGGATGAAGGATCCAAGAAAGCAGCTGTTATAGATCCAGGAGGAGATTTTGAAGAGTTAAATGAATTTGTTGAAAGCAATCAACTTTCTGTTCAGTATGTATTGCTTACTCATGGACATGGAGACCATATTGGCGCTGTAGCACAGACAAGAGAAAAATATAAAGCAGAAGTGATGATTCATAAAGATGACTATGATATGTTAAAAAATAAAAATAAAAATTATTCTAACCAAATGGGATATAAAGATATTGAATTAGAAGCTGATAAAAAATTAGAAGATGGGGATGTAATAAATCTCGGATCAATAAAAATGGAGATAATTCATACACCTGGACATACAAAAGGAAGCATATGTATAAAATATGATAATATTGTGTTTTCAGGAGACACGTTATTTGCCGGTTCTATAGGAAGAACAGATCTTGGTGGAGGGTCATTTGAAGATATCATTGACTCTATTACCAACAAATTACTAACTTTACCAGATAATACTGAAATTTATCCAGGTCATGGCCCTTCTACAACTATTGGCGTGGAGAAAAAAAGTAATCCTTTCTTAAAAGATTAAAATTAATTAGATAGAGGATTAAGATGATAATATTAAAATTAATAGGACATGAGTACTTTAATGAAGTTTCAGATATAATAAAACTATTTTATGGTAAAGAGTCAATAAAACTTTATGACAACACAGAAAGTTATGTAACCATGCAAGGCAAAATGCTTACCAGTGAACTTATTATAGGGGATTATATTACATCTTTCATTTCATCTTATAAAGATTTAAATAGCAATAATGTAAAGAGATATAATTTTACTAAGAGCGGCAATGTTTTAGATTCTAAAGAAATTAAAAAATCCTTGAAAGTGTCTATGTTTAAACTGTTATCAGATATAACAGGCTATAATATACCTTGGGGAATATTGACTGGTATAAGGCCGGTAAAGATCGTTCATAAGCTGTTTGAGGAGGGAATGAGCAAAGATCAAATTATTGAACACCTGAAAGAAGAGTATTATGTCACTGAAGATAGAGCTATACTTTCCATTAAAGTTGCTCAAGTTGAAAAGAAGTATATAAGTCAAAAGAATAATAAAAAAGTAGGTATCTATGTTGGAATACCTTTTTGCCCAAGCAGATGTAATTACTGTTCTTTTACTTCAAACACCATAGAAAAAAACAGAAATTTAGTTCAGCCTTATCTTGAAGCATTAATGTTGGAAATTAAAACTGTTTCACAATATCTTAGATCAAAAGGTGTTACAGCTCAGAGTGTTTATATCGGAGGAGGTACTCCTACTTCCATTAATGCTGATGAAATAAGCACTTTAGTGCAATGCATTAATGAATTCTGGGGACAGAATGAAGAATTCACTTGTGAGGCAGGGAGACCTGATACCATAACTATAGATAAACTTAAAGCACTAAAAGAAAATGGAATAACGAGATTAAGCATCAATCCCCAAACAATGGATGATAAGACCTTGGTAAGAATAGGAAGAAAGCACACTTCTGCTCAAGTTGCTGAAAGTTTTTATTTGGCCAGAGAAATAGGTTTTGACAATATAAATATGGATATGATTATAGGGCTTCCTGGTGAAGGTTTGGAACAAGTTGAAAATACTTTGGATTGGATGAATAAATTGAACCCTGAGAATGTTACTGTACATACACTTGCCATTAAAAGAGCATCAGTATATAATGAAGTAAATCTTGATGCTGGAAGCAATAATGATATTGCTTATAAAATGATGGAACTTGCGAGAAAAAAACTAGAAATCAATCAATATTATCCTTATTACTTATATAGACAAAAATATATGGCTCAAAATCTAGAAAATATAGGATTTTGCAAAAAGGATAAAGAATGTGTATATAACATGCAAATAATGGAGGAAAAGCAAAGCATTGTTGCTTTTGGTGCAGATGCTGTTACAAAAGCATACTTTCCTGATAAAGACAGATTAGAAAGACAGCACAACATAAAAGATTTATCACTATATATAAAAAATATAGACAATCAAATCAATAAAAAGATTGATCTACTTAGTAATTTGTATTGACAAAAATATGCAGTAAATATATAATGATAAACATTATAAAAGCGATGAAAGGGCTAGTAGATATCAGACGCTTGACAGGGAGAGGGAGCCATTGATTGAGAGCCCCTTAAAGTAGGAAATATCGAAAGACACCCAAGGAGCTTCCAAATTGAAATAATAGTAGATTTGGACGAATTTCCGCGTTAAGGAATAAAGAGATGGATACTATCCAAGCAGGGTGGCACCGCGAGAAAGACCTCGTCCCTGACATATTTTGTCAGAGATGAGTTTTTTGTTTATATAAAGGAAAGTTTGGAGGGATATACATGAAGATTCAAGGACCTAAAGGTACAAAGGATGTTTTGCCTTCAGAATCGTATAAATGGCAGTACATAGAAGGAAAGATAAGAGAATTATGTTCTATAAACGGATATAAAGAAGTAAGAACACCTGTTTTTGAACATACTGAGCTCTTTCAAAGAGGTGTAGGAGAAACTACAGATGTAGTACAAAAAGAAATGTATACATTTTTAGATAAGGGCGGAAGAAGCATCACATTAAAGCCAGAGGGAACTGCTCCTGTTGTTAGAACTTATATAGAAAATAGCGTATATAATGATATTCAACCAACAAAGATGTACTATATAACACCGTGTTATAGGTATGAGAGACCACAGGCTGGAAGATTGAGGGAATTCCATCAGTTTGGTATTGAAGTTTTCGGAACCCAAGATCCATATATAGATGCGGAAGTAATAAGCATAGGGATGACTCTATTTGAATCCCTTGGAGTAAAGGCTTTAGAACTCAGAATAAACAGTGTTGGTTGCCCAAAATGCAGAAAGGAATATAATGCTAAATTAAAAGCATTTCTTAAACCTAAGTTAGATAAATTATGTAAATACTGTCAAGAAAGATATGAAACTAATCCATTAAGGATTTTGGATTGTAAGGAAGAAAAATGTAAAGAAAATTTAACAGATGTACCATTTATGTTGGATAACCTCTGTGATGACTGCAAGAATCATTTTGATGGATTAAAGAAAGGTTTAGAAATTATAGGATTAAACTATATAGTTGACCCAAGAATTGTAAGAGGATTGGATTACTATACCAAAACAGCATTTGAAATAGTATCTAAAGATATAGGTTCTCAAGGAACCGTATGCGGTGGCGGAAGGTATGACGGTTTAATAGAACAATGCGGAGGTCCAAGCACACCTGGCGTTGGATTCGGACTAGGTCTCGAAAGGCTATTGCTAACTATGGAAAATCAAGGTATTACTATACCTGATACAGAAAAAATGGAGTTATACATAGCTGCTATAGGTGAAAAAGCTAATGATAAAGCAATGGATTTGTTGTTTAAACTAAGAAAATCAGGTATCAGAGCTGAAAAGGATTATTTAAACAGAAGCATTAAAGCTCAAATGAAATATGCAAACAAGATAAATGCCAAATATGTTATTGTAATAGGCGATGAAGAAATAGAGAAGGGTATTGTAAATATTAAAGATATGGAAACAGGAAATGTTATAGATGCTTCACTGAATAATATTGCTGACATTATTATTAAAATAAGGAGGTAAACTTATGGCTAAGTATAAAAGAACGCATATGTGCGGAGAATTATCATTGAATAACCTTGGTGAGGAAGTATCCTTAACTGGATGGGTTCAAAAAAGCAGAGATCTTGGAGGTTTATTATTTATTGATTTAAGAGACAGAACAGGAATTTTACAGGTGGTTTTTAATAAAGATATAGATCCTCAGCTTTTTGAGATCGCTCAAAAAGTTAGAGGAGAATATGTAATACATGTATCCGGTAAAATAGGTGCAAGAGCTGAAAATGCAATTAATAAAAGAATGAAGACTGGATACATTGAGGTATTGGCAAATGACTTAACCATTATCAGTAAAGCAGAGACACCTCCAATATATATTGAAGATGATCTAAATGTATCTGAAAATCTAAGGTTAAAATATAGATACTTGGATTTAAGAAGACCTGTTATGCAGAATATATTCTTTGTCAGACATAGAGTAAACAAGCTTATCAGAGATTACTTTGATAAGAATGGATTTATTGAAGTCGAAACTCCTGTATTGACAAAGACTACTCCTGAAGGAGCCCGTGATTATTTAGTACCTAGCAGGGTTCAACCTGGAAAATTTTATGCCTTGCCCCAATCACCACAACTTTTCAAGCAAATATTGATGGTATCAGGTTTTGATAAGTATTACCAAATAGTAAAATGTTTCAGAGATGAGGATTTAAGAGCAGATAGACAACCGGAGTTTACTCAGCTTGATATGGAAATGTCTTTCGTAGATGCTGATGATGTAATGAATATAATAGAAGGCCTTATGAAAGATGTATTTATAAGTATAAAAAATCAGGACATTTCACTACCATTGCCAAGGATGACATATAAAGAAGCCATGGAACGATATGGTTCAGATAAACCGGATGTAAGGTTTGGACTAGAATTGAAGGATTTAAGCGATATACTAAAAGACAGTGAGTTTAAAGTATTTTCAGATGCTCTAAAAAATGGAGGTTGCGTAAAAGCTATAAATGCAGAAGGTTGTGGTGGTAAGCTTAGCAGAAAAGAGATTGATGCTCTCGGTGAGTTTGTGAAGACATATAGAGCAAAAGGTCTTGCATGGATGAACTTTACGGAAGAAGGGCTTAAATCACCTATAGCCAAGTTTCTAAAAGAAGAAGAAATTAGTTCAATAATTGAAAGGATGAATGCAAAGACTGGAGATATAATATTCATAGTGGCAGATAATAAGAAAGTTGTATATGACTCTTTAGGGCAATTAAGGTTAGAACTGGCCAGAAAATTCAATCTGATAGATGAAAATAAAATTGGCTTGCTATGGGTTACAGAGTTTCCTTTGCTGGAATATGATGAAGAAGAAAAACGATATGTTGCTATGCACCATCCATTCACAAGCCCAATGGATGAAGATATTGAATTGTTGGACACAGAACCTTTAAACGTCCGTGCAAAGGCTTATGATATAGTATTAAATGGTTATGAATTAGGTGGAGGAAGCATTAGAATACACGATAGTGAAATTCAACAGAAAATGTTTAACTTATTGGGATTCTCAAAAGAAGAAGCTTGGAAAAAATTCGGATTCTTACTTGAAGCATTTAAATATGGAACTCCACCACATGGAGGTTTAGCTATCGGAATGGATAGGTTAATAATGCTTTTAACTGGTACTGATAATATAAGAGATGTTATTGCATTTCCCAAGACACAAAGTGCAAGCTGCTTGATGACAGACGCACCATCTATTGCTGATGAAAAGCAGTTGGCAGAGTTAAAATTGAAATTTGAAAAAGAGGAATAATAAATATGCCCTGCTTAGTAGAATAAGCAGGGCAATTTTGGAGGTTAACAATGAGCATGTATGAAAGAACTCAGCTTTTAATAGGAGAAAGAGCTATAGAAAAACTGAAAAATAGCAAAATAGCCATTTTTGGTATTGGTGGAGTGGGGTCCTTTTCTGTAGAAGCCTTGGGAAGGTGTGGAGTTGGAAATCTTGTGCTGATAGACTATGATACAATAAATGACTCAAATATTAATAGACAACTTCATGCAACCACTAAAACAGTAGGTAGATATAAAGTAGATGTTATGAAGGAAAGGCTTCTGGAAATAAACCCTGATATCAATGTTACTGCTATTAACAAGAAATACAACCAAGATATTGCTGATGAATTGATAAAAGAAGACTATGACTATATAATAGACGCAATAGATATGGTTTCTGCAAAAATTCATCTTATTGTAACATCCATAAATAAAGGTATTCCTATTATCAGTTCTATGGGCGCCGGCAATAAGCTTGATCCTACCAAATTTGAAGTAACAGATATATATAAAACAGAAATGTGTCCTCTTGCAAAAGTTTTAAGACATGAACTGAAAAAGCGTGGTGTGAAAAAGCTTAAAGTTGTTTATTCGAAGGAGAAGCCTTCTAAAACGACAATAACGATGCCAGATAATCCGTCTAAAAATGTGCCAGGGAGCATTTCATTTGTACCATCTGTAGCGGGCTTGATACTAGCTTCCGTTGTTGTAAATGATATTATCAATGATAAGATGAAAAATGACTATTGACATAATAAGAACATGTTGTATAATTAAGTATATACTGGTAGGGGGTATAATTTGTAATGTTAAATAAAGAAGAACGAAAGCAAGATATATTGAAAAGGCTTAGAAAGATAGAGGGGCAGGTTAAGGGTATACAAAAGATGGTAGAAGAGGATAAGTGTTGTGGTGATATCATGATCCAAATTTCCGCAATAAGATCAGCCATCAACAAGGTTGGAGGCATCATGTTGGACGGATATGTAAAAGAATGTATACCTGAAGCTTATAAAAACAGCAACTCCTACGATGATAAACTAAATGAGTTAATAGATACTATAGTAAAATATGTTAAATGAAGGTAGGCAAAATGTTAGAATTTGGTAAAATTATTGAAGTTGATAATGGTATAGCAAAAGTATTGATAACAAGACATGCAGCATGTGGTGATTGCGGTGCATGTCAGGTAGGAAGAGAAAATCTAAATATGATTCTTACTGTTGAAAATACTGTTGGTGGAAATCCAGGTGATAAAGTTGAGATAGAACTTAAAACTGAGAATTTTCTATTTGCAACTTTGATAATGTATGGGATTCCTCTACTGGGATTGATTATAGGTTTAGTAGGAGGATATTATGCTGCAAAAGCGCTCGGCTATAATGAAAACTTATCGCAAATGATTGCTGCAGTTGCAGGATTATTAGTTATATCTATGAGTTATATGGCTATAAAAATGAAAGAGTCGGCTATAAAAAACATGAATAAATTTAAACCAGTTCTAATTAGAATAGTTAAGGATTAGTTACATGTGAAATAGAAAGGGGTTTAATTATGAACAAAAAAGTTAATATAGTAAATGAAAGTACATTTGAGCAGGAAGTGCTGAACTCAGATAAACCTGTGTTGGTGGATTTTTGGGCTGCTTGGTGTGGGCCTTGTAGAATGGTTTCTCCCATCATTGATGAACTTGCAGAGGAATATGATGGTAAGTTAAAGGTCGTTAAAGTCAATGTTGATGAAAATCCAAAGTTAGCTTCAGAATTCGAGATAATGAGCATACCTTCAGTATTTTTATTTAAAAATGGTAAAAAGGTAGACGGACTTATTGGTGTAAGGCCTAAGCAAATGTTTGAATCAATGATAAACAACCATATATAAACAAAAATGGCTTTGCGCCATTTTTGTTTATATATGGCAAACATTTTATAAAATTTATATTTTATGCTAGGATAATTATGGTTATAAGTATTATAATATAATCAGAAATACAAAAGGAGGTATATCATGGAACTGGAATTAATTAGAAAAGCCGACAACGAAATTGCTGAAGTAATTGAAAAAGAACTTGAGAGACAAAGAAGAAACATAGAGTTAATCGCATCTGAAAATTTTGTTAGTCCTGCTGTTATGGCTGCTATGGGTACAGTTCTAACAAACAAATATGCAGAAGGTTACCCTGGTCACAGATACTATGGCGGTTGTGAAGAAGTAGATGTAGCAGAAAATATAGCCAGAGAAAGATTAAAAAAGATATTTGATGGAGAACATGCTAATGTACAACCTCATTCTGGAGCTAATGCCAATCTTGCAGTTTACTTTTCCGTTTTAGAGCCAGGTGATGTAGTATTAGGCATGAATCTTTCTCATGGAGGGCATTTAACTCATGGTAGTCCAGTTAATATATCAGGTAAATACTTCAAATTTATTGCATATGGCGTAGATGAAAATACAGGAATGATTGACTATGATAAAGTGCTGGAAATAGCAAAAGAAAACAGACCGAAATTGATTGTAGCAGGTGCTAGTGCTTATCCGAGAATAATCGATTTTAAAAAGTTTAGAGAAATAGCAGATGAAGTAGGAGCTATGCTAATGGTCGATATGGCTCACATAGCTGGCTTAGTGGCTGCAAAACTTCATCCAAATCCAGTTCATTATGCTGATTTTGTAACGACAACAACACATAAAACATTAAGAGGTCCAAGAGGAGGAGCCATAATATGTAAGGAGAAGTATGCTAAAGCTATTGATAAAGCAATTTTTCCAGGAATTCAAGGCGGACCATTGATGCATATAATTGCAGCAAAAGCTGTGTGCTTCAAAGAAGCTATGACTGAAGATTTTGCTAGATACCAGAATCAGGTATTGAAAAATGCACAAGCATTATCTCAGACCTTATTAAAAGAAGGATTTAACCTTGTATCCAATGGCACAGACAATCATCTAATATTAGTTGATCTTAGGAATAAGAATATTACAGGCAAAGAAGCAGAACGTTTATTAGATGAAGTAAGTATAACAGTGAACAAGAATACAATTCCTTTTGATCCACAAAGTCCATTTGTAACAAGCGGTATTAGAATTGGAACGCCTGCTGTAACTACAAGAGGATTCAAGGAAGAAGACATGGTGGAAATCGGAAAAATTATATCTCATATAATTTCAAATCCTGATGATATTGAAGCCACAAAGAAACGGGTAAATGAACTTGCAAATAAATATCCTCTTTATTAAATTGATAAATGAGTTTGTACCATTTGTGAATATTGCTATAATAAGAAATAGGATTATCCTATTTCTTATTTTTATTTGGATGTGAATAAATTTGTTTAATGAGGTGTAATAAATGGCTTTAAATATGCTATATAAGTCCATATTAGAGACCATTATTGATAATATCGATGCTGGTATACATGTTGTTGACCATGAAGGGAAAACTATTTTCTACAATAGGGTAATGGGAGAGCTTGAAGGTTTAGAAATTGAGGAAGTCATGGGTAAAAGTATACTGGAAATATTTCCTAGCCTTAACGAAGACACAAGTACTTTATTGACAGTTATGAAATCCAGAAAGGCTATATATAACAAAAATCAGTCATATCTTAACAGTCATGGTAAACAAATCAATACAGTAAACAGTACAATACCATTTAAAATATCTCCTGATAAATATGGAGCCGTTGAAATTGCTAAGGATGTTACAAAGGTAAAAGAGTTATCCGAGAAAGTACAGATATTACAGCAAGTATTAGCTGGGAGAGATCCTAATAAGGAAGAGATTAAAGGTTACACATTCAAATCCATAATAGGAGAAGAAGATGATTTTTTAAATATTGTTTCTTTAGCCAAAACTGCTGCAAAATCTTCTTCTACAGTATTGATTTATGGAGAAACAGGCACAGGTAAAGAACTATTTGCTCAAAGCATACACTACGAAAGTAATAGATGTAATAAACCTTTTATTGCACAAAACTGTGCTGCAATTCCTGAGTCTTTACTCGAAGGAATACTATTTGGGACTGTAAAAGGAAGCTATACAGGTGCAGTAAACAGGCCTGGACTATTTGAACAAGCTCATGGAGGCACAATATTATTAGACGAGATCAATTCAATGGGTCTTCAACTACAAGCTAAATTGCTAAGAGTGCTTCAAGAGGGGTATATAAGAAGAGTTGGTGGACTTAATGATATACCATGTGATGTTAGAATAATTGCAACAACTAATGAAGAGCCTCAAAAATCTGTTGCTTCAGGTGCGTTAAGAAAAGATTTGTATTATAGATTAAATGTGATATATTTACGAATACCTCCTTTAAGGGAAAGAAAATCAGACATACCTTTATTAGCAGAGTATTTTATAAAAAAGTTCAATACAATATTAAATAAAGATGTTTGGGATATTTCAAATGAAGTAAAAAATGCATTTATGCGTTATGACTGGCCTGGTAATGTGAGAGAATTAGAAAACTCTATAGAAGGTGCTATGAATATGGTAACTAAGGATCACATACTTAAACCCCAACACTTTTCTAATATGAAAGAAATATTTGATAATAGAAGAAATGATAATAATTATAGAGTTTTGATTCATGAAGGAATGAGTCTAGATGAGATTATAGAAAATGTTGAAAAAGAATTAATTATTGAAGCCTTGAAGGAATGCTCATTTAACATAACAAAAAGTGCCAATAAGCTCGGTATAAAAAGGCAGAATTTGCAACACAAAATAAAGAAGTATAAAATAAGGATAGAAGACTAATCTATCCTTATGAATACTGGTTTTCTCTTTCTATATATACAATAGTATCTAAAGCCTAGCGTTTTTAACAAGTCTAGGACCTCCATAAAACTATGGCCTAAATCTTCAGGTCTATGAGCATCAGATCCTATAGTGATTATCTCACCACCTAGATCTTTATATAATTTTAGTATTTCCACTGAGGGGTGAAAGGAATTAAGACCATATCTCTTGCCGGAAGTATTGATTTCTATACCTTTACTCATTGGTATTAGATGCTCCAGTATATCTGCAATGTAATCACGATATAAATTAAACTCAAAATCACTTTCGTCGTCAATCAGATATCTTCTTACAACATCAATATGGCCTAATGAATCAAAATCATCAAAGGAAGTAATTGAGTTTTTTAAATCTCTAAAATAAGCTAATATTCCTTCATGATTGCTTCTTCCCTTTAAAAAATCACTTTTATATAGCTCTCTTTTTTCTACCACATGTATTGAACCTAAGACAAAATCTATATCAGGTTTTGAAGAAAAAGAACTGTTTTCTTTAGAAAGATGAGGCTGCATACCTAACTCTAAGCCCTTATAAATCTCAATTTTATTATTAAATTCTAAGATAACATTATCTATATCACCACTGTATTTTTCGTAATCTAATATTCCAACATTATCGGGATAATCAATATCTACGTGATCTGTAAAGCAAACGCCCTTTAAACCTTTTTCGATAGCTGTATTGCATATATTTCGTAAGGTCGCCCATGCATATGAATCGTTTGAATAAATTGAATGAACATGTAAATCGTACAAGTGAATTCTCCTTTGCTATTTTGAGTATTTATATTTATATCACAAATATATTGTATGATTATTGACAAAAAAGGTCAATTGATTACTATATGCAAATATTTTTGCATATAGCCAATATATTTGCATATAGAAATATTTATTTGAAAATTTAGAAGATAATATATTCAAGAATCATTGGAAATATTGCACCTTTTACTGTAAAATATACATTTTATACGAATAATAATCCAAAAGTTATCATTTCATAGCTTGGCACAATAATTGCTATTTAAATTAGTATATAAATGTTATAATTAAAATTTTATCATAGGGAGGATAAATATGGAGAGAGAAAATGTTAAAGTAATTATCTGGGGTTTAGGAGCAATGGGTGGCGGAATGGCAGATATGCTCCTAAAAAAGAAGGGTGTTGAAATAGTTGGTGTTGTAGGAAGAGGAGAAAAAGTAGGAAAAAGCATGTACGATTTTATAAAAACAGAAAGAGGCAATAGACCAGATGTAATTATCGGCACCCATGAAGATGTAATAAAGGAAAAAGCGGCTGATGTTGTACTTATTTGCACAGACTCCTTCACTAGAAATACTTTTGATAAAATAAAATATTGCTTGGAAAGAAAAATAAACGTCATATCCAGTGCTGAAGAAATGGCTTATCCTCAAGCTAAAGAACCAGAATTAGCTGCTGAGATGGATAGAATAGCCAAAGAAAATGGCGTCACAGTTTTAGGAACAGGTATTAACCCTGGATTGATTATGGATTTACTTGTAGTATGTTTGACAGGTGCTTGCATAGATGTTGATCATATAATTGCAAGAAGAGTAAACAGTTTGTCTCCCTTTGGACCGGCTGTTATGCACGAACAAGGTATTGGTACAACTGTAGAAGAATTCAAAGAAGGCGCAGCATCAGGAAAACTTGCAGGTCATGTGGGCTTTAATGAATCTATCCATATGATTGCAGATGCATTGGGTTGGAAATTAAGCAGCGAAGTGAAACAGACCATGGAACCAATAGTTACTAATGTTTATAGAAAAGCTCCTTATGCTGAGGTTCAACCTGGTTATGTAGCCGGCTGTGCAATGAAAGGCTATGGTTATGTTGATGGAGAATTGAAGATTGAAATGGACCATCCACAGCAGATCGAACCTGAGCTTGAAGGTACAGAGACAGGTGACTATATAATTATCAAAGGAACTCCAAACATTAATATGTCAAATAAGCCTGAGGTTCCAGGTGGAATTGGAACAATAGCTATGTGTGTTAACATGATTCCTCATGTTATCAATGCAAAACCAGGTTTGAAGACTATGATAGATTTACCTGTACCAAGAGCAATAATGGGTGATATGAGAGACTTAATCGAGAGAGACTAATTAAGAATTGTATAATTTAATTATCTGTGGTGCAAATATGTTTGCACCACAGATAATTATAGCTAGGAGGGATCTTTTTATGGATATTATTAAAAAAGGGGACTGGATCCAAATACATCAAGTAATACTAAAGCCTGAAGAAAGAGCAGCTCATTTACCTGAAGATACCAAAAAAGTTCCATTAGAACTATGGGTAAAGGGATTCGCACTTGAAGACGGAAAAATCGGAGATGAAATTGAGATTAAGACAGTCACAGGAAGAAAAGTAAAGGGTAAAGCAATAAAGCTTAATCCAAGATATGTTCATGATTTTGGTGATTATGTGCCGGAATTGACTAAAATAGATATGCAACTTAAGGAAATACTTTTCGGAGGTGACTGTGATGAATAGAGATATGTCATATGCTGCCGTTATGGGTAGAAAAAACGAAATAATGAAGAAAGCTATAGGAATAGATTTCGATGCCTTTGAATCTGGTGGTATTAGTTTCGATTACGAAAGAATGATGAGAGAAGCAGGATATAGTTTGGAAGAAATACAGAATATACAATCCAGCACCGGTGTTGGCAACACACCTATTTTGGAATTAAAAAATCTTACTGCTCTGGCAAGGAAATGTGCACCTAAAGGAAAAGGTGCAAGGATATTCATAAAAGATGAAGCTTGTAACCCATCAGGAAGTTTTAAAGCAAGAAGAGCTGCTACAGCTGTGTATCATGCTAAAAAACTTGGTTATAAAGGCGTAATAGCCGCTACAAGTGGAAATTACGGAGCAGCAGTAGCTTCACAAGCCGCAATGGCTGGATTAAAGTGTATTGTTGTTCAGGAGTGTTACGATAGCAGAATGATAGGTCAGCCTGAAATATTAGAAAAACAGAGAGCTTGCGAAGCCTATGGAGCAGAAGTTGTTCAGCTAACAGTTGGACCAGAACTTTTTTATAGCTTCTTGTGCTTGCTTGAAGAAACAGGGTACTTTAATGCATCTTTGTATACACCATTTGGTATAGCTGGAGTAGAAACTCTAGGTTATGAGTTGATAATGCAATTTAGAGAAAAAATAGGCAGAGATCCTGATAAAGTTGTAATTACTCATGCTGGTGGAGGAAATGTGACAGGTACTGCCAGAGGTCTAATAAAAGCAGGTGCTGAAAATGTAGAAGTAGTTGGAGCCAGCGTTGATTTATCAGGGTTGCATATGGCTTCGGATAATGATTTCAATAGAAAATCCTTTACAACTGGTCATACAGGCTTTGGTATTCCCTTCGCTACATGGCCTGACAGATCTGATGTCCCAAGAAATGCCGCAAGACCTTTAAGATATTTGGATAGATATTTAACTGTAAAACAAGGCGAAGTGTTTTATATAACTGAAGCATTATCTGTATTGGAAGGGCTTGAAAGGGGGCCTGCAGGTAATACCTCTTTGACAGCAGCCTTTGCTCTAGCCCAAGAGATGGATGAAGATCAAATCATAGTAGTACAAGAAACTGAGTACACAGGAGCAGGAAAACATCCAATGCCACAGATAAGTTTTGCAAAGCAAAATGGAATAGAAATACTGTTTGGAGATCCTGATACTGAAATACCGGGACAAAACATAGTATTCCCCAATCATCCTTCAAAAATTAAACTTAGAGATTTTGATTTGACTAAAGCAAAAACTTCTTATATAAGAAATGCCATCAATAATTATGGTAAGAATGTAATAAGCAATCAGGATCTTGAGTTTTTAGCTAAGGATACAAAGAGCAATGTAGATTTTGTTCTATCTGTATTAACAGATATTGGAGTAAAAGTAGAATAGCAATTAAGTTAGTAATTAGATAATTTAATGTAAAAATATTGGAGGGATGTTAAGTGAGAAGAGCTGATGATTTTGAAAAGAGAAGAGAGCATCTAAAAGACTTGACAGATGAACAATTAAAAGAAAGATTCTGGGAACTTGCAAATAAAATAGTTGAGCCAATGCTTGAACTGGGCTATAAATATACTACTCCAGCCATAGAAAGAAGCGTTCTTCTAAGAATGGGATTTTCAAGCGTTGAAGTAAAACCAATTGTAGAAGGAGTTATGAAGAAAGGTCTTATGGGTAAAGGTGCAGGAAATGTGGTATGGAGACTCTCTAAAAAACTTGGCATTTCAGTTAGAGAAGCAGGATTAGGACTAGCTGAAGGAAAGTATTGGGACATAGTAGATACTCTTTTTGAAGGAGGGAATAACTAATGAATCTTGATCCAAATAAAAAAATAGATATAAAAGAGCTCTTAAAAGACCTTGAAAACTATAGACCAAGGAGAAGAGGTTGGCATTGGAGAGAGGGAAGAAATGTAAAAAGACAGATAGGAGATTTCGAATATCATGAAACTTCTGAAGGCTTAAAGAACTATGTTCCTCTTCCTGGCAGTAGAGGGTTTGGCTATATTGATCCTCAGCCTGACTGTGTAATAACAACGGAAATAGCATCGGGAAGATTTGAAGATGATATTAGAAGAATGAGAATGGCTGCTTGGCACGGAGCAGACCACATAATGGTAATAAGAACAGCTGGTCAATCTCATATTGATTCCTTACTTGAAGGGACAAACCAAGGTATAGGCGGAATAATGGTTACAAGAAAGCAAGTAAGGGCTACTAGAAAAGCTTTAGATATGATAGAAGATGAAGTAGGTAGACCGATAAACTTCCATTCCTATGTATCAGGAGTTGCTGGTCCTGATATAGCAGTAATGTTTGCTGAGGAAGGCGTAAACGGTGCTCACCAAGATCCTCAATACAATGTTCTCTATAGAAATGTAAATATGATAAGAAGCTTTGTAGATGCATGTGAAGCGAAGAAAGTTATGGCTTGGGCTGATATGCTTCAAATTGATGGCGCTCATAACGCTAACGCTACAGCAATGAAGGCTTGGAAGGTAAGACCTGAGCTTATGGTACAACATGCAATTAACTGCGCATTTTCAAGGAAAGTAGGAATGAAACCAGAGAATATTGCATTATCCACAGTTCCTCCTACAGCGCCACCGGCACCTTGCATGAGGCTGGATCTTCCATATGCTGTTGCTTTAAGAGATCTCTTTAGTGAGTATAAGATGAGAGCTCAGCAAAACACAAAGTATATGGAATCAGATGGAAGAGAAGCAACTGTAACTCATACATTGAATCTAATGATATCAAGGCTCACCAGTGCTGATATCCAATCAACCATAACTCCTGATGAAGGTAGAAATGTGCCATGGCATTATAACAATATTGCTGCAATAAGTACAGCTAAGCAAGCTCTCAATGGTATGGATGGTCTGAGAGAAATGGTTAAATTGGACAGAGATGGAGTCCTCGGCAAAGATGTAAGAGAACTGAAGGAAAGAGCTGTTCTATTTATGGAGGAAATACTTGAAGTAGGAGGTTATTTCAAGGCAGTTGAGCAAGGATTCTTCGTAGATAGTGGATACTATCCTGAAAGAAACGGCGACGGTATTGCAAGACAAATTGATGGTGGTATTGGCGCTGGAATGATTTTTGAAAGAGATAAGGATTACTTTGCTCCTGTATCCGTTCACTATGGATATAATAACATTCCAAAAGAGTTTAAGAAGGCTTCTGATGCAATAGGTGGAGATACCTTTGAAGATCCTACTAAAATTGTTTATATTGACGAATTAGATGAGTTTGACAATGTCAACGTAAGGCTACAAGAATTATCAAGATACTATGATACAAACTATGTAAAACCAGAAGTTGAATGGAGAGCTGACGGTGTTGTTGCTGTAACAATTTTCCTACCTCTTGATGAGAGAACTGCTGAATTTGCAGCTATCAAGTGCGGAGAAAAAATGGGACTTGAAGATGTAACAGTAATACACAAAAACGTTATGCATCCATCAGAAGGTACTTTAGTTGAAATTAAAGGTAAAGTTAAATTTGATATAGATATAAATGAGTTAGTTATTCCCGAAAAGATACCAGTACTATCAGAAGAAGAAATAAGAGAAGATATAGAAAAGAATCCTATGTTTGTAGTAGCTGCAACTGTAGGTGAAGATGAGCATTCTGTAGGATTGAAGGAAACTCTTGACATTAAACACGGGGGAATTGAAAAATTTGGCATCAAATATCTATATCTTGGAACTTCCTGTCCAGTTGAAAAATTAGTTGATGCCGCAATAGAAACAAACGCTGATGCAATTTTAGCAAGTACAATAATAACTCACGATGATGTTCATATTAAGAACATGAGAAAATTACATGAATTATGTGTAGAAAAGGGAATAAGAGATAAAGTAATACTTGTAAGTGGTGGTACCCAGGTTACAAATGAAATAGCAGTTGAAGCAGGAATGGATGCAGGATTTGGAAGAGGATCCCATGGAATTGATGTTGCAAGTTTCCTTGTTAAAAAGAGAAGGGAAATGAAGGCAAATAATGAGAATTGATATATTGGTTGCAGAAATTGGAAGTACAACAACTGTAGTAAACGCGTTTAACCATATTGGAACCCCCTGCCCAGAGTTTATAGGGCAGGGGCAAGCCCCTACTTCCGTATTGGATGGGGATGTTACAATAGGGTTGAAGGGCGCTATTGAAGATTTAAAGAAAAATTTAAATGTTGATGATTTATCCTATGGAGAGATGCTTGCAACTAGTAGTGCAGCCGGTGGCCTGAGAATGACGGTCCATGGACTTGTTTACGATATGACTGTTAGAGCTGCTAAAGAAGCCGCCCTAGGAGCAGGTGGCATAATTAAGATGGTGACTTCTGGGAAATTGAGGAGAACAGACTTAAAAAAAATCAGGGAAATAAAACCAAACATCATTTTAATTGCCGGCGGTGTGGACTACGGTGAAAGAGAAACTGCTTTATACAATATGGAACAGATTGCTACCTTGGGTCTAAATGTTCCGGTTATATATGCAGGAAATATTGAAAATCAAGAGGAAGTTGCTGAAATATGTAATGACGCAGGAATTAAATTGTATTTGGTAGATAATGTATATCCAAAAATTGATATACTAAACATTGAGCCTACTAGAAAAATAATACAGGATGTTTTTGAAGAGCATATAGTACATGCTCCAGGTATGAGCACAGTAAGAGAAATGGTCACTGGCCCTATAATACCAACACCAGGTTCTGTTATGGAAGCTGCTAAGTTATTAAAGGAAGAATTAGGTGACTTAGTTATATTTGATGTAGGAGGAGCCACCACTGATGTTCATTCAGTAACTGAAGGATCTGAAGAAATAAATAAAATACTCATTAGTCCTGAGCCATATGCTAAAAGAACTGTAGAAGGAGATTTGGGGGTATTTGTAAATCTTAAGCATATAGTTGAAAAAATAGGTTTGGAAGAATTAAAAAAGGATTTTCCTAATGCTGAACAGCTTATAGAAAATGCAAAACCAATTCCGGAAACAGAAGAAGAAAAAAGATTCATTGAAAGATTAACTAAGGAAGCAGTACTAACATCTTTAGAAAGACATGCAGGTAGACTGAGACACATATATGGGCCAACAGGTAAAAAAACTGTAGCAGAAGGAAAAGATCTGACCAATATAAAATATATAATTGGTACTGGAGGAGCACTAACCAGATTACCTAAAAGAGTTGAAATATTAGAATCCATTAAAGAAAATAGAAAAGGTCTTGAGCTATATCCGGGAAACAGTGCCCAGATATTAATTGATAATCATTATATTTTTGCATCTTTAGGAGTATTGTCGAAAAAATATCCTCAAGAAGCGTTAATACTTATGAAAAAAAGTTTAAAAATAAATTAATAACAGGAGGATAAAAAATGAATTATCCTGCTTTGAAAATTGATTTAAAAAAAATAGAAGCTAATACAAGACTTTTAGTTGAAAAATGTGCTGCTTACAATATAAAGGTATCTGCTGTTACAAAGGCTTTTTGTGGAATACCTGAAGTTGCAGAAGCAATGGTAAAAGGAGGAGCAGCATATCTAGCAGACTCAAGGGTTGAAAATCTGATTAAGATGAAACATATAAAACAACCAAAAATGTTACTAAGAATACCTATGTTGTCCCAAGTTAAAGAAGTCGTTGAATATGCAGATATCAGCTTGAATTCTGAATATAAAGTAATAAAAGCCTTATCAGATGAAGCTCAAGAAAAGCGAAAATGCCATGATATTATATTAATGGTAGACTTAGGAGATCTTCGAGAAGGTGTATGGGCTGATGAAGCTGTGGAATATGCAGGAAAAATAATAAAGCTTGAAGGAGTAAGACTTATTGGCATAGGTACAAATCTTACATGTTATGGAGCGGTAATACCTAAAGTAGATAATCTCTCAAAACTGGTTGAAATTGCTGAAAACATTGAAAAAAAGTATGGAGTAAAACTAAGTATAATATCCGGCGGAAACTCAAGCAGCTATTATTTAGTAGAAAATGGGACTATCCCAAAAGGAATTAATAATCTGAGATTAGGAGAATCTGTGGTATTAGGTAACGAAACTGCCTATGGAAACAGAATTGAAGGTACTTATAATGATTGCTTTACTTTATGTGCGGAAATTATTGAATTAAAAGAAAAACCATCGGTACCAATTGGAGAAATTGGTGTTGATGCTTTTGGAAATAAACCTACTTATGTAGACAGAGGTATCAGGAAAAGAGCAATTTTAGCTATAGGCAAGCAAGATGTAAGGATAGACGGACTTACACCAATTGATAAAAAAATTATAATTTTGGGTGCTAGCAGCGATCATATGATAGTAGATGTTACAGATAGTGAAACAGACTACTCCATAGGAGATATAATAGAATTTACAATGGACTATGGAGCTCTTTTATCATTATCAACATCAGATTATGTATATAAAGTTATAGAATAACGTTATTTTAATAAGGAGCCATTTGGCTTCTAAGTTGTAATAAAGTAATATATACAAGCTGACAATGGGAATATTTTATTAAAAAAAGAACTTCCTTTGATTAAATAAATTTTGACGATAAATCTATTTAATCAACGAAGGAGGTTCTTTTTTTGACTAGAATGTTAATAATAAAATATTTTATAATTTAACAGAAATAATTACTGGAAATGTACTAAGTAAAATATAAAATGTATACTAATAAAGATACTGTCAAGATTTTTTCGCAAATTCAATTTTAGCCATTTGGAAGATGTCGGCTATCCGACAATCATATCTTCATTCTCAATAGCATTCATATTTTCGAGATGCTTCATATTAAGATAACGCTTTACTCCCCATTGGGAGCTTGCTACATGACGAAGTCTTGCACAGACAAGCATTAATGCAGATTTACCATCGGGGAATGTGCCGACGACTTTGGTTCGCCGACGGATCTCACGATTAAGACGCTCAATTGTATTGTTGGTTCTGATTCGGTTCCAATGTTCATAAGGAAAGGCCATATAGGTGATAGTCTCTTCTATGCCATCTTCAAGTTTTTGAGCAGCTTCTTTGAGTTTCATATTTCTCAATTCAGCTGCAACCTGTCTGGCTTTCTCCCTAGCTGCTGATTTATTCTCACTAACATGAATTCCTTTGAGCATTTTGGAAACCAGTTTTATTTTCGATTTTGGTGTAACAGAGAATATATTCCGGTAAAAATGTACAGTACAACACTGATATTTTGCATTAGGAAATATCTCTGGAATTGATTCAAGCATTCCCAGACTTTTATCTCCTATGATAAGTTGTACTCCAGTAAGACCACGGCTCTTAAGCCATTGGAAGAAGTTTAACCAGCTTTCCTTATCTTCCTTCATACCTTCTGCTGCACCTATAACTTCACGAGATCCATCTTCATTAACACCAATAGCAATAAAAATAGATACATTTTCATATTCGCCACCCCAGCAACGCTTGAGAAAGATACCATCAACAAAGACATAAGGATAATTACCTCCCTTAAGAGGTCGAGTTCTCCAGTTTTCAATATTTGCATAAGCCTTCTGATTTAGATTGCTTATGGTTCCAGGTGATACCTTAGTTCCCCATAGAGCTTCTGTAATATCTTCAACTCGACAAACTGATACACCAGCTAGATACATTTCAATGAGAGCTTCTTCCACAGAGCATTCACGTCTACGATAACGCTCTATAATTGCTGTTTCAAATGGGATGCCTTTAAGTTTAGGTACTTTAAGTGTAACATCCCCAGAAGTAGTAGTTAATTTTCTCTGATAGTGTCCTGAACGGTATCCTCTGCGTTTACTACTTCGCTCATACTTTTCGGCATTAATTAGTTCATCCGCTTCCTTATCAAGAAGTTCATTAAGTGTTTCCCCAACACTGGAACGGACTAATTCCTTTAATTCTGTTTTGATTAGTTGCTCATTTAACTGTATAATGTTATCAGACATAGTTTAAAGCCTCCTTTGGTTTGATTTTTGTGTGGTAACTAAATTTTACCAAATGGCTTTAGACTATGTCCATTTATTTTAATTTGCGAAATTTATTATACGTTATCTCTTGGCAATTACCTGTATCGGACTTTCGCCGATAAGTATGGTTCAACTTTGCTGGACACACGCACTATAAAAAGAACGGTATAAACCGTTCTTTTTTTATTTTGCATATTCAATTGCCCGTGTTTCCCTTATAACATTTATTTTAATTTGACCAGGATATTCTAATTCATTTTCAATTCTCTTTACTATATCTCTGGCAATATAACATATTTCTGTATCACTTACAGCTTCGGGCTTAACCATAATTCTTATTTCTCTACCGGCTTGAATAGCAAAAGATTTTTCTACTCCATCAAAGGAATTTGCTATTTCCTCAAGTTTTTCCAGTCTCTTTATATAGGATTCTAATGTTTCTCTCCTTGCACCGGGCCTTGCTGCAGAAATAGCATCTGCTGCTTGAACCAGCACTGCCTCAATTGTATTTGCTTCCACATCTCCATGGTGAGCTAGTATGCAATGTATTACTTCTGGAGATTCTTTATATTTTTTTGCTAAATCAGCACCAATTTGAACATGTGGACCTTCTACCTCATGGTCTACTGCTTTCCCTATATCATGCAGTAAACCTGCTCTCTTAGCAAGATTTACATCAGCTCCTAACTCAGCAGCTATAGCTGCTGCTAAATGGGACACTTCGATGGAATGATTCAATACGCTCTGCCCATAACTTGTTCTGAATCTCAATCTACCAATTAACTTAATGAGTTCAGGATGCAAACCATGTACTCCTGTTTCAAAAGTAGCTTGCTCTCCTTGTTCTCGAATATAATTTTCAACCTCTTTTTTAGCTTTTTCAACCATTTCTTCTATTCTGGCTGGATGTATTCTTCCGTCAATTATCAGTTTTTCTAACGCTACTCGAGCGATTTCCCTTCTAATAGGATCAAAACCTGATAAAATAACAGCTTCCGGTGTATCATCAATAATTAAATCAACTCCTGTAAGAGTCTCTAATGTTCTTATGTTTCTTCCTTCTCTTCCTATTATTCTACCTTTCATTTCGTCGTTTGGTAAAGGAACAACAGATACAGTAGTTTCAGCGACATGGTCAGCTGCATTCTTTTGAATTGCATAGGCAATTATCTCTTTAGACTTTCTATCAGCTTCTTCTCTTGCTTTTGCTTCTATATCTTTAATCATCATAGCAGCTTCATGTCTGATTTGCTTCTCAATATCGCTCAAAAGCAGTTGTCTAGCTTCTTCGGATGACAAGTTTGAAATATACTCTAATTCCTTCAATTGCTTATTATATAGCTCTTTAACTTCGTCATGAAGCTTTTGAACTTCCTTTTGCTTCTTATTTATCATTTCTTCTCTTTGTTCAACGGCTTCAACTTTCTTATCAAAAAGCTCTTCTCTTTGAAGAAGTCTTCTTTCTATTCTTTGAATTTCATTTCTTCTATCCTTTGTTTCTTTGTCTAGTTCAGCTCTCATTCTATGAATTTCTTCTTTAGCTTCAAGTAAGACTTCTTTTTTTCTTGTCTCCGCTTCTTTGTTGGCTTCTTCTATAATTTTTTTAGCTGCTTCCTCTGCATTTTTTATCTTAGATTCAGCAATATATCTTCTTACAAAATACCCAACAATAAAACTTCCTAATCCAACTGCTACATATATAACAGTGTTTATAGTATTTTCACCTCCTTAGTCTCTTCAACATATGATTATCTTAAGATGATACATATATAATCATAATACCTGTGATACACCATATCACAATAATTCTATATCTTTTAGATTTTTTTGTCAAGTTAGAGGTATGTTTCATCTTCACCTAATAATTCCGTTATCACCTTACTGCAAATATCCCTGCTGTATCCCTTGCTTAATAAATATGTAAAGAGTTTCTTCTTCTTAATATTTACATCTTCTCCCATCAATAACTTAATCTTTTTTTCAGCACAGACAAAAGCCGTATTATAATCATCTATTTCTATTTTTTCAAATTCAGAATCCAGTAAGTCTTTATTTAACCCTTTATGCAACAATTTATAGTACATGCTCCTCTTGCTCATTCCTGGCTTTTTTAAGTTCTCTCGAATCCAATTTTCCAAATACTTTTCATCATTAATGTACCCATAATCCATCAATTTACTTAGAGCTTCCTGAATTATTTCTTCTGAACAGTTTTTTTGCTTTAGCTTTGTAATTATCTCCTGAGAAGTTCTATCTTTAATTGATAATAATTTTATACAGTAATTATAAGCCTCTTTTAAATCCATAAAATCCTCCATAACAATATTAGCGCATATGGCTTACCCTATATGCGCTATTTTATACATATATATTAATCGTCTATGCTAACTTCATCCACTTCTAGATCATCTTCTGCAGAAGTTTTAGCCTTTGATAGTCCTAAACTAAATAATTCTCTGACTTTATTTTCTATTTCTTTTGTAAGTTCCGGATTATCCTTTAGATACTGTCTGGCATTTTCCCTTCCTTGTCCTAACCTGATATCACCATAAGAATACCAAGCTCCGCTTTTCTGAACTATATCATTTGCAGCAGCAACATCCAGAATACTTCCTTCTTTTGATATTCCTTCCCCATATATAATATCAAACTCAGCCTGTTTAAATGGAGGTGCAACTTTGTTTTTAACTACTTTAACTCGTGTCCTGCTACCAACCACATCAGCACCTTGTTTAATTGCATCAACTTTTCTTACATCTAATCTAACGGAAGCATAAAACTTTAACGCCTTACCACCTGGAGTGGTTTCTGGATTTCCAAACATTACTCCAACTTTCTCTCTTAATTGATTAATAAATATAGCCGTCGCTTTTGATTTGTTAATAGCACCTGCCAGCTTTCTTAAAGCTTGTGACATCAATCTAGCTTGAAGTCCTATATGAGAATCACCCATATCTCCGTCTATTTCAGCTTTTGGCACCAAAGCTGCAACTGAATCTACAACAATAACATCTATAGCACCGCTTCTTACCAAAGTCTCGCATATCTCTAGTGCTTGTTCACCTGTATCAGGCTGAGATACAACTAGATTATCAATATCTACTCCTAAATTCTTTGCATAAACTGGGTCCAAAGCATGTTCAGCATCAATAAATGCAGCATTACCACCATTTTTTTGAGCCTCTGCTATTATATGCAACGCAACGGTAGTCTTACCTGATGATTCAGGACCAAATATCTCTACAATTCTTCCTCTTGGAACACCACCTATCCCAAGTGCAATATCTAAATCCAAAGAGCCTGTTGATATTGACTCAACATTTAATTTACTGTTTTGACCCAGCATCATTATCGAACCTTTACCAAACTGTTTTTCAACTTGGCTTATAGCAGCCTCTAAAGCCTTTCTCTTATCATTCATAACCAATAGCAGGCTAACCTGCTACACCTCCTTTATGCGAACATTTGTTCTCATATAATTATATATTAATTCCTAAAATAAGTCAAATAGTATATTATAAGTATTATTCTTTTAACGCTAAAATCGCTCTTCGAAGTATATCTAATGCTTTTGTACTTGCTAACCATCGGATTTTAGCTCTATTTCCATTAAAAATATACGAATAAACTTTTACTTCATTATCCATTGCAAGCCCTATATAACAAAGACCAACAGGCTTTGATTCTGTCCCACCGCTTGGTCCAGCAATACCAGTTATTGATATACCAATGTCACTTTTAGAAATTCTCTTTATTCCAACAGCCATTTCTTCTGCTGTTTCCATGCTAACTGCTCCATGCTTCTCTATTGTTTCTCTATTAACTCCTAGTATGTTTATTTTTGCTTCATTGCTATAACATACAACACCATTTAAAAAGCTAATTGATGCATTAGGTATATCTGTATATCTGCTTGAAATCATTCCACCGGTACACGATTCAGCAAAAGCTATGGTTTTATTCTTTTTTTGCAATAAACCATTGACCACTGACTCTAATGTATCTCCATCAAAACCATAAATATCTTCACTAAACATACCTAGAATTACATTCTCAACTTCTTTTATCTTATAGTCTGCTTTTTCAATATCCTCTTCTTTTGCTGTAATTCTTATATGTACTTCACCTTCTTTTGCATATAAAGCAACAGTTGGATTTTTTTGATTTATCATCATGTCTCCAAGTTTCTCTTGAATCATTGATTCCCCTATACCTATAACTTTTATTGTACGAGATTTTATGTTAGACTTTGACTTTTGCCTTAAGTAAGGAACAATGCTTTCTTCAAACATAAGCTTCATTTCTTTTGGAGGCCCAGGTAAAGCAATATAAATATTTTTGCCATATTCTCCTATAATACCTGGAGCCGTACCATTATTATTTTCAACAGCTTGGCTCCCTAATGGTATGTACGCCTGTCTTTCATTTATAATTGGCATTGTTTTGTTCAACTTATTAAAATAACCTTTTATTTTTTTCAATGATGATTCATCTAATATCATCTCAACACCTAGAGCTTTTGCTATGCCTAGCTTTGTTAAGTCATCATCTGTAGGACCAAGTCCACCTGTTGTAATTATTATATCGGCTCTATTGCTTGCTATACTCAAACTTTCTACCAATCTATTGAGATTATCACCAACAACAGTTTGATTATATACGTCTATCCCTAGATCAGATAACCTTTTGGACAAATATTGGGCATTAGTATTAACTATGTCACCCAAAAGCAACTCTGTGCCTACACTTATAATCTCACAATTCATATTTTATTACCTCTCAAACATTAGATTTGATTTTTAAAAGCTTTAAAATACTTTATAAAATAGTCTGCTCCTGAAACTATTGTAATAATTAAAGTGATATATATGCAAATAATATCCATAGGAACGTTTATTAAGGTAAATGGATAGTTGTCCAAAAACAGAATAATAATAGTAATTATTTGAGTAACAGTCTTAACTTTTCCCATATTGCTAGCTGCTATTACAATCTTCTTGTTTGCTGCAATCCCTCTAAGTCCTGTTACTGCAAATTCTCTTGCTAATATAATAAATACAATCCAAGCTTCTATTCTACCTAATTCAATAAAACTAAGAAAAGCTGCTGTCACAAGCAATTTATCCGCTAATGGGTCTAAAAACTTTCCTAAATCGGTAACAAGGTTATATTTTCTTGCATAATATCCATCAAGTTTATCTGTAAAAGAAGCTATCAAAAAAATTCCGAGAGCGATCTCCATATTATATGAAACATCTATCAGCATAAAAATCATAAAAATAGGTATTAAAATAATCCTTAATATTGTAATTTTATTAGCAATATTCATCTTTTGCACTCTCCTAATAGATCATAATCCGTTGCATCGGTTATAAACACATCAGCAAATTCACCTATTTTAATTTCGTAATTGGAAGTAAAATAAACCAATCCATCAATCTCAGGTGCATCTCTATATGTTCTTCCTATATATTGCCCATCTTCATAACCTTCAGTAAGCACTTTTAATTTCTTTCCTATAAAATTTAAATTTTTTCCGTATGATATATCCATCTGAACTGACATTAATATATCATGTCTATGCAATTTAGTCTCCTCATCTATCTGATTAGGCAACTTATATGCTGGCGTATCTTCTTCTCTTGAATAGGTAAATACACCCATTCTATCAAATCTAACCTTCTTTACAAACTCTACTAATTCTTCGAAATCCTTCTCATCTTCTCCCGGAAATCCCACAATAAAAGTTGTTCTTATAGTTATATCAGGTATTTCTTTTCTCAACCTATTTATCAAACTAAGTATTTTCTCCTTAGTGGTATTTCTGCCCATAAGCTTTAATATTTTATTACTTCCATGCTGAATGGGTATATCTACATATTTGCATATTTTTTCTTCATTAGCCATAACTCTAATGAGATCATCATTAAACTCATCTGGGTATGTATAAAGAAGCCTAATCCATTCTATCCCATTTATCTGAGCCATAGCTTTTAGTAGTTCTGGCAGCATTAATTTGTTATAAAGATCTCTTCCATATACCGATGTATCTTGAGCTATTACAATTAACTCTTTTATACCTTTAGAAGCCAAAAGTTCCGCTTCAGCCAAAATTTCTTCAAACTTTCTGCTTCTATATCTCCCTCTAAGAGAAGGAATAATACAATACGTGCATTTGTTATCACAGCCTTCTGCAATTTTTATATATGCAGTACTGCCTTGTGTAGAAAAATACCTATCCAGCTTGTCAATGTTTACTTTATCCTGATGACCATATAAAGAAACTTTTTGTCCCTTTAAGCTCTTTTCAATTACTTCTATAATAGACTTGTAATCTCCGGTACCAATCACAGAATCAAGCTCAGGCATCTCTTTCAACAACTCATCTTTATATCTTTCTGCCAAACAACCTGCAGCTATTAATAACTTACATTTACCATTTTCTTTATATTGTCCCATTTCTATTATTGTATTTATTGATTCTTGTTTAGCTTTTTCTATGAAACCACATGTGTTTATTATTATAATATCAGCTAAATATGGGTCATTTGTAATTTCATATTTACCATCTTTAAGTATGTTAAGCATAACTTCTGAATCTATCAGATTTTTTGCGCAGCCTAACGAAATCATTGCTACATGCATTTAAATACATCTCTCCCTATTACTATAATAATAAATATTTTTCGTATGTTTGCTCTTTTATTGCTTAAAATTTCCCGGGTAATTAAATATAGCTAAAATCCATGATTTTAGGTTATTATTTCAGTTTTTAAACATATTTCTTTGAATTACAACCATTTTCGTCTAATATCGTGTTTTTACTCTTGCATTTCCTGCCATTGTTCTTTAGTGATAAGAACCTTTCTCGGCTTACTTCCCTCATATCCTCCTATAATTCGACGCTCCTCCATCTGATCTATTATCCTAGCAGCTCTACTATAACCTATTTTTAATCTTCTTTGAAGCATTAGTATTGAAGCCTGACCTGTTTCTACAACCAATGATATAGCCTCATTTAATAATTCATCAGCTTCTCCATCTGCTTCTTCATCCTTTTCCTTCTCAATTTCATTTACAATATCCTCTACATAGGAAGGTGATACTTGTCCTTTTATATATTCTACAACTGATTCAACCTCTTTTTCTGATATATAAGCTCCTTGCACTCTTATAGGTTTTGATTCACCTACTGGATAATATAACATATCTCCTCTTCCTAGTAATTTCTCGGCACCTGCCATATCAAGTATTGTTCTTGAATCCACTTGAGATGATACAGCAAAAGAAATTCTGGAAGGAATATTTGCTTTTATAAGCCCTGTTATTACATCTACAGATGGTCTTTGTGTAGCAATTACAAGATGTATGCCTGCTGCTCTTGCCATTTGAGCAAGGCGACAGATAGCATCCTCTACGTCATTAGGTGCCACCATCATGAGATCAGCTAACTCATCAATAATCACTACTATTTGTGGCAATTTTTCACTGTCCTCAGTAAATAACGCATTATAACTATTTACATCTCTAACATTTTTTGAAGCAAATTTCTTATACCTTTCAGTCATTTCATTAACAGCCCAGTTAAGAGCTCCTGCAGCTTTTTTAGGATCAGTAACAACTGGAACCAACAGATGAGGAATACCATTATATATGCTTAATTCCACCACTTTTGGATCTATCATAAGAAGTTTAACTTTGTCTGGTTCAGCTTTATACAAAATGCTAATAATAATGGTATTTATACATACACTTTTGCCAGAACCTGTAGCTCCTGCAATAAGAAGATGAGGCATTTTTGCAATATCGGCAATAATATTTTGCCCCGCAACATCTTTTCCCAAAGCAAATGCAATTTTAGATTTATTATTATTGAACTCATCTGACTCTATTACTTCTCTTAGACATACAGCTGTTACCTCTTTGTTTGGAATTTCAATACCCACTGCTGATTTTCCCGGAATTGGAGCTTCTATTCTTATTCCTTGAGATGCCATACTTAGGGAAATATCGTCAGCCAAATTTACTATTTTGCTGACTTTTACTCCTGGACTAAGTTGAAGCTCATATCTTGTTATAGATGGGCCAACACTTACTTGAGAAACTGTAGCATCAACATTGAAATTCTTTAGTGTTTCTTCCAGTGTCTTTACGTTATTCATTATTTCTTTTTCAATATTACCACCTTTGGATTCCTGAGGTGGAAAGAGCAATGTAGGACTTGGCAAACTATAATGAGGATAATGCTCAGGACTATTAGGTTTTATCTTATCTTCATTATTATTCTGTTTTGAACTATCTGACTTTATTATTGCTTCATCTTTACTATCCTGTTTTACATTATGCTTCTCTTTATGCTTTGTCTGAAAACTATTATCAAACTCTTTTGTAAAGTCGATTATTTTTACCTTCTTTTCTTCAATATTATTTAATTTCACATTATTATCATGTTGAGCTTCAATTATAGGTTTTTCTTTTTCCATCTTTTTCATAGGCTTTTTAACAGAAACTCTTTTTATATTCATCTTTGAAAAAACACTGAGGAAAAAAGATTTAAAATAGTCAAGAAAAGATGCCACTGTAATACCTGTAAACATCATCAGTGAAATAAAAAATAAACCTGCAATAAAAGCATATGTTCCTGCAATGCCAAAAACTTTGATCATTATGTATCCTAAAATAGCACCAATTATTCCTCCACCTATTTTCTGTGCACCTAATTCATATGATGCAATAACAGTTTCAATATAATCCAAATTAGATTCCTGAAATATACTTCTGTTAATAACAAAAAGGAGTACTAATAATGTTATAAAGGCCAAGCAAAAAGAATAAAATCTTATATTAATCTTTATTCTATCCTTTAGGTAGAAAACAGCAATTCCTAAAACAAATATTATTATTGGAAAAAGATAAGACCCCATCCCAAATATGCCAAATAATATTTTATTGACATATTTGCCTATAAGGCCTGAATCTTTTTCAAATATGCAAATATAAAGGTAAATTGCTAAAAGTATTGATATAACTCCTAATACATCTAGTTTTAATCTTGTAGTTTTTTTGCTTTTTGCCAATGATATCACCTCAAATTAAAGTTCTACAAAAATATAAAAAATCCTTTATTATATGCTGCAAGGTTTGTAATTCTAAAGTTCAGATGAATTTCGCAATTCATCCAGAACTTTAGAATTTATATCCATTAAATAAGTATAATATCTTTCAAACTTTTGTTAAAGAGGTAATATCATCATATAAATGTTGTGTTTAACTTTCTTTTCTTGCTTTTCTCTCATCTATTATTTCTCGTAACTTACTCAATGCATCTTTCAGACCACCAATTTCTTGGATTAATCCATACTTTACAGCTTCAGCACCCACTAATACAGTACCTACATCATTTGCCAGCTCACTAGTAGTAAACATCAGCTTTTTCAATGTAGGTCTTTTTATGTTGCTATGCTCAACAATAAAGTTAATTATTCTTTCTTGCATTTTATTAAAATAATCATAGGTCTGGGGTACTCCAATAATAAGTCCATTCATCCTAATAGGGTGTATTGTCATTGTTGCAGTAGGTGCTATAAAAGAATAGTCTGTTGATACTGCCAAAGGCACTCCAATACTATGCCCACCACCCAATACTATTGATACCGTAGGTTTGCTCATAGAGTTAATTAACTCTGCAATAGCCAAACCTGCTTCGACATCACCACCCACTGTGTTTAATATCAACAATAAACCTTCTATTTCATTACTTTCTTCAACAGCAACTATTTGCGGAATTATGTGTTCATATTTTGTAGCTTTATTCTGTGGTGGTAAAATAATATGTCCTTCAATCTGTCCTATTATAGTCATAGCATATATATTGCTTTTAGTATCAGGCACTCTGATCTGCCCCAAATCTTTTAAGGTTTCAGTATTCTTCTCCTCAACTACTTGTTTTTCATGTTCTTCTGAATTCTTTCCTCCCATATATTCATTGGCCAATACTCTTCACTCCTAAAATTGATTTTTACAGTATTTTTACCATTTAACTATTTTGTATGCAATTATAAAAGCCCTATTGATAATTCATCAATAAGGCTATTAAGAACTTTTTTCACTTATTCGTACCTAACTCAAATTTTTTGTGAAGGGCATTAACTGCCACATTAGTATTTTCACTTTTTATTAAACAGGAAATTGTTGTATGTGAATCTGAAGTTTGAAGTATTTCAATATTATTATCACTCAATGCTTCTATCATTTTTGCCATAACTCCGGGCATTCCTCTCATTTTATTACCAATGATAGTTACTTTTGTACAATTTGATATAACTTCAAAATTATAACCTTGAGACTTCAGTATGTTTTTCAGTTTAGACTCATTAGTTCCATCAACAATAAATACTTTAATATCTGGGTATATATTTATCATGTCTATACTTATTCTTTCTGCTGCTATTAAGTTAAATAATATAGTATCTTTTTCATACTGGTCTGCAGAACCATCAAATATTACTTTAAACTGTGATCTATTTCCAATCTGCGCAATAGCTGTTATTAGTTTGTCTTCTTTGTCATGCCTATATCTCCTTGATTTATCATAGTTTGTAATTAAGGTTCCATTTTTTTCTGAAAGAGTGCTTTTAATCATAAGAGGTATATTGCTTCTCATTGCTATTTCTACTGCTCTTGGATGAATAACTTTAGCCCCATATTCGGCCATTTGAAATATCTCGTTATAGAACACAGTTTCCATAACTTTTGCATCACGAACAATAGCAGGGTCAGCTGTCATAACTCCATCAACATCAGTATATATTTCCACCACCTCTGCGTTTATAGCCTCTCCAATAATTGCAGCAGAAACATCACTACCACCTCTGCCTAAGGTTGTAATGTTTCCATCTTCTGTTACTCCCTGAAAACCAGCTATGATAGGTATAATATTTTTTTCTACACATTCCAAAATATTTTTTGGCTCCACCCTGATTACTTCAGCATCTCCATAATTATCATCAGTAATTATTCCTGCTTGACCTCCAGTGAAAACCTTGCACTCATGTCCCCTTTTCTTAAGAGTATTAGCAAGAACGACACATGATATTATCTCTCCACAGGACATCAATAGATCCAATTCTCTTAAATTAGGTTCAACACCTACGGATTTTGCAAGATTTATTAACGTATCCGTTGCATATGGATCTCCATTTCTACCGATAGCAGAAACCACAACTACAGGAAAATAATCCTTTCCTTTAGCAGTTTCAATTTTATTAACTACCATATTTCTTCTTTCTTGAGTTGAAACCGATGTTCCACCAAATTTTTGAACTATAAACCTCATAATATCCTCTCGCTTTTTAAAATATATTTTGAATAATCATTGGTTGTATTTGCTTATTCTCTAATGCCATTTCAATAGTTGGCAATATCATTTCCATTTTTGCAACAAGTGAATTTGGTTTAACAAAAGGACTATCTTGACCAAATGGTACGAAGTAGTACTGCTTTGAATTTAGTAAAACTCCTAAGTTCTTTGCATTCACTCCTAATCCATCATTTGTAGAGATTCCTATTACAATTGGTTTCATACCTCTTAGATGAGCTTTTGCAGCCATTAAAACCGGTGTATCAGTAATAGCATTGGCAAGCTTAGCGATGGTATTGCCGGTGCATGGAGCTATAACTAATATATCAAGTAAACCATTAGGTCCTATGGGCTCCGCATCTTGTATGGTTTTTATGCTTTTGTTGCCAGTTATCTTTTCAAATCTGCTAACCCATTCTTCTGCCTCACCAAACCTACTGTTCATAGAGGAGGCATTGAAGGATAATATGGGTACTACATTTGCTTTTTCATCAACCAGTTTTTGAATCTCATCAATAATTTTACTAAATGTACAAAAAGAACCCGTTACAGCAAACCCTATATTTAATCCTTCTACTTTCATAAAAATCCTCCTATTATTATAGTTGAAACTTGTATTCATTGCAAAGTAAATATAGTTTCCATAATAACCTTTGCTGCAGATTTAGGCATTACCATGCCTGGCAAACCTAGAGCATGTATTGTTTTTATACCTCTTTTTATAGCATAATCATGATCTAGTCCACCAGGTTTAGAGGCTAAATCAATAATTAAAGAATTTCTATGAATTTTTTCAATGGTGTTATTTGATATAACACTACGTGGTACTGTATTTATTATCACATCGATGCTTTTAGCAATTTCATCTATCCCTTTAATTCTTATTGCTTTATAACCATTAATTCTAATCCAATTTAAATCTGTATCCTTTCGTGCTGCCACATACAAATCAGGATTAAAGGCTTTTAAATAACTTGATAATATCTTGCCTATTCGTCCGTAACCTATCAGTAAAATAGAGCTATCAGAGATAGTTATACTTCTTTCCTTTAAAATTATTGAAATAGCACATTCAGCTGTTATTGCTGCATTAGAAATTTGATAACTCTCATCACTATTATAATCATAGTACTTTATATCCTTTTCTTTAGCAATTTCAATAAAATCTTTATCTGGATAGCCCAAATACAACTTCTTATCTTGCTTCATGTAATTGCATAATTCATTCAGAGAAGCCGTCTTTTTTGATAGCTTCATGTTTATCTTTTGACCAGTATTAAAAGGAACTGGACCAATGATAATATTATTTTCATATATTCCTTCTTCTAATGTTCTATATTCCATAATACTTTCGTTATCCATACTTTCATGACCAAAGGTAGAAACATTAAAACCTTTATCCGTTAAAAGTTTTGCTAGCTCAACTAGTCTTTCATCACCACCTAAAATAAGTATTCTATCTTTTAGTCCAATGCTCATATATATCAGCCCCTATTTAAAACTAATATATATTATGGTTTTTTACGCATTTTTGTGAAGAAAAAAAGTAATGAGGAGACATTTAACTCCTCATTAGTTTCATTTCAATATATTAGCCAAGTCTATGATAATCATGTCATTACCGACTTTTTTTATTCTTTCCCAAGGTATTTCCAGATATCGCTTATCAATGAAAAAAGAAAAAAAGCCTTTGCTTTCAGGAATAATTAAAGATTTTATTTTTCCTGTTTCATTATCTATAAGCATGTCGCAATCCCCTAAATATCCAAGTCTCTCACAATCAGGAAGGGTAACAATTTCCTTACCATAAAGCTTGCTCAACCTCATTTAATTCACCTCTATACCATATTAATATCATGCTTGTTTAAATTATATGTCCATAGTATAGAGATATTCCAACTATTTGCCAGTAGAACCAAAACCACCTGTCCCTCTTTCTGTTTCTTCTAATTTATCTGTAATTATCAAATTTGCGCAATATACCGGTAAAAACACTATCTGCGCTATTCTATCTCCCGGATTAACAACATAATCAACTTCACTATGATTTATTAAGGGACATATTATTTCTCCAGTATAATCTGAATCAATTACCCCAACTGCATTTGCAAGTGAAATACCATGTTTTGATGCTAAACCACTTCTGGGGAAAACGAACCCTCCTACATTTCTATCTTTTATGTATATAGCTATTCCTGTAGGTATTTTGCATATGTGCCCTTTCTTTATAACAACGGGCTCTTTGATACATGCATGGAGGTCCATTCCTGCAGATCCTGTTGTAGCATAATCAGGTATAGTAAAATCATAGTAAAAATCTTTTTGAATCTTTTTTATTTTTACATCTATGTTCATAATATTTACCATCCTATCCTAATATGGTACTTCTTTTAGGTCCTATAACGGCTGCACTCATTTCATCTGTATTAAAAACTAAATCTATTACATTGTTAATATCATCCATTGTTACTTTATCAATTAATTCAATTATTTCCTTTGGTGAATATATTTTATTAAGCAGCAATTCCGATTTACCTATGGAATTCATCCTTCCGCTGGTGCTCTCAAGACCAAGTATGTAACTGCCTTTTATCTGCTCTTTTGAATCATATAGTTCATTTTCACTAATCCCATTCTCCTTTATGTCCTTTATTTCTTCTATTATTAGTTCAATAACATAATCCAATTGATTGGGTTTCATTCCTGCATAAATTGATAAAATTCCGCAATCAGTATATGATGATGGATATGAAAACACCGAATATGCTAAGCCCTTATCTTCTCTTATCTTTTGAAATAGTCTTGAACTCATAGCACCACCAAAAATGTTATTAAGAACTAGCAGTGAATATGTATATTCATTTCCTAATTCCAATCCATTAAATCCTATACAAAGATGAGCTTGTTCAGTGTTTTTCTCTTTATGGTTATAGCTAGGTGTAAAAGTAGGCTTTGCTGTAACGACTTCATTCTTTTTGGAAGTTTTATAGTTTGAAAAAGCTTTTTCGATTTCTTTAAGTACATGTTCTTTATTGAAATTTCCTACTACTGATACAACAATGTTTTCTGGTGTATAATTTGCACCCATATAGTCAATTATATCCTGTCGTCTAATTGCTTTTAAAGTTTTCTCTGTTCCCAGAATTGGCATTCCTAAAGAATTCCCTTTCCAAACTGACTGTGTAAATATATCATGTACTAAATCTTCCGGCGAATCTTCATACATTCCAATCTCTTCTAAAACTACGCCTTTTTCTTTTTCCATTTCACTTTCAGAAAAACTGGAATTGAAAAACATATCTGTCAATATATCTAAAGCTATATCAAAATGGCTATCTAAAACTTTGGCATAAAAACAAGTACACTCCTTGGCTGTAAAGGCATTTAGCTGCCCCCCTATCTTATCTATTGATCCTGCAATTTCCTTAGCTGTTCTATTCTTAGTACCTTTGAATAACATATGTTCAATGAAATGGGACATTCCATTGTTATGATTATTTTCGTTTCTAGACCCAACTTTAACCCAAATTCCTATAGAAACAGAATTTACATATTTTATTTCTTCAGCAACTATCCTTACTCCATTTTCTAACTTATGTCTTATGTACATTTTTTCCCTCCTGAGTTATTTAATGACTTATTTCATCAAGTTATAACTAGATAATTTTTACTTTCTATGAATTATAATTGAAATTTAATAAATTTTCAATTATTGTTTTCTAAAACTTCACTTACAGGTACAATATTGTAATCATTATTCATTAAATTACTTATCATTATTGGTAGTGCTTTGACAGTAGATTCAGTTGGATGCATAAGTATTATAGCTCCATTATGAATTTTCTTATTAACCCTTTCTAGTATTTTTGTATAATCTTTGGTATTCCAGTCAATAGTATCGATACTCCACATTATTACCTTATAGCCTAAACTTTCAGCTATTTGCGCTACTTTTTTATTCACATCACCATAGGGTGGTGCAAATAGCTCAGTTTTTACACCTATTATATTATTGATGACTTCCTCTGTTTTTATTATCTCCTCTCTATTTTTTTCTTCGCTTATCTGAGTGTGCTTAAGATGATTATATCCATGATTGCCTATTTCATGGTTATCTGCATGTATTCTCATCAGAAGTTCTTTATTCTTATCTGCCCAGTCTCCACCAATAAAAAAAGTAATTCTTATATTGTTTTTCTTAAATTCACTTAACATATCAGGCAAATATTCATTCCCCCAGACCACATTACATGCAAATGCAACTTTCTTCTCTGCTTCACTACCTTTGTATATGGGATCAAAAATCTTAAATGTATTAACACTCTTTCGACTTAGAAAAAAAAATATAATGCTAATTAAAAATAAAACTAATACAGCAAATAATATGGTTTTCCTTTTTATAATTATTATCCTCATATAAACCCTCCTAGAATCTATTTATTAATTATTATTCTAGAAAAGTTTATAAAATACAAAAAAATGAAGAAACATAAACCACAGTTTATGTTTCTTTCCCTACTTATTATCCTGATTGTTTCTCTTTTCTTCCTCATCTGTTATTGCGTCTTTTCTAGAAAGGTTAATTCGTCCTTGCTTATCAATATCGGTAACTTTAACAAGAATTTCATCTCCTATATTGACTACATCCTCTACTTTTTCTACTCTCATTTTATCCAGCTTAGAAATATGAACCAATCCTTCTTTTCCTGGCAAGATTTCAACAAAAGCTCCAAAGGTTGTTATTCTTACTACTTTACCTAGATAAATCTCTCCTTCAACTACATCCTTTGTCAATCCCTCGATTATCTTTAAAGCTCTCTGTGCATTTTTTGCATCTGGAGATGATATATATACTTTTCCATCATCTTCAATATCTATTTTAACATTTGTTTCTGAAATAATTTTATTTATAGTCTTACCTCCAGGTCCAATTACATCTCTTATCTTATCAGGATCAATCTTTGTAATAAGAATTTTAGGTGCATAAGGAGAAAGCTCTTTTCTTGGTTCGCTAATTACACTGTTCATTTTATCCAGTATATATAATCTTCCCACTCTTGCTTGTTCTAATGCCCTTTTTAGTATTTCTCTATCTATACCGGCAATTTTTATATCCATCTGAATAGCTGTTATACCATCTTTTGTTCCTGCCACTTTAAAATCCATGTCTCCTAGGAAATCTTCAAGACCTTGTATATCAGTTAAAATAACAACTTCATCTTCTTCCTTTATTAAGCCCATTGCTACTCCTGCAACAGGTTTTTTTATTGGTACACCAGCATCTAAAAGCGCTAAGGTACTTCCACATACACTTGCCTGTGAAGTTGATCCATTTGAACTTAATACCTCTGATACTAACCTTATTGTATAAGGGAACTCTTCTACTGAAGGAATCATAGGTTCTAATGCCCTTTCAGCTAAAGCCCCATGTCCTATTTCTCTTCTTCCAGGACCTCTCAAAAACCTTGTTTCCCCTACACTATATGGTGGGAAATTATAGTGATGCATATACCTTTTTGATTCTTCTTCTCCTAAACCATCTAATACCTGCACATCACCTAAAGCCCCAAGAGTAGCAACAGTCAATACTTGAGTTTGACCTCTTGTAAATAATCCAGAGCCATGGACTCTTGGTAAAAGACCTACTTCTACTGATATAGGTCTTATCTCATCAAATTTTCTATCATCGGGTCTAATCTTGTGTTTGACTATGAGTTCTCTTACCTGCTCTTTTGTTATATTGTACAAAACAGCCTCAACATCTTTAATGTTATCTTCATATTTTTCTGCAAAATATAAAAGAGTCTCTTCATTTACTTTGTCAATGTTATTCTGCCTTTCCTGTTTATCAACTGTTCTAATGGCTTCTAGCATTTTTTGCTCGGCAAACTCTCTTACCTCTTTTTCAAGTTCTTCATCTATTGTCGCTAAAATAACTTCCTTCTTTTCTTTTCCAACCTTAGCTGTAATTTCTTCTATAAACTCAACAATCTTCTTTATATATTCATGAGCAAACATGATAGCTTCCAGCATAGTCTCTTCAGTAACTTCATTGCAACCTGCCTCAACCATCATAACAGCATCTTTTGTTCCAGATACTACAAGATGCAAATCGCTCTTTTCCCTTTCTTCAGCTGTAGGATTTAAAATAAACTCCCCATCCACCAATCCAACTAAAACTGAACCAGTAGGTCCCATGAAGGGTATGCTGGATATGGATAATGCTGCTGAAGAACCTATCATTGCAACTATCTCAGGTAAGTTATCCTGATCTACAGATAAAACTGTTGCAATAACTTGAACATCATTCCTATAACCTTTAGGAAACAGAGGTCTAATGGGCCTATCTATTAATCTTGCATTTAATATTGCTTTTTCAGTCGGTTTTCCCTCTCTTTTTATAAAACCTCCTGGTATTTTACCAACTGCATATAACCTTTCTTCATAATCAACACTTAATGGAAAAAAATCAATTCCTTCTTTCGGCTTATCAGAAGCACAAGCTGTGACTAACACTACTGTATCACCATATCTTACTAATACAGCACCATCTGCTAGTTGAGCTACTTTCCCAATTTCTATTGATAGCTTTCTTCCTGCCAAATCCATGCTAAAAGTTTCCAATGTATTACCTCCTTTCATGAAATGAATATTTCTATGCATTATGTATTATTTCCTTCTTTGACATATTAAAAACATAATAAAGGCTTCCATCTAGAGCATTTGAAATAACAAGGAAGCCTTTATTAAAACCATTCAAACTTAACCCTATAAGTTAAGTTACCTAAGTATCATAAATAATGAGCGGGGTCAACCGCTCATTATTTATGCAGATATTACCTTATGTCAAGCTTCTCTTTTATAGCTCTGTATCTCTCAATATCTTTTGACATCAAATAGTTGAGCAAGCCTCTTCTTTGACCAACCATCTTAAGAAGACCTCTTCTTGAATGATGATCCTTCTTATTTACCTTAAGATGTTCGTTCAAGATGTTGATCCTTTCAGTAAGTAAAGCAATTTGAACCTCAGGAGAACCTGTATCTCCTTCTTTTAATTGATACTTCTTAATTATCTGCTCTTTAACTTCTTTTGATAATGCCATATTTTCACCTCCTAATTTTATGCCATTCGCTAAGCATATCGTCGGTGAATCGATATGCCTGGTAAATGGTCTTATCTATAACAAATAAATTTTATCACAGCATTGTTTATGTGTAAAGGTTATTTATTTAATTTTAACCTACTGTTAATGTCATCAATAACCTGTATTTTTAACTCATTTACATTAGAGAACATTCTTTCTTCTCTCTTCCATTGTAAAAAGACAACTTCTATGTCTTTTCCATATAAATCTCCATTAAAATCTATTATATGCGTTTCAATGGTGATTTTTCTGCCATTAAAAGTAGGATTCATACCAATATTGGTAACACTCTTATAAATATTATTATTTACAACAGTATTTGTGAAATACACTCCAGGTTTAGGCATTACTAAGTCCCTATCTATATCAAGATTTGCGGTCCTTATGCCTATCTTTCCTCCGTTTTTCATACCATGAACTACTTGTCCATGGATGCTAAAGTTTCTTCCCAAATAATCCTTAACTTCAGAGACCTTTCCACTTTTTATCATTTCTCTAATAAGGCTGCTTGAAACAATATTCTCTTTTATCTTTACAGCATCAACAATAAAAACCTCAAAACCGTACTTAGCACCATATTTCAATAATGTTTCAGCATCACCATCTTTTTTACTTCCAAAACTAAAATTATATCCTGCTACAGCACACTTTATATCGAACTTTGATACTAATATTTCTTTTATAAATGTCTCTGCTTCCATATCCATTATATTTTGAAAATTTTCAAAGAAAACTGCATTAATTCCCAGGCTTTTAAATATATTAATTCTCTTTGAATTAAGAGTTATTATTTCTGGTGAACAATCAGGCAGTAAAACTTTCTTAGGATGATTTAGAAAAGTATAAATCATACTATTACAATCCAATTCTTTGCTCTTATTAACAGCCATTTCAATTAATTTTTGATGTCCTAAATGTACTCCATCAAAACTTCCAAGTGCTATACAGTACGGGGTTCTTTCTTTTGCTTCTTCATAACTTGTATAAACTAACATGCGTATCTCCTCTTAATCAGGTAAATAAGGTCTTTACTCTAACATAATTTTTATTATATAGATTATCTAACTCTATATTCCCTAAAGCGATGAAATCATCATCTATATATAATCGAACCATTGTTCCTGCTTCATACACTTCGATATCGTCCTCTAAGCCTGGAGAAAAAATCGGATTACCATTTATTGCAGATTTCTCAGCAGATTTTTTTACATTTATTCTATGAAGTTCATGAAAAAGCAAGTCTGGCTTATATATTAAATTACATAATTCTCCTTCTTTAACAGCATTTCTTATTTCTTCAAGAGTGTTAGCGTCTTCTATTCTAAATGGAGATGATTCTAACCTAATCAGTTGGGACATATGAGCCCCATATCCTGATTTCTCACCTATATCATGACATAATGTCCTTATATAGGTTCCCTTTGAACATGATATATCTAGCATAAATTCATCTCTAGCTAATTTATCAACAATTGTTATATTATAGATTTCAATATATCTACTTTTTATATCTACATTTTGTCCTTCAATAGCGTATTGGTATAATTTCTTACCGTTTTGCTTTATAGCTGAATATATAGGAGGTGTTTGAAGAATTTTGCCTTTAAAATTCTCTAAAAGCCCATTTATAGTTACAATATCTAGATCTGGTACAACAGTTTGCTTAGTTACTTTCCCATATTTATCCTGGGTATCTGTGGAAATACCAAATTTTATATTCGCCCTATACTTTTTCCTTTTTTCAGTAATATACTGAACTGCCTTTGTAGATTTTCCAATACAAATTGGCAGAACTCCAGCAGCTTCGGGATCTAGTGTTCCAGTATGTCCCACCTTTTTTATACCAGTTTCTCTTCTTATAAAATTAACTACATCATGCGAAGTCATACCAGGGGGTTTCAGAACATTAATTATGCCATTCATCATTTACATCACCTAAAATACATTGATTACATCTTCAACTATTTTTTCTTTTATATCATTTAATTCTCCATCAACAGTAGCGCCTGCAGCTCTTATATGTCCTCCACCTCCATATTTCTGGGCTATTTTACTTACATCGATATAATCTTTTGATCTAAATCCGATTTTAATTTTTCTTTCATAAGTTTCTTTAAACAAAAGCGCTACTTCCACTCCCTTAATATCTCTTGCATAATTAATTAGTCCATCAGTGTCTTCATCTTTTGCTCCAAGCGATTCAAAATCTTCTTTGCTTAACATTATTGAGGCTATTTTATTATCATAATGGAATTCCATCAAACTTAGAGCTTTTCCAATTAACTTCATCTTTGATATAGAGTTGTTCTGATATAGAGCCTTATATACTTTCGCTGGTTCTACACCATTATTTATCAAGTTAGCAGCAATCTGATGAGTTACAGATGTAGTATTGCTGTACTGGAATTGACCCGTATCAGTAACTATACCTGTATAAATACATTCACATATATCTTTATCCAAAATTATTTCAAGCTTGTTAATTAATTCATATACTAATTCAGCTGTTGCTGAAGCATTTGTATCAATTATATTGTGATGCCCAAATTTTGTATTGCTTATATGGTGATCAATATTTATTATATCTTTATTTTCTAGGTACTTAGCACTTTTTCCAAGCCTGCTTATATCACCACAATCTAAAGCAATAACTAGATCTATGCTATAGTCCCCTCCAGGTTTTACAACTTTGTCAGCGCTTTTTAGAAATTTATATATTTCAGGCACATCATCATCTTGTATGATAACAACATTTTTACCTAGCTTTATTAGAGCATTATATAACGCAAGACATGAGCCAATATTGTCTCCATCGGGCATGACATGAGACAATATGGCAATGTTTTTTCTCTCTTTTATCAACTTTACAGGCCCTTGATAAATCAATTCTGCCTTCCCTCTTCCTTATTTTTAATCTCATTAAGAATCTCAGCTATTCTAGCACCGTGTTCTATAGATTCGTCTAAAACAAAATGAATCTCTGGTAAGTATCTTATCTTCATGTTATCCCCTAGCTTTTTTCTTATGAATCCGCTTGCGTTTTTTAGGCCTTTTAAAGTTATTTCCTTTTCTTCTTTGCTTCCATATATGCTTACATATACTTTAGCATATTTTAGATCCGGAGTCGTTTCTACAGAAACAATGCTACACATAGCAGAAATTCTAGGGTCCTTCAACTCATTCATAATTATTGAACTGATTTCTTTTTTTAATTCTTCCGATATACGATTTAGCCTTTGCATAGACATAAATAATCACCTGCTTCTTTATTTTCTTGGTATTGCTTCCATAGTGAAGCATTCAATTATGTCTCCTTCTTTTATATCGTTAAACTTTTCCAAACTTATACCGCATTCAAAGCCTGTATTTACTTCTTTAACATCGTCTTTAAATCGTTTTAATGATGATATTTTGCCCTCATAAATAACTACACCATCTCTAATTACTCTTACATCATTGTTTCTATTTACTTTACCGTCTGTCACATAACTACCTGCTATGGTACCAATGCTTGAAGCTTTAAATATTGCTCTAACTTCAGCATGACCTAATACTACCTCTTTATATTCAGGCTCCAACATTCCTTTCATGGCAGATTGAATGTCTTCTATAGCATCGTATATTACTCTATATAATCTTATATCTACCTTTTCTTTCTCGGCTAATGTCATTGCTGAAGCTTGTGGTCTTACATTAAAGCCAATAATAATTGCATTGGATGCAGAAGCAAATGTAACATCCGTTTCCGTTATAGCTCCTACTCCACCGTGTATTGCCTTTATCTTCACTTCATCATTGCTTAGTTTTTCAAGTGATTGTTTTACAGCCTCTACTGAACCTTGTACGTCTGCTTTTACAATTAGATTAAGCTCTTTAACTTTACCAGATTGTATCTGGCTGAACAAATCATCCAAAGAAATTTTCTGCCCACTCTGTAAGTGTTCTTGACGATATTTTTCTTTTCTTTTATCAGATATTTGCTTTGCTACTTTTTCATCATCGACCACAATAAGAATATCACCAGCATCAGGCACTTCTGCTAAACCTGTTATTTCAACAGGAGTAGAAGGCCCCGCCTTCTTTAAATTCTTACCTTTTTCATCTGTCATAGTTCTTACTTTGCCATGTGTGTTTCCTACAACAAAGAAATCACCAGCATTTAATGTACCATTTTGTATAAGAACCGTGGCTACAGGTCCTCTATTTTTGTCTAATTTAGCTTCAATAACTGTACCTTTAGCTTTTCTGTTGGGATTAGCTTTTAATTCCTGCATTTCTGCAACCAATAGAATCATTTCCAAAAGATTTTCAATTCCAATCTTCTTTTTAGCAGAAACAGGAACACATATAGTATCACCACCCCAATCTTCAGGCAATAAACCATGTTCTGTTAATTCTTGCTTAACTCTGTCTGGATTAGCTCCAGCCTTATCTATCTTATTAATAGCTACAATAATTGTTACATTAGCAGCCTTAGCGTGATTTATGGCTTCAATTGTTTGAGGCATAACTCCATCATCTGCTGCTACAACTAATACTGCAATATCTGTTACCTTTGCTCCCCTTGCTCTCATGGCCGTAAATGCTTCGTGACCAGGAGTATCTAAAAACGCTATCTTTCTTCCTTCAACATTGACCATGTAAGCTCCAATATGCTGCGTAATTCCACCAGCTTCTGTAGCGATAACATTAGTTTGTCTTATGGCATCCAAAAGAGAAGTTTTACCATGGTCTACATGCCCCATTATTGTTACTACAGGTGGCCTTGGTTTTAAATCTTCTTCTTTATCTTCTACATCATTTAAGAGCAATTCCTCATCATCTTTATCAATAGCTCTTTCAATTTTAATTCCGAACTCATCAGCAATTAAAGCTGCCGTATCAAAATCTAATTCTTGATTTATGGTTGCCACAACACCAAGCAACAATAGCTTTTTAATTATCTCTGCAACAGTTTTTCCTGTTTTTTCACTAAAATCCTTTACTGTAATGGTACTTCCAATCTTTATCGGTTTCTTAGGTACATTTGCTTGGATATTTTCATCCTTATTTACTTGCACATTGATCTGTTTCCCTTTTTTCTTATCATTTTTATTATATGTTTTTTTTGCATTATCTTCATTTTTCTTGTTTGATACAATCTTTTTATTCTTCTTAGTTAGTTTTTTACTACGAAATTCACTTTCAAAGTCTTCATTAATAACATCTTTAATAGCATCTCTAACTGATTCCTTTGGTTTTAAAGACTCCGTAGAATTTTGATTATTCCTCCTTCTATAATCAATATTTACTTTTTCTTTGTTTTCAGTTTTATTCTCAGCTCTTTTTTCATTATTAGTAAATAAATCTCTAATAGCTTTTTCCTCATGACTTTCTATATTACTCATATGGTTATTTATATTAATATTTGCTTCTTTAGCCTTGTTTATCAATTCTTTACTGGACACTCCTAACTCTTTAGCTAATTCATATAATCTTTTCTTACTCAAACAGTTCACCCCCAGTTTTTTAATTAAACGCAATTTTCCACTAAATTCATTAAATACTTTGCAATTCCTTCATCAATTATACCTGCTACGGATCTTATTTTTTGACCTAAACTTCTGCTCATTTCTATCTTAGTCAAGCAAATAACATATGGGACATTATAATAAACTGAAGAATTTATAAATCTTTTCTTAGTATTATCAGAAGCATCTTCTGCTATTATAAGTAATTTTACTCTATTTTTCCTTATAGCATTTCTTGTAGTGTCTTCACCTGTAACTACCTGGCCTGCTTTATATGCCATACCTAACATTGATAGAAACCTTTTACGACTTTCCATTTGATAGTATTTGCTCCCTAAGTGTTTCAACAAGTGCTTCATCAATTTGTGTTTCCAATGCATGTTGTATTCTTTTGGCTTTGATTGCACTTTCAAAGCATTCCACAGTAGGGCATATATAGCAGCCTCTTCCAGATGCTTTTCCCTTTAAATCCATGCTTACATTACCTTCTGGACTTCTTACTACTCTTATCATTTCTTTCTTTGGCTTCATTTCGTTGCAACCTAAGCATTTTCTCATGGGAACCTTCTTTTTTAGCATCCAATCACCTCTTATCCATTTAATAAGGCTTGTGATTCACTTTTTATATCAATTTTACAACCAGTAAGCTTTGCTGCTAATCTTGCATTCTGACCTTCTTTTCCGATTGCTAGAGAAAGCTGAGAATCACTTACAATTACATTAGCAGTATTCTCTTCTTTATTTATGTTTACACTTATTACTTTAGCAGGACTTAATGCACTTGCAACATATACAGCCATATCACTACTCCATTCAATGATATCGATCTTTTCTCCTCTTAATTCATCAACTATCACTTGAACTCTTTGGCCTTTTTGTCCCACACATGCTCCTACAGCATCAACATTCTCATCGTGGGAATATACTGCCATTTTTGTCCTTGAACCAGCTTCTCTTGATATACTTTTAATTTCAACTATTCCATCTTTTATTTCCGGTACCTCAAGCTCAAACAGTCTTTTTACCAACCCTGGATGAGTTCTGGATAATATTACCTGAGGCCCTTTAGTAGTCTTTTTTACCTCAACTACATATGTTTTTATTCTATCACCTATATTATAAACCTCACCAGGTGTTTGCTCATTTGGTCCAAGAATTGCTTCCGTCTTACCAAGATCAATATAAACATTATTTTTTTCTTTCCTTTGAACCATTCCAGTTACTATCTCATCTTCTTTGTTAATAAATTCCTCATAAACATTACTTCTCTCAGCCTCTCTAATTCTCTGTACAACAACTTGCTTAGCAGTCTGTGCAGCTATTCTACCAAAATTCTTCGGAGTCACTTTTATTTCTACAATATCACCTATATCATAATTCCTATTGATTTTCTTAGCCTCTTCTAAGCTGATCTCCAATAAATCATCATTTGCTACCTCAACAACAGTTTTTCTTGCATATACTTCTACATCCCCATTTTCTCTGTTTATTGTAACTTTGACATTTTGTGAAGTTCCATAGTTTTTCTTGTATGCAGTAACCAATGCTGCATCAATAGCATCAAAAAGGACTTCCTCTTTTATACCTTTTTCCTTTGCAATCTGTTCAATTGCCTGGAGAAATTCCCCATTCATTTATTCATAACCCTCCTTAAAATTTAATCAAAGGTCTCATAATAGCTATTGCTTTCTTATCAACTTCAATTTCTTTACCATTATAACTTAACACCACTTTATTGTCGTCATAATTTAATAATATAGCTTCAATAGTTTTTTTACCTTCAAAAGAATCATAGAACTTCACTTCCAAATCCTTATTAAGGTTTTTCCTATAATCTCTATCCGTTTTCAATGGTCTATCGATACCCGGTGAAGATACTTCGAAAATATAAGAATGGTCTATGGGATCAATTTCATCTAGTTTATCACTTACAGCTTCACTCACCAATTGGCAGTCATCTATGGTTATTCCATCTTCTTTGTCAATAAACAATCTTAAGTACCATTGACCACCTTCCTTCTTATATTCAACATCAACAAACTCAAAGTTATATTTGTTTAAAATTGGCATACTTATCTCATATAGTATGTCTTCTATCTTTTTCTTCAAAGTAACTCCTCCTTAATTATCCAATGAAATTCATTCACCATTAAAACCATTAGATTCTTTCTTAAAAGAAATATGTTTATAATAGGAAAGAGTGGGAAAGCCCCACTCTAATTGAAAATAATAAGTATGTGTCCAGAAAAATTATATCATTGATTATATATTCATGCAAGTTTAAAATAAGCTCAATTGGTTATTTTCAGGCAGACCATCTAAACATCCATGATTTCTCATTATTTCTATAACAGTTTTTGATATCTTTGTTCTTTCCCTCAAATCCTCTATAGAAATAAATGGGCACTTATTCCTTTCTTTTACAATGCTTATAGCTGCATTAGCACCTAAGCCTTGTAATGCTCTCAATGGAGGTCTTATACCTTCATCTGTAACAACAAATTTATCTGCTTCAGATTTATACAAATCTACAGGTAAAAGCTTTATCCCCCTACAGTACATCTCATATACAACTTCTACTAATGTCATCAAGTTTTTTTCCTTTGTAGTTGCATTATTCCCTAATTTATCTAATTCAATCCATTTTAATTTAACCAAATCCTTCCCTTTAGTAAACATATCTGCATCAAAATCATCTAACCTTACCGTAAAATATGTGGCGTAAAATGCTTCAGGATAATAGACTTTATAATATGCAATTCTAAAAGACATCATCACATAAGCAGTTGCATGGGCTTTTGGAAAAAGATACTTAATAGTTTTACAAGAGTTTATATACCAATCTGGTACACCTTTCTCAATCATAGCCGCTTCAGACTCAGGACTAAGGCCTTTTCCTTTTCTGACACTCTCTGCTGTCTTAAAAGCCAATTTCGGTTGTACTCCTTTATATATAAGATATAACATTATATCGTCTCTAGTTGATATAACATCTTTAAGAGTGGCTTTACCACTTCTTATTATATCCTGGGCATTATTTAGCCATACATCAGTCCCGTGTGATAATCCTGATATTCTTAGTAATTCAGCAAAGGTTGAAGGCTTTGTATCCATAAGCATCTGTCTAACAAATTTCGTTCCGAATTCAGGTATACCTAAACTTCCAACCTTACAATCTATATCTTCCAAGCTTATTCCCAAAGCTTCCGTTGAAGTAAAAAGACTCATAGTCTTCTTATCGTCAAGTTTAATGCTTTGGGCAGGTACTCCCGTTATATCCTCAAGCATCCTAATGATAGTCGGTACATCATGACCTAAAATATCAAGCTTTAATAGTCTTCCGCTAATGGAATGATAATCAAAATGAGTAGTAATCACTGATGAATCAGCATCATCTGCTGGGTGTTGTATAGGAGTAAATTCGTAAATTTCTTTATCAGAAGGAACTATCATAACCCCTCCAGGATGTTGACCAGTTGTCCTTTTAATTCCCGTACATCCATCTATCAATCTTTTAGCCTCTGCACTATTGAGTTTTTTACCTTTACTTTCAAAATATTTTTTTACAAAACCATAGGCCGTTTTCTCAGCAATAGTACCTATTGTTCCTGCTCTAAAAACATGACCTTCACCAAAAAGTTCTTCTGTATATTTATGAGCTATTGGCTGGTATTCACCTGCAAAGTTCAAGTCAATATCAGGTTCTTTGTCTCCTTCAAAACCAAGAAAAATTTCAAATGGTATGTCATGCCCATCCTTTTTTAAGCTATTACCACAAACAGGACAATCCTTATCAGGAAGATCTGCTCCAGATCCAATGCTTCCATCTGTATAAAAATAGGAATACTTGCATTTTTCGCATACATAATGTGGTGGAAGAGGATTTACTTCAGTTATATCACACATTGTTGCAACAAAGGAAGACCCAACAGATCCTCTTGAACCAACAAGATATCCGTCTTTCATAGATTTTGTTACCAATTTATGTGCAATTAGATATAAAACAGCATATCCATTATTTATTATAGAATTCAATTCTTTATCTAATCTCGCCTTAACAATAGGAGGCAATTCCTCTCCATAGATGCTATGGGCTTTTTTCATGGTCATCTCTCTTATCTGTTCATCAGCCCCATCAATTTTGGGCGGGAATGTCTCTTCAGGTATTGGTATAATTTCTTCTATTTCATCAGCTATCTTATTAGGATTCTCTACCACTATTTCATAGGCAATGTCGCTACCGAAATAGCTAAAATCTTCCAACATCTCATCTGTTGTTTTAAAATATAATGGTGCCTGATCATCTGCATCGCTATATCCTTGCCCAGCCATTAGAATCCTTCTAAAAACTTCATCTTGAGGTTCAAGAAAATGGACATCTCCTGTTGCAACAACAGGCTTATTCATTTTCTTGCCTAATGTATATATCTTTTTATTTATTTCTATAAGGCCATTTCTGTCTATGGTTCCGTTTCTCACCATAAAATCATTATTACTCAATGGCTGCACTTCAAAATAATCATATAGCTTAGCTTTCTCAAATAACACGCTATCACCAACATTATTAAGTATTGATCTATATATTTCTCCTGCTTCACAGGCTGATCCTATAATCAATCCTTCTTTATAGTTTAATAACACGCTTTTTAATATCCTTGGCTTTTTATAAAAATAATCAAGATGAGAAACTGAAATAAGCTTATATAGGTTTAATAACCCAATATGGTTTTTAACTAAAATAATTATATGATATGACTCTGATGTTTTAAGGTTTTTGCCTTCTTTTATAATACTGTTTATTTGAGCCATAGACTTTATATTTTTTTCTTCAAGTAATTTAAATAATTCAATGAGTACTAGAGCTGCAGCCTCTGCATCATCTGAAGCTCTATGATGATTTTCCAATTTTATACCAAAATGATCACATAGAATATTTAATTTATGTTTATTAATGGGTACCAGATTTCTGGATAGTTGTAATGTATCTAACACAGGATTATTAACTCTCATACCTAATAAAAACGCATTCTGTCTAATAAAACCCACATCAAACATTGCATTATGTGCTACTAAAGGTCTATCGCCAACAAAATCCAAAAACTGAGGTAGGACTTCTTCAATCGAAGGTGCATCACTGACCATCTCATCTGTTATACCAGTCAACTTCTGTATCTTTTCAGGTATAGGTATCTTAGGATTAATTAAAGAGTTAAATTTGGATATAACCTTCCTATCTTTAATTAAAACTGCACCAATCTCAGTTATTTTATCATTTACATTGTTAAGACCTGTCGTTTCTATATCAAATACAACATATTCATCATCAAAGCTATAATCTATTTCATTGTAAACAATAGGAATACCGTCATCTACTAAATATCCTTCCACTCCATATAAAACTTTTACACCATATTTTTTTGAGGCCTCATAAGCTTCGGGAAATGCTTGTACAACTCCATGATCAGTTATGGCTATTGCTTTATGTCCCCAATCCTTAGCTTTCTTTATTAGTGCAGTTGCAGATGCCACTCCATCCATTGCACTCATTGAAGTATGAGCATGGAGTTCAACCCTCTTTACTAGAGCAGTATCCATTCTATTCTCTAATTCTAAAGCCATAATACCAATGGGATACAATACAATTTCTTTGGAGTATGGATCAAGTTGGACATCACCCTTAATCTTCACAGCACTTCCAGGACTTAACATGTTTCCTATGGTTGTTAAATCATCCTCTTCTTTAAGAAACATCTTACATATTATGGAATTAGTATAATCAGTTACATATATATTTAATATTTTCTTACCATTATTTAGAACTTTAGATTCATGATGAAATATTTTACCTTTGATAACAACCCTTCCTGATTCCTCATTCAAGTTATCAATAAAAGATATAGTATCATCAGAAAATAGTTTACCATAAATTACCTTATTTTTAGTTTCTTGCTTATCTTTGAGCTCCGTTGGTTTCTTGTCAACAGATTTTAATGTTTGGTCAATTATTTTTCTTTCTTCTTCAATAAGAGAATCTATATAATCATCATTACCTAAAGAATTTTCTATATAACTTAATATTACACTTGCTTCAATACCATATTGATCTAAAGCAATTCTTTCTATTAACTGATCCAACTTTTTCTGTTTTAAATAATCATAAGAAATCTTGGAGCTCAATATAATGTGTATTTTATTATCCTCATAACACTTTATTGAACTATCCTTTAAAAAGCCAATAAAACCAGGGTTATCATTTATGACCCTAGTCATGATATCATCTTTGCATTCTTCTATATTACCCGTTTTTCTTGATATGTCTGCTTCTTGTGAAATAATTAGTTTAACTTTTGTTAATGTATATTTCTTAGCTAGCTCTGATTCAATGGATTCTAACTCTCTTACATCAATTAATGCTTTAGGTTTTATATATAGTTCCCAAACTCTTTTCTTTGGATGTACTTTTATTTTATTGATATCAAATAATTTAGTGTATAGTTCAATATAGTTATCTGCTTTTGTCATTTTATTCTGCATGCTATCACCAAAAACCAACGTATTTTATTTATTACTTACTGATTTGCTAATAACTTTTAATATATCTTTATACATTCTTAGCCTGGAAGAAAAACCATTTATAAAACCAAGTTTTTCTTCCTTTGTTAAATGAGTTATGTCATCCAAATATATGTCTTTAATCTTATAACCCTTTTTATTTACATGAATAGTTAGAGTTACTTCTATTCCATATCTAACTATATCCATGTCTTTTATCTCGTCTAATATCAATTTCCTAACCGCTCTTTGTCCCGAAAGATCGGGAGCAATTTTCTGGGCAATATCTGTTATAGCTCTTCCATTTTTAAATATTCCTACAGTCATATCAATATTTTCATGTATAATGGGAGTTATCAAATCATAAACATGATTTTCTCTTAGACCTATAAGATCAGCATCAAGTAATAACACAATATCTGAACTGCATTCTTTCAATCCCGCTTTTATAGCTCCACCTTTTCCTATGTTATCTTTAAGTTCGATAACTTTAACATTATAATTCTTAGCAATGTTGACAGTGTTATCCCAAGAGCCATCACTAACCACAATTATCTCATTAATCAAGGAGCAATTTGAAACTACATTTAAAACATTTCCAATAGTTTTTTCTTCATTATATGCAGGAATAATCGCAGCAACAGACATCATTGTTCCCTCCCCCATTCAACATGAAATAATATGTTTTATTTCCTCTATCAACACATCCACAGCTTCATTTTCATCAACCTTTTTAATAGGTTCTCCTTTAATAAACAGCAAATATTCGCCCTTTCCTCCGGCTATCCCAATATCTGCATCTTTTGCTTCTCCCGGTCCGTTGACTCCGCATCCCATAACAGCAACCTTGACTTTCTTTTTTGCCTTCAAATTCTCTATACGTCTATCAACTTCTTCTGCTATATTGATTAAATCTACAGAACATCTTCCACATGTAGGGCAGGAAACAATCTCGATTCCTGAATCTAAAAGTCCCAAGTTTGTTAGTATTTCGTTAGCTACCATTATTTCTTCTCTTGGATCACCTGTTAGTGATACTCTTATTGTATCGCCAATTCCTTGATACAATAGACAACCAATTCCAATAGACGATTTTATGGTACCCTTTTTGATTGTTCCTGCTTCAGTAATTCCTATATGAAGAGGATAATCTACTAAATTCGAAATCATTTTATAAGCCTCAATTGTATCCATTACGTTGCTAGACTTAATTGATATTACAATCTGATCATAGTCCAACTGCTCTATCATTCTTACATTCTTTATGGCACTTTCCACCATTGCTTCAGGTTTCGGTCCACCATATTTTTCAAGGAATTCTCTCTCTACAGAACCTGAGTTGACTCCTACTCTAATTGGTATTTTTCTATCCTTGGCAGATTCTACAACTTTTTTTAATCTTTCATTACCTCCTAGGTTTCCAGGGTTAATTCTTATCTTGTCTGCTCCATTTTCAATAGAAGCTAATGCAAGTCTATAATCAAAATGAATATCTGCCACAAGAGGTATGTTTATAGATTTCTTGATAGTTCTTATAGCTTCTGCTGCTTCCATGGTTGGCACAGCCACTCGTACTATTTCACAACCTACATCCTCAAGCTTACGAATTTGATCTATTGTACCTTTTATGTTTTCTGTTTTTGTGTTAGTCATGGTTTGAACAATTACCTTATGTCCACCACCTATTGCAATATTCCCAATTTTAATTTCTTTTGTTATCTTACCCATAATCTTTACCTACCTAAAAAAATTTAATATATTAAACTTTATTAAATCTTTGTATGCAATAATAACTGCAATAACCATCAATGCCACAAAACCAATAAAGTTAATAAAACCTTCTTTTTCTATGTCTATTGGTTTACGTCTTATTAGTTCTATAAATAAAAATAAGAGTCTCCCACCGTCTAATGCTGGTATGGGCAATAGATTTACAATTCCCAGGTTCAAACTAAGGAAAGCTGTAAGGTTCAGCAAGTATAAAAAACCAACTTTTGCAGCTTCATTTATAAATACAACAATTCCGATGGGCCCTGATACTTCATCAGTAGATGCTCTACCAGTAAAAAGTTTTACAAGAAAATCCAACATAGCTTTTGATACTTCTATAGTTGTACTTAATCCGTTTTTTATTGACAATCCACTTATTTTAAGGGTAGGAGTTATTCCTATAACTGCTCCATCAGTTTCATTTTCAACTATTGGCGTTACTATAACATTTTTTATTTCATTATTTCTTTGAAGAGTTATATTAATTGGAATATTTGGATTAGATGAAATTGCTTTCTTTATGCTGTCCCAGTCTTCTACCTTTTTTCCGTTTATCTCAACAATCCTATCTCCTTTTTGTATTCCTGCGTCATAAGCAGGTTTATTCACAATGACTTCATTAATAGTCGTACTTTGAGATATAATCAAAGAAAAAATCAAAACAGCCAATATAAAGTTCATCAAAGGTCCGCAGAATATTACAGCCATTCTTGTTAGTAATGGTTTATTATTAAAAGCTTTTATATCCGAAGATGCTTCATCCTCTCCTGTAAGCTTGCAATACCCACCAATAGGTATAGCTCTTAAAGAATAAAGGGTTTCCCCTTTTTTCTTTCCTGCAATCTTAGGTCCCATGCCAATAGCAAACTCTTCAACTCTTATACCGGATAATTTAGCTACTATAAAATGACCAAATTCATGAATCATCACAATAGCAACAAAAACCAGTGCAGATATAATTATATTACCAAAAGACATTATTCTCACCTCTTTCTATGCAACTCTAAAGCCATATTCCTTGCCCATTCATCTGTGCAAAATACATCTTCCAAACAATTAATATTTGTTCTTACATGTTTTTCTAAAGTATCTGCCACTATATCATATATATCCGTAAAAGCAATTTTTTCTTCTAAAAAAAGGTTTACGGCTACCTCATTAGCTCCATTTAACACTATACAACTGCTATCTCCATCCTTCAAAGCATCGTAAGCAAGATTTAAACAAGGAAATCTACTTATATCCGGCTCCTCAAAACTAATAGATTTGATCTTAGTGAAATCCAACCTATTATAATGTGTTACGGTTCTTTCAGGATATGTTAAAGAATACTTTATAGGAATTCGCATATCAGGTATTCCTAACTGAGCTAGAACAACTCCATCTACAAACTCCACCATTGAATGTATTATGCTTTCTGGATGAATACATACATCTATGTTATCAGGGCTTATATCAAATAACCATCTTGCCTCTATGACTTCTAACCCTTTATTCATCATTGTTGCAGAATCAATAGTAACCTTCTTTCCCATGTTCCAGTTAGGATGTCTTAATGCGTCTTCCAAAGATACATTTTTTAGTTCTTCTATACTTTTCTTTCTGAAAGGTCCACCAGATGCTGTCAATATAAGTCTCGACACAAAGTCTCTATGTCCATCAATACATTGAAATATTGCTGAATGTTCACTATCTACAGGTATTATAAAAGCATTTTTTTCTTTTGCTTTTTCTGATATAATCCTTCCTGCTGTAACTAATGTTTCTTTGTTTGCTAGTGCTACTGTCTTGCCTTTTTCGATTGCCATATAAGTTGACTTCAAACCAGCTATACCTACAATAGAAGATAAAATAATGTCAGCTTTTTCGTAAGTAGCAACATAGCTTAGTCCTTCTTCACCATACATTACATTTACCTTTTTATTGTTTGAAGCTATGATTGTTTTAAATTCCTTGTACTTTTCATAATCGTTTATAACTACTACTTCAGGTTCAAATTCCAAAACCTGATTATATAAAATATCTATGTTAGAATTTGTAGTTAATGCACATACATTAAAATCTCTTTTACTATTTCTTATTACATCTAATGTTTGAGTGCCTATAGACCCAGTTGAACCTAATATTACTATGCTTTTCATATATACTCCTTACAAAAAATTTTTGATTATAATTACATAAGTGTACACAGTTGGTGCAGTAAACAATATACTATCGAATCTATCAAGTATTCCACCATGTCCAGGAATAAGATTACTATAATCTTTAAGATGTGAAAATCTTTTTATTGATGAAGCAAACAAATCCCCGATTATTGATGTTAATCCACATATTAATCCAATAATAACAAAATGAATGATGCTCATCTCATAATCCATATTATTAAAAACTGCTCCTACTAAAGCACTAAGCAATGCGCTTATTGCTATACCTCCCAAAGCCCCTTCGACAGTTTTTTTTGGGCTTAATAGTGGACAAAGCTTTTTTTTGCCAAAATAACTGCCAATAAAGTAAGCCCCTGTATCAGAAAACCAAGCAGTTAGAAAAGGCAACCAAACAAGTATTTTTCCATTTACATCATTATATATAAAGATTATGCTGCTGAAAAGAAGCGGTACGTAAATGATTCCCAAAGTAGTGATAGCAGCATTGATTATATTATATTCTCTTTTTATAGTATCCAAAAAAACCAATAGTAAAGCTATAAATATTAATATAGAAAAATTTATATGGTTAATAAGATTAAAATATATTAATATATAATAAATTATTGTTATTAGATATCCAACCCATGAAATTGGCTTATAATCTGTATTTGAGAATGCTTTATAATATTCATACAATCCTGTAACCGAAAGCAAAAACACAAATAGATAAAGCAGATTTCCTCCAAACAATAAAACACCAATTATCAATGGCAATCCAACAATTGCGCTGATGACTCTTGTCTTAAGCATATATATCCTCCATTATTTTACTTTTCCAAAGCGTCTTTCTCTTTTTTGGTACTCACTTATGGCTAAGTCTAAGTCTTCCTTGTTAAAATCAGGCCATAATACATCAGTAAAATATAATTCACTATATGCGCTTTGCCATATTAGAAAATTGCTTAATCTCATCTCACCACTGGTTCTTATAACTAAATCCGGATCCTTATCACCTGCAGTATATAGATAATTAGAAAGAAGATTTTCATCTATATCAGTTTCATCTATTTCACCCTTTAGAATCTTTCTTGTCATTACCTTAACAGCATCGATTATCTCTTTTCTTCCCCCATAATTCAGTGCAATATTAAATTGAAGACCTGTGTTATTCTTTGTAAGTTCAATAGCTTCTTTAATCTGTTTTTTTGTAGCATCAGGTAACGCCTCTATGTCTCCCAATATTTTGATTTTTACATTATTCTCATTTAGCTCTTTTATTTCCTTTTTCATATATTCTACTAATAAGATATTTATCAAATAATCTACTTCTTCTGCAGGTCTTGCCCAGTTTTCAGTGGAAAAAGCATATACTGTCAGTATTTTAATACCTATATCACTTGAATATCTGACAATTTCTTTTAAGGCTTCGACTCCTGCTTTATGTCCCAATGACCTTGGCAAGCCTCGTTGTTTAGCCCACCTACCATTTCCATCCATTATCAATGCTATATGTTCTGGTAGTTTTTCAATCCTAAATTCTTTCATCATTATGCCTCCGAATAAAATACTAACTATATTTTACACAATTATGCACCGAAAAAAAACCCCCTCTTCCAGAGGGGAGTTTATTACTTAAAATAACTAATAGTTAAAACAATTTTTCGTTCATCTTCTAATTGCCTTACCACAATAGGCTCATATAAATCTGGATCATTCTCATTATTATCATGTGGTGCCTTTGTCACCTCAACAATTATCTCCTTATCATGAGGCAATTTCAATAATGCATCATTAAGCTTATATCCGATTAATAAAAGATTTTGCTGCAATATTAAACCTCCATGATTTCCTTTTCTTTTGATTCGAGTATTTTATCAATTTCTTTTATCGCCTTATCTGTACATTTTTGCATATCATCCTCAGATTTTTTTAACTCATCTTCAGTAATTTTATTATCTTTTTTTAGTTTCTTTAAACTATCGATTGCGTCCCTTCGGGTGTTTCTTACAGCAACTTTGGCTTCTTCACCCATTTTTTTAACAACCTTTACAAGCTCTTTTCTTCTTTCTTCTGTTAATTGAGGAACAACAAGTCTTATTATTTTCCCGTCATTTGTTGGAGTAATGCCTAAATCTGACTTTAGTATTGCTTTCTCAATTAAACCAATTGTTTTTGAATCCCAAGGTTGTATCGTCATAACCCTTGGCTCTGGGGCCGATATATTGGCAAGCTGATTGAGAGGTGTTTCTACACCATAATATTCAACAGTAATCCTATCTAGCATAGCAGGATTTGCACGACCTGCTTTCAAAGCAGCTAAATCTTTCTTTAATATGCCTATAGTTTTTGTCATCTTCTCTTCTGCTGTTTTCTCAATCTCCTTAATCATATTTTAATCCTCCTTTACTATTGTTCCAATTGTTTCCCCTTTTACTACTCTAATAATATTATCAGGATCACATAAATTAAACACTATTATAGGTATCTTATTATCCATGCAAAGTGATGCTGCCGTTGAGTCCATGACACCTAATCCTTGGTTTATCACATCTATATATGAAAGATAATCATATTTTTTTGCATTTTTGTTTTCTACAGGGTCACTATCATATACCCCATCAACTTTTTTAGCTAAAAGAATTATTTCTGCTTCTATCTCTGCAGCTCTGAGTGCAGCAGTAGTATCCGTTGAAAAATATGGATTTCCTATTCCTGAAGCGAATATTACTACTCTTCCTTTTTCTAGATGTCTTATAGCCCTTCTTCTTATATATGGTTCAGCAATCTGTCTCATTTCTATTGCTGTTTGAACTCTTGTGGGTACATCTATCCTTTCTAATGCGTCCTGCAAAGCTAAGGCATTTATCACTGTAGCAAGCATTCCCATATTATCTGCGGTTGTCCTGTCCATTCCTATACCGCTTCTGCCCCTCCAGAAATTACCGCCTCCTACAACAATAGCAACTTGTACTCCCATAATAACTAGTTCTTTTACCTTACCAGCTATGCTTTCAATTGTCTTTTGGTCTAAACCAAAATCTTTCTCTCCTGCTAGTGCTTCACCACTTAACTTTAAGATAACTCTTTTATACTTTATTGATTCCATAAAACATGCCTCCAGTAAAGCTAAAATTTCTACATCAAGTATAAAAATCCTTCTAATTTTAGAAAAAAAGAGAACACAAAGTGTTCTCTATCTTCAATTGTAATATATTTATTTTTTAATTTGACTCATTACTTCCTCAACGAAGTTATCTTCTTTCTTCTGTATTCCTTCACCTTTTTCAAATCTTACAAATCTTTTTACAGAAATTTCTGTACCCATCTCCTTTGATTTATCGCTCAAAAGCTTACCAACAGTTCTTTCTCCATCCTTAACAAACAGCTGATCCAATAAGCATATTTCTTTCAACTGTTTCTTAAGTCTTCCTTCTATCATTTTTTCTACTACTTCAGGCTTTTTACCTTCATTCATAGCCTGAACTTTTAGTATCTCTCTTTCCTTTTCAATGTATTCATTAGGTACATCAGATTCCTTAACATATAAAGGATTCATAGCAGCAATTTGCATTGCAATATCTTTACCTAGTTCAATCAACTCATCATTTACTACTGAACTTTCTAGTTGAACTAAGGTACCTATTCTGCCACCACCATGTATATAAGATACAATTGCTCCATTGTCTTCAACAAATTTTTCAAACCTTCTTATAGCCATATTTTCACCGATTTTTGCAATCAATGAGCTAAGAGCTTCTCTTACCTTCATGCCATTATAATCAGTTTCCAAAAGCTGTTCTAATGTATCTAATTTTCTGTCTACTATAAGTTTTGCCATTGAATTTACAAAATCGATGAACTCTTGATTTTTAGCAACAAAGTCGGTCTCACAGTTAATTTCGACAATTGCTCCTACTTTTTTATCATCACTCACATATGTACCTATCAGACCTTCAGCAGCTATTCTTCCTGCCTTTTTTGCTGCAGCTGCAAGGCCCTTTTCCCTTAAATACTCTATTGCCTTTTCTATATCACCATTTGTCTCAACCAAAGCTTTTTTGCAATCCATCATTCCTGCTCCGGTTCTTTCTCTAAGTTCCTTTACAGTTGAAGCATCAACCATACTAATCTCCTCCTAAACATTATTAAAGGTAAGGGATGGAGAATATTAAAAGAAAACTCCGACCCTTACCGCATAATCACTATTCTGCTAACTGTTCACCTTGTCTTGCTTCTATTACAGCATCTGCAATCTTAGAAGTTAAAAGTTTAACTGCCCTTATAGCATCATCATTACCCGGTATTGGATAATCAACTTCTTCTGGGTCGCAGTTTGTATCAACAATTGCAACAACCGGAATTCCTAATATATGGGCCTCTTGAATAGCTATTTTTTCTTTTCTTGGATCTACAATAAATATGGCTCCTGGCAATTCATCCATGTTTTTAATGCCACCTAAATTTTTCTCAAGCTTTTCTTTTTCTGCTTTTAGCTTGATTACTTCTTTCTTCGGCAATACATCAAATGTACCATCATTTTCCATTTGCTCTAATTCTTTTAGTCTCTCAATTCTTTTCTTGATGGTTTTGAAGTTGGTTAACATTCCACCAAGCCATCTCTGATTAACATAGAACATATCGCATCTTACTGCTTCAGATTCAATGGATTCCTGAGCCTGTTTTTTTGTACCAACAAAAAGAATACTCCTTCCTGAAGCGGCAACTTCTTTAACAAATTCATAGGCTTCTTCTACTTTCTTTACAGTCTTCTGAAGGTCTATGATATAGATGCCATTTCTTTCAGTAAAGATGTATTCAGCCATTTTGGGATTCCAACGTCTTGTCTGATGTCCAAAATGTACACCAGCTTCTAATAATTGTTTCATAGAAATTACTGACATTTTTTAATGCACCTCCTGTGGTTTTTCCTCCATAGCCATCTTCTTGACTAAAAGCATTGCTGCACCCTCTAGTCAATCAAGCTATGTGTGATTTTTCACATATTGTAGTATATCATATATGTACATTGTTGGCAATAAAATTATTTATGGAGTTATACTCTTATGCTTGCCAATATAAAACATTTTATTCAATATTTTATTAAGTAAATAGTCTTCTTCTCCAAACAATAGTAGATGATTTATTGTTGAAAAAAAAATGAACATTGATGCTAATCATCTATCGAAGTGAACCATATGGCAACTTAAATCATAACTACCCGTAAAACGGGTAGTTTGCTCTGAGGCTATAACCTCTGTTACCGGCCAGCGCCTAAAGACGCTGGCTTTCATTTCGTTCAATCCACTACGCCCTTGTCGCTTTTGCCGC
>ENA-OWOZ01000201-OWOZ01000201.1-bioreactor-metagenome-genome-assembly--contig:-NODE-201-length-85168-cov-37.208154_pt1 | contig 85168 bp, 76 predicted proteins | sample MGYA00238140_ERZ651804 | MGnify/ENA primary metagenome ERZ651804 (study PRJEB26910, sample SAMN07631232) | bioreactor metagenome | isolation source: Switchgrass digestor | place: USA: Dartmouth...
TATACCGGAAGGTATGTCTATCATTGCCACATCCTCGAGCATGAGGACCACGACATGATGCGTCCCTTCGATGTGGTTGCCCGGAAATGCCCGCCGGTCAGGGATGAATGCAAGAAGTAAAGGATTAGCCAAAAAGGCAGGAGAGGCTGTGATTCGTAATCATGCCTCTCCTTTTCTTTATGGGCTGCCAATTATGAAAAGGTCATATACCTTAACGCGTACAGGTTCAGGAAAACAAGGCGATAAGCTTTTCCCAGAAGCTTTTTTTCGCTGCCGTCTCCGGGGTGGAATCCTTCTCTTTTTCAGGCACCTTTACAGCGGGTGTTCTTAGCACGAACTGCACGGAATGGGCCACCCCTTTGTCAGGTGAAGCAAAGGATAAAACTTTTTCTTCCTTGCCATTCCGGCCCGTCAGGCCGGAGAGGGCGGTATCGATGCCTTGCTTTATGGCCAGTCCGCCGTCGAGCAGTTCCTGGGCATGGCCGGGAAGGCTTTTTACGTTTTCATTCATCCTGTCCATGCCGGTTACAAGGGCAGACAACCCGCCGGACAACTGCCTGGCGCCTTCCTCCAGTCCGGAAACACCCTGCTGAAGCTGCCGGGAAGCCTGGGAAAGTGTCGAAACCCCCTGGTCAAGCCCTTTATATTCCTCAGACAATTTTGACACGCCCTCGGTATACTGGGAAAGCCCGGCATTAAGCGCCGTCAGGTTCTGATATAGTTGTTCTATTCCGGCAATCTGGTCGAGCAGGGATTGGGCCAGCCTGCCCGCCTGGGCGTATGGGCTGTCCGGGGCTGCAGCATATTGGGCCAGCATGCGAAGCTGTGCCTTTTCAGCTTCTCCTGGGAGATCGGCCTGGATCCCCTGGGCCAGCTGCTGATACCCGGCAAGTATGGATTCACCGCTTAATGCCATTTCAGAAAGCCCATCCCGGATGCTTCCCGAACCTCCTGAAAGGCTTTCCAGGGAAGCATCCAATTGCCGCATGCCCTGCGCCAGCCCTTCCAGTCCTTTTGACAGTTCGGTGCTACCCGAGGACAGCTCATGGAGCCCGGAAGACAATTTACCCGTGCCATTTGACAGTTCCACAAGGCCATTTCTGAAGGATTCCGCCCCTTTAACCCAGTCTTCCAGGCCCTGGCTCAGATCTTCTATTCCTTGACCGAAGATACCGGCTGAAAGGGTATTCCCAAAATCAACGGCTGATATGCCGATATTAATGCTGTCCATTTCAAAACCGTGGGCATCCACTACGATACGGAAGCTAGCGGAAGCCCCCGGAAGGACTGTATAGGTGAGCGTATTGGTCTGCCCTGCAATCACCTGGGTTGCACCTTCGGCTGAGACGATGGTCATCCGGTTCAGATTCACCGGTACCTGTATCTGCATGGCAAACCTTTCCCTGAAGTAAGGTTGTGCGGATTCGTCGGGAATGGCCAGAAGTTCCATCTCCACTCTTCCGCTCCTGCCCGCCAAATCGCCGGCCTCGATGCGATTGCCGTCAAGATAGTATTGGATCCGGAAGGTCCAGGGTAGTTCTCCCCCGCGCAGTTTGCCCTGGTAAAAGAAATCACCGTAGGATGCCTTGAGGTCCCAGAGAATCCTGTCGCCCTCAACCTGGGGTCGGATATCTTCAGTCAGGCTCTCAATTTTCTCGTAATCACCGAAATCAACATATAGCCCATCCCTGGGCACCTTAACATGGTTGACCACATAGATGGAACGTACCGAGCCGTCCTCATTCAGAAGGGCATACACGGTTTCATCCTTGCTTATGGTCTCAATAATGTCTCCCGCGACGGCCGCATTCCCTGAAACGCCCGCTGCGTTAATCGTAAGGTCACTGCCATCACGAATGCCGGATGACTTCAAACCGGCAAGCATGATGAAAACCATGATGACTGCCGTCACAATCATAATTCTGCTTCTGGTTCTCATAGGGATGTCCCCTCCTTTACAGACTTATCCCGCTCCTTTGCCTTCAGGGTTGTTTTCCCGATCACGCCGTCAAATATTATCAGAAGCTGCGGAAGCAGCACGAGTACGAGCACGCAGCTGATGGCGGCACCTCTGCCCAGCAGCAGGATCATTTCTGAAACCGCCCGGATGGAAGATGCCACGCCAACCCCCATGCAGGCCACGAACAGGATCATGGCCGATGTGATGACCGACCATCCGGAATCGGTCAGGGCTTTAATGGCTGCTTCCTTCTTGCTGTAAGCCTTTCTGTTTTCCATGTACCGGCTGGTCATCAGAATGGCGTAATCAACCGTAGCTCCCAGCTGGATGGCACTGACCACCAGGTAACCGATAAACGACAAGTTTTCATCCATGAAATAAGGAACTGCCATATTCATCCATATGGAAGTCTCGATGACCAGAACCAGCAGCACAGGGATGGTCAGTGATCGGAAAGTCAGGAGGATGATGAGCCCAACGGCACAGATGGATATCAGGCTGACCGTTGAATAGTCCCGGTCCACCACCTGCTTGACATCGGACACGCTGCTGGATGAACCCAAAAGGAAATATGCATCGCCATAATGCCCATACGACATCCGTCCGATTTCCTCCACCGCCCGGAGGGTGGCTGCGCTTTCCACCGGCAGGTCCAGATTGATGATCATGCGGGTATAGTTTGGTGAGGTAAAGTTCTCAAGTAATGCCTCAGGCAGAATTTCCCTGGGAATGGCCGGATCTGCCAGGGTAACAATGGTCTGGACCGATGAAACATAATCCTTTTCCATCAGAGCATCGGCAAGGCTGATCTCATCGGGAATGCTCCCCCTGGGCACAAGCAGGACCAGCGGATTGTAGATGCCAAACCTTTCATCTATCCGTTCAACCTTCTTACCAAATTCGGAGTCCTCAACCGAAATCATGGCGTTCTCCCCGTAAAGGAACGCATTGGACGCCTGGGCACGATAGGCCGGCACAATGATTATGGCAAGCAGGACAATCACCACGGCTCCATAACGCACTATCCCGCTCCCGAGTTTTGAAAGTGACGGCAGCAAAGGCTTATGTTGTGTCCGTTCCAGCAGTCCGTCCGTAAAAAGGGTTATGCCGGGCAGCAGGAAGATGACCGTCAGCAGGCTTATCAGCACCCCTTTTGAAAGGACCGCACCCATATCAAAACCGATTTTGTAGCGCATGAACATAAGCGCCACAAACCCCGCGACTGTGGTCAGGCAGCTTGCCCCAATGGAAGAAAACGAGCTGATTATGGCTTTTTTCATGGCTGTTTCGGGTTCCACGCCTCGCGCCTTTTCCTCCCTGTATCGATGGAGCAGAAAGATGGCATAATCCATGGATATGGCGAACTGCAGGAGGGCGGCACTGGCCTGGGTGATGAATGAGATGCTGCCGAACACCACGTTGGTGCCCATATTGATGACAACAGAAACCCCCATGACCACAACATAAATGAATGGTTCAAACCAGGAATGGGAGGTCAGGAGCAGAATGATGAAAATGATGGGCGCTGCGATGATGGCAGCCGAAACAACCTCCCTGATGGTGCTTTCCCTCATGAATTTGGTGGTTACAGCCGAACCTCCGACAGCTCCCTTCTCTCCAATAATGGCCTGTATATCGGACACAGCTTTTCCGGTGTTCAGGCTGTAGTCACCCTCATCAAATTCAACCATGAAAAGCGCTGCCCCATCCTTGTAATAGCTCTCAACCGTTTTGGAATCCAGATATTCCAGGGGCTTATGGATATCTGCCACATCATCCAGCCATATAACCGACTTAACGCCATCCACCCCTGCCAGACGCTGTTTGATGGCAACGGCTTCAGGGAGGGAGATATTCTCCACCATGACACGCGCCGATCCGGTCAGGGAAAATTCCTTCTCCATGATTTCCAGCGCCTTGCTTGTTCTCATTTCAGAAGGAAGGTATTTGGCCAGATTGTAGTTGATATCCACCTCGGGGATAAAGCAGGCGCTGAGCACAGTCAGCAGGACAAATATCCAAAAAATGAGTCTTCTTTTCTTGACAATGACATCAGCTAATCTGTCCATAACCTCCTCCAAAAACTGAACATTAATAAACAATCGTTCATTTTTCTCCTTAAAGACAAGCTATTATGAAACCATAATAGCTTACCACGTCGTTCCCTTTTACAGCCGCTTAGGCAGGTCCTTTACGAATACTGTCATGGTCTTTTCCATCAGGTTCTCCACCCTGTCGAAATCATCCCCTACCTCCCGGATGATCATGTAGATGCTGTCAACAATAGCATTTGCAATTATCTGAAAAATAAAAGGGTCTTTTACCTTCCTTCCGTTTTGCGCCAGCTGGACGAGCATTTCCTTTTCAATGCGCCCGGCAATCAGCTCAACCAATCCGTTCCTGATGTTCTCGTACTTGGATCCCTTGCTGTTGTGGAACAGGATGTACAGCTCCGTGCTGTACTTTCTGTAGATCCCCATGATGGCCGTGATGATGCCCGATATGAGGAGCGGGTCCTCCGCCTCATTGTATTGGTCAAATATTGCCTGGGTAACAGCCTTCCAAACCGGGTCCATGAGCTCATTGAACAAGGCATCCTTGCTCGGGAAATACCTGTAGATATTTCCCACGGTGATATGGGCCTTCATGGCTATGGCACGCATGGATGCCTCATTGTAGCTCTTTTTGCTGAACTCCTCCAGCGCCGCTTGCTTGATGGCGGCCTTAACTTCATCCTTCAGGTACTGCATTAATAAACCCCTGTTTATTATTGATTATATTATAACGCCTTCCAATATATACCGTCAACAATCCGGTAAAAGTATTCCCCTATATACGAAAGGCACCGTGGTGCCTTCGGAAAATCAAAACAATCACATTGCCCCTGTCAGGTTCCTTTACGCCCTGGCTAAATCAATTTGTACGGATGATAGATCTCTTTGCAGGCAGGGCATTTGTATTCCACATTCTGGTCTTTGTAAGTGTACCTTGAAACCAGCACGCTTTGATTGCACTTGGGACAGATGACTTTTTGCGATTTAATGAGTTTCACCGCCAAGTCCCTGGTTAAGTTGGTATTACTCAACGCAATATCCTCCTACCTATTCAGTTTACCTGCATTTGAACCGTCCCATGCTGTCAGCTTCCTTCAACATCCTCTTCAGTGTTATTCCGGATGATCTCCGGTGGCCATTTATCCGTTACCTTATCTTCATTCAAATGATACTCCACCTGATCCTGTCTCCGGTAGATCTCCCGGTACGGCAAAATATTGATCTTCCCGGAATCCGGATACTCGCAGACATCTATGCCCACGGTTGTCCGTATGTCGATAAAGACACAGGGTTTATCCGTATGGTTGTAGAGCTGGTGGGCGCCGCTGCTTCCCATTTCAAAGAATACGATATCCCCTTCAACCAGTTCCCTGAATCCTTCCGGCGTGCGGAGCATGGCGCTGCCGGAAATAATAATGAACAGTTCCTCCGCATTTCTGTGAAAATGATAGGGAAATGAGAATTTGCCGCTGTCCAGGGACCTGACATGGAACTGGATATGCTGTGCGTTTGCGATCTTGGATAAATTGGGGCTTGTGTGCCACACATATTCAGGAATGGGTGATCGCAATTGCATAAGCGGTAAATCCTTCAGATTAAACACGTTTGGCATCTTGCAGCCCTCCCTTATTTACGAATGGACTTGTTAACACTTTACGGTCTGTCCTGTTGCTGTCGGCGGACAGGGCAAATTTGCCGGCGAACGGGCGATGGAGCAGTATATGGCGATGATCGTCGTGAACATTGAAACTGTTTGCGCCCAGGGCTTTATCCGAAGATCCCCGGCAGCAACCGGTATCCTTTTTTGCTTTTCACAGCTTCAATAAACTCCTGGATGGTGCGGATCTCCCGGTCGAAGGCCATGCCGCCCCGGTAAATTGAGTCGGTATGATGGGCATCCGAGCCGGACAGCATCAAAAGGCCATGTTTTTCAGCATATTCCCTGGCCCTTTCGTTGAACCTGGGGTTCCGGTGGCTGGCATTGACGACCTCCACCGCATCCACTTCCTGCGGATACAGGCGTATTTCGGGTATGTAGTACGCCTCCCTGAAAGGATGGGCATGGACGACGAATCCGCCATGCCCGCGCACAACTCTAAGATATTTCTCAAGAGGCCATTCAAGCATATCCGGATGTTTCAGAAGGAAATCCTTGCCCAGGCCATAGGTGAGAAAGTCCGTTCCGTCGTATGTACTCTCCCATCCGAAGAAAACATGGAAGCCGCATTTTTTCCCTTCTTCCAGCGCGTTTTCGTATCCGCGGCAAAAGAGCTCCACCCGCTCCTTCCAGGGAAGATACCCGGGGATTGCCGTATTGCCGTTAAAGAAATGGTCGGTAACGATGACACCTGAATAGCCCAGGGCCTTGTAAGCCCGTACCATCTCCGCGCCGCTCCCCGTGGCGCAGGCGCTGGCTTCGGCAGTATGCATGTGTGTTTCATAAAGGTACTCTCTCATAACTATTCCGTCTCAACCCATGTTGTTTTATCGTGCAACAGCTGTGAAAAACAGCCTTGGGAACCTGAATATGATCTCCCCGTTCATCTGTTTCGGATAGGCTGCCATCACCCGTTGCAGTACTTCCTGTTCAAAGTCGGCCTTTTTTCCTCAGGAAGCGCATCCAGATACGGGCGCAGCCCGGTACCCCGGTACCAATCCATGATGCTTTCATGGGATTGCATCACGTGATAATACGTCGTCTCCCAAATATCAAATTCAGGCGTGATATCGGCCAGGATATCGAAATATTCCTCTGCGTCAGGGTATTGTACACGCGCTCCTGGGGGAAGTATGCCCTCCACCCGGCAGAGGCGCTGAGTTCTTCCAGGATGCGATGGATGGGTTCCCTCATGTTATAGGGAATCTGAACAGCCAGCACGCCATTCTTCCTCAAAAGATCCATCAGCTTTTTCAGCAGCTGGTGATGGTTGGGAACCCACTGGAGGCAGGCATTGGAAAACACGATATCGTAGTCGCCTTCCAGTTCAGCCAGATCACCGCTGACATCGCAAAGTCTGAATTCCATGTCGGGGTGATCTGCTTTTGCCTTTTCAATCATATTCTCGGAATTGTCTATGCCGATAACCCTGGCATGGCTGAACCGATCTTTCAGCACCCGCGTGCTATTGCCCGGCCCGCACCCCACATCCAGGATCCTTTCCGGTTGGAAAGCCTGATGCGGTTGACCAGATCGATGGCCGGCTGAGTTCGCTGGCTCTGAAATTTCAGATACTGTGACGCATCCCAGCTGGGCATGTGCTCTCACTCCTTCAGGTTCAGTAATATTCCTCATTCTAACCTTTTTTACCGAAAAAATCAAACCAGGTGGAAATTCCTTCCGGCAAGATTGCTGTTATCCATAGGATCACTCCCGGCAATCATGCTAAAAAATCAAACCAATGCCGGCGATATCAGCCATCCGAGCGCCATTTCTCATAATGAACCCTTGACTCGTCAAAACGGTCCACTTCTCTGCCCTTATCCTGGCCGTGTCCCACCACAACCAGGCCGATGGGAATCATATCGGACGGCATACTCAACAGCTTTGCCACAGCGTCAACCCGTTCCTGTACAGGATACAAACCGCACCAGACGGAACCCAGACCCAGGCCATGGGCGGCCAGAAGAATGTTCTCTATGGCAGCCGAGCAGTCTTCCACCAGATAGCCAATATTACTCTCCCTGTCGGTGTCCCCACAGACAATGATGCCGCATCCCGCCTGCGGGAGCATCTTGGCATAAGGATGAAGCCTGGCTATCTCCTCCAGGGTATCCCGATTACGTACCACCACAAATTGCCAGGGCTGCTTGTTGTGGGCCGAGGGCGCACAGAACCCGGCCTTCAGCAGGAGCTTCAGGTTTTCCTCACTCACTGGCTCACCCGTATATCTTCTGATGCTTCTTCGCGTAAACAGAGCTTCCATAACATCCATGTGAATCATCCTCCCTTTCTGTATTGATATCTCTATTAGTATCCTGAACAGGTACAGATTTTTCCAGTCCCACAAGAAAACACCGATATCATCCTTTTTCTTTATCCGGCAGTTTTTCCATATAAACGCTCATGGACGGATAGGCCGGTTTTACACCCAACTCATCCAGTATATGCATGAGTTTGAGAAGGACATCCTCCTTAACCTCCAGGTATTTCTTTCGATCGGTGTCCCTGGTGAAGAAGTAAAAAATGATCTCAAACCCGTTTTGGCCAAATGAATCAAAATTGACAAAGATGGTCTCAGGGTGGATCCCTGGATGGTTTCCCAGCATACTTCTTACCCTGGCAAGCAGTTCTTCCAGCTGTTCAGCCTTTGTGTCATAGGTAACGCTGAGGGAGAAGTCTACTCTTCTCTTCCCCATTTTGGACCAGTTGGTGATGTTGGACTTGGCCAAACCGGCGTTGGGCACGGTCACCAGAGCCTGGGCAAAGGTGCGGATTCGGGTGCTTCGAAAGCCTATGTCTTCCACTGTACCTTCGATGTCAGGCGTCTGGATCCAGTCGCCGAGCTGAAAGGGTTTATCCACCATAATGGTCAGCCCGCCGAAGAAATTGGCCAGGGTTTCCTGGGCCGCCAGGGCAAACGCAAGACCTCCCAGTCCAAGTCCGGTCAGCAGGGCGCCAAGATCATAATTCCATTCCCTGGCAATCACGCTGATACCGACAATGACAACTATCAGCTTAATACCCTTGGCAATATACGGAACCAGCAGCTCGTCCAGCGTGGTGCGCGTCCTGTTGGCAACCTTTTCAAAAATCCTGGCCAGGATATCCCCCGCCCTGTAAAGGGCCCAAAACACTGAAAAAGCTACCACGCTCCGAAGAATATGCCCGGCAAAGAACTGGCCGGTAACGGGGATGCGGATGAGCAGCAGGGCGATGAAAAAACCGAATGAAACCACCAATAACCTGACCGGCGGAGCAATGACCTGGACCAGCGCATCATCCAATGTCGTTTTTGTCCTCCGGGTAATTTTCTTCAGAAGGGCTATAATGAGATTGACAAAAAATCTGCGCAGCAAAATGGTGAAGACAATAACGACGCACGCAGCCACAATCCTCCAGACTTCAACCTCCAGAAAAGTATGGGTAAAGATGGCCGTAAACTGCCCCCACAGGATTCTGATATCTTCCAATGCACCAAACACCTCCATTGGCTTATTGTACCATATTATTGCCATACCCGGGATCACATACTACAGCAGGCAAACCACCGTTAAAAAGCATGCCTGTGCGCTCAGGATGTGTTTTTTACCGGCAAGTGGTAAAATAGTTCTGTCGAATAAAACTACAAGGAACCCGCCCAGACAGCAAGGGAATGAACTTAACCCGTGCAGGAACAGCGGGGAGTTGGAGGTGCCCTGATGATGAATATCCTGTCCGTTGACAGCAAACATTTTGAGCAACAGGTATTGAAATCTACCTGTCCGGTTGTGGTCTATTTCCGGTCCGATGATTGCCTGCCGTGCATAACATTTGACGGCATTTTCGAGCGGGTCGCGCCTTCCAGGGAGTCGATCCGCTTTGTGAAGATATTCACACCCGAAAACCGGCAACTGGCCGAGCAGTATGGGATCAAATCCTTTCCTACCCTCCTGTTCTTCAGCGACGGAAAAGAGGTTTGCCGGCGTTTGACCGGATATATCAGCTATCAGGAATTCAGGGAAGCTGTGGATATGCTGGATGCCCGGATTTGCCCGCCTGATGACAGGGCCGTGGTTCATTGCGACGTGCTCATCATAGGGGCAGGCCCGGCCGGGCTGACGGCTGCCATCTATGCCGCCAGGAGCAAATTGTTTACCGTGGTTCTTGAATCAGGTGTCCCGGGTGGGCAGGTCATCACTACCTACCAGGTGGAAAACTATCCCGGAACCAGCGGCGCCATCAGCGGCTTTGACCTGATGGAAAACATGATCAGGCAGGCACGGGAATTCGGGGCCCGGATCGACGACATGCAGGAGATCGAGGAAGTCCGGCTTGAGGGAAACGAAAAGCATGTGAGGACCAAAGCGTGCGATTATTATGCCAAGGCCGTCATCATTGCCACCGGGGCTGAGCCGAAAAAGCTTCCTGTCGCCCAGGAAAGCGTATTCAGGGGCCGCGGCATCCACTATTGCGCCTCCTGCGACGGCGCTTTCTACCAGAACGCGGAACTGGCCGTAGTGGGGGGCGGCGTTGCCGCGTTTGAGGAGGCCGTATTCCTGACCCGGTTTGCCAGGAAGGTGACCATCCTGATCCGCTCCGACACCCCCAGGGCCCCCAGCTCCTACGTGGAGGATGCCCTGAAGAATCCCAGGATCGCGATACGCTTTAATACTGTCATAACGAAGGTCCTGGGCGATGATTTCGTCCATGGCGCCGTACTGGAGAACACAAAGACCGGCGAGACTTCAGAGATGAAATTGGACGGTATCTTTGTCTATATCGGCTCCCAACCGAACACGCAGCTTTTCAGGCCCTGGCTGAACCTATCCGACAGGGGTTATATCATCACCGGCGAGGACATGGCCACAAACATACCAGGGGTTTTCGCCGCCGGGGATGTGCGTGAAAAAGAGGTGCGCCAAATCGCAACCGCTGTGGGCGACGGTACCATCGCTGGCATCATGGCGGAAAAATACATCCATGCGTCAAAAGAGGCGCAATGAAACTGGAAGGATGAGACTTTCCTTCCGGACGACGTCAAAAAAGGCACGGGTGAATCAGCACAGCCCGCACCAGGCTGGCTTCCAGGCCTTTCAACTTCAGAGGCAGCGCGATGAGGGTGTATTGGCCGGCACCCGCATGGGCCAGGCGCAGCCCTTCCAGGATGATGATACCTGCTTCCATCAGGATCCGATGGGTCAGGTGTCCGGGTTGCCCTCTCTCAATGCCCAGCGCGTCGATGCCCACACCCCTGACCTTGCAATCCCTCAGGTACCTGGCCCCGGATTCCTCCAGATAGACGAAGTCGTATTCAAAAGTCTCGCTCTGTGAGTTCCGGGTCTTAAGGAGGACGAAATCGTCGGCTTCAATGGGCTGACCCGCCAGGTCCTGCTCCGTGATTCGGTCTTCCACATGGCTCAGATCCAGCACACGGCATTTGGTGACCAGCCTGTCCAACGCCATTTGATCGATGGTACTCCCGTTCTCCAGGATATGGAGCGGCGCATCCAGATGGGTACCCGTATGCAGGTTCAGGGTTACCCGGGTTTCATAGGCGGAGCCGCCTGAATGATCCCTGGTTACGGTAAACACAGGCCTGTTTTCATCCCTGTTCTTATAAACCATCATTTCAGGATGAATGGTCATGGAAATATCCAGGATTCTCATGCTGAGGCCTCCTGTCGGACAGTTTTTCGGGCAATGCGCAAAACCATTTACCGGACTTTCATTATATCATATAATCATGCCAAAGCTCCCCATAAAGGCCAACCGGTTTCCCGGATTTGTGACTTGGTCACATCCTGCGCAGGATATGGCTTGCTATACTATAATCAGGTTATACTAGCGAAAAGGAGCGGACTATGGATTATATTCTTGCCCTGATCGAAGGCATTGTCACATTTGTGTCGCCCTGCCTGCTGCCCATGCTGCCCATCTATGTTTCCTACTTTGCCGGAGGGCAGGACAGCAAAAGGAGAATGCTCGGCGCCCTTGGTTTTGTGCTGGGTTTTACGCTGGTGTTTGTGTCGCTGGGAGCCTTTGCCGGATCGGTCGGGCATCTTCTCAGGGAATATGCCCTGGCTATCAACCTGGTAACCGGCGCAGTGGTCGTGCTGTTCGGCCTCAATTACCTTGGGCTTCTGAGGCTCCCCCTGCTCAACAAGGTATCCGGGATTGGAAGTACGCCCAAAAATCCGGGTTTTTTCTCATCCATACTGTTCGGCATGATCTTTTCCATCAGTTGGACACCCTGCGTCGGCACATTCCTGGGTTCGGCCCTCATGCTGGCGGCCAATTCCCGGAATGCTGCAAAGGGCATCCTGATGCTGCTGCTTTACTCCTTAGGGCTGGGCATCCCTTTCATCATATCCGCCTGGCTGCTGGACAGGCTGAAAGGAACCTTCGATTTTCTCAGGCGTCATCATGGCACCATTAACACTGTATCAGGCCTGTTGCTTGTGCTTGTTGGCCTGGCCATGATGACGGGAATGCTGAACAGGCTTCTGGCCTATCTCTCCCTGCAATGAGGCTCCCGGTTCTTTATGGCCTGATGCGGCACGGGGGGAGTAAATATCATAATTCAGGAGGCATTCTATGACCAAAACCACAAAGACTTTGCTTGCCATAGCGGTATTCGCCGTATTTCTGGCAGGTGCGGTCATCCTCTACAACAACCTGTCGGAGCGGTATCCCGCCGAGAATCCACTGGGCACCCCCGAACCGGGAACACAGGAACCGCCGGTGCAAGGGGTTTCGGAAAGCCCGGAACCAGGCACCACTGAAAAAGCCAGACTGGAGGCGCCGGACTTTACCGCCGTCGACGACGAGGGGAATGAGGTCAGGCTCTCCGACTTCCGGGGAACACCGGTGGTCCTCAATTTCTGGGCCAGCTGGTGCGGACCATGCCGGTCGGAGATGCCCGCCTTCAACAAGGTTTCCCAGGAATATAGCGAGGATGAGCTCGTTTTTCTGATGGTGGATTTGGTGGACGGCCAGCGGGAAACGGTTGAAACAGGCAGAGCCTATATCGAGGAGAACGGTTTCACTTTCAGGGTATTGTACGACACCACCCAGGATGCGGCATATACCTACGGGATTCGTTCCATCCCCAGCACGCTGTTCATCGATAAGGACGGGTATATCGTTGCCGGTGTTGAAGGCGCGCTCAGGGAGGAAATCCTCAGGCGCGGCATCGCCTTGATACTGGAATCGGAATAATCCCTCACGATGGGAAAGTCAGGGTTTTTCTCATCAGATCATGACCTGCAATCGTGGGTTCAAATACCTCCTTGGCATGGGACAGCCAGTCTTCGGGACACGCAAGCGCCGGGCTGAAATGGGTCAGCCAGAGCTCGCAGACCCCTGCCTCCCGCGCCACCCGGGCAGCTTCCGCAAAAAGCATATGCTTTTTGAGAATCGCTTTTTCGGCATCCCCTTCATCCCCATACATGCCCTCGCAAACCAGCAGATCGGCTTCCCTCACAAAATCGCACAAGCCATCCACTGGCCGGGTATCCGTACAGTAGCAGATCTTAATGCCCCGGCGCGGTTCACCCATTACCTGATCCGGACGGAAACTCCTGCCCTTCCATTCGACGGTCTCCCCCTTCTGGAGCTGCTTCCAATACCGGACGGGAATATCCAGTTCCCTGGCTTTTTCCGCATCAAAACGTCCGGGTCTTCTCAGCTCGATGCTGTAGGCCAGACAGGGAATCCAATGATCCACCGGAAAGCACCGGATGAGAAGCCCGTCCATCTCCAGATGGGAAATACCATCTGCAGGACAGGTATACAGGTAAATGGGATACGGCAGTCCAGGCGCTATGGTCAAAAGCCCGGATACCACTTCCGCAAGGCCGGGAGGTCCGATGAGACGGACAGGCTCCTGTCTTCCGGAATTGGCCAGGGTCAGAAGCAGGCCTGGAAGCCCGGCCACATGGTCGGCATGGTAATGGGTTATCAGGATAGCGTCCAGGTTTTTGAACCCCCAGCCGGCCATTTTCATCGGGATCTGGGTCCCCTCGCCGCAATCGATCAGCATCATTCGTCCGTTGCACCGCACAAGCAGGGATGAAAGCCAGCGTTCCGGCAGGGGCATCATCCCGCCCGTTCCCAGAAGGCATACGTCCACCATGATAATTCCCACCCATAAATCGGCCGGGCTGAGCGTAAACGAACCGCTATGGTCCCGGCAATTACTCTTTTTCTATCTTATCACTTTTCTGCGCATCCTGACCTCTTGATCACACCAGCCGGCCAAACCGGGCCGGAGGCGTCATGCATCTCCTGCAAAAAGCTGCTCTTCCCTTTCGAAAACCGGATCCTCCGATGGTCCGGTATTTTTCAGATACCGGCTTACCAGGCGGCTCAGACCATAGTAGGACATGAGAAGCAGACAGGGATAGGTGGGATAGATATAACGCGGTTTGATCTCCCACAGCGTGTAAAAACCGATAAAACCAAGCAGGACAATGGCCGGCAGGATGAGCGGATAGGATTTTTTCTCCCTGAGCGTGGATACAAGCCCATAAAGCACCAGGATGAGCATCAGAAAATTGGCGGCATGCATGAGCCACCTCACCCGGTCCCTCACAATGGTATCCTTCTCAAAAAAGCCGGTGGCAAAGGTGGGATAAAGATAGCCCCAACTGCCGATTCCGTAATACTCCGCCTGGAAGGTGCCTTCCGACCAGAGCCAGAGGTTCTTGGTGAGATAGACCTCCGCTGTTTTCAGCAGCCGCTCGCCCTTCAGTTTTTCCCTGATGCGCTCGGAATAGATCTGTATGCTCCTCTGCCTGTTCTGGAAACCTTCACGCTGGTAGATATTATAGGATTTACCGTCATCCCAGTAGCCAAACTTTTCCTCGTTCATGCCCATGTGGATCCACATATGTATGGGTATGGCGTTCTTCCCAAGGGGCTCCTTTATCTTCTGCTCGTTAAGGAGCCAGCCGTTGATCAGTTGCAGCGGAAGCCAGGCCAGCAACGCCGTCAGCCCGACGAACACAAGGATTTTGGGAAGGTTCGCCCTTTTCAGCACCAGGAACAGGGCCACCGCGATCAGGAAGATGGGACCCAAGTGCCTCAGGAAATGTCCCAACGAAATGTAAACTGCGCTCCACAGCAAATGCCCCCATTTTCCCGTTTTGGAAAACCGGATGGCCCAGTAAATTGCGGCCGTAAAAAAGGTTGTGGCGAAAATGTCATTGTAGACCAGGTTGTTCAGAAGGATCATGGGCAGAAAAAACCCGGAGAAGAGCAGGATGCCATAGCTCCTGTTTCGTCTGCCCGGGTTGGATTCCTCATAGATTCTCATGATGAGGTAAGTCGTAATGGTGGAGGATATGGCGTTCAGGAACTTGGGCACCAGCATGGATTGCGGAAAAAGCCTGTACACCCAAGAAAGCACCAGGGATATGCCGATATTGTTGGGATACTGGTACAGGTAGCCGCCTTTCTGGAAGGCCCTGTAATTGCCATTGATGAGATCCTGCGCAATCCTGTTGACGATGCTCTGATCGGCAAACTGGTTGGCCGGAAGGAGCAAAATATACAGCACCTGCACGGCCAGAGAAAGGTAAAGGATGTTTCCGGTGACATATTTTCTGCCCGTGCGGCTCATACCGGCACCCAGCCTGTATATCCGCACCGAAACAGCAAAAGACAACCCGGCGGTGAACAGCAGGAGCGGGACGTTCTGCCGTATCCAGGCCGGGTTGTCCCCGTGTTTGTAGGCGCAATACTCGGCACGACTAATCAGTGTGCATGCAAGGACGCCGAACAGAAACAGCGTCAGGAGCATGACGAGCAATCTGTGTATGACAGTAGGCTTTCTTCTGGCATCTCCGGCTTTCAATGCGGAATCCCTCTTCACTGCATGATTCTTGACAAAGCTGCCATGTTCCTAATTTGGCTTTCGCCGGATTCCGCTATACAGCCTGTTGTTGCCAGCAATCATCCCGCTTTCAGCGCGACAGCATCTTCGCCAGGCCTTTAAGCCGCTTTCCATTGCACAGCAGAACCAGACCCTCGATCATTTTTTTGCCGATCCGGCCGCCGGTGTTCTGATTGAGCTGTCTGAGCGGCGCCTCATCAAGGGATTGCATGATCATGCGCAGGGTCTTTTCATCGGTATCCCGGTTCATCCTTCTCGCCGCTGCTGCCAGAATCCTGTAAAAGATCCTGCCGGCCAACACCTGACGGATCTCGTTGATGGTGGAATCAGGGGTAAACGTCCCTTTCCGGTGGATCGGCGGATGCACGACGGGTTTTCCGTACAGGGCGTCAAACTCTTGCTTGGGAATGTTGCAACCGGGCTTGGGATGATAGTAGGAGGGCAGCGGTTCCCTTTTGTCCCAGACGGCGGGATCCACCTCACCCGTGCCTTCAATCCGGACACGGCCGCTCAGCCTGATATCCCGGGAAGAAGCGCCCACCAGGATCTCAAACTCTCCGGACTCCACCTGCCAGCTTTTTGAATGAGTATCGTAAAAGGCAAAGGCCCGCCTGTCCAACCGGAAACGGACTTCCTTCTCCTCTCCGGGCTCAAGGCTGATCTTGGCGAATTCCTTCAGTTCCTTGTCGGGTCTGAAGATGGTACTTTCAACATCGCGGACATAAATCTGGACGATCTCCTTTCCGGCCATGGAGCCGGTATTCCTGATCCGGAAGCTGATGTTCAGGATACCGTTTTCGTCCGTTTTTTCAGGTTCAATAACCAGATCGCTGTACGCAAAGCTTGTATAGGACAGGCCGTGTCCAAAGGGGAACAGCGGTTTCACACCGGCCTTATCATAGAAACGGTAGCCCACATAGATGCTTTCACGGTATTCAACGCCCTTGGGGCCCATGGGGAACCAGGCGGTTGCCGGGCAATCCTCCAGCTTCTCAGGGAAGGTCTCGGCCAGCTTCCCGCAGGGATTCGCTTTTCCGTAAAGAAGCTTCCAGAGAGCAGTTCCGCCCCCCTGACCGGAAAGGTAGAGCTCCAGCACCGCCTTGGCGCTGCCTATCCACGGCATCTCCACCGGTGCACCGTTGCACAGGACAACGACCACATTGGGATTTGCCCTGGCCACCTCCGCAATGAGCACGTTGTGGGCAGGGGGCATCCGCATGTGGATCCTGTCAAACCCTTCCGATTCATAGTCATCGGTGAGCCCGGCCAGGATCACCGCCACATCCGCTGCTTTGGCCGCATTGCAGGCTTCTTCAATGAGTTGCCTGTCAGGTGCGTCGGTTCGGATGTCATATCCCCGCGCATAGGTGATATCGGAAGCGTTGGGCAGCGTCATGGCCTGATCATAGGCATTGTCCAGCCGCCACGGATTCACCATGGAGCTTCCGGCCCCCTGGTAGCGCGGATGTTTGGCAAACTCACCGATCAAAGCGATGCGCATCCCCTTTTTCAGCGGAAGAATGCCATCCTCGTTCTTAAGCAGGACAGCGCCTTCACATGCGGCTTCTACGGCCAGCCGATGATGGGCCTCCCTGTCAAAACGGTAGCCATCCGCTTTATTGGCCATATATTGGAGAATAAGCTTTATAAGCCTTGCCACGGCTTCATCCAAAACCGATTCATCAAGTTCTCCCGCCCGTACGGCATCCACGATGGCCTGGTCGTTCTCCGGAAATACGCCAGGCATTTCCAGATCCAGCCCGGCCTTCAGGGCAGCCACCCGGTCGCTGACAGCGCCCCAGTCCGACACCACAACGCCGTCATAGCCCCATTCTTCCCGGAGAATCTGGGTCAGGAGCATCCGATTCTGGCTGGCATAGGTGCCATTGACCTTGTTATAGGCACACATGACGGTGCGCGGACCGGCTTTTTTAACAGCCCGTTCAAAACCGGCCAGGTAAATCTCCCGCATGGCCCGTTCATCCACAAAGGCATCGATGGTCATGCGATTGCTTTCCTGGTTGTTGACGGCAAAATGCTTCAGCGAAGTTCCAACGCCTTTGGACTGAACACCCTGGATCAAGGCGCCCGCCAGTTCGCCGGAAAGAAAGGGATCCTCGGAGAAATACTCAAAGTTGCGTCCGCAAAGGGGCGAACGCTTGATATTGGCTCCCGGCCCCAGCAACACACCCACATCTTCCTGCAGGCATTCCTCACCCAGGGCCTCTCCGACCCGGCGCAGCAGATCCCTGTCCCAGGAAGCGGCCAGGCATGATGCCGTCGGGAAACAGGTTGCCTCATAGCTTCCGCCCGAAAAATCCTTCGACTGCTTCTGCTTCCTCAAGCCATGGGGACCGTCGGTAAGCATGACGGACGGCAACCCCAACCTCTCGATGGCCTTGGTGTGCCAATAGTCCTCACCAGAGCATAGCGAAGCTTTTTCCTGAAGTGTCAGCCTGTTAACAATCTCCCTGATCTGTTCTTCCATAGCGACCCCCTCATCTGTAGCCAAGTCTTTATTCCAATTATATCATACCCTTCCTTAAAGCCAACGAAGCATGCCGCTCACCGTAAGCCGAACGCCTCTGTCTTAAGCGCAGGGATGTCCCTGACAGGCATAAGAAAAAGGCCGCCAAGGCCTTTAAAAATTCGCAGTTACCGGGGAACAGGCATGACAGCGCTTTGAACCCATCAATCCTCTGCCGCCGGTTCGTTATGGTTTTGGGAATAGCCATACCGGCTCAGAAACTCAGTCAGACGCTCCATGGTATGCGCGCTGACGGCATGCTCCATCCGGCAGGCATCTTCCTCCGCTATGTCCGGATCCACCTGCAGCACCTCGATGAGAAAGCGCTTGATCTGCCGATGGATCTGCCTGACTTTTTCAGCCATATGGCGTCCCTCATTGGTCAGTTCCACAGGCCCATACATCTCCTGGCGCACAAGGCCCTGTTTCTTGAATTTGCTGAGCGTTTGGTTCACGCTGGCCTTGGCGATCTGGAGCTTGTTGGCTATATCGGTTACCCGAACCGCTTCTCCGCTTTCCTCAAGTTCCAGGATAGCTTCCAGGTAGTCCTGCATGGATGCAGAAAGCTTTTTCAGTTCTGAAATGTGAGCCACCCCCATACTTAGGCCTCTCATGTTAGTTTTATCTAACATTATCATTATAGCCCAACCCTGCCAGAAGTCAAGCCAGGAAGACACAGACTGTCATCAGGCTGTCAAAAAAGAGGTACGATGCCGTACCTCTTTTTTAAGACCCAATCATTTCGTCGATCTTCTTCTGGTCAAATCCGACAATAATCTGCCCGTTGATGTCGATTACCGGAACTCCTCTCTGACCGGATTTCTCGATCATTTCGATGGCTTTCTGGGGGTTTCTGGATACATCGATATCTTCGAAAGCGATGTTTTTGGAGGCCAGATAGTTTTTTGCCATGGTACACCACGGGCATGTAGGCGTGGAATAAACCTTTACAGTCATCTCATTCCCTCCTTTGCACATCCGGTGACAACCCAGCCGTGATATATCCCCTATGGGTATATTATAGCAAAATTCTACAATTTCCACAAATCTTTTTGGTTCCCCACCTATCTTGGCTTGATACTGCCGGTCCAATCCAGACAATTCATGGATGCGCAAAAGAGGCAAAAATCAGTCCGTAAGGTGCGTAAGGATTTTTATGGCTCTGGACAGCTCTTCCGCCGCTTTTTCCCTGTCCTGCGCCGAAACCATGTCCTCCAGGCATGATACGGCATGCCGCTCCAGGATCAGGCTGCCCACCTTTTGAAGCGCCGCCCTGGCTGCCGCAATCTGGGTCAGTATATCCATGCAGGGCTTATCTTCAGCGATCATCCGCAAGCCCCTGTTCTGCCCTTCGATACGGCTGAGCCTTTTGATAAGGTCTTCCCCTGACGTTTTGTCCCGAATAGGCATAAACCTTCCTCCAGATCCAGGATGTCATTATTTTATAGGATTCAGCCTGCTCCTTCAATGTGCGGCCGTTTCCGGTTTGATTTATCCGTTATTGCCAATAAGATTGATACCTGTTACAATATATGTAACAGTTATAATACTGGAAGAATATTTCTATTATGTTGTAACCATCTTAGTATTTGAATATTTTCTGATTGATAATTGGTAAGAAAATGGGTATTATAATATTTGAATCTGAAAATAAAAAAGGAGGAAATCAAATGAAGCATAGATATGCTGCATTGATGATTCTCATGCTTTGCGCATTCGTTTTGGCAGGATGCGGCGCAGAACCCGCTCCCAATGTCACAACTCCTCCTGCCAATACCGGTGGTTCAACCAGCAGCCCTGATGCCTACTCAACACCATCCATGGTAACCGACGCTGCAGGATTTGAAAAGGCCATCAGCAAGGACGGTGTGTGGATTATCTGCCTTCTGAACGACCTGACCATCAACAAGGAGCTTGTTCTGGATGGTACCTTCACCAACGGCAAGAAGGACGACAAGGGTAATGATATCATCCAGAGGAAGATCGCCCTCTATGAGCAGGATCAGAACCGCAACATCACGGCCAGATACACACTCGCCGTTCCCAAGCTGACCATCAACAGCCCCAACGCCAGCATCCAGCATGGTACATTCAAAGGCGATCTGTACGTTAATGCTGAGAACTTCCAGCTGGTGGATACCACAGTGGAGGGTAATGTTTACTTCGCTTCGGATGCCATCAAGAACAGCTTCAAGATGGACGAAGCCAGCAAGATTACCGGCGAACAGAAGGTTCAGTAAGACTGACCGCTGGCTATGCAGAAATTGAGAGGGCTGCAGCAAAGCAGCCCTCTTTCTTTCAGCTTTTTTGGCCCGTGTATATCAGGATGGCATCTCGCAGGAAGGCGGCCATACCCGGCTGTTCCTTGTCGTAATGGGCTCTGAACCTCTCATCAGCCACATACATCTCCGCCAATCCCGCATGGGCCTCCCTGGAGTAATCGTCCCAGAAGAAGCACAGCCACTGCCGGTGCAGGTCGGCAGCCTCCTGGGCAAGCTCACTGGCCGGATCGCCGCTCTTGAACGCTTCCCGCAGAACCTCTGTCAGCTCATTGGACAGCGCCTCCAGTTGCGCATGCTGCTCCCTGGTCATGTTCAGCACTTTCCGGCCTGATTGGTCCACGGCTTCATCACCGTATTTCTCACGGGCCTCCTTTCCGAATTTTCTCTCATTCTCCTCAACAAGCTGCTGTTTGAAACCCATGAATTTTTCCTGATCGCTCATTTCCATTCTCCCTCCGCATGCCGCAATGGTCTTCTCCACATTGGCCAGGAGCAGATCCAATTGGGCCCGTTTTTCCAGAAGCTTCTCACGGTGTTCCATCAGCGCCTGCATCCTGTCAAAGTTGGGTGAGGAGAGGATCGCCATGATCTTCTCCAGGCTGACGCCCAGCTCCCTGTAAAAGAGGATCTGCTGGAGCCTGTCAACTTCCCTTGTTCCATAAATCCGATATCCCGACGGATTGATTCTGGCCGGCTTCAGAAGACCAATCTCGTCATAATACCGGAGTGTCCTGGGGCTCACGCCTGCCAGACGTGCCAGCTGCTGAACGGTGTATTCCATGATATCGCCTCCGAAACCACCTTACACCTTTACGCAACGTCAAAGTCAACAGCTTTTTCGTAAAATCAGATCCCGGAGACAGAAATCACATATTCATAGCCCGCAGGTGCTTCCGGAAACTCAGGCTGCCTGGCAAAAACCGGGTCCTTCCCAAGATGAAGCCCGGCCAGCCAAACATGGCATAACGCAATACCCATATCGATTTGATTGAGCCTTTCATAGATCAGGGCTTTCAATCCGCCGGTTCTGATACAATAGGCATGTATCCGATCGGCCTCCTTTTTGAAATACCAGGGCTGGCTGTTGACCGAAGATGGAGCCAGTCTGGCTGCTTCCAGCAAGGGATCCTCAGGGACATTGGCTATCTTGCCGAGGGGTTTTCTCTTAAACTCCGACAGACTATCCCGATACAAAGAACCCGCAGCTTTCCCAAAAGCCATCGCGATGACGAACTCCATCCCGGGCTTGATGGCAATATTTCCCGAAGGCTTGGCTAAACCCACCCAGCAGGAGCCAAGCCCCATGGCAGACAGGGCAAGGTCCATCTGCTGCAGAATGAAACCCGCATTAACCAGGTACCCTTCCCTGTTTTCCGATGACATCACGAGATAGTGGGGAGCTTTGAGGGCCAGCAGACCGCGTATGGTATCGCCCTGTACAAGGCTGATATCGGTCCGGATATCAAAGAGCGGCTTCAGGGAAGGAATGAGCCTGGATACCTCATCCGTCACCGAAGCATCCAGGGGCGTCATCTCATATTTCCTAACCGATTTTCTCCTGAAAATAGACTGGTAGAGCCTTTCAAAATCCATAATCCCATCTCCTTTTCCGTACGTCATATATACGTTTGACGCCGCCGAAAGTCTTATCCGGACGATGAAGTTTATGTGCCCGGATTCACACGGCGCCAGAAATATGAGATAATAAGGGACAATCGGCAATGCCAAACCGAACCTGTGGTACCACAGGATACCAGAAGGGTGATCCGTCTTGTATACTTTTATACGGTCTTTTATCATCGGGTTTTCCGGGGCCATGATGCCCGGTTCCCTGCTCACCTATACCGTCGAAAAAAGTCTGAAGATCGGTCCGAAGGCCGGTCCGCTGGTTTCCCTGGGCCATGCGCTCCTGGAACTGGTGCTGGTCATCCTGCTGTTCATCGGAGTCGGCCAATATCTTGAAACACCCCTGGCCCAGATGATCATCGGATTCCTGGGCGGCGCCGTGTTGATCTTTTTTGGCGGCAGTATGATCAGGGATGCGGCGAAAGGGAAACTCCAGATTGACATGAAGAGCGCGTCAGCCGCCAAAAGCGGTGGGATTATCCTGGGAAGCATGCTGGTCAGCGCTTCCAATCCCTATTTTGCAGTATGGTGGGCGGCCGTCGGGCTGGGACTCATGATGGAAGCCTATAACCTTATGGGGGTGGCCGGTGTTGTGCTGTTTTACACGGGCCATATCCTGTCCGATTTTTCCTGGTACACGTTGGTGTCTTTTATCATCGGCAAGACCCGGAAGTTCATCAACATGAAGATCTACAGGATCATCATCGTCGTTCTGGGAGCTGTGCTCATCGCTTTCGGCGCCGGTTTCCTGGTTTCGTCAGTGAAAATGCTTTTAGGGCCTGTTTCCTGAACCTTAGGTTTCTCAGCGACCCATCCGTATCCTTTGCCGGAAGCCGTCGTTATACCATGCCGCTCGCCTTTTTGGCCTTGTGGCCGTATGGGCCCTGGACCGGGCGGTTGTCCGGTTTGCCATGCTGCAATTCCTCAAAAGCCCGGGACAGCATGAGCTTAATCCGGTTGAGCTGGTTCACTTCGCTGGCGCCGGGATCGTAGTCCACGGCCACGATATTGGTTCCGGGATAAACCCTTCTGAGTTCCTTGATCATGCCCTTGCCGGTGACGTGGTTGGGCAGGCAGGCAAAAGGCTGCATGCAGATAATATTCCTGACCCCTTTTTGAATCAGTTCCACCATCTCGCCTGTGAGAAGCCATCCTTCACCCGCCTGATGCCCGATGTCCAGCACGGTTTGAGCTCCCTTTGCGATGTTCTCAATGGTTTCAGGCTCATAGAAGCGTTCGCTGGCGGCAAGCGCTTCCCGGTAGGGTTTCCTGAACTGCTCGATGATCCGGATGGCGGCCTTGCCCAGAAGCTGCGCCGATTTTCTTCCGGAAAGGTACCTGTACTTGTAATCCTGGTTATAGGCGCAGTACAGGAGAAAATCCGTCAGGCCCGGCACGACGGCCTCCGCTCCTTCTTCCTCCACTGTCCTGACCACGTTGTTGTTGGCCGTCGGATGGAACTTGACCAGTATTTCACCCACCAGGCCCACCTTGGGCTTGACGTCATTGACGATCTCCAGCCGGTCGAACTCTTCCACGATGCTTTCGATATTGCGTCTGAATTCGGCATAATCAGCCCGTGCCAATGAACGCTTGCAAATTTCAGTCCATTTTTCATAGAGGGCGTTGGCCGACCCCTTGATCTTCTCGTAGGGTCTTACCCGGTACAGGACATTCATCAGCAGATCACCATAAACAAGGCCCATGGCAGCCCGCTTCAGAAGCCCGTAGGAAAGCTTGAGCCCGGGATTCTTCTCCATGCCGTTGGCATTGAGGGAAATGACGGGAACATGACCAAAACCGGCATCCTTAAGGGCTTTCCTGAGAAATGCGATGTAGTTGGTCGCCCGGCAGCATCCTCCGGTCTGGGTGATCATGACGCTGGTATTGCTCGTATCATAGGCTCCCGACTTCAGGGCTTTGATGATCTGGCCGACGACAAGGATGGAAGGATAGCAGGCATCGTTATTGACATATTTCAAACCCTCATCGATGGCCTGGTGGTCAATGGCGGGGAGCACCACTACCCTGTAGCCCGACAGGTTGAAGGCTTCTTCCAGGAACTGAAAATGAATCGGGGACATTTCGGGAGCCAGGATGGTATGCTTTTCCCTGTGTTCCGGCAGGAACGGCACCTTGACGAACCTGGCAGATCCTTCGGGCCTGGCGGTCTGCCTCTTCTCCCTTTCCAGGATGGCGGCCTTCAGGGAACGCAGCCTGATCCTTGCGGCTCCCAGGTTGTTGACCTCATCGATCTTGAGCACGGTATACAGCTTTCCGTGGGCATTCAGGATCTCCTGAACCTGGTCGGTGGTGACGGCGTCCAGTCCGCATCCGAAGGAATTCAGCTGCACCAGTTCCAGATCCTTTTGGGTCGCTACAAAGGATGCCGCCGCATACAGCCTGGAATGATACGCCCACTGATCCACCACCCTCAGCGGCCTTTCTACCCTGCCAAGATGAGCTAACGAATCCTCGGTGAAGACCGCCATGCCCAATGCATTGATCAGCTCGGGAATCCCGTGGTTGATCTGGGGATCGAGGTGATAGGGCCTGCCGGCAAGTACGATCCCCTTCACGCCTGCTTCCCGGATCTGCTGAAGCGCTTCCTCCCCTGCCTTCCGTATCTCTTTCCTGAAGGATTCCTGCTCACGGTACGCCTTTTCCACGCTTTTGGCGATCTCCTGCCTGCTGATGCCGAAAGGCGAGAGTTCCCGGAAAAGTCTCCTCATCAGCCTCCTCTTGTTGTCATAGGGCAAAAAGGGCTTCATATAAAGGATATTTCTTTCCCTCAGCGCATCCGCATTGTTCTTGATGACCTCAGGATAGGAAGAGACTATGGGGCAGTTGAAATGGTTGTCCGCATCCTTTTGCTCCCGGTTTTCCTTCACGATGCAAGGATAAAAGATGAAACCGACGCCCTTGTCCACCAGGTCCATGATATGCCCGTGGACCATTTTGGCCGGATAGCATACAGACTCCGACGGAATGGTCTCCATCCCCTTATTGTACAGCTCAGGTGTCGACCGTTCCGACAGTTCCACCCGGAAGCCCAGTTCAGTGAAGAAGGTAAACCAGAAGGGATAATTTTCATAGATGTTCAGGGCCCTGGGAATGCCTACCACTCCCCGGCGCGCTTCGGAAAGGGGCAAGGGCTTGTAGCTGAAAAGCCTGTTGTACTTATAGGCAAACAAGTTGGGAAGTTTGCTGTCCCCGGCATCCTTTCCGGAACCCCTCTCGCACCGGTTGCCGGATATGAACCGTTCGCCGTTCCCGAAATCATGGATGGTCAAAAGACATCTGTTGGCACAATGCCGGCATCGCGTGATGCGGCTGGACAAATGGAAGGCATCCAGTTCCCCGGCCTTTGCCATCTGCGACCGGGCGCCTTCCCGATACCTTTCCCTGGCGATGAGGGCCGCACCGTATGCGCCCATGATCCCGGCAATATCGGGGCGTATGGCCTCTTTCCCCGTAATCAGTTCAAAGCATCTGAGCACCGCATCATTATGGAAGGTGCCGCCCTGAACGACTATCCTTTCCCCGAGTTCCTCCGGGTTCTTCAGCTTGATGACCTTGAACAGGGCATTTTTGATGATGGAGTAGGACAAGCCCGCCGAAATATCTCCGAGACTTGCGCCTTCCTTCTGGGCCTGCTTGACCCGGGAATTCATGAAGACCGTACACCTTGATCCCAGATCCACCGGGCTATCGGCCAGCAGCGCTTCCCTGGAGAAGGCATCGACATCCATATCAAGGGATCCGGCAAAGGTGTCCAGAAACGATCCGCAGCCCGACGAGCAGGCTTCGTTGAGCAGGATGCTCTCAATATTGCCATCCTTCACCTTCAGGCATTTCATATCCTGCCCGCCGATATCCAGGATGAAATCAACGCCGGGGCAGAAATGCTCCGCAGCCTTGTAATGGGCAATGGTTTCAATCTCGCCCGTGTCAATCCTGAGGGCAGCCTTCAGCAACGCTTCCCCATAGCCGGTAACCGCCGACCAGGCGATCTCCTTTCCGGCCGGGAGCTGGCGGTACATGGCTTTCAGAGCCTTTATGGTGGATTCCAGCGGACTACCCTCATTGCTGCCGTAATGGGTGTACAGGAGCGCGCCATCCTCGTCGATGAGGGCTATTTTTGTGGTGGTGGAACCCGCATCGATCCCCAGGAACCATTTCCCGACGGCATCTTCGGGCTTGCGCCTCAATACCTTGTGGGCGTCATGGCGTTTTTTGAAAGCCTCATATTCCTGCCTGTTTTTGAAAAGGGCAGGCAGACGGCTGGTTTCCGTAAAGACCTTTCCTGCGTTCCGGTCAAGCCTGTCCAACAGAGCCTTAAACCTTACCGGTTGCTGGTTGGAAGCGGAAAGAGCGGCACCGATGGCCACAAACAACTGGGCATGCTCGGGGATGACGACCTGCTCCTCTGCCAGTGCCAGAGTCTCCACAAAACGTTTCCTGAGTTCGGGCAGGAAATGCAAAGGTCCCCCCAGGAAAGCGATTCTGCCCCGTATGGGCCTTCCGCATGCCAGGCCGCTGATGGTCTGGATCACAACGGCCTGGAATATGGAAGCGGCAATATCGTTCCTGTCGGCACCCTCGTTCAGAAGCGTCTGGACATCGGTTTTTGCAAACACGCCGCACCGCGCCGCTATGGGATAAATCACCTTATGATGCCGGGCCATCTCGTTAAGCCCGGCCGCGTCCACCTTGAGCAGGGAGGCCATCTGATCGATGAATGCGCCCGTCCCGCCGGCGCAGGTACCGTTCATCCTCTGCTCCAGGCCTCCGCTGAAATAGGTTATCTTGGCATCCTCTCCGCCAAGTTCGATGGCTACATCGGTTTCAGGGTGGAAGGCCTCGATAGCCCTGGCTGCGGCAATGACTTCCTGGGTAAACGGGACCTCCATCTGCCTGGCGCAGTTCATTCCACCCGAACCGGTTATGCTTAAGGTCACTTCGGCGTTCCCAATCAGGCGGCTGATATCAGTAAAGATATCCCTCAGCTTGTTCCCTATGTCGGCATAATGCCTCTCATATCGGCTGAAAACCATTGCACCGGTGTGGTCAAGGATAACCACCTTGATGGTGGTCGAGCCAATATCAACGCCTATACGATACATAACCGAACCGACCTCACCTGTAATATCTATTCATATTCGTCATCTATTATAATACAAACAAAAAAAATATTTAAGAAGTCCAGCCTTTTGGAAAACCGGCCCATTTGCCTGCCCAAACCATGTTATAAAAATAACGCAAATGGTCTCCCTGCCTGCCGGGTGATATAATGGGGTTAAGGTATTCCCATCACGGATGAAGACCGCATATTGCGGGCATACTGTCCAGTGCTGGCAGGAGGTTGGCAGATGATGGAAAGCATTCGTGTTCCCTGCATTTTCACCATATTCGGCGGAACCGGCGATCTGACGCACAGGAAGCTGATTCCGGCCATATACAACTTGACCGTGGAAGGATTGCTGCATCCCGGGATGATGATTGTGGGCGTGGGAAGGCGACCCCTGAGCACAGAGGAGTACCGGGATAATCTCCTGGCGTCGGTCATGAAGCATTCCCGGTTTCCCCTCAGGACCGATATCTGGGACAGGCTCAAGGAAAGGATCCATTATTTCAGAATGAACCTGTCCGAATCCGAGGATTTTTCCTCTCTGAAGAACTGGCTGGACGAACTGGACAGGACAGCGGGCACCCAGGGAAACAGGCTGTTCTACCTGTCGGTAGCCCCCACCCTCTTTGAGCCCATCGTCCTGAACCTGCACAGGTTCGGCATGGTGACCAACCAGGGTGCCTGGCAGCGGGTCATGATCGAAAAGCCTTTCGGCAGAGATCTCAAATCTGCCGCCTATCTCAATCAGGTCATTGAAAGCGTTTTCCCGCCGGAGAACATCTTCCGGATCGATCATTACCTGGGCAAGGAAATGCTCAGGAACCTGATGGTGATACGCTTCGGCAACGCACTGTTTGAAAGCATTTGGAACAGCCGTTATATCGAGAATATCCAGATCACCGCCGGTGAGACGGTGGGGGTGGAAACCCGGGCAGGCTACTATGAGCATTCCGGCGCCCTCAGGGACATGCTGCAGAGTCACCTGCTCCAGCTTCTTGCCCTGGTGGCCATGGAACCTCCCATCAGCCTGGATGCCAAATCCATCAGGGATGAAAAGGTGAAATTCTTAAGGAGCCTTCTGAAAATGGACGACGAGCTTCTCAGGAGCCATATTGTCCGCGGGCAGTATGGGCCAGGCATCATGAACGGCCAGACCGTCAGGGGATACCGGCAGGAAAAGGGAATCCATCCCGCATCCAACACCGAGACCTTCATCGCCATGAGAATCCTGGCAGGCAATTTCCGCTGGGGAGGCATGCCTTTTTATCTCCGGACAGGCAAGCGCATGCCCAAGAAATCAACCTATGTGGTCATGGAGTTCAAATCCATGCCGGAAATCCTGTACTTCAAGGAGTACAAAGGCATGCAGCCAAACCTGCTTGAGATACACATACAGCCCAAGGAAGGCATTTCCCTGCAGTTCAATGCCAAAAAGCCAGGATCCGGAAATGAAATCACCACCGTCACGATGGACTATTGCCAGAACTGCGACTACGAAAGCAATTCGCCCGAGAGTTACGAGCGCCTGATAGCCGATGCGCTGCGCAACGATCAGACCCTTTTTGCAAGCTGGGAGGAGATCGAAGCCTCCTGGAGCTTTGTGGATAATATCACCAGGTATTGGGACAAGGAAGCTGTTGACTTTCCCAATTACGCACCCGGGACCTGGGGGCCGCCCGCATCCGACGAGCTTCTGGCCAGGTACGGGCATCATTGGTGGAATTTATGACAGGTATTCAGAGGCCCTGGAGCATGCTTCAGGGCCTGCAACTTATACTTCTTCCGAAGAGCGACGGACGCCCGGCACCGCCGGTACGCTTCCGGTCTTGGGTTCCGTCGGGAAATTCGCCACAGACTCCGGGGCATGGGTCGTAACCGGCGGGCTGACAACGGGAGCAATTGTCGGCTTTCTCTTCATGATAAGGCAGATGATGAAGATGGCCCCCGCAAGGAGCAGGATCCAGTATGGAAATCCGCCTCCACCCTTCTTGAATACCACAAGCGCCGTCTCGCCGCTGAAATAAGCCACATTGCTTTTTTGGATCTCTGCGCCGCCGGTGAGGTATTGAATATCTCCCGGAACGATGATGGTCAGCTTAATAATGCCGTATGACTCCTGTTCAAATCCGGGAGTATAAACCACATACAGATCTTCCGGGATATCTTTTTCGTTCACGGCCCTGCCCTTTTTGTCAACCAGGCCGTCCAACCCGGTGCCATCCTTCATCCGGTAATGCCGGACCGTCCCGAAGAAGGAGCCATCGCCCATGTCGTTGATATTGGAAATGGAAAGGAGTGCCGTTATGATCCCCTTTTCCTTATCTTCCTTTATGCTTTTCAGTATGGCCACGTTCTTGCCTGCTCTCTGATTCTGCTTTTCAACGATTTCCTTTATGGTTTTTTCCACTTCGCTTTTTGACAACAGGCCAGACGTATCAATCGTGTAGGTGATATCGCAGGAACCGTTACCGTTGACCCGCATTTCCACAGCGATGCACCCTGAGAGCATGGCAGTCATCAGTATAACGGACAGAATGGTCATGAACCTTTTAGACTTTTTCATGAGCAGATCCTCCCGGAATCAAATCATTTCATTAAACCCAGCCGGTGGTTATCCTGCCGCTTGTTAACATATTACCATATTGATCCATCTGTTTGCCATCGGGAACCAATAACTCTATCAAATTTCCAAAGGTCTTTAATATGAAAACCGAATCCTGCAATGCGGCAAACTGCGCAAGCGTTCCGGGCCGTCCATTTTCAAAGGGCGTCTTCATGCATAAATGCAATCAACAAGGTGACACTAACAAATGTCCCGATTGACACGGCATGCTTGCCTGCAGTCCATGCCCCGTACATGGCAGACATGGAGGAGTGACCATCATGAAGCCATCCAATGGATTATTTCATAGAACCATCCTGATAACGGCAGCATTGTGCCTGTTCCTTACGTCATGCGGAAGCAATAAGGAGGAAGAAAGCAAGAAAAAGGAACAGCAGGAACAGGAGAAAGCCATAAAAGCCCTTGAAGAGATAGAAGCCCTGAACGAAACCATCATTCAGCTTTTGGACGGCCCGTCAAATCCGGGAAAGAGTGAAGGCAAGAAGCAGCATGCTCAACAGCAGGGGCAGCAACAAGGTCAGCAGCAGTCACATGGTCAACAGCAAGGACAACAGCAGGGGCAACAGCAGGGCGGTGAGCAAGGACAACAGCAGGGCGGTCAACAAGGCCAGCAGCAGGGGCAGGGTCAGCAACAAGGCAATGAAAAACAGATGGAAAAGCCCCAGGATAAGATTTGGGATGAAGTCAACAAGAATATCATTGAGCTTCATTCCTTGTTCAACGAATACATCCCTGTAGCGGCCAAGCTGGGGGCAAGCGCCGATCTGAGCGTCAACGCCAACAATGCCCTCAACCAGCTGACCAAAATGGCTGAGACCAGAAACCACAACGAGGTGCTGAATGAGGCCAACAACCTCCATAAGGCCATTTGCGACTATTTTGTCCTGCACCAGGACAAAAGAGCGCCTGCCAAACTCCTCCTGTTCCATGCAAGGCGGGTCATGCTGGCCTCCAGGCTGGGGGACTGGCAGACCGCTGACGCAGCCGCCAATGCGATGAAAGAACTTTGGAACACTCAGAAGACCGCTTATGGCGATGAGCAGAAGGACGCTGTCGCCATGCTGGACCTTTCGGTTTCAAACCTTGTGGGCGTCGTGGCTGAGCAAAACCAGAACCTGGTAGCCATAAAAGGGCTTATCGTCCTCCAGAATATCGCCGAACTGGAAAAAAGCCTTGAAGAAAAATAAAGGCGCCGGAAACTTCCGGCCGCCTTTAGTGGGGATTTGGGGCTACATATGGATTATGTCCTGGATTTCCTCTTTGAGATAACGTCAAATGCAACGGCGACAAGGAGTACCAGGCCCTTAATGGTCATCTGCATATCGATGCCCACACCCATGATGCTCATACCGTTGTTCAGTACGCCCATGACCAGGGCTCCGATAATGGCGCCGATTACCGTTCCCACGCCGCCGTAGGCGGATGCGCCGCCGATGAAGCAGGCTGCAATGGCATCCAGCTCAAAGTTCTGGCCCGCCACAGGAGAGGCCGAGTTGATGCGCGAGGAGAAGCTGATTCCGGCAATTGCCGCCAGGACGGACATGTTCACATAGGTGAAGAACAGCACCTTGTTGGTGTTGATGCCCGAAAGCTGCGCAGCCTTCTCATTGCCGCCCATGGCATAGATATAGCGTCCGGGAACGGTTTTTTGCGTAAACACGGTATAGCCAAACACCAGTGTGCCGATGATGACGAAGATAATGGGAATACCTTTGTATGCGGCCAGCCAGTAAGCCAGAAGCATGATGCCGCCTACAACCACGACGCACTGGATGATAAAGAACAGGAAGTGCGTATTCTCAAAGCCATATCCGGCGCGTTCCTTGCGCTTTTTGAGGGCCATGAAGACATACAGCAGGGACAGGACCACACCCACCACAATGGTGGTCACATTGAAGCCTGCACCGAAGAAATTCAGGAAGTCCGGAATGAATCCGCCGCTGATCATCTGGTATTCCTTGGGATACGGCGCCAGAGTGAGTCCCTGCAGGATGGTGTTGGTGAGCCCCCTGAATATCAGCATGCCGGCCAGTGTGACGATGAACGCCGGAATCCGGATATAGGCAATCCAGAATCCCTGCCAGAGCCCGATGATAAACCCTATTCCCAGCGTGATCAGAAGCGCCGGAAGCATGGGCATTTTCATATTGATCATCAGGGTTCCCGAAATCGCGCCGACAAACGCACACACAGAGCCCACAGAAAGGTCGATATTGCCTCCCGTCAGGATGCAGAGCGTCATACCGATGGCCAGAATCAGCACATAGCTGTTCTGGAGGACAAGGTTCGTCACGTTCATGGGGTAGAGGAGCACTCCGTTGGTGGCGATTTGGAAGAAGATCATGATGACCACGAGCGCGATAAGCATGGCATATTGTCGCATGTTGTTCTTAATGGTTGTGCCTATTTTCTCCATGAGTCACACTACCTCCCTGTTACTCTGCATAATGCATTTCATAATGCTTTCCGAAGAGGCTTCCTCCCGGCTGAGTTCTCCCACGATGCGCCCCTCGTTCATCACATAGATCCTGTCGCACATGCCCAGGATTTCGGGGAGCTCGGATGAGATAAAGATAATGGATTTTCCTTCATCGGCCAGCTGGTTGATGATGGTGTAGATCTCGTACTTGGCGCCCACGTCGATGCCCCTGGTGGGTTCGTCCAGGATCAGGACGTCGGGCCGGGCAAATATCCACTTGCTAAGGACCACCTTCTGCTGGTTTCCGCCCGATAGATTGCCCGTTTTCTGCAGAATGCTGGACGATTTGATAGCCAGCTTGGAGCGGTATTCCTCGGCCACCATGATCTCCTTGTTTTCATCAATAAACATCCGCCTGCTGATCTTTTTCAGGCTGGGCAGCGTGATATTGTGCCGGATATCGTCAATCAGGATAAGGCCGGCGTTTTTCCGGTCCTCGGTAAGGTAAGCTATGCCATGCTCGATGGCCTGGCGGACCGAGTTAAGCTCCACCGGCTTTCCGTCCTTGATGATCTGCCCCGAGATACGGCTGCCGTAAGCCTTGCCGAAAACGCTCATGGCAAACTCGGTTCTTCCGGCTCCCATCAGTCCGGATATGCCGACAATCTCGCCTTTGCGAACCTTGATGCTGACGTCCTTGATCACTTTCCTGTCGGGGATCACCGGATGGTATACCGTCCAGTTCCTGACCTCGAAGGCCACTTCCCCGACCTTCGGCTCCCTCTTTGGGAAACGGTTGACCATGGTTCGTCCGACCATACCCTTGATAATCCGATCCTCGTCAATGACATCCGTACCGACCTTGAGGGTTTCAATGGTTGCCCCGTCCCTCAGGATGGTGATGGAATCAGCCACCCGCATGACCTCGTTGAGCTTGTGGGAGATCAGGATGCAGGTAATGCCATCGCTTTTCAGCTGCAGGATCAGTTCCAGCAGGTTGTTGGAATCCTCCTCGTTCAATGCAGCCGTCGGTTCGTCCAGGATCAGGAGCTTGACCTTTTTGGCCAGGGCCTTGGCGATTTCAACCAGCTGCTGTTTTCCCACGCCGATATCCTTAATCAGGGTGTGGGAACTTTCGTTCAACTTCACCCTTTTGAGTAGTTCCCTGGCCTCCATGTGGGTCCTGTTCCAGTCGATAAAACCACGCTTATGGCGCTCATTTCCCAGGAACAGGTTTTCCCCGATAGACAGGTAGGGCTCAAGGGCCAGTTCCTGATGGATGATGGCGATGCCCATTCTCTCGCTGTCCTTGATATCCCTGAAGGCGCAAACCTTTCCTTCAAAGATGATCTCACCGCTGTAAGTGCCATGTGGATAGATGCCGCTGAGGACATTCATCAGAGTGGATTTCCCTGCCCCGTTCTCACCGACCAGGGCATGGATCTCGCCGGCTTCAACCTTGAAATTCACATTGTCAAGGGCTTTGACGCCGGGAAAGACCTTCGTGATATTCCGCATCTCCAGGATTGTTCCCAAGTCCTCTCCTCCCCCTGTCCTTTTATAAATCAGAAAAGTCCCTTCGACTCTTTACGAATAGGAAAAACGGGTTTGGAGGCGGCAAAACCGAAGTCCTGCCGTCTCCAAACCGGACACCCGTCAGGGTGCCCGGCAAGCCTGTTATTGGATGTCAGCCTCGGTGTAGTACCCGCTGTCGATGAGGAGCTGCTTGTAGTTGTTCTTGTCCGCGAAAACAGGCTCGCAAAGGTAGGAGGGAACAATCTTCACGCCGTTGTTATAGGTTTTGGTGTCGTTGACCGGAGCCTCCTTGCCCTGGAGCAGTGCGTCAACCATCTCAACAACCTTTGCGGCAAGAGTTCTGGTATCCTTGAAGACCGACATGGACTGCTTGCCTTCAATCATGGCCTTCACATTGGGCTTGTCACAGTCCTGACCGGTGATGACGGGATAGGGCTTGTCAGCTGTGCCGTAGCCGTTGCTGTCAAGTGAAGCGATGATACCGATGGCAAGGCTGTCGTTGGGAGACAGGACGGCATCCAGTTTTTCTCCGCCGGAGTAGAATGCCGTGATCAGGTTATCCATCCTGGCCTGCGCTTTAGCGGAGTCCCAACCCTGGATAGCGATCTTGGTAAATTCGGTCTGCCCACTGGGAATTCTGAGCTGCCCATTGTCTATGTACTTCTGAAGGACGCTCATCGCACCGTCATTGAAGAAGTAGGCGTTGTTGTCATCGGGGGATCCGGCGAACAGCTCGATGTTGTAGGGGCCTTTTCCGTCCTTCAGGCCAAGGGCTTCTTCGATATATGATCCCTGAAGCACACCAACCTTGAAGTTGTCAAAGGTAGCATAGTAGTCCACGTGTTCAGACTGCATGATAAGGCGGTCATAAGCGATAACCTTAACCTTGGCATCGGCAGCCTTCTTGAGCACATCAGTAAGGGCTGAACCGTCGATGGAAGCGATAACGAGAACCTTGCAGCCCTTGGTGATCATGTTCTCAATCTGCTGGATCTGCATATTGACGTCATTGTTGGCATACTGGAGATCTACCTGGTAGCCCTTTGCTTCCAGCTGTTTCTTCATGTTTTCGCCATCCTGATTCCATCTCTGGAGAGACTGGGTCGGCATGGCCACGCCGATAAGATTGCCTCCGCCCTGACCGCAACCCGTCATGGCGAACATGCTGATAAGCAGGGTCAGAATAAGAACCAGTGACAGTTTCCTTCTCATGATTGACTCCTCCATTCCAATGTATTAGGCCTTAAACCTGTTTACATTGTATATGGAGGAGCCTTCGAACTCACTGGACTGAATTAAGGAAATGCTGTACCTTTTTAAACCCGTCTTTCGGTTTTGCAGAGCAATGGGTAAAATCTTAAGATTAAAAATTTCCTGTTATATTACTGCCGGGACAACACGCAGCGCCTTCCCTTATGCTCAGGTCCTAAGGGATTTGCGGCCACTTCTCCCTTGGCACATTGATAAAAATATCCTCCAGGCGGTGAAAGCCGTCCTTGATGATGGTATCCATCATATTATCCTTTGTCACCGCGATTGGGTCAAGTCTGAGATAGGGCACCTGAAAGGTTCCGTCAAAAATGGTTTCCTCCACCTTCAGGTCTTCCCCCTGGACCATCCTGATCGCCGCTTCAGCCGCTGCCTTGGCAATCTTGTCTATGGGCTTGTAGACGGTCATCAGCTGCGTGCCTTCCACAACCCGCTGGCAGGCGGAAAGGTCCGCATCCTGGCCAACCACGGCCACTTCTCCTGCCAGCCTTTTTTCCGAAAGGGCCTCAATGGCTGCATGGGCCAGCGTATCGTTGGCCGCGATGATAGCGTGGATATCGGCACCTTCTTCCAGAATCTGCTCCACATAGCTGAAGGCTTCTTCATATGCCCAGTCGCGGGCAGAAGTTTCGTAGATTATTTTGATATCGCCCTTGTTGACAGGTTCACGAAGCACGTTCATATATCCCTGGTATAACATGAAGCTGTTGTAGTCGGTGGGCGCTCCCTTGATGATCATGTAATTACCCTTGGGAACCTTTTCTAAAAGGGCTTTGGCCTTGAGCTCCCCGACCTTTACATTGTCAAAGGAGATATACAGATCCGCCCCGGCGTTCCTGATCAGGCGATCATAGCAAATCACCCTGATGCCGGCCCTTTTGGCCAGTCTTACCGATTCGGCGCTTGCCTCGGCATCATGGGGGGTGATCACCAGGATGTCGATCCCCTGCTCGATCAGGTATCTGACCTGCTTCATCTGCTCTTCATTGTCATTATTGGCGTTCTGAATGAGCACCTCGGCGCCGAGCTCCTTGGCCCGTGCCACAAAGATATCCCTGTCCCTCAGCCAGCGTTCCTGGACGGTCGATCCCATGGAGTAGCCGATCTTGATGGATGCTCCCTGCTCCTTTCCGGATGGCGGCGATGGGATCCCCTTTTCCGCCGAACACCCGGAAAACGCCAGCAGGCTCAGGCAAAGCATGGCCAGCGCAGTCCTGATAAACCGCTTCACAAACAATAAAGTCACCCCCTCATTCCTCAAGAAGCGCAATGCGCGCCATGATTCATATCATTCCCTGAACTCGGACGGGCTGAATCCGGTCGCCTTCTTGAACAGCTTGCTGAAATAATTGGGATCATTGTAGCCAACCTGGTAGCAGACTTCCTTGACGCTGAGCTTCTGGTCCCTGAGAAGCCTCTTGGCTTCCGTGATGCGGATCCGGGTAAGATAGTCGATAAAGTTCTCTCCGGTTTCCTCCTTGAAAAAGCGACTGAAATACTGTGGACTTAAGCCTGTTTCCCTGGACACCTCTTCCAGGGAGAGATCCCTGTGATAATTGGCATCAATATAGTTCTTGGCAAGGCTGATCAGATGATGGCACCGCTTGGCCCGCACAGCCCGGATGCCTGCGGTGATGGTTTCAATCAGTTCCTTGCACCAGTTCTTCAGTATCATGGGTTCATCAAGGCTGAGAAACTCCTTCAGGTAGCTCCGTCCACGCAGGACATCCCTATCCTCGATATCATATTCCAGGGCCTGCCTATGAAGCAGTACCACCAGTTCCAGAAGCCTTCCCCTGATATCCTCGATCGTGTACTGGGTGTTTGCGGCAAGCTCATCGAAGATCTGCGAAAAGAGAGTCAGGCATTCCGCCGTCTCACCCATGACAGCCTTCTCCAGAAGCTGCTTTTCCCTGATATTGAAGAAGGTCTGGCTGGAACTTGCCTCCTCCGGGATATCGCGTATATGAACGATTTCGCTTTCCTTGGCATGCTTGATCGCCCGCATGGATTCTGTATAGGATGTCAGAATGTTTTCGCTTCTCTGAATGCTGCCAATGCCCATGCGGAAGGATGCGGCAACCTTCCGGGTAATCTTTTCGATGATGTAGTGACCGGCCTCCACGGCCTCCAGCCTCTCTTCATAATCGTCATGCTGCTCTGGAACCGGAACGTAGCAGATGATGCGATTGAGCATGACAGGGCCCACGACACAGTTCAGACGGCTTTTGATGATGTCCCTGAGCTGGGGATAAAAGGACTGGCTCAGCACATTGGAGCCGATCACATTGCCCAGCCTTCCCGACTGCCTTTCCTCCCCAAATTCCAGAGTCATCACATAGCCTGGGCCATCCGGCAGATCCAGCAGGCGCCTGTAATTCTCCAGTTCCTGGTTATAGTCCTCGTAGAGGAGGATGGAATAGATGAAACCATGCTCCAGTACGGGCAGAACCTTTTCGAATTTTTCCTTCATCTCCAGTTCCAGCTTCTTTTTTTCCCTGGCTTCGGCAATCCGTTGCTCCGCCTGCTGGATGATCTCAACGATCTTCATGCGGTTGACGGGCTTGAGCAGATACTCCACCACACCCAGGTTGACCGCTTCCTTCGCGAATTCAAACTGCTCGCAGGCCGACAGGATCACGATCTGGACCTGGGGATAGACCGCCTTGATCTCGCGGATGGCGTCGATGCCGTTGATGCCCGGCATGCGAATATCCATGAAGATCAGATCCGGCTTGACCGTTTCTGCCTTTTCAATGGCCTCCCGCCCCGATCGGGCAGTTTCAACCTCAACCTGGTCGAAATGCTTTTCCACAATATATCGGATGGAATCCAGCACGATATTTTCGTCATCAACCACCAGGATTCGAAGCATGTATGCATTCCTTCTTTCTTTGCACGCAGATTTTGGGTATGCTGATCACAACTTTTGTCCCGCCGGGTTTGCTGCTTTGGATATCCATAACCTGATCATAGTCAAAGAAGTTCCTGAGCCGCTGCATCACGTTCCTGGTACCGATTCCCGTGGTATGGCCCGCGGAACCTGACGGTCTGTTGTCTTCGGCATCATCGCCAAGAATCTGCCGGATTTTTTCCTGGCTCATCCCCACACCGTTATCCTCAACTTCGACGATGTAATTGTCGCTGTCCTGCCGGACCCTCAGGCTGATGGTACCGCCCGATTCCATCTCGCTGATGCCATGGATGAACGCGTTCTCAATCAGGGGCTGAAGCACCATGCAGGGCACCGGGATACCCACCACGCTTTCGTCCACTTCCTGCACAAAATGGATCCTGTCCGCAAACCGCACCTTCAGAAGCGCAATGTAGTTATTGATGTTCTCAATCTCATCCCTCAGGGTTACGGGGGAGTCCAGCCTTCTCAGATTGTAGCGGAACAGGTTTGCAAAGCATTCAATGAACAGATAGGTCCTGTCGGCTTCCTCGAACATGGCCAGCTGCGCGCCGGCATTGAGGGTGTTGAAGATGAAGTGGGGATTGATCTGCGATTGCAGGGCCTGAAGCTCAGTTTCCTTCAGATGGCTTTTCATCAGGAGGTTTTGCATCTCCTGTTCCTTCAGCCGGCTCTCCAGCTCAGCCTTTTCCCTGATGGCGGCAACCTGTTCCTTAATGCTCTGAGCCATGCGGTTGAAAGCATCGGCCATGATGCCGATCTCATCGTCGCTGTGAACCGATACCGGCTCAACATCATAATTCCCTTTCGAAATATCATCGGCCGCCCTGGCCAGGCTGATAATGGGCTGGGTAGTCTTGAAGGTCATCCGCAGAATAAAGATGATGTTGAAAACGATGATGGCCAGGATGAGCAGCAGATTGATCAGGAAGATGTATCCCAGCCGTCCGGATATCAGGGTATAGACCTTGGTGTTTTCCTGGAACTGGTTATGCATCAGCCGGTTGATATAGAGGTTGATATAGTCGTAAACCCGACTGGCTTCGGTATAATGCTGTATGTACCCTTCAATATCCCGGCCGCGCTTGGCATTGACCGCATTGTCGCTGAAGTCCAGGTAAGTGATTATCATATTGCCGATATCGTGGAGCAATAAACCGCTCTCGGTACCGTAGGCCATCCCCCTGATATTCTCACCGGTCTCCCTGAGGCTGGCGGAATAGCGGTAATAATTCTTGAGGCTTTCGGAATGGCTGGTTGACAGGTAGCTTTCCAGGGTGCTCTGAACATTGGCCACGTTATCGCTGATTTCGCTCAGGTATTGGTTGTTCTCAAAAATGGCATCCATGCCCGAGGCCAGCATCCGGGCATTGAAATAGGAAAAAAAGCACGCTACCGCCATGAGCAGTGTCGTCACCATAAAATAGAGAATCAGTTTTCTTCTGATCCGATTCAATGTCAGGAACCTGATTAGCCTTTTCATCGCTCCGCCTGATCCTTTTCCATGTTCTCCGGCAATGTGTGGAGATAGTCCTGGATATTGTCGTACGTGATGACCTTTGCCCCTGTATCCACATAGGTGGACGTCAGCCTGTTCTGCTTTATTTCAACCAGTGAACGGATGCTTTCATAGCCGATCATATACGGGTTGGCCACAACGGTACCGTATATGACGCCCTTTTCAATGTATCGGAGGATCTCGGGTGCATCGTCATAACCAATAACCGTAATCTTTCCCACCTTATTCAGATCAACGATGACCTGGGCTGCGCTGATGGTGTCCCTGGCGCTGGTGCAGATAATGGTATCCACTTCGGGATAATTGATGAGAATTCTTCTTGTTACCTCTTCCGCGCTGAAGAAACCCGTGCTGGACGAAAAGGTCCTGATAGTCATACCGGGCATGTCCTTCAGGGCATCCTTGGTACCGGCAATGCGGAGGTTCTGGGGAACGTTCTCGGTGCCGTCCACATAATCGCTGAGGATGATGGCAATATTGGCCTTCTCGCCCTTGGCTTCCAGCACCAGCTTGCCCGATTCGCGGCCCAGATTGAAGGTATTGGTGCCCACATAGGCGCTTCGCTTGCTGTTCTTTGCCTCCGCTTCTACCGTAATGACGGGGATGCCCGCCTCAACGGCCTTGTCGATGAGCGGCGTAAACTTCTCCTCGTCCAGCACATGGGTCACAATGCCGTCCACCTTGGATGCAATGGCGATATCCAGATACATCATCTGCTCTTCCAGGTTGGTAAATGGCGGAAAGTTGAATTCAACGGCGACATGGTATTCTTCGGCGGCAGCAAGGCAGCCCTCCCTGACAGATTGCCAGAAAGTATCGTCTGCCTGTCCGATGACGGCAAAATGGTATTCCGGTTTGTAGCCATTATTCCGCAGCGTGTTCTTGACATTGAGCAGGTTGAATCCCTGGCTCTGGAAATAGCTGACTAAAAAAATAACCAGGAGCCCAGAAACCAGGAGCATGATGATAATTCCTATGGCAAAAGCCTTTTTCATGGCAGCCTCTCCCGCCGGATACGTTGCTTGTCAGAATAATTATAGCATAAAGTTGACACAAGATTTAAACCGGATGCCCTGTTTCCTGTTCTTCCCTTTCAGGCGGCCTCCAGGCTTTTCCAACGCCGCAGACATAAAAAAAAGCCTCTGTCCGAGGCTGCGTTTTCCGTTGCTATATGCTCCTGTTGTAATGAGGCGCGTATTTTGCCGCCACCCTCACCGCTTCCGCCATGCTGACCGCGCTTGCCTTTCCCGTTCCCGCGATATCAAAAGCCGTTCCATGGTCCACAGAAGTGCGCAGAAAAGGTAATCCGACGGTCAGGGCAATGGTCCGCTCGAAATCCAGGGTTTTTGTGGCGATGTGGCCCTGATCATGGTACAGCGACAGCACGGCGCTGAAGCGTCCTGTCAGGGCCAGATGGAACACCGAATCGGCGCCAATCGGGCCGGCCACATCATAGCCAAGCCTTCTGGCTTCCTCAATGGCCGGTTCAATATGCCGCACTTCTTCATCACCAAAAAGGCCATGCTCCCCGCAGTGGGGATTCAAACCTGCCACCGCCAGGGTGCCACGGGTGATGCCCAGCCGGCGAAGCGCATCCGTACATCTTTTGATATAATCGAGTACCCTTTCCCTGGTGATCAGGTCGCAGGCTTTACGCAGGGAAACATGGCGCGTCAGGAAAAACACCCTCAGGTTTTTTACCTCGAACAGTGTGAGCGGATCCTGTGTTCCGGTAAGCCCGGCCAGGATCTCGGTATGCCCGATGTATTCTACCCCTGCGGCTTTCAGGGATTCCTTGTTGATGGGGGTTGTGGCAATCGCATCCACTTTCTGATCCAGCGCAAGCTGCACGGATTTTCCGATGAATTCATAGGCCGCCCTTCCCCCCATGGCCTGAACCCTGCCCATCTGAAGTCTTCCGATATCCACATTGGCCAGATCGATCAAATCGATTGTACCCGGTTTGTAAAGGCCTTTCTGCGGTTCGTCAATCCCGTGGATCTCCAGCTTCAGGCCGCAAAAATCCATAGCCTGCCTGACAACCTCCCGATCGCCTATCACGAGAGGCCTGCAGATATCATAAAGTTCCTTGTCGGTCAGGGCTTTCACCACAATTTCTGGTCCTATTCCCGCCGGATCCCCCAGCGGTATCGCTATGCATGGTCTGTTCATGCTGTTTTCTCCTTGCATCGGCAGCGCTTTTCGGTTAGGCGTTTCAACGGCCGAGGTAGGCTGCGATCTGTTCGAAATACCGTTCATAACTGCTTATCATGTCGGGTATCGAACGGTAAATGGCTTCATCGTCCGCCTTGTCATAGCCATGCGCCAGGAGATTCCTGATGCCGGTGGACGATGCAATCTGCAGGGCGTAGCTCTTGTCGATGATCCCGTTCTCGGCAAGCTCCATGAAGGAGTTGAAATAGTCCCTCTCCGGGCTGGGTCTGATGCCTGCCAGTATCAGGTTGTTTATCTCTGTGGCGCTCTCCACGATCTGCCGGATTTCCTGCTTCAGGATATGCCTGATGGGCGGACTCTCCCGGTAGGTCTTGTGCGTGACCTCGGAAGCAAACTTCCTGAACCGGCCGAAAAGCTTAACCATCTCATCGAGTTTTTCCGCTATCTCAGCTTTGGATCCCAAACTGAACAACTCCTCTTCCTGGCGAATACCCCGGATATCAATCCTGTGTTCCGTTTGCCAGGCATTCCGGGCAGATACCGTTATAGTAAACATTTTTGTCGTGGATCAGGAATCCATCCAGATCGCTGGTGTCATGGGCGGAACCTTTCAGTTCAAAATCTCGGATCATCCCGCAGGAATCGCACTTGAAATGCCCATGGTAACTCATATCGGCATCATAGCGGGTTTCATTTTCCTCGATGGTAATGACCCTTGCGATTTTGGATTTGACAAAAAGGTTCAGCGTGTTGTAAACCGTTGTTTTGGACAGGGTAGGTATCTCTTTCACCAGCGCGGTATAGATCTCATCCACTGTTGGATGGCTCTTTTTGGTCAGCAGGTATTCCATGATCCTGATCCTGGCATAGGACGGCTTGATGTTCTCCTTCAGCAGCATAGCTCCGATGATCTCTACCTTATTGCTCACCTGACTCACATCCTTTGCGCTCTTATATATATCATTATACCACACTTGTATTAGTTACAATTTTAATTTAGTTACATTTATACTATTCTCTCGCCGTCCTTCTGTCAATACCCTTTCGAGCCATTGCTGCCGGACAGCATAATATTTTCAGTTCATACCAACAGAAATCGCTTGCAAAGATGTGCGCCCTGCCGCCGTACCCCTACAGCCGACAGCATCTGGGCATAAGATATACCTATTATAATATAGTGATCTTTGTCTGTAAATGTAATCGGTTTAGATACTTTTTGTCCCATTTTGCAAAAAATCCGCATGGATGAATAAAAACGCGCATTCATGGAGCATATTTGACAATGCACACCCTCGATTTTTCCTGACAATTTCTGCAAGGGTTCACGGTGGGGACGGTCTTGCAGAACCCTTACGGCATAAGACCGACAGGCCTGAACCACGCTGCCGGACATTTGCATCCCCAGAATTTACAGGTTGATCAGGCCTTCATCCGCCCCTTAAAATGGTGGAGCCTTCGGGGCGGCTTCATACGGTACCGTGCACTGTTGACGGCACGATTAGGTAACGGATCCCAATCGGACGGACCGGCGCAGACAGGCACCGGGCGGAAGCCCCATCAAGGTGATTCCCCCGGAAAACCGAAAGGAGAGTATACCATGAAAAGGAAGATCATTATCGGAACCTGCGCCCTGTTGGGTGCAGGCCTTATATACATTGTCGCGGCCCTGGGTTCCTCCCCGGGAGGAAAAGTGCTCACGGCAGATGACAGCGTAAGGTTTGAAGCAACCGTTCATGAAGGTCCCGGCACCAACCTGAAGCCTTTCCCGCCGGCAGTGGCAGACCATCAGGCGGAGCATCAGCTGCTCAAAGCAGCATCAGTCGCGGAGGCAACAGTTTCAGAAATCACCCCGGAGGCACCGGAAAAGCCGACCCCCAGCGCGACGCCCAAGGCTTCAGCCAATGCCACGGTCAAAGTTACAGCCAAGAACACGGCCAAGACCACTCAGAAAACCGCGTCCACGCCTGCTTCCACTCCCAAACCAGGCACAGCAACCAGCACTGTCACCACACCGCCGGCCAATTCCGAAGGATTGGCAGGGAAAGTGATCATCACGGCCAAAAAATATCTTGGGGTTCCCTATGTCTGGGGCGGCACCTCACCTTCCGGATTTGACTGCTCGGGATTCATCCAGTATGTTTACGCCCAGAACGGCGTTACGCTGCCCAGGACGTCAGCGGAACAGTATGGAGCGGGCAAGTCCATTTCCAAGGCCGACCTGAAGCCGGGAGACCTGGTTTTTTTTGAAACCTACAAACCCGGACCGTCCCATGTAGGCATCTATCTGGGTAACAGCCAGTTCATCCATGCCAGCTCCGGCAGCGGTAAAGTCATGCTGTCAAACCTGACCTCCTCGTATTATACCGAGCACTACATCGGTTCCCGAAGGGTGCTGAACCAGCCGTAACAGCAAAGCTCCGTCCTCACACAGGACGGAGCATATTCATATCTGTCCCATATTCAATCAGGCATCGGTACCATACCGCATTATGCAATGGAATGCTTGTTCTGGTAAACAATCTTGAGCAGAATGGGCGTAATGATGGTCGTGACCACAACCGTTACCACCAGGGGCGCGACAAAAACTTCCGGCATAAGCCCCAGCGCCAGTCCTTTGTTGGCAACGATCAGCGCCACTTCACCACGGGAAACCATGCCAATTCCCACCCTGAGAGAGTCCCTGCCATCGCATCCCGACAGCCTGGCTCCAACGCCGCAGCCGACGATTTTGCTGATAACAGCCACCACTATAAGCAGCAAAGTCATGAGCAGCATGGTGCCGTTCAGATTAACTTTGCTGATGGATATTCCCACACTGGCAAAAAACACCGGGGCCAGCAGCATGTAGGACAGGATATCAAATCTCCTGTTGATGAAATGCACCTGCCTGGTATTGGACAGGACCACGCCTGCAATAAATGCGCCTGTGATATCAGCCACACCGAAATAATGCTCGGCAACATAGGCCAGAATCAGGCAGAAGGAAAATGTTATGAGCACATAGCGTCTTCGCTCCTTCTGACCGCCGGTAAGTCTTTCAAAAATGACATAGAAGACGAACCCCACGGCGACAGCCAGTACGAAGAAGGCCACGATCTTCCCGAGGATAACCCAGACATTTACCGAGGTATCGGCAGTACCGGATACAATGGTCAGGAGGATGATGCCAAGCACATCGTCGATGAGCGCGGCGCTGACAATAATCGTTCCGCTCTTTGAATTCAGATGTCCCAGTTCCTTAAGCGTTTCAACCGTGATGCTGACCGAGGTTGCCGTAAGAACCGTACCCATAAAAACATTCTGCAGGAAGGCCTTCTGGTCCATATTCGAGAACCCGCCGTTGAAAAGGGCAGCCAATGCGAAGCCACCGGCCAGGGGTATGATGACGCCAAGGGAAGCCACCAGTATGCCCGACTTTCCGCTTCGCTTCAGTTCCTTCAAATCAATCTCCATACCGGCAGAGAACATGAGCACAATGACACCAAGTTCCGCCAGCTTTTTAATCAATTCAGACTCGCTGACGATGCCAAGAACCGCCGGCCCCATGATGACACCGGCCACCAGGGCCCCTACCACCTGCGGCATTCTGACACGTTTCGAGAAAATTCCGAATATTTTGGTACACAGCAAAATTAATGCCAAATCCAAAAGAAACTCATAAAAGTTGTCGTGTCCCATTGCATTAGTCCTCCGCGAACCCTTGTATATAAATATAACCAATGGACAAGTGTATCATAAAAAAAACATGATTGCATCAGGTAATATTTTAAATTTTTTCCGCTCAGGCCGATTTGCTTTCGTGTATAATAATAGGATAAGCGAAACAATATACAGAGGTGGACAAGGTGTTTGAAAAGCTCAGAGAAAAGATAAAAAGCTGGAAACAGCCCAGAGAGGTAATCCCTTCGGCTGATCTTTATCAACTCCTGTATGGGCGGGTCGAAAACCTGCCGTCCACCGAGGATATAGAAATCGCCTGCGATCTGGAAATAGCCAAGCGGCCTGTCCAGGTGGCTGTGGTCCGTGTAGGCGATATCGCATGCGAGCCGGAAAAATTGCATATGATGCTGAAATACTGTACCGAGATCAGCGATTCCGACGAGGTTTTGCCCGTCAGCGACGGATGCAATCAGGTTATCCTGCTGTTTTTCAGGGATACGATCTGGGAGGAGCAAGCCCGGGATATCCTGGAAGACCTGAAGAAGGCTTTTCTTGAAAAATGGCCGGAGGACAGCCTCTGCATCACCCTTGGTACCCTCGAGGAGTATGTACGTGAGGGAGAGCCAGCCTGGCGGAGGTCCTATAAAACGGCCATCGGTCTTCAGGATTACCGCTATGTCAAACCCAAGGGCAAAATCATCGCCTATTCGGATATCGTTTCCAGAAGACAGAGATATCCCCTGGGCGTTGAATTCAACTTTGATCGCCTGAAGAAATGCCTGGAAGCCGATGACGCCGGATTGCACTGCAAATGGCTTGCGGATACCTATAAAACACTTTCGGAAAGCGGACAGGATACATTTGGGCTGTTGTACCATCTCACACTGGAGATCGTGGTCAATGTCGTTTCCCTGTTCCGGGAGAGGGGGCTTGTTGCCGAAGCCTACCTCGAAAAACCGGAAAAACTGGTGCATGAGGTGCTGAGCATAGATAACCCGCAGGATCTGCATCGTTGGACGGATGACTTCCTGGAAAAATGCCGGAAAGCTCTCAGGCAATAAGCCGGTTGAGCTGTTTTCTGAGCGGGGGGTGTCTTATCATGCTGGACGATTTTAGAAAATTTGCCATCAGGGGCAATGTCCTCGATCTGGCCATAGGTGTTATCATAGGCGGAGCCTTCGGCAAGATCGTAACATCCCTGGTCAACGATATCATTATGCCCGTTATCGGACTGTTTCTCGGGAAGATCGATTTTTCAAACCTATCCATTCAGGTCGGTGACGCCACCATCAACTATGGTCTTTTCTTCAACAATGTGGTGGACTTTCTGATCATCTCCTTTTCCATCTATTTTGTGATCAAAAGGATGAACAGGATCACCGGAAAGGACAGGAAGGAAGAGCCCGCAACCAAAAAATGCCGTTTTTGCTGCTCCGACATCGACATCAAGGCCATCAGGTGCCCCCACTGCACTTCCATGCTGGACGAAACGCAGGACTTAAGGGCATGAGGACGGATTGGATATATCGGACGAACCGGGCTTGTACCGGTGCTGAAGCATGACCTGGTATGCAGAAAGGAGTACAGTCAATGAACCGCAGCATTCTGGAGAAATACGCAAGGCTGGCCATTAAGACAGGAATCAATATTCAACCGGGACAGATCGTTGTCATCAACGCTCCCCTGGATTGTGCCGAATTCGCAAGAATTGCAGCCGAAACCGCCTATCGCGAGGGTGCCGGGGATGTTGTAATCAACTGGTATGATGAGCTTTTCCAGAAAATCCGGTATCTGAACGCTCCTGACCAGGTCTTTGACAGCTTTCCCGAATGGCGTCGGATGCTTTATGTGGATCACGCAAGGGAAGGGGCTGCTTTCCTGAGCATATATGCCGACGATCCGGAATTGATGAGGGAAGTATCCCCGGAAAGGCTGGCAAGGGCAAACAAGGCCAAGAACACCGCTCTGAAAGAGTACTACGAAAGGATCATGAGCAATAGAAACAGTTGGTCCATCATCGCTTTACCAACCATGTCATGGGCATCACGGGTGTTCCCGGAGGATGCGCCCGACAAGGCCATTGAAAAGCTCTGGGATGCCATCATCAAAGCCGTGCGCCTTGATGCCGCCGACCCGGTTGCTGTATGGAAAGACCATCTGAAAAGCCTGAAGCAGCGTCTGGATTTTCTCAACGGTCACAGGTTCAGGTTCCTGAAGTTCCATAATTCCCTCGGGACCGACCTGACCATTGAACTGCCAAAGGAGCATCTCTGGACCGGCGGGGCCGACTATACTCCAGAGGGTGTGGAGTTTATTGCCAATATGCCCACGGAAGAGGTCTTTACACTGCCTCTGCGGACAGGAGTCAACGGCACGGCAGTGGCCTCCATGCCATTAAGCTACAATGGCCGGCTGATCAAGGACTTTTCATTGACCTTTAAGGAGGGAAGGATCGTCGACTTCAAAGCCGGAGAAGGCTATGATTCCCTTAAAACACTGATTGAGACTGATGAAGGCTCCCGCTACCTGGGAGAGGTAGCCCTGGTTCCGGCAGACTCACCCATCGCAAAATCCAACATTCTGTTCCTGAATACGCTCTTCGACGAAAACGCATCCTGTCACCTGGCCATCGGACGGGCCTATCCCACCAATCTCAGAAACGGAATCCAAATGAGCCAGGAAGAGCTGGATGAAGCCGGCGTAAACGATTCCATTGTCCATGAGGATTTCATGATCGGAACGCCCGACATGGATATCACCGGCATTCTCCCTGACGGCGGAGAAATCCCTGTTTTCAGGAACGGCCGCTTTGCTTTCTGAACATGGGCATATTGCGCCCTGATGGGAGCAGAGCCATGGCGGCAGCCGTTCCTCGGGCAGCAAAGTACGTTTTGAGAAACAAGATGGTTTTCACCGGCCAGGCGATTGACCGGATGGAACCATTATGTTATTGTTTGTAAGGGTAAAAAAAGAGTCCTTTTTGTTGATTTAATTTAATATGCATTTTTAGGGGTCCATCATGACAAGAGTAGGATTTGATAACGAGAAATACCTAAGTTTGCAATCACAGAAGATACGCGAGAGGATCGCTCTGTTTGGCGGCAAGCTTTATCTTGAGTTCGGCGGAAAACTGTTTGACGACTATCATGCTTCCAGAGTCCTCCCGGGATTCAAGCCCGACAGCAAGGTCAAAATGCTCCTGCAGCTCAAGGAGCAGGCAGAGATCGTCATTGCCATCAATGCCGATGATATAGAGAAAAACAAGCGGCGCGGCGACCTGGGAATCACCTATGATATGGACGTGCTTCGTCTGATCGATGCTTTTCGTGAAATCGGGCTCTACGTGGGGAGCGTGGTCATCACCCAATACCGTTCCCAGTATTCGGCCGATCAGTTCCAAAAGCGCCTTGAAAATCTGGGGATGAAGGTATACCGGCATTATCCCATACCCGATTATCCGTCCAATGTTCCGCTGATTGTCAGCGATAACGGCTACGGCAAAAACGACTATATTGAAACCTCCCGTTCCCTGGTGGTGGTTACCGCTCCGGGGCCGGGAAGCGGAAAGATGGCCGTTTGCCTTTCCCAGCTGTACCATGAGCATAAGCGTGGCATAGAGGCCGGATACGCGAAGTTTGAAACCTTCCCCATCTGGAACCTCCCATTGAAGCATCCGGTCAACCTGGCCTATGAGGCGGCAACTACCGATCTTAACGACGTGAATATGATCGATCCTTTCTATCTTGAGGCCTACGGCTCAACAGCCGTAAGCTACAATAGGGATGTGGATATTTTCCCGGTTCTCAACGCCATCCTGGAAAAAATCAAGGGGCAATCCCCCTATAAAAGCCCTACCGACATGGGTGTAAACATGGCGGGCTATTGCATCATCGACGATGAAGTGGTATGCCGGGCATCCGAGCAGGAAGTCATACGTCGCTATTACAATACCTATTGCGCTCTGCGCCAGGGTTTTGCCGATAAGGCCGAGGTATATAAGCTTGAGCTTTTGATGAAGCAATTGGGCATATCCTCAAAGGACAGGCCCGTTGTTGACGCTGCACTCGCGCGTGCGGAGGAAACCGGCGGCCCTGCGGTGGCTATCCAGCTCCATGACGGGCGCATCGTCACGGGTAAGACCAGTTCGCTCCTGGGCGCTTCAGCGGCTGCCCTGCTCAATGCACTGAAAGAACTGGGCGGTATCCATCATGATATCCATCTGATTTCGCCCATCGTCATTGAGCCCATCCAGGTTCTGAAAATCAACCACATGGGCAACAGGAATCCCCGTCTGCATACCGATGAGATCCTGATCGCCCTGTCCATCTGCGCCGCCACCAACCCCACTGCGGCGCTGGCTTTGGAGCAGCTTCCCAAGCTCCGGGACTGCGAAGCCCATTCAACGGTCATCCTGTCCAAGGTTGATGAAAACGTCTTCCAGAAGCTGGGGATCCGTCTGACATGCGAGCCCCAGTACCAGACCAAGAAGCTGTACCATAAATGAACTATCCCAGGGGCTCCCAAGCCCCTGGCGCACATGCACGAGGTGATCCATATGCCTTTTTATGATTTGAGATGCAAATGCGGTGAAGTGTTCAATATCATGGCCTCCATCAGCGATAAGGAAAACAGGCGGATTACATGCCCCAAATGCGGCAGTAATGAACTGGAAACCGTGTTTTCCAACGTGAATGTCATACAATCAAGGGGGACAAACAGGAATGAATGCCCCCATATTGATCGTTGCGGAGGATGCTGCCACAGGGGGTAACACACCCCCTTTCCCATTTCAAATCGCCATGAACGAGCCTCATTTCCGCCAGTCACTTTTCCGATACATCCGCAAAACAAGAAAAATCTTGCCTTTTTTCAGCCAGCAAATCCATTTTGTCGTGCCATAAACACAATCTCCATTCATTTGCCTTCCGGCAGGATATATGACGATCGGATCCGCTGAGCCATCCAGACCTATGCGTATTCAACCGGCTTTTGGTCACTCCCCCTGCGTATCCCATTAAGCAGCCGTCCCACCTGAAAAATATCAATCCCCCTTGCAAAGTCAACTCCAAAACCATAAAACTGGCACTGCCTGCATAGCCGTTTGCCGGCATTTGCCGAAGCGGTTGCCTTCCGTTCCATGTTAGCCTGCATAATTTAGTAAAATATTCCAGCCGGACAGGCTTTACCAATTTGCCACCAATATTTAATTTTTGATCCAGTTATATTATATTAATATTGTAATCAGATAAAAGTTATATTAAAATTGGTTGATATTTGTCGAAAACCGGGAGGCTTGATGGAATGGGTCATTTTCAGGTATATCAGGCGCAGTTTACGGTCCGCCGTGGAACCATATCCGACGTAAGGGGCGCCTTTTATCAGATAACGGGCTTTACCAGGAAGGATTTCCTCAATAAAAGGTTTGATCCTGTTTTCAGAAAGCTATTGAAAGCGACCGTCGAAATCAAGCAGATCAGCCCGGGAGCCGATCCGGTCACCTGTTTCATATTCACCAGGGACTTTGAGGCCAGGGAAGTAAACGTCTCCGCAAGCATAGGTTCCGATCCGGCATGCATAAACTACAGGATTGAGGAGACACCCGGCATCCGTTTCGACAGAAGATTCAGCGGTCTGAAAAAGCTGTTTGCAGACAGCAAGCTTGGGGTGTGTATGCTGTCGTCACCCGAACTGATTCTGCTGAGGGCAAATGATGCCTTCCTGAATCTCCTGGGATGTGAAGCTGTTCAGGAGCATCACGAGGTTTTGGGTCGCCGTTTGGATGAACTCATCGACAGAGAGTTGCTGCCCGGCATAAAAAGCGAGCTGACGAAGGTCATCGGGAAGGATGAATCCCAGCGCTCATTTCAGCTGATCAGCAAGTCCAGAAACCAATACTGCAGCATCGATCTGTTCCCTATCAGCGACAGCCGGAAGAACAGGTATATACTTGGAGTCATCAGGGATATCTCAGAATTTGTTCTGGAGATGGAAAAGAGCAGGGAGAGAAAAACACAGCTCGAATTCATCCTTGAGAACATGAATGACGGCCTGATCATCACCGACAACCAGGCCAACGTCATCATGATGAATGCCGCCGCCAGGTCCTATTTCAAAAACCCAAAATGCATAAGGAACCTGGCCGATTGCTTTGACAAGCTTGAAGCGAGCGACATGGACGGCAATCCCGTCACAATCGATGCCATGCCGGTACACCGGGCAATCCGGGGAGAGAAGGTCAAGAATTTCCGTGTGGTGATTAAGGAGCGATCTGACAAAAGAGTTTTTGAATACAATACATCCCCACTGTATGATCAGAATGGGGATGTTTTCATGACCATCTCCTGCTGCCGCGACATAACTGATCAGGTGGAACGGGAAAAAATGGTCAAGGCCCATCAGGAAGCATTGTTTCGGGCTGAGCAGGAAAAAAACGAAGCCCTCAGAAAGGCCATGGCACTTAAGGACGAGTTCCTTTCCCTGATCTCCCATGAGTTCAAAACGCCTATCAGCGTCATCATTGCGGCCGTCCAGGCCATGGAAGCCCTATTCGGCGGACAGCTCGACACGCGGATAAAAAACTATATCCAGAGGATCCGGCAAAACGCATACCGGCAGCTTCGCCTGGTCAATAACCTGCTTGAACTGGCCCGGATCAGTTCAGGGCAGGTCAAAATGCGTGTCAGAAACTACGATATCGTTTTTCTTTCTTCATCCATCACCCGTTCGGTCGTCCCCTATGCGGATCAGAAGGGAGTAAAGCTTTTTTTCTCTTCGACCATCCGGGAGAAGATCATCGGGATTGATGATGAAAAATATGAACGCATCCTGCTGAACCTGCTGTCAAATGCCATCAAGTTCACGCCAGGCGGCAAATCCGTCTTTGTGCGCCTGTCCTGCATCGACAGCAAGCAGGGCGGTCAGGTATGCGTCGAGGTGGAAGACGAAGGGATCGGCATTCCCGAAGACCAGCAGGAAATGATCTTTGAAAAACTCGCCCAGGTGGAAGGGGTTCAGGCACCCGGAACCGGCGGCACCGGCCTTGGCCTGTCACTGGCCAAGCTCTATACAAAAGCACTGGGAGGAAGCCTATCCCTGAAAAGCCAGGTGGGCCGGGGTTCCTGTTTTACCCTGCTCTTGCCCGACAGGCAGGCGGACGTACTGGATTCGGTGGCGGAATGCGCCGCATGCGGACCCGAACATCCCATACAAAGGGTGGCTATTGAATTCTCGGACCTCTATCCCATGGAATGACAGGACATTTGGGTTTGAAGCCTTTCAATGAACCGGAAATCCATGCAAAAAGGTGCCGGTACGCTTAAACAGCGCCGGCACCTTGTTTATTGCATCTTCAATCCATTGCGATCAGGCTGTTGACCTTTCCTTATTTCTGTCCCAGCTCGTCGCCCTTCTTCACAGCGGCCTGTGCAGCGGCAAGCCTTGCGATGGGCACGCGGAACGGTGAGCAGGATACATAGTCCAGGCCAACCTTATGGCAGAATTCCACAGAGGAAGGATCGCCGCCATGCTCGCCGCAGATACCGAGCTTGAGATCCGGACGAGTCTTTCTGCCCAGCTGAGCAGCCATTTCCACCAGCTTGCCCACACCGGTCTGATCCAGCTTGGCGAACGGATCGAACTCATAGATCTTCTTGCTGTAGTAATCTTCAAGGAACTTGCCCGCATCATCACGGGAGAAGCCGAAGGTCATCTGGGTCAGGTCGTTGGTACCAAATGAGAAGAATTCGGCTTCCTTGGCGATCTCGTCGGCCGTCAGGGCAGCCCTCGGGATTTCGATCATGGTTCCGACTTTATACTGGAGATCCACACCGGCTTCCTTGATAATGGCATCGGCGGTCTTAACGACGACTTCCTTCACAAACTGAAGCTCCTTGACGTCGCCAACCAGCGGGATCATGATCTCGGGCACCACCTGCATGCCCTCTTTGTTCACGTTGATGGCTGCTTCAATAACCGCCCTTGTCTGCATCTCGGCAATTTCAGGATAGGATACGGCAAGGCGGCATCCGCGATGACCCATCATCGGGTTGAACTCATGGAGCCCCTCAACAATGTGTTTGAGCTCGTCAAAGCTGAGACCCATCTCCTCGGCCAAAGCCTTGATATCCTCATCATCCTGGGGCAGGAATTCATGGAGCGGCGGATCCAGGTAGCGGATGGTTACAGGATAACCCTTCATCTCGCGGAACAGAGCTTCGAAGTCGCCTCTCTGCATGGGCAACAGCTTGTTCAGGGCCTTTCTCCTCTGCTCCTCGGTACGGGCCACGATCATCTCGCGCATGGCCTTAATCCTGTCGCCTTCAAAGAACATATGCTCAGTACGGCAGAGCCCGATACCCTCAGCGCCGAACCTGAAAGCCTGGGCCGCATCTTTCGGTGTGTCCGCATTGGCCCTTACCTTCAGCTTGCGGATGCTGTCGGCCCATTCCATGAAGGTGCCGAAGTATCCGGTCATTTCAGGCTCCACGGTGGGCAGCTGTCCGGCATAAACGTTTCCGGTGGAACCATCCAGGGAGATCCAGTCGCCTTCCCTGTAGGTGTTCCCGTTCTTATCGATCATGACCTTTTCGTGTTCCTTGATGGTGATCTCACCGCATCCGGCAACGCAGCAGGTACCCATACCTCTGGCCACAACGGCTGCATGGGAGGTCATACCGCCCCTGGCGGTCAGAATACCCTGGGATACATGCATGCCTTCGATATCCTCGGGCGAAGTCTCGTTACGCACCAGGATGACCTGCTTTTCGCCTGCCTGAACAGCAGCAACAGCATCTTCAGCGGTGAAATAGATTTTACCGGTGGCAGCGCCGGGAGATGCAGGAAGTCCCTTGGCAATCGGCTTGGCCGCTTTCAGGGCCTTAGCCTCAAAGGTGGGATGGAGCAGGGCATCCAGCTGCTTGGGATCTACCTTGAGAATAGCCTCTTCCTTAGTGATCATGCCCTCGTTCACCAGATCAACGGCGATCTTCAGAGCAGCCTGCGCCGTACGCTTACCGTTACGGGTTTGGAGCATGAAGAGCTTGCCGCGCTCAATGGTGAACTCCATGTCCTGCATGTCTTTGTAATGCCGCTCCAGTTTCTCGGCGATTTCAGCAAACTGATTGTAAACTTCGGGATTGGTTTCCTTCAGCTGATCAAGGGACTGCGGCGTACGGATACCCGCAACCACGTCCTCACCCTGCGCGTTCATGAGGAACTCACCGTAAAGCTTCTTCTCGCCGGTAGCGGGGTTGCGCGTAAAGGCCACGCCGGTACCCGAGTCATTGCCCATGTTGCCGTATACCATTTCCTGTACGTTGACCGCGGTACCCCAGTCGCCGGGAATGTCGTTCAGACGGCGATATACAATGGCGCGGGGATTGTTCCATGAACGGAACACAGCCTTGACAGCCTCCAGGAGCTGCACCCTGGGTTCCTGCGGGAAGGGTTCGCCCTTTTCTTTCTGGTAAAGCTCATGGTACTGTTTAACCAGGGCCTTCAGATCATCGGCATCCAGTTCAGTGTCCAGCTTGACGCCCTTCTTTTCCTTCATCTCATCAAGGAGGTTCTCAAACTTGCTCCTTTCGATGCCCATAACCACGTCGCTGAACATCATGATGAACCTTCTGTAGCTGTCATAGGCAAAACGCGGATTATTGGTGAGCTTAGCCAGTCCTTCAACCACCGTATCGTTAAGACCCAGATTCAGGATGGTATCCATCATGCCCGGCATGGAAGCTCTTGCACCGGAGCGCACAGACACAAGCAAGGGGTTGTCCGGGTTACCGAACTGCTTCCCGACAATTTCTTCCATCTTGGCAAGATACTCGTAGATCTGATCCTCAATATCCTTGGCAATGACCTGGCCGTCCTCATAATACCTCGTGCAGGCTTCCGTCGTAATGGTGAAACCCTGCGGAACAGGAAGCCCGAGGCCTGTCATTTCAGCCAGGTTGGCACCCTTTCCTCCCAAAAGGTTCCTCATTGAGGCGTTACCCTCACGAAAGAGATAGACGTACTTCTTTCCCATTTCTTACCCTCCTAAAAAAGATATTCGAAATACGGCCGTCCGCCGTAGAAACTCAAAGAAAAACGGTTCTGCGTCTATTTTCTGTCCACACTAATAAACTAGTCTTTCCCTCAGGTAGGGCTTCAATTCCTCGATGGGTATCCTTTGCTGCTCCATGGAATCGCGTTCCCGTATGGTTACGCACTTATCCTCAACGGACTCGAAGTCGAACGTCACGCAGTAGGGCGTGCCGATTTCATCCTGGCGTCTGTACCGTTTACCTATGCTGCCGGTATCGTCATACTCGCATACGAACTCTCCCAGCAGGCTCTCATAGATTTTGAATGCTTCGTCGGCCAGTTTCTTGGAAAGGGGAAGAACAGCCACTTTAACCGGCGCCAAAGCGGGATGCAGGCGCAATACCGTTCTTACGTCGCCTTCTCCCACCTCTTCCTCATCATAGGCATCGCAGAGGAAGGCCAGTGCAACCCGGTCTGCGCCCAGGGAGGGCTCTATGCAATAAGGTACATATTTTTCATTCTTGATGGGATCGAAGTAGGAAAGGTCTTCTTTTGCATGCTCCATATGCTGGCGCAGATCAAAATCCGTCCGGTGGGCAATACCCCAAAGTTCTCCCCAGCCAAACGGGAAGAGATACTCGATGTCCGTGGTCGCTTTGCTGTAGTGGGACAGTTCTTCAGGCGAATGATCCCTCATTCGCAGATTTTCCTTCTTGATGCCCAGATTATACAGCCAGTTGATGCAGAATTCCTTCCAGTAATTGAACCATTCCATATCAGTACCCGGCTCGCAGAAGAACTCAAGCTCCATCTGCTCGAACTCGCGGGTTCTGAAGGTAAAGTTACCGGGAGTAATCTCGTTTCTGAAGGATTTACCGATCTGTCCGATACCGAAGGGAAGCTTCTTTCGTGTTGTCCTCAGGACATTCTTGAAGTTTACAAAAATACCCTGTGCTGTTTCGGGACGGAGAAAGATCTCATTCTTTGAATCCTCGGTAACGCCCTGATAGGTCTTGAACATGAGATTGAACTTGCGGATATCGGTGAAGTCATGCCCGCCGCAGTTCGGACAAGGAATCTTATGTTCCCTGATATAGTCCATCATGGCCGCGTGGTCCGTGGGATCCACGACCATGGATATATTGTTTTCTCGGTTATAATCCTCAATGATGTTGTCCGCTCTGTGACGCGTTTTGCACAGCCGGCAGTCAATCAACGGGTCGGAGAAGCCTCCCACATGTCCGGAAGCCACCCAAACCTGGGGGTTCATCAGGATGGCGCAATCCACGCCCACATTGTACGGGCTTTCCTGGATGAACTTTTTCCACCAGGCCCGTTTCACGTTATTCTTGAATTCCACGCCCAGCGGCCCGTAGTCCCAGGCATTGGCCAGTCCGCCGTATATTTCCGAGCCCTGGTAGATAAACCCCCTGTTCTTGCATAATGCAACAATCTTGTCCATGGTTTTTTCAAACTGCATTCCGGTATCCTCCTGCATTCACTTCTGTTTTGCATGCCATGACGATCCGCATCTTTCGAATGCGGCTTGCGCCCAAGCATGCAACTGACACAGCTTTATTGCTCTTCTGAAACGTTTTCGTTTTCCTGGACGGTTGTTTCGGAACCTTCCGGAGTATTCTGGTTAGCCTGTCTCTGAATCTTGTGGTAGGTTACTTTTCCTTCATCGATTTCCCGAATGGCAATGGTCACGTCCTTGGTTGAGGGGTACCCTGTGAGTTTTTTTGCGCCGTTTGTCAGCATACGGGCGCGCTTTGCGGTCAGGATGACCAGCGTATAGCGGCTATCCACCTTTTTAAGCAATGAAGACATTGCCGGATCAATCATCAAAGCAATCACTCCCTGACTTTAAGTTGATCTATCAACGCTTTGTTCCTGAATGTTCGCATCTCTTCCGCCCGGACGATGGATACAAACCTTTGGGCTGCCTCCTCAATGGAATCATTCAGTACTACATAATCATACCGATCAATATACTGAAATTCCTCCAGCGCTCGCTTCAGCCTTCTTTGTATGGTCTCTTCATCCTCAGTGTTTCTGCTTCTCAGCCGCCTTGCCAGCTCCTCGTAGCTGGGCGGGACGATAAAACACAGGATGCTGTCCCTGAACATCTCCTTGATCTTCATGGAGCCTTCCACTTCTATCTCCAGGATGATGTTCCTTCCCTTCTCAAGCTCACGGGTGACATATTCCCTGGGCGTACCATAGTAGTTCCCGCAGTATTCTACCCATTCAACCAGGCGTTGTTCCGCAATCATGGTCTCAAACTGTTCCCGGGTTCTGAAAAAATAATGAACGCCGTCTATCTCGCCGGGACGGGGTTTCCTGGATGTGGCCGAAACTGACATGGCAAGATTGTCGGTCAATTCCATGGCTCGCCTGATGACGCTTCCTTTTCCCACGCCGGCAGGTCCGGAAACAACGATAAGCAGGCCGGGATTCATAATTCTTCCCCCTGTTCCTGCTCAGGCTCGGTTTCACCCTCCGGGGCGTGCAGGCCGTCCTTGTCGGACAGCCTATGTGCGATGGTTTCAGGCTGGAGCGCCGATAGAACGACATGGTCGCTCTCGGTGATGATCACCGCACGGGTTCGGCGGCCATAGGTGGCATCAATAAGGACACCGCGTTCCCGGGCTTCCTGGATAATGCGCTTGATGGGCGCCGACTCCGGGCTGACTATGGCAACAATCTTTCCTGCCGATACGATATTTCCAAACCCTACATTGATTAGCTTCATCTTACACAAATCCTTAAACGCAATAATTTATTACCGGTTTATGGCATTCCAAATCCGCCATCGCGGAGGGATGACGGATTCTCATGGGAAACTGCCGGTTATGCTATTCAATATTCTGAACCTGCTCTCTGAGTTTTTCAATCTCGCTTTTCAGTTCCACCACACACCGTGTGATGTCAAGATCGCTGGCTTTCGCACCGATGGTATTGACTTCCCTGTTCATTTCCTGGATGAGAAAATCCAGCTTCTTTCCCACCGGGCTTCCCTTCTCCAGCAAATCATTCATCTGATCGATATGGCTTTCCAGCCTGACAATCTCCTCATCAATGCTGCATTTGTCGGCAAAGAGCGCCACTTCCATGGCCAATCGGGCAGGGTCCACCTTCATGCCGGCCAGTTCCTCGATCCTGGCTTCCAGCTTCTCCTTGTACTCCCTGACTACCAGGGGTGCCCTTTCCCTGACCTTATCCAGGTAGGCCCTCACGTTCTGCAGGTTCAGGACCATGCTTTCCTTGAGCTTCTCCCCTTCTTTCTCACGCATTTCAACCAGGGAAGAAACGGCCTGGTCAACGGCCTTTTCAAGAATATTACCTATTCTCTCATCGTCCTCTTTTTTCTCAACCTTCAGGATATCGGGGAAACGGGCCAAAGTGGAAACCGAAATATCATCCTTAATCCCGAGATGATCGGCCATGGCCTTCAGGGCATCGCTGTATGCCCGGGCCAGCCTCTCGTCCAGCACAACATCAATCGCATCTTCGGCCTTGTTGTCACAAGTTATGTATACGTCTACCTTTCCCCGTTGAATCTTATTGGATACAATGCTCCGGACCCGGTCTTCAAAAGCCTGGATCTGTTTCGGCATCCTTAAAAACAGATCAAAATAGCGGTGATTTACCGTTTTAATCTCTATGGTAAAGGTAATGTCATCCTCCGAGTATTCATAGCACCCGAAGCCCGTCATACTCCTTAACATGCATCGTCTCCTTCAATGGCCCGAAGGCGCTTGTCCTGCGTCCCTCTACTCATTCATGGCAAGAACATTCCTGATGGACTGGAAAACCCTCGACTTTTCAAAAGGCTTGACCACAAAATCCTTGGCACCCTGCTTGATAGCCTCTATAACCATGGATTGCTGACCCATGGCAGACACCATGATAATATTGGTTTTGGGGCTTACCTTGAGAATTTCGGGAACTGCCTGTATGCCATCCATCTCTGGCATGGTAATGTCCAGTGTCAGAATATCCGGCTGATACTTTCTGGCCGCTTCAATCGCTTCCCGGCCGTTTGAGGCTTCTGCGACAACCTCATAGTTTTCTTCCTGCTCAATAATCTTTCTCAGCAACGTACGCATAAATATGGCATCATCTGTAATCACAAATGTTGTCTTTCCCATTACTGCATTTCACCCATCTCATACATAATAATGGAAATCCCTGAAATCGCTGCGGTTTCAGTTCTGAGAATCCGATTGCCCAGGCTGGCAGTCTGAATGCCCGCCTGATGCATCGCATCAGCCTCTTCTTCGGCAAAACCGCCTTCCGGACCAATAAATAGCGCAATATTACCAATATCATTAATATTATAACATTTCAATACTTCTTTCAAACATTTTTTTTGCTCGTTCTCATAGAGGGCAATGGCCAGATCCGGACATTCAAACCCCCTTAAAATTTCCTTGAGCGTCAATGGGTTCATGATTTCCGGAACGCATGCCCGTCCGCACTGCTTGGCCGCCTCTACGGCAATCCGGTTCCATCGCGCCATTTTCTTTTCCGTGGATGAACCGTCCAACTGGACCACGGTCCTTTGGGTCAGAACCGGGACAATCCGGTATACGCCCAGTTCCACGGCCTTTTGGATAATTAAGTCCATCTTCTCCATCTTGGGCAGTCCCTGGTAGAGGGTCAGCCGAACGCAGGGCTCGGTGCCGGCGGGATGCGACTCCATGATAACAGCCGTTGCCTGATCCCTTCCGATCGCTGTCAGGCGGGCGGTATATTCCATGCCGTTTCCGTCAAAAACCTGGATGATATCGCCCTTTCCAAGCCTGAGCACCTGGCTGAGATGTTTCAAATCGCTTCCCTGTATGCTGACAACCCCTTCCCCGATCTGCCCGGGATTCACCATAAACCTATGCATGGAATGCCAGCGCCACCCATTCTCCCATTTTTTCTTCTTCCATCAGCCTGAATCCTTCAGCTTCCCATGCGCTAACCACTTCATCCCTTCGGCTTCTGATGATGCCGGACAGGATAATGCGCGTATTTCCATGGGTATAGTTCCGGATGCTGCCGGTCAGAGAAAGGATAACATCGGCGATGATGTTGATCAGGATCAGATCAAAGGGCTGATGGGGTATATCGTCCAGTACGCCCTTGCGCACCTCGATGCGTTGGGCTTCGCCATTGTTGATCACATTTTGCTGCGCCGTTTGTACGGCCGCTTCATCGATATCGACCGCAAGGACGCTTCCGGCACCCAGCTTGGCCGCAACCAGGGACAGGATGGCTGTGCCGCATCCCAGATCCAGAACCCGATCACCGGGGTTCAGGTATTTTTCGCCCAGGACGGCGCACATCCTGGTGGTCTCATGGGTTCCTGTTCCAAAGGCCATGCCGGGATCCAGTTCGATGACGATCTGCCCGTCGCGGGGGGAATAGGCTTCCCAACTGGGCTTGATCACAATTTTATCGGTAAACTGGAACGGTTTGAAATAGGCCTTCCAATTGTCCTTCCATTCGGCGTCATCCCGCACCTGCCAGCGGATGGTTCCCGGGCCGACGTCCATATGACGCGACAGTTCATCTGTTTTCCGGTGAATGCGTGCCAGGAGTTCCTCCGCTTCCGTGCCTTCCGGATAATAGGCCTTGACGACCACATCGGGGCCATAGCTTTCCGCAAGCCCGTCATCGGCATAATCAAGGTACTGGTTCGCCTCCGCTGCCAGCCTGAAGGCCTTCGCGTCCACAATCTCGGTGCCGTTGGCCCCTATCTCCATCATAAAGTCCGACAGAATCTCGGAGGCGCTTTCGCTGGTTGTTACCGATACTTCAATCCACTTCATACATTCTCCTGCAGTACTTATTCCTTATTCGTTCCATCCTTGAACAGATCCCTCATCTTGTTGAAGAAGCCTTTTTTCTGCTCCAGCCCTTCATCGCCGCTGATCTCGGCAAATTGCCGCAGCAGTTCCTTTTGCTTTTGGGACAGCCTGACAGGCACTTCCACGTTCACGCGGATATACTGGTCGCCGCGGGCATTGCTCCTCAAATGCTTGATGCCCTTGCCGCGTATCTTGAATACCGTACCGGTCTGGGTCCCCTCAGGGATGGTATAGGTCATTTTCCCGTCGATGGTGGGGATTTCGATATCCGCACCAAGCGCTGCCTGCGCAAAAGATATGGGAACATCGCATACCACATCATATCCTTCCCGCTTGAATATGGGATGCGGTTTGATATGTATGGTTACAAAAAGGTCCCCCGGAGGACCTCCTCTCAGTCCGGGCTCGCCCTCCCCCCTCAGGGAGATGGTCTGGCCTTCATTTATACCGGCCGGGATATTGATACTGATTCGGGAACTCTTGGTTACACGGCCTTTGCCGTTGCATTTTTCACAGGGATGGGTGATAACCTTGCCCTCGCCGCTGCACATGTCACAGGTGCGGACATTGACAAACTGGCCGAAAGGCGTTGACTGGGAATACCGGATTTGGCCGGTGCCATGGCAGTGTTTGCAGGTTTCGGGCTGTGTGCCCGGCTTCGCCCCGGAACCTCCGCAGACGCTGCAAGTCTGGAGCCTTGTCACGTTAAGCTCCTTGGTAGTACCAAAGGCAGCTTCCATAAAGGAGATTTCCATTGCATACTGCAGATCATTGCCGCGCTGAGGGCCGGCCCGCCTGGAGGTTCTGCTCCTGCCAAAGCCCATGAAACTTTCAAAAAGGTCATCAAGGCCGCCAAACCCGAAATCGAAGCCGCCAAAGCCCGCATTGCCGTCAAAAGCGGCATGGCCAAAGCGATCATAATTGGCCCGCTTCTCGCTGTCGCTCAGAACGCTGTACGCCTCATTGATCTCCTTGAACTTGGCCTCAGCTTCCTTGTCACCGGGATTGACATCTGGATGGTATTGCTTCGCAAGCCTTCTGTATGCTTTTTTGATATCGGCCTCGGTAGCGTTTCTGTCTACGCCGAGCACCTCGTAATAATCCCTTTTTTCGGCCAAAAGCCAACCCTCCCATTTTTTCTCGATACCTGTCCGCCATGCATGGATTGTATGGGAAAAGCTGCCGGTTCCTTTCAAAAGCCGGCCTTTGATAATATATCATATCCTAACGGCAACATCCAGAGCGTTGAAAGATATTCCGGAACCCTTGCGCCGTGAGTCGGGAGTGCCGCGCGGATGATGCCTGCAGCATCAGATTATACCCACAAAGATGAAACGGTAGATGCCGGCAATAAACATATTGCGGCACATACCGTTTCATGGGTCAGTCTATGGGAATCCTGTTTTACTTTTTATCGTCCTCGTCCACAACCTTATAGTCCGCGTTGTAGACATTATCCTGCGGTCCGGCATCGCCCGGGTTAAAGCCGCCCTGCGGTCCGCCGGCCTGAGGACCAGCCTGCTGGTATATCTTCTGGGAGATGGCATAGAAGGCTTGTGTCAGGGACTCCTTGGCATTCCTGATAGCCTGTATGTCAGAACCCTTCAGGGCTTCCTTGACCTTCTCAAGCTCTCCCTGGAGCTTGGTTCTGTCTTCGGAACTCAGCTTGTCGCCCAGCTCCTTGAGCGTCTTTTCGGTCTGATAGACCAGGGAGTCGGCCTCATTGCGTGTCTCGACTTCTTCCTTGCGCCTCTTGTCCTCGGCGGCATAACGCTCGGCTTCCTTGACAGCCCGCTGAATCTCTTCCTCGCTGAGGTTGGAGCTGGCTGTAATGGTTATCTTCTGCTCATTGCCGGTGCCCAAATCCTTGGCTGATACATGCACGATACCATTGGCGTCAATATCGAAGGTAACCTCGATCTGCGGAACACCTCTGGGAGCCGGAGGAATACCGGTAAGCTGGAAGTTGCCGAGCAGCTTGTTATGAGCGGCTATTTCGCGCTCGCCCTGGTAGACCTTGATATCCACGCTGGTCTGCCCGTCGGCAGCTGTTGAGAAGATCTGGCTCTTTTTGGTCGGAATGGTGGTGTTGCGCTCAATCAGCTTGGTGAACACACCGCCAAGGGTTTCGATACCCAGCGAGAGGGGCGTAACGTCCAGAAGCAGCAGATCCTTCACCTCGCCGGACAGAACACCTGCCTGGATAGCCGCACCAATGGCCACGCACTCATCCGGATTGATGCCCTTGAAAGGCTCCTTGCCGAGATATTTCTTCACCGCTTCCTGTACCGCAGGAATACGTGTTGAACCGCCCACCAGCAGCACCTTGTCAATATCGTTGGGTGTCAGCCCGGCATCCGACAGGGCCTGCCTGGTCGGTCCCATGGTCTTCTCAACCAAATCGGCGGTCAGTTCCTCGAATTTTGCCCGTGTCAGGGTCATATCCAGGTGCCTGGGACCGGTGGCGTCGGCGGTGATAAAGGGCAGATTGATACTGGTCTGGGTAACGCCCGAGAGCTCGATCTTGGCTTTCTCGGCCGCTTCCTTGAGCCTTTGCATGGCCATCTTGTCGGTTCTCAGATCAATGCCTGTATCCATTTTGAAGTTGTCGGCCAGCCAGTCGATGATGCGCTGGTCGAAATCGTCGCCGCCAAGGCGGTTGTTACCGCTGGTGGCCAGCACCTCAAACACGCCGTCTCCGATCTCCAGGATGGACACGTCAAAGGTACCGCCGCCCAGGTCGAACACCAGGATCTTCTGGTCCTTTTCCTTGTCGAGGCCATAGGCCAGCGCTGCGGCGGTGGGCTCGTTGATGATCCTTAAAACCTCAAGCCCGGCAATCTTTCCTGCATCCTTTGTTGCCTGTCGCTGGGAGTCGGAGAAATAGGCCGGTACGGTAATCACCGCCTGGGTTACAGACTCGCCCAGATAAGCTTCCGCGTCGGCCTTCAGTTTCTGCAGGATCATGGCCGAGATTTCCTGGGGCGTGTAGTTTTTATCGTCAATCTTGACCCTTCTGTCGGTACCCATATCCCGCTTGATAGAAATAACCGTGCGTTCGGGATTGGTAATGGCCTGTCTTTTTGCAACCTGTCCCACCAGGCGCTCACCGGTCTTGGAAAACGCCACGATGGACGGTGTGGTACGGCTCCCTTCAGCATTGGGGATAACAACAGGTTCTCCGCCTTCCATAACGGCAACGCATGAGTTGGTTGTACCAAGGTCTATCCCAATCACTTTTCCCATAGTTCTATCACTCCCGTTTTATAAAAAATTAAGGCCAAAGAAAGTCTAATTAGCCACCTTCACCATGGAATGGCGGATGACAGTCTGATCCTTGTAGATATAGCCTTTCTGGAACTCCTCAACAATCTCGCCGGCGCCGTAGTTTTCGTCCTCAACGTGCATCACCGCATTATGGAGTTCCGGATCAAAGGTTTTGCCAACCGCCTCAATAGGTTTTACGCCCATTTTCTCCAAAATGTCTGTCATCTGCCTGAATATCATGTTGATGCCTTCCTGCAGGCTCTTTCCATCGCCGGTCTCAGAAGCAGCGGATACAGCGCGCTCCAGGTTATCGACCACGGGCAGGAACCTGGAAACCACATCACACAAGGAATCGCTGTACAGCTTCTCCTTCTCCCGGCTGGTACGCTTGCGGAAATTATCGTATTCGGCCGCCAGGCGCTGCAGCCTGTCGGTCAGCTCGCCTATTTCATTTTCCTTTTGCTGGAGGGCTTGTTTCAACGCATCAACTGACTCTCCCGGATCGCCGCCTGCAGTTTCAGATCCACCGGCACCATTTTCCGGTTTGCCATCGGCCTGCGCGACTTCCTCCCGATTGGGGGAAGACTCCGTTCCACTGTCCGCAGCCATGCTGTCTCCAGGCTGGTTCATCTCGGGTAAATCCTTAGCGCTCATTCAAAACTTCCTTTCAATAGATATTGTTTTCTTATTATTCTTCCTCATCGAAAATGCGCATAATTTCCTTATCGATCAGTTCCTTTATATAGAGTATGGAGGAAACCACTTTCCCATAAGTCATCCGTGTAGGACCGATGATGCTGATGGCACCGGTACTCCTGCCCTCATGGCCATACACGGTGGTCACCACGCTGAGTTCCTTCAGCGGATCAATCTCATTTTCGCTTCCGATCCTGACCTGAAGCTTCCGCTCGTTCAGGGCGCGTTTTACCAGCGTATTGATCACATCCTGCCCGTGCAGCAGTTCGAGCACCTCCCGTGCTTTAAGGAGATCGCTGAACTCGGGAAAATTCAACAGGTTGGTTACGCCGTCAAGATAGACATCGATATTTTCAATACGCCTGATGCACTCCTGTACCGCATCCAGAACCAGTGTGAGCAATGTTTCGGGCAGATGGGTCACAATCGTCAGATCAGCTGCCAGGGGTACTGTGGCGTTGCAGAGTTTCTTTCCGGCAAGCCTGGTGTTGAGTACATTGGTCAGCCTGACGAGGCTCCCTTCATCGACCATCTCGTTATGTCTGACCATTTTGTTGCGTACAATGCCGCCCTCGACAACCAGCACCACCAGCAGATGTTTATCATCAACAGCAACGACCTGTACCGATTTGATGAGCGTTCCCGAAAGCTGAGGCGACATTACAATGGTGGGATACCCTGTAAAGGAGGAAATGATGCTGCATGCCTTCTTGAAAAGCTGATTCAGTTCCTCCACGCGGTCCTCCATCGCCTGCCTGATCTGGAGTATCTCTTCCTGTGCCAGCTGGTAAGCCTGCATCAGGTGATCCACATAAAACCGATACCCCTTGTCCGACGGAACCCGTCCGGCTGATGTATGAGGCTGAGTAATATATCCCAGTTCCTCCAGATCGGCCATCTCATTTCTGATGGTAGCCGAACCCAGACCAAGATCATGCTTCCGGGCAATCGTTCTTGAACCGACAGGTTGGGCTGATTGGATGTAAACATCGATAATGGATTTCAGTATGGTTTTTTTTCTGTCGTTAAGCTCATTTTCCCAGGCCATTGCTTCACCCCCTCATCACAAGCTTGGGAGCATGGAGCTTGATTCAATCAAAATAAAATCCCGGATCGGTAATGACCGGTCTGATTGTTAGCACTCTCCACTGTTGAGTGCTAACACAATCTAAAAATATCATTGACCCTCGGGTTTGTCAAGAGGCTATCACCCTGACCGGGGTTGGAGCAACGGAATGCAGGAAATGCAGGAAAAGCAGGTATGTCGGTTATCTCTGGATAATGATGGAAATGCGAACGCCCCCGCCTTCCATATCATCGATGGACAGGCGGCACTGCAGGTCAGAAAGCCTTGATGCTACCTCTGTCCAGCGGGCGTCAGACTTGAACACTTCTATGTCTATCACCTGGTCTCCGGTGATATCGATATGTACGGAATTGCCTTCTTCATAGGCAACCACTTCAACGCTTCCGATCCGCCTTGCCGCATCGGTTTCGGTATAGGCCTTCTCCAGAAGCAGCTTGATCAGCTCGCCCAGGGGATAAACGATCTTGTCGGCGATCTCCTTATCCACCTCGATGTTCTCGCCCATGGTAGAAAACATGACTTCCAGGTGATTCTCCTCGATAATGGTGCAGGCTGCACGCGTCAGCTTCTGGAAGGTTTGCTGCAGCGTCACCATGCGGAGTTCCTTCAGGATACTTTTGACATCCTGGACCATGTTGAAAGCCTTTGACACATCCATGGTAAGAGCGTCATTGCTGCCGAATCGCAATACGGCCTCATCCCTTACCGAATCAAAGATATTGCCGATGTTGCCAATGATTCCGATGATCTGATCCAGTCTTTCAAGCGGTATCTTGACATACTGATCCGAGGAACCGGCGTTCCTGATCTTCTGCATGCGGATAGCCTTGATGATGTCTGAAACGTCGACCTTCTTTTCCCTGAGGACGATCTCGCCGAATTTCATCCGCTTGAAGACGCTGTTCTGCTTTCTGAGCACGTCTTCCACTTCGTCATGCTTCAGGGCGCCTTCGGCAACAAGGATTTCACCGATACGGGCGCCTTTTACGGGAGGCTGGCGCACCTCAAGGATGATGTCGTCCTTCAGCTTCTGGATATTTCTGATATGCTGCTCAACCTCACCCAGGAACTGGGTGCTTTTTGTCTCTTCGCTGCCTTCGCAAATCTTTCTGATGAATCTGACTGAAACCAGTATGAGGTTGATAGAGCTTTTCCCGGCCGGAGTACCGTATTTTCTCATGGTCTCGAGAAGTTCCTCCGTGGTCGCGGCTATCTTTCCGCAGACAGCATCGTGCAAAAGCCCGGCCAGGCCTCTGATGGTATGGAAGCTGCAGTAAATTGAATTCAAATGTTCCGCGTTTCCCGGTTCCATCTCGAGATCCACCAGTTCCAATTCAATCCCTTCCAGGGTTTCCTTGATCTCACTGATGAAATCTTCCATATAGTTCCTGCTGATTTCTGCGAGCCCGGGAACTGATGAAGCTGCTTCCCTAACATCCTTAATCTCCATCACAACATAGCCTCCCCATACACTCTACCGGAAAAACTCAGATAAACTCAACAAATACCTGATTGGCAAGATCCATACCTCTTTTTGTCAATCTTACCACAGAACCTTCCAGCTCAACAAGCTTTCTTTCAGCCAGTTTTTCGAGTTTTTCCCGGTATTTCAGCCTCACATCGGTATGATAAACGGTTGACAGCTCATCCAAATCAACGCCTTCGGTCAGCCTCAACCCGAGTATCATGCTCTCGGACAGTCCTTCCTCGTCCGGCACAGGATAACATTCGTCCAAAACCGGATTTCCGCGCGCCATGCCCTCCATATACAGCCGGATATCCGAGGTGTTGGCGCTGCGCTGACAGTTGTGGAACGAATGTGCCGCGGCACCAAACCCCAGGTACTCTCCTCTCTGCCAGTAATTCATATTATGTCGGCAGCGATGATGTGGTTTCGCCGCGTTGGAAAGCTCGTACTGCTCCAATCCGGCTTCCCCCAGCATTTCCATAGCCGTATGGTACATGCTGCGTTCCAGTTCTTCATCGGGATCCTGCCATTTTCCCTCTCGCTTCATCCTGCCGAAGGGCGTATCCTCTTCTATGGTCAGACTGTAGCAGGAAACATGCGGAATCCGATGGGACAAAACCCTGGACAGCGTCTCCAGCCAGTCGTCCATGGTCTGATGAGGGATCCCGAATATTATATCGGCATTTATGTTGGAAAAACCATGCCTTTGTGCCATGGAAACCGCCTCATCGAATTGCCTGGCCGTATGAACCCTTCCCAGAAACTTCAGCAGACGGTCCTGGTAAGCCTGAAGCCCGATGCTGAGCCTGTTAATCCCGGCATCCAGATAGGCCTTGACTTTATCCTCGTCCAGCGTTCCCGGATTGGCTTCAATGGTGATTTCGGCGTCAGGCAGAAGGCGGTAATGCCTGCGCACCGCATCCATGATGCTGAGAATAAAAGCATAAGGGAGAAGCGAGGGGGTACCCCCGCCGATGAACAGGGACATGACGCGGCGCCCGGCGGCTGTTTCCGATTTGAGCTCCAGTTCCCTGACAACCGCCCGGATATAAGGCTCCCAAATCGATTCCATGCCGGACCACGAGGCAAAATCGCAGTACCGGCACTTCCTCACACAAAAGGGAATATGGATATAGATACCGATATCCTGAGTTCCTGTCATGCCATTGCCTCACAGATCCAGCTTCAGCACGCTCATGAAGGCTTCCTGAGGCACCTCTACGCTGCCCACCTGGCGCATCCTTTTCTTGCCTTCCTTCTGCTTTTCAAGCAGTTTCTTCTTACGGGTGATATCGCCGCCATAGCACTTGGCCAGAACATCCTTGCGGAATGCCTTGACGGTTTCCCTGGCTATGATCTTGTTGCCGATACAGGCCTGGATGGGAATCTCAAACATCTGCCTTGGAATGGTTTCCTTCAGCTTTTCAGCCATCCTGCGCCCCCTGGCATAGGCCTTGTCGACATGGACGATAAAGGACAGGGCGTCGACAACCTCGCCGTTGAGCCTGATATCCAGTTTCACCAGCTTGGATTCCTTGTAGCCCGACAGTTCATAGTCCAATGAGGCATAGCCCCTCGACCTGGATTTCAGGGCGTCAAAGAAATCATAGACAATTTCGTTCAGGGGCATCTCATAGTTCAGCATGACACGGGTGGCTTCCAGGTAATCCATCCCCAGGAAGTTGCCCCGCCTGTCCTGGCAAAGCTCCATAATGCTTCCCACATACTCGGTGGGCGTCATGATGGTAGCCTTGACCACGGGTTCCTCCATAGAGGCAATCTCCGTGGGATCCGGCATATTGGTCGGATTATCCAGCAAGATAACCTCGCCATTGGTCTTGGTAATCCGGTAAATCACGCTGGGCGCCGTGGTCACGATGTCCAGGTTATATTCCCGCTCCAATCGTTCCTGGATGATCTCCATGTGCAAAAGGCCCAAAAAGCCGCAGCGGAAACCGAGCCCCAGGGCAACTGAGGTCTCCGGCTCAAACATCAGGGCTGCGTCATTCAGCTGCAATTTTTCCAGGGAGTCCCTCAAATCATTGTATTTGGAGCCATCAGCAGGGTATATGCCGCAGAACACCATGGGCACGGCCTTCTTATAACCCGGAAGCGGTTCTTTGGCCGGGTTGGAGGCCAGCGTGATGGTATCTCCCACGCGGCAGTTGCGCACATCCTTGATGCCGGCGCAGATATAGCCCACCTCTCCGGCCATCAGGGCATCGGAGGGTATCTGACCGCCGGGCCTCAAGTATCCCAGTTCGGTTACCACGTATTCCTTCTCGGTATGCATCATCCGGATGGTCTGGCCGGGCGACACCCTGCCTTCCATCACGCGCACATAGGCAATGACGCCTTTGTAGGAATCGTAGTAGGAGTCGAATATCAGGGCGCGCAAGGGTGCATCCTCATCCCCGCGGGGAGCCGGAATATCCGATATGATTCGCTTGATAACGCTTTCTATATTGATACCGTTCTTTGCCGATATCTGGGGAGCATTCTGGGCCTCCAGCCCGATGACATCCTCAATCTCCCTGATGACCTCGTCCGGCCTGGCGCTGGGGAGATCGATCTTGTTGATGACCGGTACAATCTCCAAATCATGCTCCAGGGCCAGGTAAACATTGGCCAGCGTCTGGGCCTCAATCCCCTGGGACGCGTCTATCACCAGCACCGCTCCTTCGCAGGCGGCGATGCTTCGGGATACCTCATAGTTGAAGTCCACATGACCGGGAGTGTCTATCAGGTTCAGGATGTATTCCTCGCCGTCTTCCGCTTTATAGATCATCCTGACAGCCTGGGCCTTGATGGTGATGCCCCGTTCCCGCTCAATCTCCATATTGTCCAGGACCTGTTCCTCCATTTCGCGTTCGGTCAGGACACCGGTCAGCTCCAGCAGCCTGTCGGCCAAAGTGGACTTTCCATGGTCAATATGGGCTATAATACAAAAGTTTCTTATCTTTTTCTGCCTCTCCGTACTCATAAACCATCCCCGTAAAGTGTACAGTAATCTGCTGTGTTTGTTGTTCCTGACAATTATACCATCCTGAATGCACTCTTTAAAGTAGGTAACTCCAAGGCAAGCCGTTGTGCGGTCATGACCTGGTGCTGCATCAAAGCAAACCTTCCGATGGCCATTTTCCAAAAAGTGATCATGTCATTCCGCCCGCTATCATAGATATAACCCGGATAAGCATTGTGAATGGATGGAAAACGGATGGTCCCCACAGCTTCCCTGCCCGCCGTGGGGTACGCCCTTGGGGCGGGCATAGCAACCGGGGTCGGCGGACTCCTGGTGCTGCTTTTCAGAAAAACCCATGCCCGGGCGCTTTCCGCCATGCTGGGGTTCTCGGCGGGAATCATGATCTATGTATCCTTCATCGAGCTCTTCCCCGAAGCCGAGGCCATTCTCAGGAACACCCACGGGGAGCAAAGGGGCAAGATCCTTGCCATCCTTTCTTTTTTCTTCGGCATTGTCTTCATCGCCCTGATCGATGAACTCGTCCCCGAGCCCGGCGGAACGTCTGCAAGCGGCAAGCGCCGGAGCGCGGGCTCTCATGCTTCCGGGAAGCTTTACAAGACAGGCATTTTTACCGCCATTGCCGTCACCATTCACAATTTCCCCGAGGGCATCGCCGCCTTTATATCGGGTGTCAGGGATCCCCTCTTCGGTCTTTCCATCACCCTGGCCATCGCCATTCACAATATCCCGGAAGGCATTTCCATCGCCATGCCGGTCTATTATGCTACCGGGAACCGGGCAAAAGCCTTCTGGCTTTCACTCCTCTCAGGTTTTTCCGAACCTGCTGGCGCTGTTCTGGCCATGCTGATCCTGGGGCCGCTCATCAACGATACTTTGTTCGGCATGGTACTGGCTGCGGTTGCCGGGGTCATGATCTATATTTCCATGGATGAACTGCTTCCCACTGCGAGAGAATATGGAGAGCACTATCTGTCCCTGCTGGGATTCGTGCTGGGCATGGGCGTCATGGCCGTCGGCGTGCTTCTGCTCTTCCATGGATAGAACCCATGCATCATGATGCCCTTTTTATGAAAAAGAGCGGGTAACCCCGCTCCCCAAAGGTGTCACGATTGGATGACGCTATTGCTTCCCTGGAATTATTCCTTCTCAAAGGAGGCGCATTCCGTATCCCTTTCCACATCGGCTTTTTCCTTGGTCTTGGACACATGGATGTGGTCAAGAGCGCAGTAGTCATCCGTCTTGGCATGATATCTGCATTCCTTCACGTTGCAGCCAATTGCTTTATTGGGTCCCATACATTCACCTCCCGGAGTTTATTATTCCGCACGAGGTGTATCGGCATCCCATGAACATAATGACTGAACGCTTATTTTATTCCAATATCACGGCGATAATGCGCATTTTTGAAGTGAATCCGGCTTACGGCGTCATAAGCCTTTCTTCTTGCTTCCTCCAGATCGGAGCCCCGTGCGGTAACCCCCAGGACACGGCCTCCGTTGGTCAGGAATTTTTCTCCTTCCTTTTTGGTTCCCGCGTGGAAGACCATGATATCCGACTGGTTGGCAACCTGATCGAGGCCCGTGATCTCAAAGCCCTTCTCATAGGCTTCAGGATAGCCTCCTGATGCCATGACGACGCATACGGCCGCATCCTCATGCCACTCGATGTCAATCCTGTCCAGTTCCTCGTTGACAACGGCCTGCATGATCTTCAGCAAGTCGGTCTTCAGCCGGGGCATCACTACCTGGGTCTCCGGATCACCGAACCGGGCGTTGTATTCCAGAACCCTTGGGCCTTTCTCAGTGAGCATGAGCCCGAAATACAGCACGCCCTTGAACGTCCTGCCTTCCTGATTCATGGCCTCCACAGTGGGCCTGAATATAGTCTCCATGCACTCCCGGGCAATGTCTTCCGTATAAACCCTGCTGGGTGAGAAGGTTCCCATGCCGCCCGTATTGGGGCCCTTATCCTGATCAAAGGCCCGTTTATGATCCTGCACGCTGACCATGGGCTTTATGGTCCTGCCATCGGTAAAGGCCAGGACCGATACCTCCGGACCGGTCAGGAACTCTTCCACCACGATTCGCTGCCCGGCGCTGCCGAACTTTTTGTCCTCCATGATGCTCCTGACCGCCTGGATGGCTTCATCCCGGGTATGGCATATAAGGACGCCCTTCCCCAGGGCCAGGCCGTCAGCCTTCACTACCAGCGGCAATTCGGCCTGACTGACGTATTCCATGGCATCCCGGCTGTTGTCGAAGACGCGGTAATCAGCCGTGGGAATACGGTATTTCTTCATCAGTTCCTTGGCAAACACCTTGCTGGCCTCGATGACGGCCGCATTCTTCCGCGGTCCGAACGCCTTTATTCCCGCTGTCTCCAGCGCATCGACCATGCCGATGGCCAGGGGATCGTCGGGTGCCACCACCACCAGATCGATCTGATGTGCTTTGGAATAGTTCACGATCCCGTCCACATCCATGGCGCCAATCGGAACCAGTTCTGCTATTTCACCGATGCCTCCGTTTCCCGGCGCACAGTATAGCTTTGTCACATCAGGGCTCTGGGCCAGCTTCCATACCAGGGCGTGTTCACGTCCGCCGCCGCCCACCACCAATACTTTCATCCGTTGACTTCCTTTCTTTCGGGTGTTTCATTCAGAATGGTCACTCGCCTTCCTTCCACCTTCAGCCTGCCCTGTGCAAACAGCCTGATGGCTTCCGGAAGCAATATCCATTCGGCTTGCTCCATCACCCTGCGCTGCAGGCTTTCAGGTGTGTCGTCTGCCATGACTTCAACCGCCTTTTGCAGGATGATGGGCCCGGAATCATATTCGCAGTCTACAAAGTGCACCGTTGCTCCGGTTACGCGAACGCCATATTCCAGCGCCTTCTTGTGCGGTATAAGGCCATAGAATCCCTTGCCGCAAAAGGCTGGGATCAGGGACGGATGGACGTTGATGACGGCATTCCTGTAAGCCGTAATCACCCGTTCTCCCAGAAGGCTCAAAAAACCAGCCAGCACCACCAGCTGCACATCGTGATGCTTTAAGTGGTTCAATACGGCCTCATCATATGCCTCCTGCGTCTCGAAATCCTTTCTGGATATCACACAGCACGGAATATGATGCTTTTTGGCCCGCTCCAGCGCATAAACGCCGGGCCTGCTTGAAATAACCGTCACAACCCTGCAACCCGGCAATTTCCCACTCTCTATCTGATCCAGAATGGCCTGAAGGTTTGTGCCGCCTCCTGAAACCATCACACCAATATTCAGCATATGACGACCCTCTCCCCGGCCCTGCCGATCTCTCCGATGACGGTTGCCTTTTCACCGAGCGCATTGGCAGTCCGAACCACGTCGTCGGCCACATCGGGTGAAACCGCCAGGACCATGCCGATTCCCATGTTGAAGGTGTTGTACATATCGGCTTCAGGGATATCACCCATCTCCCGGAGCAGATGGAATATGGGCAGAACCTGCCAGCTGCCCTTGTGGATGATAGCGCTTAAGCCCTCGGGAATCATCCTCGGTATGTTTTCTATAAAACCGCCGCCTGTAATATGGGCAATGCCTTTTATTTCATACTTTTCCGCAAGGGAAAGGATGGTTTTCACATAAATGCGTGTCGGAGTAATCAGCTCTTCTCCCAGCGTTTTTCCGAGCCTTTCATGGAACTGGCCGAGGTTCTGGGGATTGGGACTGAATACCTTGCGGACCAGGGAATAACCATTGCTGTGGATGCCTGAAGAAGCAAGGCCAATCAGCCGATCCCCTTCCCGGATGTTTCTGCCGTCGATGATGCGATCCCGATCCACGATACCCACCACAAAACCCGCCAGGTCGTACTCGTCTTCGGGATAGAAACCCGGCATTTCCGCCGTTTCTCCGCCGACCAGGGCACAGCCGGCCTGGATGCATCCGTCGGTAACACCCTTCACGATCTGCTCAACCTTTTCGGGAATCAGCTTGCCTGTGGCGATATAGTCCAGGAAGAACAGGGGCTGGGCTCCGCTGCATGCCACATCGTTGGCGCACATGGCCACGCAGTCTATGCCAACGGTATCATGTTTGTCCATGATGAACGCGATCTTCAGCTTGGTGCCAACGCCGTCGGTACCCGAAACCAGGACCGGCTTTTTGATATTCATGTGTTCAAGGCTGAACAGCCCGCCGAATCCGCCTATTTCATCCAGCACCTCAGGCCTCATGGTTTTCCGGATATGGGACTTCATCAGTTCTACAGCCCGGTAGCCCGCTGTTACATCAACTCCGGCTTCCTTGTATGTAGCCATTCTTCATCCTCCTTGATATGGTTAATCGCATCCCGTGGCGCTTTCGGCCATGTCCGGTGTGATGGGATACTCGCCGGTAAAACATCCGGTGCAAAAACCATTGGGAGCACCCACCGGTGTTTTGATCAGCCCTTCCACGCTCAGGAATCCCAGGCTGTCGGCACCCAGACTTTCCCGGATTTCATCGATGCTCATCCTTGCCGCGATGAGCTGTTTGGTGGATGAGATATCGATACCGAAATAGCAGGGGAACTTGACCGGCGGCGAGCTGATCCGCATGTGCACCTCTTTGGCTCCCGCCTTTTTCAACATCTGGACAAGCTTTCTGGTGGTTGTACCGCGCACGATGGAATCGTCGATCAGCACGATGCGCTTGCCCGCGATCTCCTCCTTGAGCACGTTCAGCTTGATGTCAACGCTCTGCTCCCTCATTTTCTGCTGGGGCTGGATGAAGGTCCTTCCCACATACCGGTTCTTGATCAGCGCCTCACCATAGGGGATACCGGATTGCCGCGAAAAACCGATGGCGGCAGTCAGGCCCGAGTCGGGCACGCCTACCACCAGGTCGGCTTCGGCAGGATGCTCAATGGCCAGCCTCCGGCCGGCTTCCAGGCGGGCTTTATAAACCGAAGCACCGTCGATAAAGCTGTCGGGACGAGCGAAGTAGATATGTTCAAAAATGCAGAAGTGACGAGGCTTTTCGGCTGCCGCTCCTCGGATGGAACGAATCTCTCTTCCCTGGATGAAAACGATTTCGCCAGGTTCAACATCCCGGACAAACTCGGCCCCCACCGCATCAAGGGCACAGGTTTCGGATGCCAGAATAAAAGAATCGTCAAGCTTTCCGATGCACAGCGGCCTCATGCCCCAGGGATCGCGCATGCCGATAAGGCGCTTCTGGGTCATCAGGACAACGGCGTATGAACCTTCCAACTGTTGCATGGTCTTGACGAGTATCTCTTCAAGATCACCTGTTTGAATGCCATAACGGGATATCAGGTTGGCAATGACCTCCGAGTCGGTTGAGGTCTGAAAAATAGCGCCTGATTCTTCAAGTTTCCTTCTGATTTTCTCGGCATTCACCAGATTGCCGTTATGGGCGATGGCCATGCGGCCATCCTTGTAATTGGCCATGAGGGGCTGGCTGTTCTCGATGGAGGTACCGCCGGTGGTGGAATAGCGGCAATGTCCAATGGCAATGGTTCCGTCCAGCCTGTCCAGTATCTTGTCATTGAAGACCTCGGATATGAGTCCCAGTCCCTTATACCCTGTTATGCCGTTCTGATTGGTCACGGCAATGCCGCAGCTTTCCTGTCCCCGGTGCTGCAGGGCGTAGAGGCCGAAATAGACCAGTCTTGCTACGTCAAAGCCATTGTTGTTGAAGACCCCGAAAACACCGCAAGCCTCCCGGGGCTTGTCTTCACACTCAGGACATTCAAAGAACGAAATCCGGTTCTCCATCATTGCGCGGCACCTCTCAATCGGGCCTGGAGCTGCTCGTTTTTCCTGTCAACGGCTTCGGCCATTTTTTTCTTATAGGCGTGCATCCTGTCACGCAGCTCGGGGTAAGCGCCGCTCATGATCTGGACGGCAAGAAGCGCGGCATTCTCGCTTCCGTTAATGGCCACCGTGGCCACCGGGACGCCTGCCGGCATCTGGACGATGGACAGGAGCGCATCCAGTCCGTCCAACGTGGAAGATTTAATGGGAATGCCTATAACGGGCAGAACGGTGTAAGCGGCCAGTACACCGGGAAGATGAGCCGCCTTGCCTGCCGCGGCGATGATTACGTCATATCCTTCGCTTTCGGCGTTTCTGGCAAGTTCAGCAGCCCGGTCAGGCGTACGGTGGGCCGAGCAAACCGTCACCGACGTTTCCACGCCAAATTCCTTCAGAATGTTCAGACATCCTTCCAAAACGGGAAAATCCGAGTCACTGCCCATCACAATGGCTACCTTTGGCTTTTTTGACATGGCGTTATCCTTCCTTTGGCGATTGGTTTGATCTATTTGGGTCGTTCTGTTTCAGGATGAGACCGGTCATAGAAATGCCGGCTCCAAAACATGAACGAATCAGCCGATACCTTGCAAAAAATGATAAAACGGGCTGGAACGCCAACCCTTAATTGGTTATGATACAAGATAATACTATAAAAACACACATTGCTTTGTCAATGTTGAATCCGCCAAAGTATGCCGGATGCCGGCCGTCCTCATTGTTCAATCTTTACCGCCCAAAATGGCCGTGCTCAGGTACGGCATCGCACCAGGTATTTGTTCACCATTAAAACAGGATAATAGGACTCCTTGGCTTTCCTGAGCCCCTCTTTGCCCAGGTCTTCCTCCCTGTTCACATATTGGCAGTCTGTCCATTCCCTTGCGCAGAACTCCCGGTTGATGAACGTATAAATGCCGTGAATCTCGGCATTGCCTTTTTCAACCCTCACGGCGGCCACCTCGTCGCTCAGCCTTTCGCCAACGGTAAAGGCTTCTGCCTTCCCATTTACCCGGACAAGCCCGCCCTTGAGGTCAAACCTGTCCCAGTTGTCCAGGAAATCATTGCAGGCCAGCCGTTCGCAGTTATCGGGATGCTGGCATTCCTCATGCTTCGCGCACCATTCTTCGAACACCCGCTTGCATTCCTCAATGTTTTCGGGGCCGACGGGCACATATTCATGATCCGGATAGCCGCGCAGGAACTGGCTGATATGGTTTCTTTTCCGGCTGTATTTCTTGCCGGCAAGCTGTGCCAGATCGCTGGACGCATAGACGTAATCCGAAGCCTCCGGGAGATGAACCACCTCGGCACGGGTCTGGTAAAATTCAGTCAGAAGGGGGACCTTGTCCTCCTCCACCCGGCCGAAGGCCAGATCGAAATGCTGCTCCCTGAAATGGCTTTCAATAGCTTCAAGGGCCTTTTTAAAACCATCGCTGTCACGCTGCCCGTCCACAGGGATGGGGCAGAAGGCAAATGGGAAAGCCGTTCTCGGATTGCACACAAGGCAGAGATGGTTTCCGAATATGCCGAATCGCAGGTTGTAATCCCGCCGCCATGCATACAGGTATGGAAAGGTATATTCGGAGGATATGGGCCGCATGCGTTTCAGGATGGGCGCTATCAGGCCCTGATCCTCCAGGGTTATTTCTCTGAAATCACTCATAATCCATCTGCTTTCTAAAATGTCTGCCAGGAAGCGGTTGGTTCAGTCGCCGAAGCTGACGCCGATGCTCCTGGCTATCTTCACCAGTTCCCCGTCCAGAGGAACCGTTTTGACCTTTCCGGCCACATCGGCGATTTGAACCGGACAATGCTGGTCGTTTCGGATGGCTGCCATCATGTTATACTGCCCTTCAGCAATCAGGTTTACAGCCGAAACTCCCAGCCGCGTGCTCAGGATGCGGTCATAGGGCGAAGGCTCACCTCCCCGCTGGAGATAGCCCAAAACGGTAACTTTCACTTCCAGGCGGGTCAATTTTTCAAGTTCGGCCGCCAAACGGCTGCCTGAGCCGTTGAAAGGCTGTACGTCATCATCTGCAAGGGGATCCTGGGAAAGGTTATCGCCAAGGGGTCTGCTGCCTTCCGACACCACGATGATGCTGAAGCCTTTCCCCTGGTTCTTGCGCTCCAGGATGCGCCTGGCCACCTTCCTGGTATCGTAGGGGATCTCGGGAATCAGGATGATGTCAGCGCCACCGGCAATCCCTGCTTCAAGGGATACCCATCCCGAGGCGGCTCCCATGACCTCCAGGATCATGACCCGGTGATGGGATTCTGCTGTTGAATGCAGTTTGTCCAATGCCTGCGTGGCCGTATTCACACTGGTCATGAAACCGATGGTCACATCGGTCTCCGGCACGTCGTTATCAATGGTCTTGGGGATGGCCACAATGCGGATTCCCTTTTCCTTAATGAGCCTGTGGGCAATATTGATGGTGTTGGTGCCGCCAATAACGATCAGGCACTGGATATCGTGCATTCTCAAGGTATCCGCAACCCTGTCACTCAAATCCCTGTACTGTTTTTCCCCGTCATGGTCCACAAGGACCCTGAAGGGATCGAAATTGTTGGTAGTTCCCAGTATGGTTCCGCCTCTGTCCAGCAGGCCCGACACATCTGAGAGCGCAAGCTTCATGAAACGGTTGTATACCAACCCCAAATAGCCATCCTTGAAGCCGATAACCTCATAGCCGTAGTTGTTGATGGCTGTCTTGACTACTGCCCGTATGACTGAATTCAACCCGGGGCAGTCCCCGCCTCCGGTTAACAGACCAATCCTGAACTTGGACATCTTATCATCCTCCCGAAGCGTTTTTCAGTATATTATGGTGCTTATTGTGCTGCAATGCTTTGCTCCATTCATTCCGGCCGATTCAGTTGTCCGTGTCTTTGCAGGCCGGGAAACCCCATCTGCCGAAGCGCTTCATACAGGACAATGGCCACCGAGTTGGACAGATTGAGGGAGCGAATGCCTTCCCGCATGGGTATCCTGATGCACCGCTCGTAGTTCTCTCGGAGCAGATCCTCGGGAAGGCCTTGGGTTTCCTTCCCGAACATGATGAAGCAGTCCGCAGGATATTGAACCTGGTCATAGGTTTTTGATGCCTTTGTGGACGAGTAGAAAATGGGTTTCCCCTGGTGCTTGCCGAAGAATTCATCCAAACTGTTGTAATAATACAGTCTCACCTTATCCCAATAATCCAGTCCGGCACGTTTCAGATACTTGTCCTCTATGGAAAAACCCAGCGGGCCAATGAGGTGAAGCGCGGCCCCGGTCGCCGCGCATGAACGGGCTATGTTTCCGGTATTCTGAGGTATTTCAGGTTCATGAAGAACAATATTTACTGCCACAGCGCATTACCTCGATTGGTGCCGTTTGCAGAAAAAGATGGCCAGGCCATCTTCACTCTTCCAACGATACATTGATTTCAATGGATTTCTCGCCTTCCAGCATCAGCGGAACACAGATGGTCCGCATATGGGCCGGTGTAATCACCATATTCTGCCCGACAAGAAGGGATGGCGGCGTGATCTCTATGCCTATTCCCCGGCTGGCCAGAATGGTCGCAGTATTCCCCATAATCATATTCCCAAGCTCGGAGATAGCGCTTTTTGAAATCTCATCCAGTTCAGCAAGAGCAACCCCGCCCATCATGGCGGATGCCACCATCAGCGCTGTGCCGGTGCTCAGGGATATGACCACCTGTCCCCGAATTCTTCCGGTCAAACCTACGATAACAGCAATATCATCGCTCTGAAACGGCACTTTTTTCAAATATACTTTTCCTAACGCCGGCTTGTTCCCGGTCATCATCGTCAGGACCGACTGGCTTGCCTCAATAAACGGATTGATGTATTCGACATTCATCTGGCCTACTCCTATGAAGGTTTGATCATGACAGCAGATTTTTATAGTACACTGGCATGCATAAAAACACATATTGATTCTACCAGAACCTGCTCGCAAATGGAAGCTCTAGCCTTCTCCGCCTGATGTCCGCCGATATTCCAGAATCCTTCTGGCAATGTTCTTCCTTATGCGCACGGCCTTTTCCGGACAGAATTCATGGCAACAGAAACAGCTGATGCATTTACTGTAATCAATGATCATTTTCTTGTCATCGCCCTTACGGATGGTTTTGGGAGGACAAACCTCCGCGCATTTTCCACAGGAGATGCACTTTTCATGCCGGATTTCCGGCTTGGGTCTGAATATTTTCTCAACGGCCGAAAGGAGCCTTCCACTCAGGCGCATACCTGAAGGGGATACAAGGGCAGGTACATCAAAATCCTCGCACCGTACGGTTGCAATATCCACACCCTCGAATATGACCTGTTCAGGCTGGATAAGCTTCCTTTCCTCCGCCCGCTTCAACACGGGCACCTGCCGGTAATCCACGTTTATCAGGCTCAAAGCGGCCAGATCAGCCGCAAATCCGTTTTTCGAACCGATCAGTACGCCCAGGTACTTGGGGACACCTGAGCCCGGACCCTCACCCTCCATGCCGATGATGCTGTCAATAATATTGATCTGCGGCCTGGTAGCCAGGTAAATATCTATCAGGCAGTCCGCAAACTTGTCATACTGGTCCAGCCTCAGGTGGTAATCGGCCTTTTCCAGGCCGGGTATGGCGCCGAACATGTTCTTGACAGCACCTGTGTACACCATCAGGCGATGGGTTTTGAGTTTGGCCACGTTAATGATCAGGTCCGCATCCCGAAGAGGTTTCAGGATCTTCAGCGATTTGACAATCAACGCGTCCGGATTGTCAATCCTCTCAACCCTCAAATCGAAATTCAGTTGGGCACCGGTCTCGTCGGCGGCCTCTTCCATTCCCGTCGCGGTATAGATACGCTTCAGGGATGAGACGTTATAGGGACCGCCCGGGCTCTCCACAATGCTGACCAGACCGCCCGCCTTCTGCACCAGCCCGGCGATGGCCTGGACCACGGCAGGGTGCGTGGTAGCCGCATCATCGGGCTTTTTCGGCATGAGCAGATTCGGTTTTATGGCCACGCGCATACCGGGCTTGACAATGGACCCAATGCCGCCCATACCCTCAAATATTTTTTCAAGCGCGCTGGTAACCCGGTCTATACGATAGTTTTCACACAACTCAATAAAGACCCTGTCCATGGATTCACCTTCATTTTCTGTTTGCAGCGGCCGTCTCACGGGTTTTTTTCAAAAGCATCCTCCACATACTTGTTGGAGCTGTTCCAGAAGATCCATTCCCGGTATCCGGCATCGTAAACCGCCTTGATCTGCTGCTTGTATTCCTCAACACCGTACTCCTGGTAATACCCCTGCGGCAGGTAGCTTGCCGTAAAGCCTTGGATATAAGGTCTTACATCAGCCCGGTAATAATCATATTCCGAGATTTTGGACCTGATTTTTACCAGGGCATTATAGACCACGTCATAGGGCTTCAGGTCCGGATGGGTAAAGAGAATACCGTTGATTTTCTGTCCAACACCGTTACCCATGGTACCCTTTGAATTGTTGGCATAATGGGATGGATAAATCATCGGGCTGATATAGTCCACATTCAGGCCGACCAGCTCCAGCACCTGACCGATGGCCTCACCGTCGGGACCGCTCTCGCCGATGATCCCAAAGACATCAGCCGAAACGGGGACGTTGGCCACTTCCTTGATCTCCTTTGAGGCCTTGTACAGGAAATTGGCAATGACCTCAGCCTTCGGAGGCATGTCCGGTCTGTAGGCAAAGGCCGATGCCTTTCCTGTGGGGAAACGCACGTAATCAAACTGGATTTCGTCAAAGCCAAGCTGGACAGCCTCTTTTGCAATATCGATGTTCAATTGCTGCACCTCGGGTACGGACGGGTCGGTCCAAGCACCATTCTTGTTGCCGTTCTCAAGCCACAACGAACCCTTGGGAGTTTTGATCCCCCATTCCGGTCTGGCCTGGGCCAGCTTGTTGTCGCGGAAGCAGACAATTCTTCCTATGACATAAATGCCGTTGTCATGACATTTCTTCAGAATCTCGACCGGATCATACTTATTGGTGTAAAGCCCAAGCTCCTTCACCAGGGGAACGTTTGACGGATAATTGACCACACCGTCTTCCTTGATATCGATCACCAGGGCATTCAGCTCGGTTTTGTTCACTAAATCGATGAAATAATCAATCTTTAATCCGGCCGAATTACCGGTCAGGTATAAAGCCCGGACCTCAATGGGAGCCTTGGCGGCCTTCCCCTCAAGGACCGAAACATTCGGATTCGGGCTTACCGGTGTCGGTGCGGGTGTTTCGCTGGGCTCCGGTGTGGGGGTTGGTGTGGGAGTGGATGTGGGTGCAGGTTCAGGTGTTTCTGTAGCCTCCGGTGTTGAAGCGGAAGGTTCCGCGGGCGTGGCTTCAGGCAGCGGGCTTTCCGACGCGCCGTTTTGAGCAGGCACTTCGCCGGACCCGCATGAAACTGCCGTTATCGCGAACAACAGGATACAGAAAACAACCAGAATCTTTTTCATACATCAAACCTCTTCGTTCACAAAAAATAGGGTATGATGGGACCAAAAGCGCAGGCATCCAAAATGATGCAAAATCCGGCCCTGCATAACCCTTTTCAATCATCGTCACCGAGTGACTACGGATATAAACAATTTACCAAAAGTATCCCATAAAGACAAGCTACATTTATTGACATTCAGGCGCTTTCCGAATTTTGGTTCTCTGACACAGTATGTCGCTTGAATAATAATAGTTCAGGTGGTATATTTATCCTATTATCCATGAATAGGAGTGAACCAACGTGCGGAAGAGATTAATGGCTATTCTTTCCTGTCTGATGCTGATCTCTTTATTGGCGGGATGCGGTCAGGAAAACCCGCAGACACCTAACAGCCAGCCCCCTGAACCCAATGTTTCCGCCGTTCCTGGGGAGCCATCCCATCCCCAGACTGTGTTAAAACACAGTGCTGATGCTACCCCTGAGGAAATCGTGGCATCCATGACCCTGGAGCAGAAGGCGGCACAGATGCTCCAGCCGGCCATATATCGAGCCACTCCGGCAGCAATGAGGAAGTACGGTTATGGCTCCATCTTATCCCAATATCAGACCATGGACATGACGGCGGCCGGATGGAAAAGCACCGTTCGCTCCTATCAGGAAGCGGCACTGGTGTCACCAGGCGGCATTCCGTTTATCTACGGTACTGACGCGGTGCATGGTGTCAATTTTTGTCTCGACTCAGTCATATTCCCTCATAATATCGGAATCGGCGCAGCCAACGATGAAGAATTGACCTATAAGATGGGGCTCATTGTTGCCGATGAGCTGAAGCATACCGGGATGCTCTGGAACTTTGCTCCCTGTGTGGCAGTAGCCACCGAACCCCGCTGGGGAAGAACCTACGAGAGTTATTCCTCGAAGCCGGAACTGGTATCCCAATTGGGCGTTGCCTATGCCAGGGGATTGATTGACGGCGGTATCCTTCCCTGTGCCAAGCATTTCTTTGCCGACGGCAACATCGGTTATGGCACGGGTGAGGGTGACTTTCTTGTGGACAGAGGGGATGCTTCTCTTACCCAATCGGAAATCGATGCACTGCTGGCCGTTTATAAAAAACTCATCGATTCAGGCGTCAAAACCATCATGATCTCCCACAGCAGCGTCAACGGCGTGAAAATGCATGAGAACGCCTATTACATAAACGATGTACTGAAGGGTGAAATGGGCTTCGACGGTTTTGTGGTCAGCGACTGGGCTTCCATTCATAACATCTCGGTGCAAGGCCTTAAAAATCAGGTCATTACAGCCATCAACTCGGGCATTGACATGCTCATGGAGCCCGATTCCTATTCGGAATGCTATAAATACATCATTGAAGCAGTGAACGAAGGCCTCATCAGTCAGGAACGCATCGACGATGCGGTAACCCGGATCATCCGCGTCAAGATGGAGCTTGGCCTGTTCGACGACCCGATGCAGGAAAGACTTGAGACCACCTATCCCGCCGCAGGCTCGGACGAAGCCCGGGACATAGCCCGCCAGCTGGTTGAAAAAAGCCTTGTGCTGCTCAAGAATGACAACAGTATCCTCCCCCTGAAACCCGGAAGCAAGATCTTTGTCATCGGTCCTGCCATGAACGATACCGGTGTCCAATGCGGCGGCTGGACCATTGAGTGGCTGGGTGGCACAGACAGCGAAAAGGGCACCAAATATGTACATAATGCCACCACCATCCTTGAAGGCCTTCAGCAAATTGCAAATAAATACAATCTCACCATTATAACCGACCAGGCTCAAGCTTCCGAAGCCGATCTGACCATCCTTTGCGTAGGTGAGAAGCCCTATGCCGAGTGGTTTGGCGATACGGCGGATCTGAGCCTCACCGGATCCCTTGGCCTAACGGGCAACAAGGAAGCCATCGATCTGGCCAAATCCCTTGGCAAGCCGACAGTTACGCTGATTGTTGCCGGTCGCAACCTGATCATCGAAGAATATTTCGATGACTGGGATGCGGTGGTCATGTGCTATCTCCCGGGAAGCGAGGCCGATGGCGTTGCAAATGTTCTGACCGGTAAGGTGCCTTTCACCGGGACCCTGCCCATGCCATGGTACAAGTCCGTGGAGGATATCGGAACCGGGAATAGCAGGTTTGACGTGGGTTATGGCTTGAAATACTGATACACTATGAAAAAGACAGGGGAAGTTTTATGGTTCTATAATAAATGTTGGGGTGCCGAGGGACAGAAACTTCGGAACTCCAACATTTTTTTTGCAAACAAAGAG
>ENA-OWOZ01000204-OWOZ01000204.1-bioreactor-metagenome-genome-assembly--contig:-NODE-204-length-84421-cov-8.140532_pt1 | contig 84421 bp, 77 predicted proteins | sample MGYA00238140_ERZ651804 | MGnify/ENA primary metagenome ERZ651804 (study PRJEB26910, sample SAMN07631232) | bioreactor metagenome | isolation source: Switchgrass digestor | place: USA: Dartmouth...
CCTTTTTTAGCTCATGTGTTTTTTGAAAAATTCTTTTATTTTTCAAAAAAAGCTCTTGACTTTAATTAGCTGGTCTTTTTATCGTAATACGTTTATCTATGTTTGAATTATATCTAACATAGGTATGTTTGTCAAGCTATATCTTAGAAATTTTTCTATGTTTTATAAACTTCATTGTTAGATTATCGTCAATGTCAAAGATTTGACAAATAAAAAGCAGCCTTGCTATCCTCGTCAGATAATAAAGCTGCCATATCGCTTATAAGTGTTGTTTTGAATGATGCTCGTTCTGTGTTTTATTCTACCTGTCAGTTGACGGCGCTGTGTCCGAACCCGGCTCAGAAGCATTATTGGAGCAAACCTGAAACAGAAAATTTTTCTTCGCTTATCCGATCCGCTTTTGAACGAACTCGATAAAGTTGCTTGCCTGTTCCTCAATAAACTTCAAACTGCCACCAAGATTCAGTCTGTCCCCGTCAAGAAGTTGAAATGCATTGGGAACGGTGACTCTGGGCATATTCATGACTTCCATGTTCAGGAAGTTCAGGAGCATGATCAGGAGGTCCTGGGCAACTGCAGTGCCCGCAAAACTTGGTGATATACCGCTGACGACTGCGGGTTTTTTCCACGTAACTGGCCGTTCATCGTCCTCTGCGGGTCGGGACAACCAGTCTGTCAGGTTTTTCAGCACACCCGGATAAGAGTGGTTGTATTCGGGGGTAAAAAACCATACTCCGTCGGCAGCCTTCACCGCTTCCCGCGCGCGCTTTACAGGTTCGGGTACCGGAAACTCGATATCCTCGTTGAACAAGGGCACGTCACTGTAATCTAGCAGTTCAAATTCGGCCCGGTCCTTTAACATCTCTTTTGTTGCCAGTGCCAACTTAAGGTTCAGCGAATCTTTCCTCAATGAGCCAACTATGCCCAATATTTTGATTTTTCTCATTATTTCCACCCCTTTATCCCGTTGTATCCGGATACTTACCAGTGATACGAATAATTGCATGCTTAAATCTATTCTATCTTATCCTCTTAATTTATACAATATAATTCCTCAATGCAAGCATACCAAGGGGACAACCAAGGGGACGGTTCTTCTGGCCTGACGGCCATAGAGACCAAGGGGACGGTTCCTCTGGCTTGACGACCATAGAGACCAAGGGGACGGTTCCTCTGGCTTGAAACATGCAAATGGTACCGACCACAAGAAAGGTTTACTGATTTGTTACCGAAAATAAGAGCGGACCTCTAGCCTGACATATACCAAAGGGACGGATCCTGACCGATGAGTGCAATGCTCATCAGACAAAAACCCGTCCCTTTGGTTTTAAGCAAGCCAGAAGAACCGTCCCCTTGGTATGACCCTTGGTTCGAGCCAGAAGAACCGTCCCCTTGGTCCCCTCGGTTGCGGTTGGCTTAACTTTTAGTCAACTGCGCGAACGTTGACAGCTCTAAACTTGCGGCTGTTTTTCGGATCAGTCTCAGTCTCAAATGTGACTTTTTGTCCTTCGTTCAGTGTTTTGAACCCATTTGACTGGATCGCCGAAAAGTGCACGAAGACATCGTCTCCGCCGTTGTCATTGGAAATGAAGCCATAGCCCTTTTCCGAATTGAACCATTTTACCGTACCTTTATTCATCGGGTACCTCCATAAAAATATTGATTTGTACCCAGAATAAAACAAAACTCACATGCTCAGACCATCAAAATACAATGATCCGCAACATGTGAGGATAAAGCATTTTCTTGATACCTGCACAGTATAACACAGCACACAGCTGTTGTCAAACAATATAAAATGCCATTTTTTGTATTTGCTAGTCTTCTTCCTCCGGGTCTTCTTCCTGCGAATACGGGGTCTCTTCGAGGTGCGTGCTGACTTCGATGCGGACCAATGAGCGGTGCAGCAGGACTTGCAGTCTTCTGATCTGATGCTCTTCCGACTGCTCGCGCATTGCAGCCTCCGCTTCCTGGCGGTCCCTTTCGGCACGCTCAAGGTCTATCTCTTCCGGACGCTGGGCAATCGTACTCAAAATGTTTACCTTTGTGTCGTCTATCTCGACCACGCCGCCGAATACGGCAAGCTTCTTCTCAATGCCGTTATTATATATACGCAGTATCCCATCGCCAAGCACCGCCGAAACAGGGGCATGCCCGGGAAGCACCCCAAGGTCTCCGTCGATGCAGCGCATGATGACCATGTCGGCCTTTTCGACGAATTTGACTCCGCGGGGCGTGATTATCGTCAGGTCTAATTTCCTGCTGTCTGCAGCATTGGCTTGTTGTCTGTCCATATCAACCGCCCTGTGCGTTTTTGCATCTTTCAACTACTTCATCGATGGTCCCGGCATTGAGGAAATATCCTTCCGGTATATCATCATGAAGGCCGTCAATGATCTCCTTGAAGCCCCGCACCGTTTCAGCGACCGGGACATACCTGCCGGGGATCGAAGTATATTTCTCCCCGACAAAGAAAGGCTGCGACAGGAAACGCTGGATCTTTCTTGCCCTGTTGACTGTCCTTTTGTCATCTTCGGACAACTCGTCCAAACCTAAAATCGCTACGATATCCTGCAGGTCGTTATACCTTTGCAGTATGCTCTTGACTGACTGCGATACACGGTAATGCTCACTTCCTACAACATTTGGTTCCAGGATACGCGATGTTGAACTGAGCGGATCCACCGCGGGATATATACCCTGCTCGACGATGGACCTTGACAAAACTGTCACCGCGTCCAGATGAGCGAAAGTCGTCGCGGTGGACGGGTCAGTAAAATCGTCCGCAGGTACATAGATGGCCTGGACTGAGGTGATAGAACCAGTTTTGGTAGACGCGATGCGCTCCTGCAGCGCTCCTATCTCCGTTGCCAACGTTGGCTGGTAACCCACTGCACTCGGTGTGCGCCCCAGGAGGGCAGAAACTTCAGAACCTGCCTGAACGAAGCGGAATATGTTGTCAATGAACAGCAGGACGTCCTGCTGCATTACATCACGAAAGTACTCTGCCATGGTCAGCCCCGTGAGACCGACCCTCATCCGGACTCCCGGCGGCTCATTCATTTGCCCGAATACAAGCGCGGTGTTATCGAGAACACCGGAATTCATCATATCTATATACAAATCATGGCCTTCTCGTGTACGCTCGCCCACGCCGACGAAGACGGAGTAACCCCCGTGCTCTTTTGCAATGCTGTTGATAAGCTCCATGATGAGGACTGTCTTCCCCACTCCGGCGCCGCCGAAAAGACCGATCTTTCCGCCTTTGGAGAACGGGCACAGCAGGTCAATAGCCTTGATGCCGGTCTCAAGCATCTCGGGCTGGGCGACCTGGTCCCTTAAGCTTGGCGGGTCCCTGTGGATGACCCATCGCTCCCGAGTCACGATTTCGGGCCTGTTGTCTATCGGCTTCCCCAATACATTGACCATGCGACCGAGGACTTCTTTGCCCACCGGCACAGAAATGGGAGACCCGGTATCGACAGCCTCCATACCGCGTCTCAAGCCGTCTGTAGGATGCATTGAAATACAGCGGACCGTGTGGTCCCCAAGGTGCTGCATTACCTCCAGCACTATTTTCTCGCCTTCATGCTGCACTTCAACAGCATTATACAGGGAGGGCAACTCGTCCTCAAACCGTACATCTATGACCGCACCTATTATCTGCGTTATCCTACCCTTGTTTTGAACAGTCATGGATTCCTCCTTTGTCTGATTATTGCTACATGGCCCTCATCCCGCGGCCGATCGTTATCCGGAATTAAGAAATCTGCCCCATGATACTCAGCAGTCCATCGGGACAAGACAGTCCAAACCTTGCAAGTGGGCCCTTGCACCATATCCGCTATTTGTTCAAAATACTCACACTGCCAACTATCTCGCTCAACTCCTGAGTGATTGCAGACTGGCGTCTGCGGTTATACATGTGAGACAATTTTTCTATCATTTCGTTTGCGTTCTTGCCGGCTACATCCATGCTGACCATTCGAGCGGCCTGTTCGCTCGTGTGTGATTCCGAAAATGCCCTGAACAGGTACATATGTAAATATAAAGGCATTATATGGTCAATATACGCATGTATGTCCGGTTCGTACTTCTTACCGTATCCGGAACTTATGTCGGATACACCCGGTGCCACAGGAAGGATTTTCTCCACGCAAGGGATATGGCTGAGTACGTTTTCAAATCGCGTATATGCAACAAAGACTTCATCAGCCTCTCCGGACAGAAACAGATTTTCAAGCATTATCGCAATGTTTTCCGTCCCGTAATACATATGCGCGTCGGATACATCCGTTATTTTCCTGATTATGTTTTTATTCCTCTTAGTGAAAAACTTGTCGCCTTTCGAGCCTACGACGATAAGCTTTTCATTTTTTCCCTGCTCCATATGTTCCAACGCCGCTGTCGTAATATTCGCGTTGAATCCGCCCGCAAAACCGCGGTCGCTCGTCAGTACGACATATAAGGAGTTCCTGACTTCCCTCTCCCGAAAAAACGGATGTGTCAGGGCTTCTTCACGGCACGCCAGCTCATCGACATTTCGCCTCAGCTCATTATATATCGGGCGCACTCCTTCCAACGACGCTCTCGCCTTATGAAGCTTTGTGGAGGCGATCATGTCCATGGCCTTGATGATCTGCCCGGTAGAGTGGACATTTTCTATTCTCTGTTTGATGTCTTTCATCGAGGACATGATACCACCCCCTTAGGCATAGTTGTGCTGCTTTTTCACCTCGGCGATCACCGAATCTATCTCTGCGGCAAGCTTCGGCGAGATCCTGCCGCTTGTCCTGATTTCTTCCTTGATATGGGCGGCATTCGAATTCACATGCTTGATAAGATCATGTTGGAACCTTAAAATACGCCCTGTCTCTATATCTTCCAGATGCCTTTTGCTCAAGGCATACAGGATCAGCACCTGGTCTTCCACGGGCATAGGCCGGTAATGGGGCTGCTTGAGCACTTCCATGATGCGCTCACCGTGAGCCAGGCGCTCCAGGGTGTCATGACTGAGGTCGGAACCGAACTGCGAGAATGCTGCAAGTTCCTTGTACTGAGCGAACTCGATCCTGAGAGGCCCGGCAAGTTCCTTCATCGCGGGGATCTGGGCGGAACCGCCGACACGCGAGACAGAGAACCCGGGATTTATCGCCGGCCGTATACCGTGGTTGAAAAGATCGGCTTCCAGGTATATCTGTCCGTCGGTAATGGAGATGACGTTTGTAGGTATGTATGCCGAGATATCGCCCTGTTGGGTCTCGATAACGGGAAGGGCAGTCATGGTCCCCCCTCCGTATTCTTCGCTCAGGCACGCAGCACGTTCCAGCAGCCTTGAGTGCAGGTAAAACACATCTCCCGGGTAGGCTTCACGGCCCGGCGGACGGCGCAAAAGCAGGCTGATGGCACGGTAAGCCACGGCATGTTTAGACAGGTCGTCATAGACTATAAGGACATCCTTGCCCCTGTACATCCATTCTTCCGCGATGGCGCATCCGGCATACGGGGCAATATATTGCATAGGAGCGGACTCACTGGCAGTAGAGACTACAACAGTTGTATAGTTCATGGCTCCGTGATCGTTGAGCACCTTTATCAAACGGGCAACAGTCGATGCCTTTTGTCCTATGGCGACATAGACACAATAGACGCCCTTGTCCTTCTGGTTTATTATCGTGTCGATAGCGATCGTGGTCTTGCCGGTCTCACGGTCGCCGATGATCAATTCCCGCTGGCCTTTCCCGATGGGAACCATGGCGTCGATCGCCTTTATGCCGGTCTGAAGCGGCTGGTTTACTTCCCGGCGCATGATCACGCTCGGGGCGGGACTCTCTATCCTCCTGTAGTTGTCGGCCGCAATGGCCCCCTTGTCATCGATAGGTTCTCCCAGCGCATTTACGACTCGGCCCAGCAGTCCGTCGCCCACAGGGACTTCGGCCATCCTGCCGGTCAGCCTGACGGGGTCCCCTTCCTTTATACCGGCATCGGAGCCCATCAAAACCACACCTATGATGTCCTCGTCGAGGTTCAGCGCCATACCGAAGGTGCCGTTGGGAAATTCAAGGAGCTCGCCGCTCATGGCATCGTATAGACCTTGCACCCGTGCTATTCCGTCTCCGACCTGCACAACGGTACCGACATCTGAAAAATCCCTGTCGGCCGAGTATGAAGCAATATGCGCCTTTATAACATTACTGATTTCAGCCATATTGATCTTCATTGAACAGCGCTCCTCTTTAATCTGGCTTTCATATTCCTCAAATCGTTCCTGACGGTGCCGTCAAAAATACGTCCGTCCATAATGACATAAAACCCGCCAATGACATCCGGGTTGACCCCGGCCTTTATTTCGACCTTCATATCGGTCTTCTTCTCCAGTACTTTTCTTATCGTTTCTATCTGACGGGGACTCAGTTCCTTTGCCGATACTACTTCGGCTTCAACTTTTCCCATTTGCCTGTTGATCAGTTCGATGTACCGTTTGATCACAGGCAGGATCATCTGCTCGCGTTTATCTTTTACCATGCGGTACATGAAACCCATCAGGTGCCAGGAGATCCTGTCTTCAAAGGCCTTGTGCAGAAGCTGGCGCTTGGCCGGTTCCGGAACGTTCTGCCGGGTCAGGAATGAAAGCGCTTCTGTGCCCGTAAGGGTATCCCTGACAAGTATCGCATGTTCCAGGTCCCTTTCAAGGGAGCCGTTTTCTTTCGAGATTTCAAAAAGCTCATAAGCATAACGGTCTCTCAATGCAGCCATTGCGCTTCCTCCAATTGCGCAACAGCCTCTTCGAAGAGCCTGTCCTGAGCCTCATCGTCTATTTTCCTCGCTATGTACTTCTCCGCCATCACAGAGGCAAGTTCGATCACATAGAGGCGGGTCTGCTCCTCTAGGAGTTTCCTGTCCTTTTCCAAACTTTCCTTCGCATGCCTTCTTATTTCTTCGGCCTCGCGCTTTGCCTGCTCCAGTATTTCCCTGCTTTGCTCGGCAGCCTTAAGGCGGGCAGCTTCAAGGATCTCTGCACGCTCGCTGTCGATCTGCTCAAGTTTCATGTTGTATTCCGCAATAAGCTCGTTGGCCCTGGCCATTGCCCTGTCCGCATTGTCAAGGCTTGTCTTGATCCTTTCGGCACGCTTTTGCATGAATTCCTTGGTTGGTTTATACAGTATGAAACTCAAAGCGACAGCAAGTATGATCGCGTTTATCAACTGGATGCCTATACTGATGAGTGTTTGAGAATCCAGGGCAAAAAGTCGCCCTTCCGGGACATTCTGAGCCATAAACACCATGATCCCTGGCACTTCAGACGGCCTCCTTCCGTTTCGAATTGCACATCAATGTGGTCCCCGGCTTAACCCAGGAAGTTTATCAGCGTATTGATCAGCGGGTTGGCGAAAAGTATGATGATGGCGATAAGGAGCCCGTATATGCCCGATGTCTCGCACAGTGCGAAAGCGATGAACATGGTGCTGCGAATGGAATCAGCAGCTTCAGGCTGCCTGGCAATAGATTCGATAGCCTGCGAAGCCACCTTCGCCTGTCCGAAAACCGTCAGGATCCCGTTCAGCAATGCGATCACGGCGGCAATATGTGCTACAGCTATTACAAAAGCCAATGGATGATTCATAAAACAACCTCCGATTTATATAAAGTTAAGTTATTACATATTTGAAGTTGGCTGAATCGTCAATCAGCCGCTCCCCTGATGTACATCAGGCTTATGATGACGAATATATAGGTTTGCAAAGCCCCGAATGCAACATCAAAAACTCCATGCAAAAGTGATGGGATACCGATTTGGACGAATATAGGCGTCAGTGCATAATAGAGCGTCAGGAGGATCGTACCGGAAAGCATGTTGCCGAACAATCGGAAACTCAGGGAGATCGGCTTGGCAAGCTCGCCGAGCAGATTCAGGGGGAAAAATATCGGGTGCGGCGAGAAAAAGCTCTTCAGGTATTCTCCTTTGCGATGCCTCAATCCCATGGCGATCATCAAAACAAAGGTGACCAGGGAAAGAGCAAAGGTGGTTGCCCAGTCGGCTGTCGGAGCCCTCAAGCCGGCAACACTGAGCAGGCTGGAAGTCAGTATGTAAGCAAATACCATGAAAAACCAGGGTGCTATATAGGAAAGCTTTTCGCCCACTGTATCACGGGCAAACTTGTCGAATATTTCAACGGCAGCTTCCGCAAGGTTCTGGAATCCTTTCGGGATCTCGTCAAAACTGCGCATTTTTATACGCGCGATGACTGCGATCACTATTAGCAGCAGCATTATTATCCAGGTGTTGAAAATGGTTTCCGTTATCCAGACTTCAACGCCGCCTATATTTATTACCCAAAGGTTTTTTATGTTCAAATCCAATGTATGTCACCACCTCTGTCCGCAGCTTTCAAGCAAAATGATCATATCCTGAATGCGATCCTTGCAATGTATAGGGAAACCGGGTATGCAAAAACGCCTGCCACAACACCCCAAAGGTTGATTTGCGGGACGACGGCCCCCAGGACCAATACAGCACCGGTAAGAAGAAGCCGCAGAAAATATTGGACTATGACATAACCGCCTGCACTCTTCTTATCCATTTTCAGTGTCTTATCTACCGAACGCTCAAGCATAAAAATCTTGGCTATGCTCACAGCCGAACCTAACAGCGCTCCGAGCAAAAACGACAGGAACTTGATCGACCTATAATAGATGACCGAACCCACAACACATATCGATGATATTATCAGTATCGTTACAGACACTTTCTTAGCCAAATCAGACATTTTCATATTTATATTTGAACCTTTCCTTTTTAATTGCGATGCCCTTACTTTTTCCCTTTGGAAGAGTCGTACAACGATTTGATCGCTGCGCCCGCGCCCAATAACGAAAAGACCAATAGCAGCCATGGTGAGGTGTTCAATAAACTGTCCAAAAACTTTCCCAAGAAAACACCAAGCAATACCGTTACAGACATAGTAATCCCGATATTCGAAATCTGGGCCAGAGAGCGCAATGTGTCGTTCCTTTTCGGTTTACCGCTGTTATGATCTTCACCCAATACAGTGTCCTCCCGGCTAAGCACTAATAGAATCGAATTATATCGTACTTTATACAATATATAGTTACAGTCATTAATAATCTTATCATAAATAATGCATCAGTATCAAGCTTCAAACTTTAAATTTTCTATTATCAATAATTAATCTGTTGTAATCCAGGTTTGAATTTTCAGAAACGTCATAAGAGAGAAAATTACAAAAGCAAATACACATAAAACTGCGAATATTCTGACATAATTTACTTGACATCAACGTTTATTTGGTTTATATTCAAAGTACAGTATTTCATACTATATTGATATGAATTTGACGATACATTTTCAATCATCGTTAAGCAATAGATTTTTCAACCATTGATAACACATCTTTGATCATGATTCAAAGGAGGAAATCCGATGTCCGAAAAGAGAGTACATGGAAAAGAAATCCCCGTGAACAACGGGATAGATCACAAGTCATTGACAAAAAGTACGGAACAGACGGTTTGTGCACCTGAATTCCCGAAAGGCTGCATAGACCTGGATGATGACGAGAAAGAATAGGGATGTTGTGATGTTGTGAAAAGGCCGCCCGGGAACCGTTCATACGGCTCACGGGCGGTCTTTTGCTCTATAAAATAGTCAAATCAGGAATAGATCTCTGCTGATATCTAAAACCTGTTTATGCGGGTTTTACCTGGGACTTGACTACTTCATAACCGAGCGCGGTGATTGCGTTTTCTACCTTGTCAATCGTTATTTTTTCATCGTCGAAGTCAAATTTCACTTTGCCTGAGTTGAACAACACCTTCACGCTTTCCTTGTCTACGCCTTCCAGGGACTTTACTGCCTTCTCGATTTTCTGCATGCATGACGGACATGCCAAATCCTCGAGCTGTATCGTTGCCTTCTTCATGTTAATCCACCTTTCATATTTTGATCTGACAATGTATTCATTTGATCCTTGTCATCCCATGATTTATGTCAACCATGTCATTTCATTGAGTTATGCCATTTGCTCTTCAGTTATTCGATTCATATGATCTCCAATGACTCATTTCAGCCACCAGTATTAATATACCACTATCCCCAATGTTTGATGTCCCCATATGTTTGACCAGTGTGCATCAAATGTGTATATAATCATGAGTCCTGTAATTTATACCTCAAAAGTCTCATGCCGTTTAATATAACAAGCAAGATACTTCCTTCGTGCACCAACATGCCAATCGACATATTCATCCATTCACTGAATATTAAACTTGCCAGCAACACCAGCACTACACCTACCGCAATGATAATATTTTGCCTCATGTTCCTGACCGTGGCTTTTGCCAATCCAAGGGCATGCGGCAGGCGGCTGATATCGGAATTCATCAATACGACGTCAGATGTCTCGATCGCCACGTCGGTACCGTTCCCCATTGCAATGCCGATGTTTGCCAAAGCCAGGGACGGGCTGTCATTTACCCCGTCTCCGACGAAAGCAACGACTCTGCCTTCTTCCATAAGCTTCCCAATATACGCCGCTTTATCTTCCGGCAGCATGTTGCCATGGGCTTCGGTCAATCCCAGTTCCCGGCTTATCACGTCAACGGTCCCCTGGTTGTCGCCGGACAACATTATGAGATTTTTGACCTTTGATCTCCTAAGTTTTTGCAGATATTCCCTGACCCCGGGACGCACCTGGTCACGGACTCCCATCAACACCTTCAGTTCCCCGTCGACAGACGTCAATATTATTGAGTTTCCGTTCTTCTCCAACCTTTCAATATCCGCTTTCTCATTATCTTTCAGTTCAACGTTTTCTTTTGCCATCAAAACGACGTTGCCGACAGCCACCCTGTGGCCGTTGACCTCTGCCACGATCCCTGCGCCTTTTACAACTTCGGTATTTTCAACCGGCAGATAAGCCGTTTCACCAATTTCTTCAAGCACCGCCTTTGCCAGCGGGTGATCCGATTCGCGCTCAATGCTTGCAAGAAAACTCAGGGCCTGTTCGATATCGTTGCCGTAATATATTTTCGCAGCGACCGACGGATGCCCTACGGTCAGTGTACCGGTCTTATCAAATACTATCGTATCCACCCTGCTGAAGTCACCGATAACCTCGCTTCCTTTCAGCAGGATCCCGTTCCGCGCGCCGTTCCCGATACCTGCAACATTGGAGACCGGTACACCGATGACCAGGGCGCCCGGGCATCCGAGGACAAGTATGGTGATCGCCATTTCTATATCTCTTGATAAAAGCCATACGAGAAATGCCAAAACCAGAACTGCTGGTGTGTAGAACTTCGCAAAGCGGTCTATGAAGCGCTCAGCTGCGGACTTTGAGTCCTGTGCCTGCTCGACGAGCTCTATGATTTTTCCAAATGTAGTGTCTTCGCCGACCCTGTCCGCGACGATTTGAATGGTGCCATTGTCCAAAATCGTACCGGCATATACCTTTGAACCTCTTTCCTTTGCGACCGGAAGGGATTCCCCTGTGATGCCCGCTTCGTTCACACTGCCTTCACCCGACAATACGGTACCGTCGACGGGCACTTTGGCGCCCGTTTTGACAAGCAGGATATCTCCGACATCTACTTCGTCCACATCTACTTCTTCAAATTCACCGTTTTCATTCAGCTTTAAAGCGCTTTCGGGTGCCATCTCGGTCAGTTCCTTGATAGCCGACCGCGTTTTACTGAGTGTACGCTGTTCCAAATATGCTCCCAGCAGGAAGAGAAACGTAACTATGGCAGCCTCTTCGAAATTTCGAATGACAAATGCCCCGGCAACCGCGATCGTAACCAAAACATCTATGCTTACGACTTTTACCCGCAGAGCCTGGTATGCCTGAATGGCAATTGGCATAACTCCTATGACTGATGCTATGATCAATGACCACTCGAAAGCTTCGGTATTATCCAGGACCCAATTGCTCAGAAAGCCTGTCATTATCAATATGCCAACAGCAAAAGCGATCCTGTTTTTATTCTTTAATATGAACCTCAGCATGCTCACTCTCCATAATCCTGTGGTCATTCTCGGTACGCTTCGTCCAAATCCCGCAGCATTTTGTACACTGATTCATAGCTTTCGCATACATCGCCCGGCACGGCGTAATTACCCGTAACCGCGCGCAACCGTTCAAATTCCTCGTTTAGTTCCGGCCTGTCCGTTCCCGCATCTTTTATTTTTGCGGCAATCGCTTCGAAAAGTTTGCGAACATCATGGAACTCAGGATGGTGTTTGCCATGGACTCTATCTACGATCGGCACAAATTGCTGAAGCGTCTTCAAATGGCGCTCTTTTATTTCATCGAATGATTTCGACATGTTATTCCTCCTTGTCTCCTTGTCTAGTCATCTTGTCATCTTGTCATCTTGTCGTCTTGTTTTCTTGTTTAGTTGTCTGGTCGTCTTGTCGGTCTTATTATATCAACAGTTTGAATATAATAATTTGATTTAAATCAAAATTGGAGAATTATCTTATAAGCATAGGTTGTTACTGCCAGACTTTTTGCTGTCAAACTATCAAACCCGGATCAAAAAAGTAATGCCTGACCCCTCGAAAATTAGTTGCAAACTCAAAATAATTTCAAAGCCTTATATTCATACTGCAAAATAATAAAAATCCATCCAATAAAAAAACCCCGGACTTTCGTCTGAGGCTTGATCAGCAAGCAAATCTCCGGTAAAAACTGCAGGCTTTACCGGCGGTTATGTATTTATCTTTGCCCATCAAACATCCTGAGAAGCCGCAGGTAGTGGTTTGCTTCACGCAGCACATGGTCGCCCAGCAGCGGTATTATGATCGATCTCACTTTGCAATCGAGGATCCCTTTCGTGCCCTGCTCCTTGAAGTCACGCAGATTTATCGTTGCCCTCAGGCTCTCCTCCGTAACCCTGTTTGCAGGAGATGCTGCATCCAGCGCTGCCTTGGCATCGGCTGTCAGCCTGTCGAACTCATTGCCAAAGCTGTTTGCTGTCCTGAACAGTTCGTTCTCCGTCGGGTCGAGCAGTCCCCTGATAAACTTAGCATGCTCCGCCATCTGCCTGTTCCAGAAAAATTCCTGTTGGAGTGCTTCCCTGCCAAGGTTTATATCTTCCCGGTTCTGGAGCCTTTGAAGCTGTCCGGCATACAGTTCAGCTTCCCGTATAATGTGCAGGATAAGCAAAGGATAATTGACAGCGAACATTTCGCAGCTCAAAACATTGGTCAGGATCCTCTTCTTGAACTCTATCAGCGCGTTCGTTGCGTTTATTACCCTTCTGTTGAGAGCCATCACGCGTTCCTCAAGCCAAGGATCTGCCGATGTCATACCGTCGCCTTTCAGTTCAAGTTCCGCCTGTGTAAGTTGGGTCGGTATTTGAATACCGGTCAGTCTGGAGGTCACTGTTTCTGCATCAAGGGTATAGGGCGTTACCACTTCTCCGGATCTCAATACGTCGTTATCGACGACACCGTTGGAAATGGAGATCGCATCTGCGAGCAGCGTGTCAAATTCCCTCCTGAAGGCATCGGCCTGGCGGGTAAACCCGGAATCTCTGGGAGTAAACCCCACTTCAAGGAAAAACGCGTGTTCTTTCATTATCCTCGCAAAGAACAGATGCAACCCCAGGGATTTCTTGATGAATTCCATGCCTGACAGCATAACTTTCCCTCCCAAATAAACGAAAGCTTACATATCCAGTCTATGTAGTTATCATGTAAGCTGTCACATGCATCATATGCTCGGACGGACTGTCCATATCTCCCGCTGTCATGGTACTTCCTCTGAAAATTCATTTCGATATAATGCCTATAATAACAAAGGGGATTTTCCGACATAATTAGTAGAAAATCCTTGAAAATATCGACAGGATGCTATATAGTTTATAAAAAAGCATATTGTGAAAGGAATGATATCATGGCCATACAGTGGACCCCAAATCTGTCAGTCGGTGTCGATCATATCGATGACCAGCACAAGATATGGTTCGAAAAAGCAAACGATCTCTTTGAAGCGGGAAAGAACAGGAGGTCAAAGGAGGTCATCGGAGAACTGCTCGGTTTCCTCGACGATTACACGAAGCAGCACTTCAGGGACGAAGAAGCGTACATGAAGAAGATCGGCTATCCCGATCTGGACAAGCAGGTAGCCGCCCATAAACACTTCGTCGAGCAGCTGGCTAAGCTGAAACAGGATTATGAGAGTTCGGGCGGGAGCCTCACTGTCATAATCAACGCTAACCAGATGGTCCTCAGCTGGCTGACCCAGCATATCTCAAACATGGATAAGCAAATCGGAGTTTATGTGAAAAACATGAAATGAGCAAAGCCGCAGCAAATTGATTTGCTGCGGCTTTTTTCGCAGAAAATAGCCGTACCGAGCAACACGCCAACATATTGTGCCCCATGAAGTTATCATGATGTAGCTCTATGGCTTTATCAACATGTATCTTCATGACTTTATCAATATGTACCTCTATGATTAAATCAACATGCACCTCCATGACTTTATCAGCATTTGCTAAGACGCTTTCAACAAGGATGCTCACCCGCCGGTCTTGCGGAACGGGCTCTGCGTCGCTGAAACGATGCAAATCCTATTCGATTCGGAACCGATTGAAAAATATAGAGAATGATATATACTTAAGGTGTCGAAGCATATATTAGCCGTAAATATAAATGAAGCAAGACCGTACATTTTCCATGCTATGCAACTTGCAGAATTCAGAATACGAAAGGGTATACGAGCTTTATACGTGATGGGTGTTCGAATCTCCATGTATAGTCCTGGTACAAGGGAAGGCAAACTTCGGGAAGATGCTTCCACTTGCCGGTGACTTCCACCTCATGAAATCAGAATAGGCGATCACTGTTAGAAAGGAATAATGATCATGATCTATAAAGGTAATCCGGTATCCAAAGGAATCGCGATCGGAAAGGTTTATGTGTATGAACCTTACTCCCCTGTTGTCACCGAAAAAACTTTCGACCCTTCCAGGACCGATGAATTCCTGCAGAGGTATGAGGAGACAAAAAAGCTTGCGGAATCGGAGCTCCGAAAGATCCATGACATGCTTTCCGACAGGGAGCCGGAAAAGGCAAAGATCTTTGCCGCCCACATCGACATAGTCTACGACGATGCCATAACGGAAGAGATCATCGATGCTATCCGCAGTGAGCATGTGGAGCCTGACTATGCGATCGAGAGAGTATATTCAACATATATAAAGATGGTATCAAAGGCCAGGGATCCGGTTATCCGGGAACGCGCAGCCGACCTGTGCGACGTCAAAAACCGCCTGTTAAGAATCTGGAACGGTGTCGGGGAGCGCAACCTGTCCGTTCTTGAAGAGCCGGTGATAGTTGCCGCTTATGACCTCCTGCCCTCAGACACTGCCACTATAGACAGGAAAAACGTCCTTGCCATAATAACCGAGACAGGCAGCTTCACATCCCACTCCGCTATTATCGCAAAAAGTTATGAAATACCCGCGATTCTTGGGATACCGTCCCTGATGTCATTCATCCGGCATGGAGAAACAGCGATCGTCGACGCGATCGCGGGCGAACTCATAACACAGCCCGATAAAGGAACATTGGATCATTACAGCCAAGTCCAAGAACGTTTCCGGATCGAATCTGAGAAGACAAAAGCATATCTTGACAAAGACCCTCTCACAAAGGACGGTACGAGGATCGATATCGGGCTGAACATCGGTTCGGGAAACGACGATGAGCTTGAAAAGGCTCCGTATGCGGACTTTGTGGGTCTTTTCAGGACAGAGTTTCTGTTTATGTCCGGCGAGAGCATGCCGACAGAAGAACAGCAATTTGAGGTATATAAAAACATACTAACAAGGTTCAGGGATAAACCCGTGTATCTCAGAACGCTCGACATCGGGGCAGACAAGACACTGCCGTATCTTGACCTCCCCGCGGAAGATAACCCGTTTTTGGGCTGCAGGGGCATACGGCTGTGTTTTGAACGTCCGGATATATTCAAGATTCAGCTGCGCGCGGCCTTACGTGCATCCCTCTATGGCAGCCTGTGCATCATGCTTCCTATGGTGAGCTGCATCGAGGACATACGCAAGGCAAAAGAGATGATCGAAGAAATCAAAAAAGAACTCCACGCTGAGTCGATACCCTTCAGTGACAACGTTAAAATCGGCGTGATGATAGAAGTCCCCTCCGCCGCACTGATCGCCGATTTGATAGCTAAGGAAGCGGATTTTGCCTCGATCGGCACTAATGACCTGTGCCAGTATATCAACGCGACCGATCGGCTCAATCCCGCCGTAGCAAAGTATTATCAAAGCTATCACCCTGCTCTGTTCCGGTTGATCGAATTTGTGATTTCATCGTTTCACAGGGAAGGAAAACCGATCTCAGTTTGCGGAGAGCTGGGAGGGGATCCTAAAGCTATCCCCGTACTTGTCGGACTCGGCCTAAGAAAGCTCAGCATGAGTTTTTCCGCCGTAGCTTCCGCAAAGGCCGTGCTATCGTCCTTTACTGTTAAGCAAATGACTGAAATTGCGCAGTGGGTAAAGGAACTTCCGACTTCGGACGACGTCGCGGAGTATTTGACCAAGGTTCTGAATATTAAGGATCAAGGAAGATTTGATCTGCCCCAGCTTCGGTGACAGTTTTCTAAAACCGGCATTGACAATTGAACAGGGTACCTTGCCTGCTATAAAGGAACCTTGTCTGCTAAAAGGTACCTTAGCAACTAAAAGGAACCTTGTCCGCTAAAGATCCGCTAAAAATCTATGAACCGCTTTCTACAGCACATGCAGAAAGCGGTTCTGTTAATTTTCGTGCTCATTATAATCAAAAACGATTTGATCGAATTTCGGCTTTCTTGTCTTGTGCGCATGACAGTCGAAATCACTGTTAACAAGCCTTTGCGTGGGTAGTCGTACAACTACTCGTCTGCTTTCCTGTTCGCATAGTGCAGGAAGACTTTCTCGATATCTGCCAAAAGCTTGTTTACATTCGAGTAACCACCGTTGACAAGTCGCGCAAGACCATCTGTTGCGACCGCGTCCGAATCTGTTACAAACGCCGCTCCTGTTTCCGGAGTCATTTGCGCCAGGCTCTGAAAAGGAACACAGAAAATGTCCAACTCTGTCAGCAGGTCACTGTGCAGCCTGCTTGCTTTCCGCTGCGCCTCGGCATACTCGAGTATCATATCCTTCAAATACTCGGGGAGCTTATCCAGTGTGCCGTTTGCGGCCTGCTCGAGCGCCCGGAGCTTTTGCCCCTCGAGGTCCATCAGCTCATTCTCCTTCTCGATATCAGCCTTCATCAGCTCCACGAGCTCTTTGTGGGAATCTTCGTCTATCCTTTCGTATCTGACGTTTTTGTCATACAGGATCCTCTGGATAGCTTCCTGAACATCGTCCCGGGGAGATTCGCCCTTCCCAAGCATTTCGTACGTCCCGTGCTTCGTTATGAGAACGACGTCTCTGTTCCTTGTAGCACGCAATGCTTCGAGCACTGCATCATCAGGGTGGCATTGCAGGACCCTGACGACCGTTTTGTACGGTGTGACGATTTTATACGCCGAGCGCTCACGGATATACGCGACAAAAATCTCAGTAGTATACATGCGATATGTTTCCCTTCTATGTAAATTACCGGACAAGGCTCACAATAAAGGTATCATATCACATGCTGGCACAACTTGTAAATGTCGTAACAGTGACAGAATATGCTTTTCTAATCCAAAGCCTCTAACTTCTTTAGCTTATCAACTCGGCAAGTCCTTCAGCATGAACCGCCTGAATATGCCTGGTCGAACCCTCCGTTTCTTAATATGAAAGGCAGTTACTCAGGAGCAGCGCCACCTGCTATAATTCTATTACGAGTTCCTTGCCTGTCATGTTATAGCGTTTATCTCCTATCTCAACCGTTAATCCCGGCAGCGTCTTTGTAGATGTGACCGTGATCTTTCCTTCCCTCTTTATGGCAGTGATCCTTGCTGCAAATGTCCCTTCTGCAGTGGGGATATCAACAGACGCTTCAGCATCATTTTCGAGCTCATATATGCGAACGGTCAGGTCCTTCGTATAATCATAATCCGGCCTGTCATCTTCGCTTCCCAGTGGCAAAAGTGTGGAAGCGCGAACCAGTACAGGAAGCGAGAAATAGTCGTGAGTTTCGGTATAATAGCGACCGCCTTCATATATCTTGCCGTTGAGAAGCCCGGTCCACTTCCCATGCGGAACATAAAAAGTGACAATGCCCTCACTGTTGAATATGGGAGCGACCATTATGCTGTCACCGAACATATACTGCTGGTCAAGGTATGATACAGCAGGGTCTGTCGGAAATTCAAATACCATCGGCCGTAGTATGGGGGCTCCATACTTATGGGCATAAATTGCCTGGGCATATATGTACGGCATAAGTTTGCACTTCAGCTTTACGAAGTGCCTGAGCACCTCCGAAGCCTCGTCGTCAAAAGTCCAGGGCACGCGGTAAGAACTTGAGCCGTGCAGCCTGCTGTGGCTTGAAAAGAGTCCGAACGCGCACCACCTTTTGTACAGATCCGCTGTGGCAGTCGCCTCGAATCCCCCAATGTCGTGGCTCCAAAAACCATATCCGCTGAGCGCGAGCGAAAGGCCTGCCCGGAGTGTTTCAGCCATGGACGGGTATGTTCCTGAGTTGTCGCCGCCCCAATGCACTGGGAACTGCTGTGTCCCTGCCGTCCCGGAACGTGCAAATACAACAGCGTCGCCCTTCCCCCTTTTTCTTTCGATCACTTCAAACACAGTTTTGTTATAGAGATGTGTGTAGTAGTTGTGCATCTTCAAGGGGTCACTGCCGTCATAGTAAGCCACATCCCGCACCGGTATCCTTTCACCGAAATCGGTCTTAAAGCAGTCGACGCCCATATCCATCAATCCTTCAAGCTTTGATTGGTACCATTTACGCGCGTCGGGATTGGTAAAGTCTACGATCCCCATTCCCGACTGCCACATATCCGTCTGCCATACGCTGCCGTCGGTTTTTTTGATAAGGTAGCCCTTTTCGGCAGCTTCATCAAACAACCTGGACTGCTGGGCTATGTATGGATTTATCCAGACACAGATGCGCAAACCGCGTTTCTTGTATCGCTCAAGCATGCCCTTCGGATCGGGGAACTGCTCATCATCCCACTCAAAATCTACCCAGTGATTACCCTTCATCCAGTAGCAGTCAAAATGGAACACATGCAGAGGGATATCTCTTTGCGCCATGCCTTCTATGAACGAGGTAACCGTCTTTTCGTCATAGTCGGTCAGAAACGATGTGGAAAGCCACAGCCCAAACGACCACGCAGGCGGCAATGCCGGGCGTCCGGTCAGGAATGTGTACCGCTCGAGTATATCCTTCGGACTCTTTCCGTATATCACATAATACTGCATGCTCTCGCCCTGAAGCGTGAAGCAGGCTCTTTCCACCTTGACGGTCGCAAGTTCGAAGTTTACGTCTGACGGGCTGTTGACGAATATTCCGTAGCCCTTGTTCGAGAAGTAGAACGGGACGTTTTTATACGCCTGTTCGGAACCAGTCCCGCCGTCAGCCATCCACATGTCGATCGACTGGCCGTTTTTGACAAAGGGGCCAAAGCGTTCTCCCAGTCCATACAGGCACTCTCCGACCTGCAGGTCCAGCTGCTGCTGGATATATGACCTGCTGCCTTCGCCGGCTCCGAAATCGTTGAGCTGCGTCGCTCCCCTGTCGTCAAGATAATAAGCGATGCTGCGGTTGCCGGACCTGGTCAGGTATTTGCCGTCCCCGTAAAAGCTGAGGTCCCAGCCGCCTTGTCCCGCGGCGTCTGAGGAAAACTTGGCAAAGCGTGCTTCCAGTTCTCCGGACTTGAAGATCAGTGTTTGATCATCTTCGATACAGGATACATCGGCAGTTTCACTGTTAAGTTCATATTCTGGCCGCCTTTCTTTTGTCCCCTTAAAGTGTGTTACCCTGACTCCGATCACATTGTTGGCAGGGGCAGTGAGTTCCAAAGTAAGCATCGGTCCGCCAAGGGTGTACCGTGCCATGTCAGGCCTGACCCATGCATATACGGTCAGTTTGTTCCCGTCAAACTTCGAGCCGTTCACTGCCTGGGCAAATGTCGCCGTGATCCCCTTCTTTAATACCCATTCCCCGTTTTGGAAGTTCATAAAAGGCTTCCTCCTTTGTTCGTATACATCCATTCTAATTCATATAATCAGGGCTTGATCCTGATATTTTATACATAATAATATACCATTATTTTGTAAGATTGTAAGCAATGATCAACAGAAATACCATGATAATTTTGATTATACGATATTATCTCTCTCGATAATGCATCGAATCTTTCTGGTTAAATATGTATTGCAATTGCCGCAGCAACAGCAGTATCCTTTACCGCAATCCCTGAAATACTTCAGGATATATTCGTGACAGTAATCGGTGCGTAGATATTGGCTAATTATTTAATCAAAAAAACACGAAGCAGGCCCTGTGCCTGCTCCATGATTATTTATATTATGTTATAAACCTGAGTCCATGATCAGCATTGACATAAGCATCAGCTTTCAACAAAATCCACGAGCTCCTTGTTGAACCTGTCCATCTGGTCATAAAACAGGAAGTGTCCGCAATTCTCGATCGCCACAAGCTTGGAGTTCCTTATCATGTCCCTCTGGGCCAAAGCAAGCGAGAAGGGGCATACCTCATCATTCACACCGTGGAGGATCAAAGTCGGCACGTTGATGGCGTTCATGTCGTCGAACAGTCCCTCCTCCTGTATCCAGCTGTTCGCGATAGCAGCAGTCGCCCATCCTGCAGCCTGGAGACCCAGTTGGAAGATCCAGTCTGACAGCGGCTGTGACACGGGATTATAAAAAACTGTTTCACCGAAGTTGCGTATCGTCTGTGGCCTGTCGGTATATACGCCCCGTATGATGCCCTCAACGAATTCCCTCGTCACACCGTACGGGAAATAAGGCCTTTGAATGAGACTCGGCGCCGCTGCGGCGAAAAGCGCCAGCTTTGAAACGCCATAGCCGTTATGCCTTGCCATATACCTTATGCAGATCGCCCCTCCGGTCGAATGGCCGCCAAGCGTGAAACTCCTCAGCTGAAGGGCATTTACGACTATCCGGATATCATCCGCAAGGCGGTCATAATCATAGCCGTGCCACGGCTTGTCGGACATGCCGAACCCCCTGCAGTCGATCCCCACGCACCTGTACCCCATATGGGGCAGCCGATCGAACTGGTATTCAAACAACCGGTGGCTCCCCGGCCAGCCGTGGACGAAAAGTATCGTCCTGTTTCCGGTCGGGTTCAGGTCCTCCACATACACGTTGATGTTCCTCTCGACCTGGACATAGTAACCCACGGCAACACCCCCTTAACTCTATATACATATTCACGGGCAGGTGTTGTTATGATAATGCTAAAATACTAAAATGCATTCCATATGAAGCAAAAAGCAAATACACATCCCCATGCATTGCCTGTCCTGTTTTTGACCTGCAGCATGCCGTATATCGCGATAAACGTCGTTATCATCTCGATAATACCCATTAAGGATATGGTGAATGGATGAAATAGAATGCAAATTATCGCACAAGTTATAGCCCCTGCATCAAGCCACCGGTTCTTTGAAGGGTATCTGCCGTTGATCTTGTCGCTTATCACTGCATAATTGAATCCCTCAAAAAATCCCCATACCAGTGCGATCAGCAACATTCCCGCGACATTCACCGGAAAACCGCTTTTGAGCACATCGTTTGCTATCATGATCCTGAAAGGCTGATAGCCTCTAAATTGCCGTGATATGATCAAATAGCATATGTACGGGATGAAACATGCCACAGCCCCAATTATCGACGCAAGGGCGTTTTCCTTTACAAGTCCGAACTTTGAGAACTTCTCTTTCCTTATGATCATTACGATGGTTATGCCTAAGCCCGCTACGCCAAACTGAACTGCTGCATTCAACAGCAAACGCGGGATCACCGAAACGCTGCTGTCCCTGACATAACTCATAAGCTGATTGCCCGTCAGTACATACGTCAAAAACACAGCCAGTGTAACCATAAGTATGATCCAGAGATCGGTATCCAGTCTTTTTTGCTCAGGTGTCAAAAGTTTCTTGCTCATACCTTTTCTCCCCGTTAGCATCCAGTATCATATTACTAAAACAAAAAAGGTACATAGAAAAATTTCCCATGTACCACAATTATATATATCTGCTTATATAAAGTCCATAAGCTATTTATAAATCTAATTATTCATGTCACATCCCAATAACTGCAGGATTATATTTCTCTAGCCAGTAATTGACCTGTATCATATATGCCATAAGCTGCGGGGCCGCCATCAGCTGACCAAACCACGGCTTGCCGTATTCCGCGGGTGCCTCCACAAAAGAGAGCACCTTTTTCTCATCTATAAACGACATGATCGGTGAATTGGGATCGCTGATTATGTTCCTCAAATTCTTTGCCAGAACCTTTTCATAGTTGGGATTATATGTTTTCGGATACGGGCTCTTCTTCCGGTACAGGAGCTCCGCGGGCAGAAGGTCCCTGAAGGCGTCCCTTAACAGGGACTTGGCCATGCCTTCCCTGTACTTCATATTCCACGGAACATTGAATACATATTCAACGATCCTGTGGTCTGCAAACGGTACCCTTGCCTCAAGTGCCGAGTACATGCTGGTCCTATCCATTCTGTCAAGCAATGTCTGCATGAACCATTTTATATTGAGATACGCCACTTCCCTCCGTCTTCTGTCTTCTGCATTCTCTCCATCAAGATATGGGACTTCCTTAAGAGAATCGGTATATCTGTCATAGACGTACTCATCCAGTTTCAGTTTATCAATAAAATCATCCCTCAGCAACAAAGTCCTTGTTTTCATGTCCCTTGACCAGGGAAAACCGTCCGTCCAAAAAAGGTCTTCCCTGTAGAACCACGGGTACCCCCCGAAGATCTCGTCGGCGCACTCACCCGTCAGCGCGACTTTGTTATGCTCCTTTACCAGTGAGCAAAAATACAGCAGCGATGCATCTATATCCGCCATTCCCGGCAGGTCCTTGGCCTCGACCGCAGGGTAAAGCAGATCCGCCAAAAGTTCTTCATCACATTCAAGATATGTATGGTTGACATCGTAATGCGAAATCATTATGTCGACAAAGGGCCTGTCGCGTTCCGGCTGAAAGGAGTTCGACTGAAAAAAGATACTGTTGTCCCTGAAATCAAAGGAAAATGTGTTCAGCCGCGCGCCACGTTCGGTCAGGTAATCGGAAGCTATCGCTGTTACTATGCTCGAATCGATGCCCCCGGACAGGAAGCTGCAAACAGGTACATCCGAAACCATTTGCCTCGTAATGGCATCCCTCACAAGGAAGGATACCTTTTCCACGGTTTGCCGATAGTCGTCTGTATGGATCCTGCTCTCCAGCTTCCAATACCTGACCGTCTTAAAACCGTCCACTGTGTAAACAGCGTACTCTCCGGGTTTGACTTCATTAACTCCGCGGAAAACGCCGTTGCCCGATGTACGCGCGGGCCCCATTCCGAAAATCTCCCTGAAGCTGTTCATGTCGACTTCAGGCCTTATATCCGGGAATCGGAAAAGAGCCTTGATCTCGGAGCCAAAAACAAGTGTATAGTCCCTGATAGCGTAGAACAAAGGCTTGACACCTACGCGGTCGCGATACAACATTAGCCTCTCATGTTTCCCGTCCCATATGGCAAATGCAAATATGCCGTTCAGTCTTTCAACAAAATCTATTCCATGGTGTATGTACGCATAGAGGATGACCTCGGTATCCGATGTCGTTTCAAACTCATACCCTGCCGCCGACAGTTCCGGCATCAGCTCATCGGTGTTGTATATCTCCCCGTTATAAACTATCACATATTCGTATCCGCCAACGTTCCTTATCATGGGCTGCGTCCCGCGGCAGATATCCCTTATGGACAGACGGGCGTGGCTGAAACCCACGTGGCTTCTCAGGAATTTCCCGTCGCTGTCCCTGCCGCGATGGTCGATGGACTCCCTCATATCTGTCAGGACTTTTTCCCAAACTTCGCCGTTCTGTAAAAAATCGATCCTGAAATTGCAGAATCCTGCTATTCCACACATAAAAAAACACCTCATATACCGTAGCTAAATTTTAAAGGCGCCACCTGATAATGCAGAATGATATCAGGTGAACGCCTTTGTTCACACTACAGTATATGATATGTCATAACGAAAAGCGGTGAACTCTTAAAACCTCATTTTCCTGATCCTGTCCATGGCCTTTATGACGTCGTCCCTGTTTCCGAAGGCAGTCAGGCGGAAAAATCCTTCTCCGTTCTGACCAAAGCCCACTCCGGGAGTACCGACGATATTGCACTCATTCAAAAGCAAATCGAAAAATTCCCATGATGACATGTTTCCCGGACACTTAAGCCATATATACGGAGAATTTTCACCGCCGGTGAACCAGATGCCCAGCTCCGTCAGTGTATCAGCCATGATCCGGGCGTTTTCCATGTAGTAGCCGATATTTTCCCTGTTTTGCCTGAGTCCCTCGTCGGTAAATACAGCTTCCGCTCCGCGCTGCACTATATACGACAGGCCGTTGAACTTCGTCGACTGTCGCCTCAGCCACATCTTGTTGAGGGATGTATCGTTCCGTATCAGACTGTTCGGAACGATCGTATAACCGCAGCGCACTCCCGTAAAGCCCGCAGTCTTTGACAGTGAGCAAAACTCTATGGCACATTCTTTTGCCCCGGGGATCTGATAAATACTCGTGGGCAGGTCACTGTCCTGAACATACGCCTCATATGCACCGTCGAACAGGATCACCGCGTCCCTCTCCAGGGCCCAGTCGACCCAAAGCTTTAACTGTTCCTTTGTATAAACCGCACCTGTAGGGTTGTTCGGTGAACAGAGATATACGATATCACCTTCCGTCGACTCATCGGGCAGGGGCAGGAAGTTATTTTGCTCGTTGCCGTTAACGAAAGTGATTTTTCTTCCCGACATGATATTGGTATCCACGTATACGGGATAGACGGGATCCGGAATGATCACTGTATTATCTGTATCGAAGATATCTACGATATTTCCTACGTCGCTTTTGGCCCCGTCCCCGATGAACACTTCGTTTTCGTCGAGCCGGACACCTTTTTTGGCATAATAGCCGCAAACAGCCTGCCTAAGGAAATCATAACCCTGGTACTCGCCATAACCCTTGAATGTATCTGCGTTTCCCATCTCGGATACTGCCCTGTGCATCGCGTCTATGACGGCAGGAACGAGCGGCAGCGTTACGTCTCCTATGCCGAGGGAGATGACCTCTTTAGAGGGGTTGGCTGCTTTATACTCGGCAACTTTCCTTGATACCGTAGCAAAAAGGTAACTGTCTTTAAGGTTCAGGTAGTTTGTGTTTATCTTCATGATATCCTCCCCTCCAGTTTATCCTCCAGCGCCGCTTTCAACAGCCCCAGGAACAAGGGATGGGGTTTGTTGGGACGGCTTTTGAATTCCGGGTGGAATTGAACGCCGATGAAGAACCGGTTGCCGGGCAGTTCCACAGCCTCTACCAGATTGTTATCGGGGGAAGTCCCGCAGATCACCATTCCGTTTTTAGTTACGGTGTCCCTGTAGGAGTTGTTGAACTCGTACCTGTGGCGATGGCGCTCGCTTATAAGGTCTTTACCGTACAGTTCAATGAGCCTTGATCCCGGCTTTGCTTTGCACGGATATGCCCCCAGGCGCATCGTGCCTCCCTTGTCGGTGATCCCGACCTGCTCCTCCATGAGATCTATTACGGGATGGGGACTTTTTTCATTAAACTCGGTAGAATGGGCTCCATCAAGTCCGCACACATTTCTGGCAAATTCGATGACGGCTATCTGCATCCCAAGACAGATGCCCAGGTAGGGAATGTCGTTTTCCCTCGCGTATCTGCAGGCTGTTATCTTGCCTTCTATTCCCCTGTCACCGAATCCTCCGGGTACTATGATCCCGTTTATGCCTTTCAGTTTTTCCGATACGTTTTCAGCCGTTATTGACTCGCTTTCCACCCATTTTATCTTTACCTTCGTACCTATGTCATACCCTGCATGGTTGAGACTTTCGGTAATGGATATATAGGCGTCCTGGAACTTGACATATTTGCCGACTATGGCAATGGTGACCTCCTGCTGGCGATTGTTGATCCTCTGTATCATGCCCTTCCATTCGCGCAGGTCCGGCTTCGGAGTCTGGAGTCCCAGCTCCCGGCATACCACTTCGTCAAGGCCCTTTTCATGCAGCATGATCGGTGCCTCATAGAGGCACGGAAGGGTGAGGTTTTCGATGACGCAATCCAGCTTTACATTGCAGAAAAGGGAGATTTTCGCCCTTATATTGTCATCGAACGGCTCATCCGTACGGGCAATTATGATGTCGGGCGAAATGCCCATCGACCTGAGTTCCTTGACCGAATGCTGGGTCGGTTTCGATTTGTGCTCATTTGAGCCTTTAAGGTACGGGACAAGGGTAACATGAATAAAAAGGCAGTTTTCACGGCCTTTTTCAAGCGATATTTGCCTTATAGCCTCCAGGAAGGGCTGGCTTTCGATATCTCCGGTCGTCCCGCCTATTTCGGTGATCAAAACATCAGCACCGCTCTTTTCGGCACCGGCGTATATGAAATTTATGATCTCGCCGGTGATGTGGGGTATGACCTGGACGGTCTCTCCCAGATAACCGCCCTGCCGTTCTCTGTTTAGCACGTTCCAATATACCCTGCCGGAAGTGAGATTTGAAAATTTGGTCAGATCCTCGTCTATGAATCGCTCATAGTGGCCCAGGTCAAGGTCGGTCTCCGCGCCGTCATCGGTGACGAATACTTCCCCGTGCTGGAAAGGGCTCATGGTCCCGGGGTCCACATTGATATATGGATCCAGCTTCTGGGCTGCTACCTTGAGGCCCCTTTGCTTGAGCAGCCTTCCAAGGCTTGCGGCGGTGATCCCCTTGCCAAGACCGGACACAACACCGCCTGTAACGAAAATAAACTTTGTCATGCTGTTCTTCCCCTTTTCTCCATTACCGGTTTTGATCGTATCTTTGGTTTTGACTGTATCTCTGTCATACATTTATTTTTGATATCATTACCTTCCAAATACATTGTACCCACCCTAGTTCTCTGTGTAAAGCCGCTTATATGGATTTTTGGCATTCGGAGTCAGGTGATAAAATGGCTTGCCATATATCTCATCCACGGGAACGCCAAACAGCTCCGAAAACTCCCTGATGTAATTTTCGATCCCGGCCATGTCTTCCGGGGAGGCCAGGCTCACGCTGACCTGTTTCGGAAGGTTTACAGGCGCACTGTCACTCCTTATGAAAATTTCCCCTCCGTGCATGCCGGTACCCGTGAAATATCCTGCGGGGAACCCGTCGGTATCCAGACCGAGGACGATGATGATCCCTCCGGCCAGGTATTCACCCAGAAAGCTGCCCGTACTTCCTCCGACGACGATGACCGGCTTTTTGTCCTTGTACTCCTTCATGTGGATCCCGGTCCGGTAACCCGAATTGCCCTTTACATATATTATCCCGCCGCGCATCGCATATCCCAGCGCATCGCCCGCATTGCCGTGCACGACGATCTTACCGCCGTTCATCGTGTCGCCGACCGCGTCCTGTGCGTTTCCGTTTACTGTTATGTCGCACCCGTCAAGATAAGCGCCAAGCGCGTTTCCCGGCGTCCCGTTGATGACGATGCGTCTTCCCTTCAGGCCGCTCGCGATGAACCGCTGGCCGTAACAATCGTTGATCACGATCTCGCGGTCCTCGGAATCCCTGATATGCTGGTTCAACGTTTTGAAGTCAAGGTCCCTTGCCGATACTATCATTTTCTGACACCTCCCAGCATGATTTTCCGGTCCGCAGCGGAGAATGCCATCAGTCCCGGTTTGAGGCAGATGAGATCAAAGTCGATGCTGCCCAGGTCGGTCCGCTCGCGGATGAGGCTGGTGTAAATACCGGCTTTTTCCACGTCTCCGATCATGATGTATCCGTTCAGACGATCGTCGCTGTAGAAAAGCTTCTTATATGTCGATTTTTCTTCGTCGATGGCTTCGTATACATTTCCATTATAGGTCCCCGCCGTGATTATATGCAGTCCGAAGAAACCGATCGCGTTCATTGGGATGGCTTTGTTGAAGCACTTGTCGCCGCCCGCCATGTTGATACCGGCTGTTTCACCCTGGATGTATGCATTCGGGAGCAGTGCCATGATCCTGTTCATCCCGCTGGATACATCGTAGCTCTGGGTACAGTCTCCCGCGGCGTATATATCCGGTGCTGTCGTTTCGGCACGCTCATTGATGACGATGCCCCTTTCGATCCGGGCAATGCCTTCAAGGAGCTTCACGTTTGGACGGACTCCCACAGCCATTACCAAAACATCAAAACAGAATTCCGTTCCGTCGGTAAAGACTGCCTTGCTGCCTTCAAACTTCTGCACGCTGTTTCCGAGGATGAATTTCATCCCTTTGCTCTCAAGATGCTTCTGCACGATCCTTGCGCCCCGATCGTCAAGTATGCTGGACAGGATGCGCGGCGCCAGGTCAACGACCGTAATGGTCCCTACCTTATCCATGATGCCCTCAGCACATTTCAAACCGATCAGGCCCGCGCCTATGATCAGCACATGCTTATCTTTCCCAAGGTCAGCCGACAGCCGCCGCGCGTCGTCCAGGCTCATAAACGTATGCCTGCACGGGACGGTATCCAGTCCCTCCACCGGCGGAACGAACGGCGATGAGCCGGTGCTTACCATGAGTTTGTCATATTCGATACCCCTGCCGTCCGCAAGGGTCACTGTTTTTCTCTCCGCGTCTACTTTTTCCGCCCTCACGCCCGCGATGAACTCAACGCCGTTTTCCCTGTAAAAATTATCCGGGCGGTATTTCATCTTCTCCTCCGTCGTTTTGCCGTACAGCAGGTAGGAGATGAGTGGCCTCGAATATGTGTGGTAAGGTTCATCGCTGATGATAGTGATGCTTCCTTCCCTGTCGACCTGGCGGATCCCCTCGACCGCACCTATCCCCGCGGCGGAGTTGCCTATGATGACGTATTTCATCGGTTTACCACCTTTCTTCATAGACGATTGCGGCGTTGGGACACCCGGTCACGCACTGGGGTGTGCCGTAAATGTTCTTCGTGCAGAGTTCGCACTTCTGCACCGGTCCTTCGTCCGACGGAGAAACGGCCCCATACGGACAGCTCAGGATACATGTGTAGCATCCGATGCACCTGTCGCGGTCGATCGTGATAACGCCGTCACTTATGCTGATCGCACCGGTAATGCAGCCCTTCCGGCACAGCGGTTCGTCGCAGTGCCTGCAGGACACCGCAAAGCTGATGCCGTTTCTTTCCTCGATTTTTATCCTGGGATTTATTCTAACGTTTTTCAGCGTGCGGGCCAGATCCCTTCCGTTAAGGTTGGCAAACGCACAGTAGTATTCGCACAGATGGCATCCGAGGCACCATTCCTCATTGACATATACCCGTCTCAACTTATTCACCTCTGCAGTATCGAATTACCGGCAACCTTCGGCTATTCGCCGGCGTGTTTGATGCCGAGTATCTCGAGCTCCTTTTCGTTGAGCCCGACACCGCGCAGCATCAGGCGGTTGCCCTTCAGGGTCTCGATGGAGTTGATGCCCATTCCGCCCATCATCTCTTCGATCTCATGTTTCCATGCGTTCATCAGGTTGACAAGCCTTTTATAACCGATGTTGGGATTGAGGCGCTTTGCAAGTTCCGGGACCTGCGTCGCGATGCCCCAGTTGCATTTGCCCGTGTGGCACGATCTGCACAGGTGACAGCCCAATGCCATCAGTGCCGCTGTCGCAACATATACGCAGTCAGCACCCAGCGCGATCGCCTTGACCACGTCCGCACTTGAACGTATACCGCCGCCGACTACGATGCTGACGTTGTCGCGGATGCCCTCGTCGCGCAGGCGCTTGTCGACACAGGCAAGGGCAAGCTCGATGGGGATCCCTACGTTGTCGCGGATCCTCGTAGGCGCCGCACCGGTACCGCCGCGGAAACCGTCTATTGCGATTATGTCCGCTCCGCTCCTCGCTATACCGCTTGCGATAGCCGCCACGTTATGTACCGCCGCGATCTTTACTATAACCGGTTTTTGATAATTCGTCGCCTCCTTGAGGGAGTAGACCAGCTGGCGGAGGTCCTCTATGGAATAGATATCGTGGTGCGGCGCGGGAGAAATGGCGTCGCTTCCCTCAGGTATCATGCGCGTCCTGGAAACATCCGGTCCGACCTTGGTTCCCGGCAGGTGTCCGCCGATACCGGGCTTTGCGCCCTGGCCCATTTTGATCTCAATGGCCGCTGCCGCTGCCAGGTAATCCGGATGCACTCCGAAGCGACCGGATGCCACCTGAACGATCGTGTTTTTGCCGTATTTATAGAAGTCCTCGTGCAGTCCTCCTTCGCCGGTGTTGTAGTATATACCGACCTCTTCGGCTGCACGTGCCAGGCTTTCGTGTGCGTTGTAGCTGATCGAGCCGTAGCTCATCGCCGAAAACATCACCGGCATCGACAGGGTAAGGAAAGGCGGCAGGACCTTCTTTATCCTTCCCTTTTCATCCCTTTCTATCTTCTGGGGTTTCGGTCCGAGGAAGACTTTTGTCTCCATGGGTTCCCTAAGCGGGTCTATTGAGGGGTTCGTGACCTGTGATGCGTTGATCAGCATTTTGTCGAAGTATACGGGAAAGCTCTCGGGGTTGCCCATGCTGGAGAGCAGCACCCCGCCGCTTTCGGCCTGCTTATATATTTCGTTGATGATCTTGCCCGGCCAGTTTGCGTTTTCCTTGAACGTATGACCGGACTTGACTATCTTCAAAGCCCGAGTCGGGCAAAGCGCGACACACCGGTGGCAGTTGACGCACTTTTCGTCATATGAAACCATCTTATTCAGATCTTCAATGTACTCATGTGCTCCGTTGGAGCACTGTCGTTCGCACACGCGGCAGTTTATGCACCGGTCCTGGTTCCGCGCGATCTCATAATCCGGATAAATGTAATTTATAGCCACTATATCTGTCCTTCCTTCAATGTGACGATTACCGCTTCGCCGCCTTTCGGCGACCAGACTCTGTCCAGATCCTCCTGGATGATCCTGATGGCTGCCTCTTCGCTTGCAACGTATACCATGTCATCCTTTTCGCCGGCTACCATGCTGCGGAGCTTCAGCCTGTCGTTGAGTGCCATCATGCCTCCCTCGAACCCCACTATTATAGAAAAGGGTCCTGTCAGCAGCTGGGAAGCGAACGTGTGTCTCAAGAACTCCAGTTCCTCCCGCTCCTCCCTGGGTTTGGACTCTATCGTCGTCCAGAACGGAGCGGCAAGCACATGGCTTATTTCTTTGAATGTAAGACCTTTGGTCCTGTGCAGGTAGTCTATTATATATGTTATTACTTCCGTATCAGTCAGCAGAGTGCATTTATATCCGTACATTTCCATGGCCCGACGGTTTGCGTCATAGGAAGATATCTCACCGTTATGTACCACCGAATAGTCCAGCAGCGAGAACGGATGGGCTCCGCCCCACCATCCGGGCGTATTTGTCGGATACCGGCCATGGGCGGTGAAGCAATACCCTTCATATTCGTCCAGGCGGTAGAACCTTCCCACGTCCTCCGGAAATCCGACGGCTTTGAAAACTCCCATATTCTTTCCGCTGGAGAAAACATATGCCCCGTCGATCACAGTGTTGATCCTGATCACGCACCTGACCACGAACTCCCTCTCATCAAGCTGGCTGTCTGCCAGCTTTGTCGGAAGCGGGCTTACAAAATACCTCCATATGAGGGGTTCGTCGGTGATTTCAGGAATCTTTCTGGTCGGGATCTTGGAAAGATTGATTATATCGAAATGACTATCAAGGAAATCTTCACAATCCTTTTTTGCGGCACTGTCGTCGTAAAACACGTGGAATGCGTAATAATCCTTGTATTCGGGATATATGCCGTAACCCGCAAAACCGCCCCCAAGGCCGTTGGACCGTTCATGCATGACGGCAATGGAGTCGATGATCTTTTGTCCGGAAAAACGCTTGCCGGATTTTGAAAAGATCCCGGATATGGCACAGCCCGACAGGTTTCTGAATGTTCCTTCCCTCACAGAAATTGCCCCCAATTACTATAACAAATAAAGGCGTCCATCATATAGAGACACCTATATGATGAACACCTTTGTTCACATCAAACATAATACTATAAAACTTCTGCCGTGTCAACAAAAATAATGAAATATTTTTATGTGTAAATTGCATTTAATCGAAGTTCAACGCTCTATATAGTCATTATAGACGTCAATTATGCAAGATTGACATTTTGAAATTGCATCCGTCAAAAATTTTTTTGCAAAAACCAATTGACAACCGACGGCGAATATGCTATTCTCTTCCCGTACAGCGAAGGTGCTGTGGATAGTATGTCCGCAGCACCTCTAAATTTTTAAACTATCCTGTTGACACCTTTTGGTGATGCAGCGACCTTTATGGAGGGATTGAAGTGGAACATAAGAGTATTTCCAAACTATTTGGCAGCATGGTATTCAACGATGCGGTGATGAAAGAGCGCCTGCCGAAGGATACCTACCAGGCTATCAAAAAGACCATTGCCGACGGAACTCATCTTGAACTTGACGTAGCCAATGTAACGGCAAATGCCATGAAGGACTGGGCTGTAGAAAAGGGAGCCACCCATTTTACCCATTGGTTCCAACCCATGACAGGTATAACGGCGGAGAAGCATGACAGCTTCATCACGCCCGACGGTTCCGGCAAGGTTATAATGGAGTTTTCGGGCAAATCCCTGGTAAAGGGAGAACCCGACGCTTCCAGCTTCCCTTCCGGAGGATTGCGGTCGACTTTCGAAGCGAGAGGATATACCGCATGGGACCCGACCTCCTATGCATTTGTTAAAGACCACACCCTATATATCCCGACCGCGTTCTGTTCTTACAGCGGTGAAGCTCTCGACAAGAAGACGCCGCTGCTGCGGTCGATGCAGGCTCTCAGCCACCAGGCACTGCGCATATTGCGGTTGTTCGGCGTCACCGATGCAAAACGCGTCGTTTCATCGGTGGGACCTGAGCAGGAATACTTCCTGATCGATAAAGAAGTATATCTGAAAAGACCGGACCTGATTTATTGCGGCAGGACCCTTTTTGGCGCAAACCCGCCCAAGGGCCAGGAAATGGAAGACCATTATTTCGGATCGATAAAACCGCGCGTTCGCGAATTCATGCGTGAGCTCAACGAAGAACTGTGGAAGCTGGGCATACTGGCCAAGACGGAGCATAACGAGGTGGCCCCGGCCCAGCACGAGATCGCGCCGATATATTCTGAAGCCAACATAGCCACCGACCATAACCAGCTCCTTATGGATATAATGAAAAGCATCGCCTCAAAGCACGGTCTGGCATGCCTGCTGCATGAAAAACCCTTTGCGGGGATAAACGGCAGCGGAAAACATGTCAACTGGTCCATCTCCACCGATACCGGGATCAACCTGCTCGAGCCAGGCGACACCCCCTTCGAAAACGCCCAGTTCCTGCTGTTCCTGATGGCAGTGATCAAGGCTGTCGACGATTACCAGGATCTGCTCCGCCTCTCGGTGGCAAGCGCGGGCAACGACCACAGACTCGGTGCCAACGAGGCCCCGCCTGCGATCGTATCCATATTTGTTGGTGAAGAACTCAACGAAATACTTAACGCCCTGGAAAACGGCACCCTGTATAACGGAAAAGGCAAGACCCTGATGGAAATCGGCGCCACTGTCCTTCCCCACTTCCCGAAGGATACCACCGACAGGAACCGCACATCGCCCTTTGCGTTTACCGGCAATAAATTCGAATTCAGGATGCTGGGTTCCTCCTTCTCCATCGCAGGCCCCATCATAGTGCTCAACACCATTGTGGCGGAAGCCTTGCGCCAGTTCGCAGATGAGCTGGAAAACAGCAGCGATTTCAAGGCAGATTTGAACGACCTCATCAAGAGGACGATAAAGGAACATAAGCGCATCATATTCAACGGAAACGGGTACGACCAGTCCTGGATCGAAGAAGCGGAAAGAAGAGGCCTGTCCAACCTGAAAACGACACCCGAAGCCCTGCCCGCCTTCATCCAGCCGAAGAATGTCGAGATGTTCACACGGCATCGCGTCTTTACTGAACAGGAAATCAAGTCCCGTTACGGAATTCTGCTCGAAAACTATTGCAAGACCATCAATATCGAAGCGCTTACCATGATAGATATGGTCAAGAAGATGGTGATCCCGGCTGTAGTATCTTATCAGTCGGAGCTTGCCGAACTCATCCTCCGCAAAAAGTCTGTCGGAACAGAAGTATCAACGTATCTGGATGAGACGCTGCTCGGAAGGATATCAATTCTCTCGGAAAGCCTTGGGAGAAAACTGGAGTACCTTACCGAACAGGTGATCAAAGTCAGGGAAATAAGCGACCATCTGGAGCTTGCAAAGGCATATCGCGAAAAGGTATTCATTGCTATGAGCGATTTGAGGTCAACAGTTGACGAGCTAGAAACACTTGTCGCCAAAAAGCATTGGACTATCCCGACCTATGCCGAGATACTGAACAGCGTAAACTGAGACCAATGCTAAATACTCACAACCTCCTCATTATGCATGTTTTATCACAAAGATAAGCGATTTGGTCATTTGGGCGGCCTGAGCGTAAATGCAGACTGATTGGGTATACTATAAAAGCTATTGCGCAATGATTTGCTTCATCGTGCGATAGCTTTATTTCATATGCCGGTCCGTTCTTTTGATATTTTCCCAATCTTTGAGAATCATGATTCTGAATCCGGTTTATTCCGGCAACCTTAACTTTTTGATGGACATATATGCGTGTATATGTTATATTCGAAAAAAGCGGCTTTTGACGGCTTTTTGCTTACATTTTGCCGAAAACCTCAGGCATTTGAGTCGATACACGCCAAAGAAGGTCTCTTTGAAAAAATAACAGGACGAGGATATTGTATGAAAAAGACCCGCACGACAGAGCGCTTTGACATGAACATAAAACCTGTAAGGCAGTGGAGCATCCTAAGACCCATCACATGGGCCGCAAGCTTCCCTGCAGTATGGAAATACGGATTGAAGATCAACAAGAACGGTGTGAAGGGATTGAAACCCCCATACCTGCTGCTATGTACACATATGGCCTTCCTGGATTTCATGGTGACCACTGCCGCGATTTTCCCGCACCGGGCAAACTATGTCATCGCCATCGACGGCTTCATAGGACGGGAATGGCTGCTCCGTGCCGTGGGCGGCATCTGCAAGCGTAAGTTCACAAATGACATCAAGCTTATAAAGCACATAAATCATGTCTTAAACGTCCATAAAGATGTCCTGGTCATGTATCCTGAGGCACGTTATTCACTCATAGGTACAAACGCCGTCCTTCCCGCTTCCCTCGGCAAGCTTGTAAAAATGCTGAAGGTTCCGGTGGTCGTGCTTCGCATGCACGGCAACTATCTCAACTCGCCGGTGTGGAATCTCAAGAAAAGGCACAACCGCATCGAGGCGGATATGACTCTGCTCTTGACTCCGGAACAGGCCGCCGACCTGCCTGTCGATGATATAAACGCAAAAATCAATGAGGCTTTCTATTATGACGAATACGAGTGGCAGAGGCAGAGCAATATCCGCATCACATACAAGGATAACGCAAAAGGCATCCACAAGGTCCTGTACAAATGCCCCAGCTGTATGACCGAATATCGGATGACCTCGTACGGAACTACGATCGAATGCACGCATTGCGGCAAAAAGTGGGAGCTCACCGAATACGGTGAGCTGAAAGCCCATGACGGGATAACTGAGTTCAGCCGCCCCTCGTTATGGTATGAGTTCGAGAGAGAGGAAGTAAGAAAGGAAATAGAGGCAGGTACTTATTTCTTTGAAGACGAAGTCATCGTCGACTCACTGCCAAACTCAAGAGGCTTCATCCGCCTGGGCAAGGGAATGCTGAGGCATGACATGAACGGATTTACTTTGAAAGGGACTTTTGACGGTGAGCAATTCGAACTCAGGAAGGAACCCTTGACGATGTATTCCTGCCATATCGAGTTCGATTACAATAAAACCGGCGATTGCATAGATCTGTCGACTTTGTCCGACACCTATTATCTTTATCCGCAGGGGCAGAGATTTTCGGTAACAAAAATAGCCCTTGCGACTGAAGAGCTTTATAAGTTCTACATGCAGAAACAGCTTGGAAAAAACAAATGACTTCCCGAAATATCAATTGATAATATATGTTGAGTTAGTTTGATTGCGAAACATTCTATTGATTAAGAGATATTCTTATGATTTAGACACATTAACTTATTTTGCTATAAGCATTGATCATCACCTGTAATGACCCCTGCACCTATAATGATCCCTGCAAACCTTGGTTATTTATAAACATAATTTTCAAGAGCGAATTAGTTACCTAATCCGCTCTTTTTTATCAACATTCTTCAAATATCACAGCGTTATTTTACTTTGATCACCGGGGCAGATCAGCCTGTCCGGTCAGATCCATGTCAAACAACGCCCTGACTCATCATAGCTTCCGCTACCTTTTTGAAACCTGCGATATTGGCCCCGACGACAAAGTTGTCCTCCTGGCCCACTTCTTTTGCAACTTCAGCTATGTTGTTGTATATGTTCACCATGATCCTCTTGAGCTTTTCGTCTACTTCCTCGAATGTCCAGGCGGTCCGCATCGAATTCTGGCTCATCTCAAGCGCCGATACTGCAACTCCTCCGGCGTTCGCGGCCTTGCCGGGCACATACAGCACCCTGTTTTCCAGGAATACATCGATGGCTTCCGGTGTAGACGGCATGTTGGCTCCTTCGCCAACCACATAACAGCCGTTCTTCACAAGCGCTTTTGCGTCTTCCCCGTTCAGCTCGTTCTGTGTCGCGCAGGGAAGAGCGATATCGCATTTGACGTTCCAAATGCCTCTGCCCTCGGTATATACCGCATTCGGGCGGTACTTCAAATACTCGGAGATCCTGCCGCGATTGACCAGCTTGATCTCCTTGACAGCGTCAAGGTCTATGCCTTCGGCATCATATATGAATCCGTTCGAATCGGACAAAGTAACAACTTTACCGCCCAGTTGGAAAGCTTTCTCCGCGGCAAATATGGCAACGTTTCCTGCACCGGATATCACAACGGTTTTGCCCTCAAACGACTCATCATGCCTGCGGAGCATCTCGTCGACCAAATACACAAGTCCGTAACCCGTTGCCTGGGTCCTGACGAGCGAGCCGCCGTATACCAGCCCCTTGCCAGTAAGGACACCATTGAACGTATTGGTCAGGCGCTTGTACTGTCCGTAAAGATACCCTATTTCGCGCGCCCCGACACCTATATCGCCGGCGGGTACGTCGGTATCCGGTCCGATGTGGCGGAACAGCTCGGTCATGAAGCTCTGGCAGAAAGCCATGATTTCGCGGTCCGACTTGCCCTTCGGGTCAAAATCCGAGCCGCCCTTGCCTCCGCCGATGGGCTGACCCGTCAGGGAATTCTTCAGCACCTGTTCGAATCCCAGGAACTTCATGATGCTGAGTGATACGCTGGGATGGAAGCGCAGTCCGCCTTTGAATGGGCCAATGGCACTGTTGAACTGGACACGGTAGCCTTTGTTTACCTGGACTCTTCCCGCATCGTCGACCCATGGGACCCTGAAGATAACGATGCGCTCAGGCTCACAGAGCCTTTCAAGAAGGCCCGCCCTTTCATACTCCGGATGCGCATCCACATAAGACTGCAGCGATGTGAGTACCTCGGTCACTGCCTGAATATATTCAGGCTCATTTGGATTTTGCGCTTTTACCCTTTCAAGTACTTTCATTGTGTAAGACATAAATCCGCTCACCTATCCAATAGTATAAAAAAAAGCGCTTTACGGCGCATTTCAAGCAACTATGCCGATAAACACCGTTGTTTATCGCGTTAATTATATAATGCACTAAAATGCTTGTCAATATGATTCAATATGATTTTCCGTTTTCCGTCATTTTCCTTCAGAAAACTCTATCCTGTTGCGTCCCAGTTTACAATATGAATCAAATATCAATACCGATTATATCAACGGATTTACCCATCCAAACAGATACTTTCCTCTGGATTGCGTGCAAGAAGTATAGACTTTACCCGCTCTATGCACCTGCCCCTTTCCGGAAATATCATTATTATATTATCACAGCGGATATGGTGCTGCAGTAATTCACAACAGCCTTTTTGGAGAGTATCACATATTATGATATGAAAAGCATGAAAAGGAGCTGACCAAATTGATCGATCGTGAAGATACGAATGCCCAATACATACTTAAAGACTATGGGCCGCGTCCGCTGGTATTCAACATCAGCAAAGCGACAAGGCAAAACAATACATTCCGCACTGCGTTCTGGACCGGAAAACATATGCAGCTGACTCTGATGAGCATCAGGGTCGGTGAAGATATCGGGGCTGAGATGCATCCGCAGCTTGACCAGTTTTTGCGGATCGAGCAAGGCCATGGCCTGGTACTTATGGGGCCCCGACGTGACAACATGAACATGCGGGTGAACGTTTCAGACGATGACGCAATCATCGTTCCGGCCGGAACCTGGCATAATGTGGTCAACATCGGCAGCATACCGTTAAAGCTCTACTCGATTTACGCCCCTCCGGAACATCCGCACGGAACTGTACATGAAACCAAAGCAGACGCAATGGCAGCTGAACATGACCACTGATAACCTGATCATTCGAACGCTGAGCAACACGAATTTGTGTTGCTCAGTTTTTGTGTATATCAACTGTACAGTTTATTGTACTGCTTGATTGCCAAAATAGTTTGACATGTCGAATATTGTCGGATACAATTAAAAGTACCAGGGCTGGTAATGTTTACTGCGTTCCGATCCTTAAGCAATTTGAAAGGAAAACCGAAAAGTGAAAAACAGCATCAGTTCAGAGCTGATTTCGGTCCATGAACAGATAAAGTACATCCAAAGAAAAGTCGAAAATATCAAAAACACCTATTGCTATAGGTACATAGACTCCTTCGGAAGAGAATACGATATCGATCTCGAATGGTTCAAGATCGAGACGAAATACGGGCAGTTGATCGAAGAGGAGCAAACCCCGGAAGGAAAATTGAAATATTGCGAGATGATGTATCAGGAATGTATGGACCTGGTATACGAAGAAATCGAGAGCCGGCCCGAACCTCTGCTGTTTGAAAAAGATGCGTGCGGAGGCGACAGCATACTGATCGTGCATGAAAGTCAGGCAGAAATGTTTTTATGATCATATCGAATGAAAAAGGAGAGAGACGACCATGATTTGTCAAAATTGTGGCAGTGAGATAATGGATGACGCTAAGTTCTGCAGTTACTGCGGTAAGCCGGTTTCGGATGATGGGGATACACCCGATTTATTGGATCAACTCCGGTATGATGACCTGACGGAGTCCGAAGATTCATTTGAACGTGAAATCGAAGAAGAATTCCAGTCAGAACTCAAGGCTGAGTTGCATCAGGAGTTTGACAGCAATGGATATCTCATAGAAAACAAGGATCTTTCCGACGAAGATCCGGATTTCACCGAAGATCCTGACATAAATGATGACGACAGCGATCTTAAAAAGGCATACAGGATCGTAGATTTTGATATGGAATCGGGTATGCTTACGGTAAAAGACCGGGACGGAAACGAGCTCTTCAGTGCAGAATGCGAGATGCCGGGAAAAGAAAAGCGCTACTTCGGTTTCGGCGTCGTAAAAACATTTTACTACATACCCGATTTCATTATATATAAACATGGCTGCTGGAAAATCTTCGATCTGCAGCAAAAGAAGCATTTTGCTGTCAGAGCCGTTCAGGACGACGAGGAAAGCAGGATCATATCCGAGTTCGATTCCGTTGAGATCTCGGATAGAGCTGTAATCTACAGTTCTGAAGGCAAGGTCGGCTTATTGTCCGCCGTGTCGATCAAACCGGGCACATCAGAAGAAGATGACATGGATACATCTCAGGACGCGGCATACTCTGCCGAACAGGAGGCGAAGGAAAAATATGTACTGGTTGCCGCGGCAGACTGTGTTTATGACAGCATAGAAAGAATAAAGCGCAGCACATTTGCAGGATACAGCTTCGGCCCCAAATATTTCAAAGCGATCTCAAATCAAAACATCTATATTATCAATGAGAAGTTTGGACTCATAACGGATGTAACATGCGAAGAGGACGAAAACGGAGACGGATCGGCTCCTTTCGTCTACATTGCAGTCGATGCTAATGACGATCTTCATGTGGCTTCGGACGGGGAATACAAAATATATGGATATTCGGACATTTCCGAATGCTATGGCGATGAGATAAGTTATTGCAGCGCAATGCCACCCTCTGCGAGTTACAGTATAAAAGAATGTACTGATGAAAACAGCGGGTCTTTCATCGTATACGATATCGATCATGTCCAAAACAAAAAGATGTATGGAGTCATAAAAAATGCAAAATTCATACTTGCTATCGACAAGGATTGGATCGAGGCTGTAAGCTACAATGCCCTGATGCAGCTGTTCATCGTTCGCATCAACGGGACCTATGGAGTCTACTCGGAGTTTGGCGAAACAGTGATCCCCCCGCGCTTTACCTCAATAACCCCCGCCGAATCCGAAAATCCGGGTGATGATTCTGATGATGTCGATGCTCTGAAATCAGAGTTTGATTTCAGTTATTGGAACCCTGCCGAAGAACAGGATCGTAAATTCGTTGCCTGTGATATTGCGAAAAAATATTTGGTCACCGTCAAAATGAGATACGAACGGGATGTGTATCCGTGGGAAACGGAATATGAAGAGATCATGGATACTAAGGGCAGACCTGCTTCGGGGCTTGAGGACGTTTGCGCAGATGAAGGCGCTGAATACTTCTTCAGTCACTCTGACTTTGAATATAAATCGAACAACGCCCGCTTTGACAGAGATAATTTGACGATCTGTAAGGATGATAATGATGAGCTCTCATTTGCCGAAAGCGACGATATCATATTTGATTTCGGTGATAAAGAAGTTCAGTACCTGGACATGGATCTGACATCGGGTGTGGAAACATCGGAGCAGGATATCGTTGTGGACGGACATATCGCAATTTTCAAAGATGATGATCAGTGGAAAATATATGATACGACCGCTGAGGAGTTCCTATATTCCGAAAGGAACTTTATAGGGTTTAAGCAATACGGAAAGGTATTGATATATGCAGAGGAATATGAACCCGGTAAGGTGTTGTTCGGTGCAGCATACTATAGTTCTGAAACAGAAGACATCCGTTTGATAACCGATCCGATCTATAAGTTCCTGGAGGCAAAAGCACTGGATCGTTCTTCATACATCGTGCTGCGCGGCAGATCATCCGATTCCAGGAATCACTTCATCGGCACAAAAGGATTATATGCATCCGACTCTTACAGTCTGGGCTGGCACTATATCGGCCAAATATTCTATATAGATCTGTTTGGCACTTCGCTACATGTAGCATATAAAGACAACTATGAGGGCGGTCATTATTATATCGAACTGTACAAACATGACAAGCCGGTCAAACTAATAAGCAGCAACAAACTGATCCATTACTACGAGGATAAAGCAGAAAGCAGTAAGTATATCTTCTGGTGTGTTGACGAGAATGACAACCTGAAAAGGATATGTCTCGGAAAAGCCGAAGAATACGGAAAATGTATTTACAAGACCGGCGAAACCGGTAAGGCATCAAAAAATGAAGGTAAAATAATAATCCGTCGGGACGGGTATATGGGTATGGTCAATCTATACGGTGAAATACTCATACCATTCAGGTTTTCGGCCATTTCCCCCGCGGAGCTCCATCCGGAAACCGACTTCATACTAGACGATTTCGGAAGAAAGGGTTTTGCGGTCGTTGATGGCGAGGCCCGTTATGTCATCCCATGTGAATATGAAAGCGTAGAGCTGCTCAAAGGCGGCAAAATGCCTGTTATTTTCGAGGAAGAGTATATCGCAGCGCCTGTAAAGCCGGATGAAGAGTACATCAAGGTAGAGAAAATGGGACGATCCGCTTACTATACCAGGAGCGGTAAGCTGGCTGTCCATTTCAGCAAAATTTGACGGAGGAGCGCCGGAAATGCCTAAAATACATGTATTGGACAACTATTTGAAAGAAACGCTGGAGTACCCGAGTGAAAATGATATCGAGCTTCACAGGATCACAGAGTACAAAAGATATGATGACGATGAAAGCTCAAGAGATCTCCTTGCCGTCGTAAAACTGGACAACGGTGTGACTTTGTACAAGTATGACAATGGTTTCGACGTTTTTACAGATGATAAGCGCATCGTTTATGCACCGGTCTACGACGTTGAAACCTGCGAAAAAGAAGGATATTCAATGTATGAAGCCGAGGATCTTCTGGGCTTTGTGAACAGGCATTACGATTATACGGAAACCTTCAGAGATTAGGCAGCGTACCGTTTTGCATCTTGGAACAGGAGCGGATCAAATGGCATGGGATAATGACGACAACAGCTTTTCATTGTACATATATAAAAATCCATGTCCTGAGTGCAGCGGGGACATGGTGATGATCTACGAACCATATAAAGATAAAAGCGGGACCCGGATATGCGGCCATGTTTGTGTAGATTGCGGTTTTGCGCGATATATAGACAGCCAGATGTTTTTCCCTTTGTACACGGGAAAATACAAAAGGGACGAATGGGTCGTTGACGAGGACGACCTGGAAGATTTTCACGAGGACGCACAGGCTGTTATCAGAAATATGAAGGCCGGGCGGTTTTTCAGGATGCCCCGTCAGCGAAAAGCACCACCTGCTTCACGTCCCAAAAACACGGCACCGGCAAAGCCGCAGTCCCGGCAACCGGCACAAGATCAGAGAACGACCAGGAATACACGGCAAGAGCAAGACAGACAGAGTCCGCAAAGCCGCCCATCCCAGGTTCGGCAGGATCAAACCGGTTCCGGCAACAACCCCTTTTCACGTCAAGGCGGATACCAGGCAGAAAGACAATTTTCGCGCGGTGATCCTGTGCCGGATAATAAACCCATTGTCTTTATGTATAACATCGGCCATCTATACAACACCGGCGACTATAAAGGCACAGTGGATGCATGCCGCCAGAAGCTCCGGGCCGGATCCAAACTGGACAGAGAGGAACTGTTTCAGTATGCCTACTCCCTTGATGAACTGGGGATGTATAAGGAGGCCATCGAAGCATGGACCGAATATTTGACGAGGTTCCGCAATAGCAGCGATGTTGCTGTCGTATATAACAACCGCGGTGTAGCTTATTCACGTATCAACGATCCGGAAAGATCCACTGAAGATTACCGGCAGGCAATCGCCCACGGCTACATCCATTCTGATAAACTGCAAAAAATCATCAACCAGAGAGAATCTCAGAAGCACTTGGATAATGCCAAAAATCAGTATCGTGCCGGCAACTATTCTTATGCTCTTTCCGAGTTTGAAGCTGTTCGAAGGCTCGGATATGACCTGGGTAATTTTTGGTTCGAATATGGCTACTGCCTTTCGAGAGCCGAAAGGACAAATGATGCAATATCAGCCTATACCAAATATATCAGCATGGATCCGGGTTCAACTGCGGCATACAAAAACAGAGGAATTTTATACAAAAAGATAGGCGAAAACAAGAAATTCAATGTCGACTTCTGGTACGCTTATCACTTGTCAAAAGACCAGGGCGAAAAAACCAAAATCCTGAATTCTCTATATGAGTCGAACAAAGCGGCAAGGGATATCGCATCGGTTGAAGCAGTATTAGTGGAAAAACGCCTGCGCAACGAGGCAGATGAAACAGACGCGGGCAAGTTTTTCATGGCAGAAGGCTCTTATCAAAAAGCTATTGACTGCTTCTCCAGGACCGGCCACCAGCAGAACCGGGAGTTGCTGCTTCGGTGCAAAGTGGAATACGCTCTGGCCAGGAAGGCTTACAGGGAAGCTTATGACTATATCAGCGGAAGCCATATGCTTTGGGACGCACAGCTTTGCAGGCGCGTGTTTTTCGGTCTGATCGAAGGCGTAAGCGACAGCAGGAGAAGAGAACTGGTCGAGGAAGCTATGGAGTCCGCGATATTCAGCAAGTTCGAATTTGTCAGGACAATGTATGAACAGTTCGTCGAAATCGACAGACGCAGAGCTGCCGAAGAGGCAAGAGCGAAGGCGGTCGCCGAAGAGGAAGATCTATTTTTCATCATGTAATGGTAAAAATACGCTCCCTCAGGTATGAGTACCGACGCTTGTCAAGCACCTGCACGACTGAGATGATTTTATCCCAATCCCCCCTTGAGGTGAAGCGCATACTTATCGATTTGATTTAATATTGATTTGATTATCAACAATCTTTTCCTTTTAAACACATGATCATCCACTGACACAATATAATATGATTCAACGCTGGACAACACATTTAATTGCGTTATCCAGCGTTTTTGCTATGTCATACCTATCGAAATTCAGGCGTGGATCAGGAATCATGCCTTGCGCAAAATCTTCTCCATTGCCTTCCCCTTGGCCAGTTCATCAATAAGCTTGTCAAGGCAACGGATTTCCCGCATGATCGGTTCTTCTATCTCCTCCACGCGGACACCGCATATGACTCCTTTGATCAAGATGCGATTGGGGTTCGGCTGAGGGGCTTCCGAAAAGAAAGTCTCGAAGTCGGTCTGCCTTTGCAGATGTTCTTCCAGTTCTTCCTGGGTGTATCCCGTAAGCCAGCGGATGATCTCATCGACCTCCGCCTTCGTGCGGCCCTTCTTTTCCGCTTTTGCTACATAGAAAGGATAGACTTTCGCAACACTTGTCGAATAGATCTGATGTTTTTTCATGGCAGCTTCCCCTGTATCAAGTTTCGTATGGATACGCATCCAAATGGGTTATATATGAACCGTGATCATCAAAACAGCTTCGCCCGTAAATCTTTGCTTGATTTTGCGTCTCTTTCGGTGATTTTATCATTGTCACCGACTTGGCCGACCATAAGCTCGCCCAACGGATCGTGCCTTTTGCAGTTATTATCCACGGACACATCGCTATAGTTGGCGTAGCAATATACACATCCATTCCTGCATGTATTATAAACCCCGATATCAACACTCTCATAACAACCGCATAGGGCTCGCTGGTTCCTGTCTCTCTTAACGTCGAGTTCATACCCGCAAATCCTCTCAACAAGCGCTTTGTCGATGCAGCTCGATCTTTCGATGCCACATTCGTAAAGGTATGCCTCTTCACAGCAGGCCTTTACCTTAATGCCATACTCTTTTGCGGTATTTGAAATCATGTTCCCCAGTTCGATCATCTCATCCTTGCTTATTTCCCGCAAAATATCCGTCCTCAGTTTGGGGTACTTGTCAACAAAACTTATAACGCACTGTTCGGTATATCCTTCAAGCCTGCCGCAGAGCCTTGAGAACTGTTCTTTGTGAAATGTAAAGTCAAGCGCTACATTCAGTATTATCGGGTCATATCTCCACACGACCCTTTCTTTCCCTATCCTGTCACTCAAATCGCAGAAGGTTTTTGTGATTTCATCTTTATCACGCAACCCTCTTTCCACAGTCTTGTCATAAGGTGTCAATGTAAATTGAAAATAGTACTTATAACCGAGTTTATCGATGATATTGAGCTTATCCATCATGTTAAGAGGATCTTTTGACCAAAATACTATGCAATCCACTACGTCCGGGCTCAGTATGATTTTGCTTATCTGAGCATGGTTCATCGGGTTCCGCGTCAGGACATGCCCTGCGTGCAACCGGTTAATAAACCATTCTGAATAATATGCAGGTATATCCGTCCTTCTTGAAGCGCTCAATATCATCTCCAGGACCTCAACTCATTGTCATTGAAAAACTAATAACTTCACTGTACGAGTCTATTACAAATGGTATATCTGCAAGTATTTTTTACTTTTAGTATTTATTGGTTCAGCAACATGTCACGTAATCATAAACGGGATCAAGGGAAAATAACGGGATCAAGGATGTTTACAGCCTTGCATTTACTTATGCCTGAGAATGATATAAAATTGACGTGAAAAGCGAGGTTGATAATATGGATATCTGGCTGCCGGAAAATATCAGAGCGGCTATAGACGGAAAACCCTTTGAAGTTGATAATGTGGGGATGTCCGATTCCTCGGTTTATATGTTTGATGATATGGTCCTCAAAATCCAAAACCATTCCCGTGAAACAGAAAATGAGTATGCGGTTTTGCATTGCCTTGCGCAGACGATTCCGACTCCCAGGATCCTGTTATATGAAATCGCAAATGGCAAGGTTTATTGTCTTATGTCCAGACTCGAAGGTCGTATGGCTTGCGATGAAATATATCTGAATGATCCGGAACTCCTGCTGGAGGTCATTGCCGGGGCTTTCAAGCTGCTTTGGTCAGTAGATATAGAGGATTGCCCGTGCATCCAAACCCTTGATGTCAAGCTTGAAATGGCCAGGTACAATGTTGAAAACGGCCTGGTCGACACTGAAAATGCCGAACCGGATACATTTGGAGAAAACGGATTCAAAAGTCCGCACCATCTGCTTGAATGGCTGGAAAAGAACCGGCCCGATGAGGATGATCCGGTGTTTTCACACGGTGATATGTGCCTTCCGAATATATTCGCCGACGGCTCCAAAATCACCGGGTTCATTGATTTTGGCAGGGCGGGGATCGCCGACAGGTGGCAGGATATCGCTCTTTGCTATCGCAGCCTGATACATAATTTTGAAGGCAGATATAACGGCGGGCATCAATATAAAGGTTTTTCACCGGACATGCTGTTTGAAAAGCTCGGAATAGAACCGGACCGGGAAAAGCTTCGCTACTATATTTTGCTGGATGAGTTATTTTAGGGATTTGGCCGTACCTTGAGCATGATCAGGCTTGGTCAGGCTTTATGCGACATAATCCACTCAACGACAGGTCCCAGAATTTCCTCTTTTACCCCGTCGAAGCCGTTTTCAATGTTTCTGATAGCCTCAATAGTTTCCTCATCCTTGTCTTTGCGCGCTTTCAGCACTTTCACGAACATCGACATCATAAGCTTGTCCAAACCCTTCAGTTCCCTCATAGGCAGACATCCGCCGCGCAGGTAAAAGAACGGTATCCCTTTGATATTGTTTCTTTCAAGGACCGTATCCGTGTCGGGCTCGGCGGATCTTGCCGTTCCCGACCCGCATACGACCTTGACATTATGATTCCTGGCTTTTTTGAGACCCTGTATCTTCCCGACCTTAATCCAACCCAGTAAAACGATTTCTTCATTTCTGTCAACCTTGGACAGTTCTCTTGCCGGAATTGCTTTCAAGCCTGTCTTTGCAGCAAGCATGTCGGCGTATTTTTTTGTAAATCCGGTTTTTGATTCATATACGATTATCATGATTTGATTACCCCCCTAACTCTCAGGTTCGTCAGCTTAGGCGCTACTAACATGCACCTATTATTGGTATGATTATTCCCACCTTATTTTACAACCACTCAAGAATATCATAGCACAATATTAATGATAAGTTTATAATATTTGAATTTTTCTTGATCAAAGTACATTTTTATGTACATTTTTGCATAAAATCAAAACAAAAGCATTGACAAGTAATACATAATATCGTAAAATAGCATTAACAAATCCCACAGGCCTCTGTCTTTGACATGCACACTTTGTGGGCTATTTGCTTTTTAAGGTGGGAATATGGATAAGGTTAAACCATTCTTATCAATTGATAAGCAGATAGAACTCTTAAAATATAGGAAATTGAAAATAAATGATAATCAACTCGAAAAAGCGAAAGAGTTTCTTCTGAATAACAATTACTATCGAGTAAGTGGGTACTCATTAACACTGCGCAAAAACGATACTTTTTTTAGCAGTGCTTCACTGGAAACATTGATGCAAATATATGAAGCCGACCGTTATATGCGGCATATTTTGCTATTGGTTATAGAAGCAGTTGAAGTACGATTAAAATCAATGATCGCATACTTCCATAGTCAGAAATATGGTCCTTTGGGTTACCTTGATATTAACAATTTCAGTTGTTCAAATAATGATAAAATTGATATATCAATTATAAAGAATTATATTTACATAACTAGTAAGGCAGAGAATCAAAAAAAAAGCAATGATCGAATCAGAGTTGTTTCTCAAGCATCATAAAGAGCACAAGAATGATATTCTGCCATTTTGGGTTTATGTTGAAGTTCTTACTCTATCTGACGCGTCAAAATTATATACCATTTTGGATGAAGAATTGCAAAAAACTATTGCTCTGCAACTAAATTTCCAATCAAACAATGGACATAAAATTGTCGAAAACCTATTGCACTGTATTACCATTCTCAGGAATATATGTGCTCATGGTGGGCGTTTATATAACCGTTTATTTACCAGAAAACCCCGGCTTTCAAAGGAGGAGAAAGAACTTCTTCGTATCGAAAATGGTATCAAAATATATGATAAGTTGTTTTCATATATATTAATTCTAAAATCAATCACTTTGCCGAAAGATTTTAAGCTGTTCTTGGAACACTTAAACCAAATTCGAAGCAAATATCCATTGGTCGATTTTCGGCATTATGGCTTTCCTGAAAATTGGCAAGAAATACTGTAATAAAAATACCGTTTTGACATATTATAATAATAACAGATCCTACGAGCTTTACTAATAATAAGCGCAATACTGTAGGCCAGTAATCACCCACTTAGATAGCTTGCTCTATCTAAGTGGGTCTAATTTTGGCTACAGAACTTCATTCAAAAGATGCCCTGCCATTGTCCGTGTGTCAAGCTTACAGAACTATGAATATAACTTGAACATTATTCATCAGACATCTGCTCTTTTTCCTGATCCATATATTCTGCCCGTATCTGCGCCAATGTTTTACCGCTTTCCTTATGGACGGCAAACGCATATGTCTGGACACTTGCCCATCCGTAAACTTCCTTGAGCCATTCCTGGAGAGATTTCTCCACTCCGTTTACCATGACGTTGCCGTTAGAAAGAAGGGGGGCTTCGTCATCCCTGCCTTTTGCCACGATGATGTCACCTTGTTTTACAACACCCCATTCCAGCATCATATCGATTTTAGGCAATGTCTGTCTTGTGATACCCGTTTTCCTTCCCGTGATGTTGCCCGCAGTGGACATCGATTTATCCATCAGGTTGACATAATACTCCGAATAGTCAGTTATGGGCAGGATTTTTTCCTTTTGAATATAGACTTCACCGTTTATTTTATAGGGTATCAGCTTGAAACAGCTTATGTCCACATCGTTGCTGTTGAGTCAGGCTACCGCCGACAGGGTTTGCTCATCAAAATCCGAAGCCACAAGGACTATCCTTTGCTTCTTGTTAAAGTTCTTCTCAGCTTCATTGGCTCTCAGAAATTCATTCAGCTTGCGGACTCCCAGTTCATAAGAAGTGAGTTCACCCTGTTCAAACTCATTTCTGTATTTTTCGATATAAGGCGCATAAACCTTCTTTACAAGTTCGTCGGGAGTCTCGATGGTGGCATAGCTTGCGGCATAGCGTATGGCCTGGAACTCAAATGATTCCCTGCGGTTTTCAATATCCCTTCTGTCCCGCTTTATCTCGATCAGAACTATGTTGCCGTTGTTATCTACTGCTGTCAGGTCGCTTCGGCCGCTTTTTTCATTTTTCACCTGCCGGCCAACGATAAGCATCGATTCCTCATCATCACATATCATATCGATGCTGCATCTCAATATTTCTTCAATATCGGCTTCGCTCATTCCAAGCTCCGAAAATGTGGTTGTTTCAATTCTTTCTGCCTTGTTCCCTTTTACGATATACACTGATATGTCTCCTCTCAGCCTTCCCTGCCGATATAAGCTAATTTTTAGATTATTATACTTCTGAATTTGAAATACGATTTGCAAGCAAACTATATTCTGCTCAACTTCTCAATTGCTTCTTCTTCGGATGATACAAAGAAGATGTCCCTGCCGTTATTGCTTTCATACATGAAATCTTTCAGAGGCTTGCTTGTATAGCCTGAGAAGTCACCGACGATCGGCAGTTTGCACCTGTAATTGATAAACTTCTGCAGGATCTCACCTGCTGACCCAGTACTTAAAATAAAGAAATCCGGGGTTATCGCTTCCTTGTTTATTTCGATCGAATCGCACCCTGTTTCGTAAGATACAGTCATCAGGAAATCCAGCGCGGACTGCGCATCCCTGATGCATATTTCATGGCTGTTGACTACCGCTATTTCTTTATCTCTGACTGTCATTTTCTTAATGTCCATGATTTGATTTGCTCCTCACTATTTTTCTCAAAACGGATAGAAACTTTATATCATAGCTGTTTCAAAAATGCTATTTATAAACATAATTAAGACACTGCAAAACCCGTGCAATTTAGTCAGGCATTATATAGATATAGCAGTAGTATATCAACAGTTTATCAGCATATTTAAGCACATATCAGACCTTGTCAAAAAACATTCCAGCCTTTTACGTTCCACTTCGGTGCGCCGTGAAGCCGTCTTGAACTGCATTCGGCGGTGATCGTTCTGACTTCGTGCGGCATCATGATCAGGTAGTTGTCGCTGTAAAATACGGGCAGCACATCTGTTCCGTCTTCGCATGAAAGCCTGATCCGTACCCCAAGCGCCGGTACGGGTCCGTTTTTGACCTCAAGCACATATCGCACATTTTCATTCTCCAGCAATTCAGTTGAAACAACCTGCAGAGTTACTGAAGCTTTTGGCATCTTGCTAAGCGCGCGGTAATCCTGATACTCCTTCCGATTGTGCCAATATGTGTTCCGGCCAAGGATGCATCCTGACCCGTCTTTCAATGTCAGCCTTAAAAATACTATATCCGTTTCAGAAGCAGAAAAGTCCGCAGCAGCAACCTTTACTCCGTAAGCATCGGGGCCAAGAACGTCAGTTTTATATGATCTGCCGGATACAAGCTTACCCTCCAGGTCAAATATTTCGACAGTCGTCTCTGCATTCTCATAGCTGTCAGGTGTGGCATTGGCCAAAACGATGCTGTCATCACGCGGGTCAAATACGGCCCGTGTTGGCTGATTGCCTGCTTTCGCGCCAAAATAGCCGCCGTTGGTATCCAGGTAGAAGTCGTATGTCTGCCACATGAAAGACGGCCAGGATGATTGACTCATCCACATAAGCAGCCCGTTGGTTCGGCGGACGGCCAAGGCATCAAACAATCCGCGGTGGTTGTCATAGTTGATGAGCTGTGCGGCCCGGCAGAAGTCCTCAAAGGACCAGACCTCACCCGCCTCCCTGCACATTTTGGCTATGGCCGCTTTGTACTCCTGGTAAACCGGGTCGTTTTCCTTCGGCTCGGGTTCTTTGATTTTATCTACAGGTATTTCGAAATCGCCGCCAAGGTATGTTTGCAGAGCGTGCATATAGGAATTGGCGGGACCGTTCATATGATATGTCCAGTCGTGCAGCGCCCAGACTTCGTTTATGGGCCACAGGTTTTCCGGTTTTAAAAACTTGCGCAGGCTCTCCGGCTCAGGAACATTGGGTATACCTCTCTCGCTGCGCAGCACGGGCGAGGACACATCGTTGAAGTACTGCTTTATGCCCCTGTTCCCCCCGGGCATCGCCAAAGAATACCCTCCCCCGCTTCCCACGGGCGGCATGGCCGAGTTGGGTATATATAAGCGGGTACCGTCAAGTGTCCTGGTAAGCTCGGCAAGCCCGGCGTTGATTTCATCGTTGGGATACCCCTCATTGCGGCCGCAATATAAAGCCAGCGCAGCGTGCCTGCGGACACGGCGTATCTTGTCGGCCGCGTTTTCAAGGAACATAGCCGTATCGTTGGGCTCGGGACCGTCCACGGGATTTGCGAGCCAAAAGTCATCCCAGATAAGGATGCCGTATTTGTCGCACGCTTCGTAAAAGCCCGGATGGCTCGTCATTCCGACCCAGTTGCGGATCATCGTCATGTTTGCTTCGGCATGGAGCCTGATCTTGTCATCAAGCACCTGCGCCGTATCCCGTTTCATACCGTCATCCATGCCCCAGTTTCCGCCCTTGGCTACAATGCGGACACCGTTGCAGTACAGACTCACGATCCCGCCGTCTATAGGATAGTCGAATCTGCGCACTCCAAACCTGAAAGTCTTTTCGTCACTGACAATGCCGTTGATTCGCAGTTCCGTTTCGGCAGTATATAGAAACTGCTCGCCGTAAGTGTTCGGCCACCACAAACGCGGATCATCCAGGACTAGCGGGATTTCAACCGGCAGTGTTTCACCCGGTCCGACTTCGAAGGTACGTTCAAACGCCAGCTCACCGGGCGTTATTTTTCCGCACAGCTCTACGTTTACACGCAACTTTCCCCTGTTTCTGATATCAGTGCGGAATACCAACTGAGCTTGCGACGTGTCAAGCCGGTATGTGTGCATCATGCTTTGTTCGACATGCTGCGGACTTTCGGCGTATACGCGCATTTCCCTGATCCGTGTGTCTACAGGATTTCCGTTCAGCTCTCTCCGCTTTACGACCGTGAAGCGCAGGTATCTCGCTTTTTGCGGCGAGAAAAACCTTACGTTTTCTATCCCTCGTCCAAAATAGCTCATGTCGATAGGAACGATCGCTGTAGAGCCCTGCACGCTGTCAGAAATCGCGTGTCCCTCAAAAACGTCGCTACCCGGATTCGGCTCCGCTTTGAGAGTACCGAACCAAGGCACTTCGACTTCACCACCCGGATAAGCGTCGAAGTTTACCCAGTTTGACCCGTCAACGGATGTTTCCAGCCGGAACGATTCCGGATGGCGCGATTCCGCATCCGCAGCAGCTCCCCCGGCTTCCGAGCCCCAAACAAAGGTAACGGAACCGACTGTAAGGGCTTGACCTAGATCTACGGTAAAACCTTCACCCTCAGCTCCGCTCCAGTCCCTAAGCGGATCGGGGGAACCGTTGACGAGCACACCGCTTCGCAGCATAAGATTTTCAACGGGGATCGACGCTTTTTCTTCAATAAGGCGAAGATCCGTTTCGATCCAGGGATCTGCAAGCTCAGCATCCCCGCCGTAAGTCAAAAACACATCGCCATATATGCCGATATTTCGCCCGCGGATCGTCGGCAGCCAGTCCCACCCGACAGAGGCATGAAGAGTCGGATTGTCTGCTCCGAGCAATCCCCCGTTAGATCCCGGACCAAAAGCCAGACCCTGTGTCGTGACTTTGCCTGGGGTATCGTTCTTCTGTATGTAGACTGCCAGGTAATTTTCTGTTCCAAAGCGGACATAGTCGGTCACATCAAACTTCGCCCGAATAAAAGCGCCTTCGATCGATCGCATGCGGCCAGGTGTTTCGTTTCTCAGCAAAACGCTGTTGAAATACACGTCCGCTTTCCAGTTGATCGAATTAAAATTAAGGAATACCCTTTTGCCTCTCCTGCTCTCGGGAATATGGAAGCTGTTGCGGTACCAGAAATCCGCCGTAAAATACTCCTCGGAGATCTGGAATTGCCAATCGTCGTAATCCGGGTCGGGTACCGCTCCGGCATTGAGATATGAGACCAATACCGTCCCGGGCACTGTTGCCGGCAGCCATTCCGAATCGTCGTAACCACTGCAGGATAAGACTATGCCGCTTTCCTTTACCTCTGATGCCCGACGTACCTTCCAGTTTCCCCCGGTCAATTTCTGGGTACCGTCAGGACATGGTTGGGGCATGGGCGGAAGCTCATAGCGCAGATCGTTGTCGCCAAATACTTCGATTTTATGTATAACATAATGCTCCCCTGAGCATTTGCTGCATCGCACCCTGACATATCGTGCCCTGCTGTTTATCGGCGTTGCCACGGCCAGTTCCCGGGCACCGCTTTCAACTGAGATACTCGTCCATTCCTTTCCGTCGTTTGACGTCTCGATATCATAAGACACCGCATAATCTGTTCCCCAATGGACTACCACCTCGGTGATCTCAGATAATGCTCCGAGGTCCATATAAACCCATTCTTCTCCATTACCGCCGCTTATCCAGGGCAATTCCGTTTCTGACGTTATAAGGTGAGCTGTATTGTCATAATTTGCTGCACTGGAATGGTAAGCTGCCCGGAACTTCGCGATATTTCGTTTCATTTGCATCCCTTCCCTCTCTATGTTTTGTCTGCATTAAATAGGGCAGAAAGCTCCCCTTTCCCGCATCCGATATCAAGGCACGTTCCCGCTTCAGAAGGTACGTGGCTCAGCAAATAAGGGAAATAGCTGTTATTATAATGCCGTTTACAAAATCACTGGTAATACTCGATGTCCGTCCCCTGATTTTTACCGGGGTCGGCATCCTGAATAACTCTTTATATCCCAAAAGTCCATGCCCCTTTCTCTGTGATCGCGGTGAAACCAGGGAAATCTTCGACGTTCTGTCTTTATATGGATATTATCTTACAGATAAACATTTTTTACAATACTTCGTTAAAAATCAAGCCAGTCGAATGAACAACCCATCTATTGCTCATACGACTGGTTATTCCGCTTCCTTCAAAGTCTTGATAAGGCTGGTTCCTAATCCGGATGCCCGTCATGTACAGTCAGGTGGGTGATGTAATCGAGTCCCTCTCTTATTGTTTCGTTCCGCTTCTTGAAATAGAGCATGATCGTCCCGACGGCGTTCATCAGCAGGATTACCTGGGAAATGGCAAAGGGAGTCATGTGGGGATATTCAAAATAAAAGTGAACAAAAAGGTATCTCCGACCCGGATAATATCCTGAAAGCACAATAACATAATGAACTTACCCGATCTACTGGCGGACACTATCAAAACGGTCCCGACGATCTGGAACAGCACAAACACCGATAAATTCGTGAATTGGATCATGAACTTATCATGCATGTTCAGAACCGAAAAGGCAGAAAGCATAACTGAGCCAACGTGTCATGATGCATAAAAAATGAGTCTTTCTGATTCTGACACAAAGGAATCGAAATGTTCACCAAGAAATCAGCAAATTCGCAAAGAAGTACTTATATTCAAATACCAACAGGTTTCGCGTGCTTTGAGTCTCTGTTTTATAAACATGTCATATTATGTTATATTATGAATGCTGATTTCAAATATTTTGTGACATCACAGGAATATTTTGATACCATCACTCGAAATCTTTATTATATCGCATCAAAAACTGCTTTGTCCTTTCTTCCCGGGGATTTTCAAATACTTCCTCCGGAGACCCCTGTTCAACTATCACACCGTCATCCATAAAGATGACACGGTCAGCGACATCCCGAGCGAAATCCATCTCATGTGTAACGATGATCATTGTGGTGTTGCGCTCTGCCAGTTTCCTGATAACCTTCAGCACTTCCCCGGTGAGCTCAGGGTCAAGCGCGGAAGTGGGCTCATCAAAGCACAGGATATCCGGCTCCAATGCCAGGGCACGTGCGATGGCAACTCGCTGCTGCTGTCCGCCCGATATCTCGTGCGGATAGCAGTCCAGCTTGTCAGACAGTCCAACCTGGGCAAGCAGCTTCTTCCCATGCTCCTGGATCTCCTGCAGGATGGCTCTCCTGTTCTGTTTGAAATCGGCCCGCTCTTTGGCGAGCAATTCCGCTGCCAATGTCACATTTTGCAGGACTGTATATTGCGGAAACAGGTTGAAGTTCTGAAAGACAAGCCCGAAATGCAGGCGTTTCCTGCGCACATCACTGTCCCGCTGAGCAGTGGGATCCGCAGCGTCAAAAATCACTTTACCGTTGACGATGATGCTTCCGCTGTCGGGCCTCTCCAGAAAGTTCAGACACCGCAGCAGGGTGGTCTTGCCGCTTCCCGACGAGCCTATTATCGCGATCACTTCTCCCTTTTCCAGGGAAAAATCTATGTTTTTCAAAACCTTAAGGTTTCCGAAACTCTTTTCGATACTTTTGACTTCCAGAAATGACAACCGGATCCCCTCCTTTCAAGCGCGGAAATAGCTGAGCTTCTTTTCAAGCCAGTCGAGCACTATCGTCAATACCCCGACGAAGACAAGGAAGTAGATGCCTGTTGCGAACAGTGGCCATATCAGCCCTTTGTTCGTGTATTCGCCTGCCATCATAATGATCTCCTTGTTCGCGATGATACGGGCAAGCGCGGTATCCTTCACCAGCGTGATCACCTCATTACCGACGGGAGGAAGGATGCGCTTTATTACCTGCAGTAATATGACCTTGAAAAAGATCTGGCTTTTGGTCATACCCAGGACCATGCCCGCCTCGTACTGGCCTCTCGGTATGCTCTCGATCCCGCCGCGGTAGATCTCGGAAAAATAGCAGGCATAATTTATGATGAATGCGACGTTTGCTGCTACAAACCGGCCCGAAGACCCGCCAGGCCATGAGAAAGACATGTTCATAAGGCCGGGACCGAAGTATATGACGATGAGCTGGAGCATCAGCGGGGTTCCCCTGATCACCCATACAAAAGTCCTCACCAGCCACCGGAGCGGGCGGAAACGGCTCATCGACCCGAAAGCGATCACCAGCCCCAAAGGCAGTGAGAACACCAGCGTCAATGCAAAAATCCTGCAGTTGAGCAGAAAACTCTCAGTCAACCGGCTTATAATTACAGGAACTTCATTCATATCTATCTTGCCCTCAACATGCAAGCGGTGGGACAGAGGAAACTGCCTCTGACCCACGCTTTATTTTTTTATGTAATACAAGTCTATTATAACTTATTTTGACAGCTCCAGTCCATACTTTTCAGCCAGTGCAGCCATGGTACCGTCTGCTACAAGCTCGTCAAATATCCTGTTCACTTCTGCGCAAATATCGGAACCCTTCCGGAAGGCCACTCCGTAATCCTCTTCTGCCAGATAATCCACGATTTCGATGTCTTCATAACTGGTGCCTTTTCCGGTCATGGTCTTCGCCAAAGTCAGGTCCAATACTGCCGCGTCGGCAGTTCCGGATTTGAGCTCCATCAGGCAATCAGTCTGCATGGTCTTCGGGACATAGTTTGCCTGCTTGAGGTTGTCATCCGCCATTATGGCATCCTCACCAGCCGAACCCTGCTCCGCAACGACGGTCTTGCCGATCAATGAAGCGGTCCCGTCATACGCCGTGCCCTTCTTCACAAGAACGACCTGTGCGTTCTTTACGTAAGGTTTCGTGATTTCCATTGTTTCCTTGCGCTCCGGAAGGATCGTCAGACCGTTCCATATGCAGTCGATGGACTTCGCGTTCAGCTCGACTTCCTTGGTGTCCCAGATTATCTCGACGAATTCAGGCTCAACGCCAAGCTTCTCACATACTATGATCGCAAGTTCCGTATCGAAACCTGTCAATTCGCCGTTCTCATCAAAATAGTTCATCGGCGCATAATTGGTATATCCGATGATCAGCTTGCCATTGCCCTTGACATAGCTCAAATCGCTGTCTTTCTTTGTTTTTTCCGCATTATTGCAGGCGGCCAGGGCAAAAATCATGATCAATGCCAGAAGTAACGACATCCATTTCTTCATATCATTCTCATCCTTTAGCACTTTATTTGTTTATCATGGTGAATTCGTCGGCTGCTTTCCAATTATAGCACATTAACAGGATAAAGAAAAGGGCTTTTTATAAAAAAAGATCATCCTTCTTATCACGGTTAATTATGTATTATGACAATATAGTGAGAAGCACGGGTACAGGTCTCCCGATCCCGATCCGTGCATCGTTGCATCAATCACAAAAGTGATCTGCGCATAACTACAACTCCATTTTGCTCTGCAGCGGCAGAAAAACCTGATTTTTCATACAACCTTGCCGGTCCTTTGAAATCAAACTCTTCGCCGCTCTTTACATATGCATAGCCTTCGACGGCTGCGTATCCCTGTTCGGCGGCATCCGAAACAACTCTTTCCAGCAAAGCGGTAGATACACCTTTGCCGCGGTATTCAGGGGCAATTGCAAAGCAGACGATCGACATCGTTTTTCCGACAGCGATGTCCCGTGCGAAGTCCGGGATGAACTGATAGCGATTCGGGACATATCCGTTCATGTCTCCGGCATTGCACCAACCGATTACAACTTCATCATGGAATGCCAGATAACCGGTGATTTTTCCCTCGTGAAGCATTTTTTCGGCATAGCGGCGAAGCGTTCCCTTTATATCGCCCCCAGACTCACTGACCATTTGGTCGATCTCCTCTGAAGTTTGCGTTGGACAGGTACAATAGCACGGACCATTTACGTCGGTTTCCGAAAATGCCCGATTGTCAAAGAACTCTAGATATGCAGGTATAAGGTCTGTGGTAAGGGGTCGGATCGTCACTTCCATTTTGCTCCTCCATAAAATCCATAAAATTTACTATACACTGCCTATTATATACCCGAGCAACTGCTTCCCCGGCTCTTAATAAGCAGATAAATAAGCCAGACAAGGAGACGGCCATGTTTTATGCGTCCCCTTGCCCGGTCAGGATCAATCTTCTTTTTCGATGAAGAAAGGATTCGTGAATTCCGGTTTAGGAATGATGCGGTACATGCCCTTGCGGAGATAATCACGCCAGAAGTTCATATCATGCGACCCGGGGCCTTCCTCGTAGACATGGGGGAATCCCATTTTGTCGAGCGCATCGTGCAACTCACGGTTGGCCTTCACGAGAAAATCATTGTATCCGCAGGCTATATAGACATCCAGCGGGAGGTTTTTCTCCTTCGCTGCAGCGAGAGTTTGTGCCGCAAGTACTTCAGGATTCTTGTCCGACTCCTGGAGCTTTGTCAGGTCGCCGAACACGGTCGAATAATATGAGCGCGTTGCCCCCACCATGTTAGGCTCTTCCGTGGAGTTGACTGCTTCTCCAGTGATAAGAGCGGAACTGAGCGCGATGACATGGCCGAAGGTCTCGAAGTGTTTCAGGCCGTTATAAAGCGCACCATAGCCACCCATAGACAATCCGCCGATAAATGTATCTTCGCGCTTGTCGGAAAGCGGCAGCAGGCAGCGCGTGAATTCCACTACATCCTTGCCGATAAACTGGGAATATCTCAGATGCGGCGATACGCCGTCCACGTAGAAGGAGTTGTCGCCGTTTACCATAACGATTGCGCAGTCGCACATCATTGCAAGCTCGTCTACTATACCGCTCATGAGCCACTCGTTTTTGCATGCAGAATAACCGTGCAGGAGATACAGTGTACGGAACTTCTTGCTCGGATCCATCGGTATCGGACCTGACGGACCAAAACCGCCGTCGGCCGGTAACACGACAGCCAGGTCCACATGGCGCATAAGAGAGGGCGAACGGAATGTGATATTCATCGTAACCATTTGCACATTTCCCCTTTATTGTTCAACTTATTATGAAAATTGTACCACATACTTCCTGACGTTACAAGCTTACCACACTCTGCATTTCAGCATATACGGGAATCGTTTTTATCGTTTGGAAGTAATCGATCGCAAACATGTAAAATAAGTAAATTACACTGTGAGCGATTAAGCGCTAACATCTATCCAACCGCATCAAAATCCAATGGATAGTACTTGTATGTACAGAAAAGAGCCGCATTTCCGCATCCTGCAGATATGCAGCTCTGTTTTAGAGATCGTCTTACTATGGTCCTGACTTCCAGTGATATAAATACTTGAGCAATATCTCGCAATTTCTATAATGACTGTAATAGCTTATGCAGTAGATCAAGTGCTTTTTCGTCCGCTGCCTTGCACTTGTCGATCAGCTTCCCGATCTCGACACGATTTTCACGCTCGGCGAGCGCCTGCATCTGCTTTTCGCCTCTTTCCCAACCGCCTAATATCTGATACATTTTGATGGCGCAGGTTTTCACTTCCCCGAACTGCTCGGCTATTTGCCCGAACAGCGGTTGTTCCCGGCTTTCGTCTGCCAGTTTCCTGAAATACTCATAGGCGTTATTGCGCCCATCGGCAAGGCAGTCCATCGCATCCGCCTGGCACATGATCCTTTCAGCCAGGAGTGGTCTTATCATGTCCTTTCCGAACTGGCTTTCATCAAGGATCGCCCTTTTCCATGCATCATATGCATATCCGCCTTTTGCGTGGTCTCCGGTCCTGCGTGGGGTCATGACTTCTATTGCGTTCTCAACCACAGTTTTGAGTGAAATCTTTTTGCCTGTGGCCTCGCCAAGGGACATTACCGCTACCGTATCCCTGTTCTCCCACCATTTGTCCGTTACATAATAGCCCGATTCATCGAAACCGACTGTACCGGCATACTCGGGGACCTCCTGGAACAGATTCCAGCCTAATAATGTATTGCCATTATCACGGTATCCTGTTATTATCCCCGCTTCCGGAGGACCTATCACGCCCAGCGCTATAACCGGGATCCCTCTGTCGATCCTCGCTTTGATGAATTCCATGAACTCGGACTTCTTCGTTGACTGTGATCTGCCCAGCATATTGAACTCATAGCCCAATGACTCGATGGCACAGCGGTACAGCTTCGAGGGATCGTCAAAGGCAAATATCGCATCTACATTGCCCCCATCCCAGTACTTCTCGTTCCAGGTAAACCGGAACGCTGCGCCACAGTTCACGATGGCCTCCGAATAATCGAGATCGATCCCCATGTAGTTGGCGACCGCCTTAACGCATATTGGAAGCGGGGTGACGCCGCCATATGCACCATAGAAGACCTTCGGGACTCCATACAGGACAACGCTTCCGTCTGTTGTTTTCTTATGACCGTTAATACCCATGTCAACAACCCTTTCCGACTCGTTTTGATGATAGCCGACCGGTTTCAGTGACACTCCGTAGACCCCTGTGCTCAGAAGTGAACGGCCAACCGGTCGTTTGAGTTTTCGAAACTCATTGGGGTTTACGCCCGTGACGCGTCTGAAGGCCCTTGTGAAAGTATCCGGATTTGAAAAGCCGTACTTTGTGGCGATGTCGAGGATCGTGCTCTTACTGTGTACCAATTCAAAAGCCGCATTAGCGATCCGCCTGCTCAATATGTAACGGGACAGGGATCTGCCAGTCAACCTGGAGTATACGGCCCTGATATGCGGCAATGAAAACCCTACCGCCTTCTCCAGCTCACTGTAGTCGAACCCGTGTTGAAGCCTGCTTTCAACAAACACGGCAATAGATGACACGATAAGATAATGATCCATACTATCACCACTGTTCTCGTCTCACTTCATGAAGTGATATGAATATATCATACGGAAAGGATCGATTCTCGACTTTTTTGATGATTATACATCAGCTTTAGCAGCTGTATGTTGTTGCTTCTATACTTGTCTGTACTGATTAATATAACCGGCCGGAATCAAGCAGGATCGTGTAACAGCCTCTTTATCGGGTGCCTGATGACGGTTTTTAGCTTGTCCGGATCGGCTTTTCTGGGGTCACTTAGATATATCTCATGATGATAACGCTGGTCTGTGATATCAAGTGTATACCCCTGATCTTCCATAAAGCTGTGCATCAATTCTACTGTTACAGGCTCATTATCATATGGACCGATATGCAGGCACTGGACACACAGTCCCTCATCATATGTGAAAAATTCAACCTTTGAGAAATCCATCTTCTTTTTCCTGGCTGCCGTATCTTTCGCCCAAGCCAAATCTTCCGGAGTCACAAAATCCGGCAACCGGATGACGGATATCCACTTGAAATCTCCCTTGCGGGTATAGTCGACACCTTTTACACCATCCTGCCACCAGAATCCTTCCAGCGGCGGTACGACATAATCGAAATATCCGGCAATATGATGACCATTCTTTGGGCTCATCTTTATCGTATATGCAACTCCGTACAAAAGGCTCACTGCCTGATCATACTCGCCGCCCTCTTCATTCGGGTCGCCCTGCCCGCGGACGGCAATATAATTCATGCTGGGTACGGTAACGATTCCAGGCTTGTCCTTCGGCATATAAAACTCTTTATACTCTTTCTTAAAGTCAAACGCCATCACTTCAACCTCTTTCATTCATATATTCTTATCATAGTTCTTTGTCCCATTAAACGCGAAACGGGACAAGGTACCTGTTTCCCTGTCCCAGGGAACCTATCCCCTGTCCCAAACTTTATTTCAGTAGTGCGTCCGCAATCAGTTTGTCAAACTTTCTGATATCCACGCCTTTACGCAGGTTGATCTTGATATGACCCGCCCTGGTCCAAAGTTCCACTTCCGCGTTGATGTCCAACACTTTTCCCGCATTCTCGGTAGACCACATGACGATCGAAGAATACGGCAGCGAGTATATTTCCACTTTTTTGCCGGTCAGACCCTGAGCGTCTCTAACTATCAATCTCTTGTTTGTAAATATGGCGCTGTCACGGAATGTCTTATATGCAGCAACAGCAACTTCGCCTTCTACCAGGATTTCATTAACATCATCGGGTACCGGGCATTCCGAAATCAATGTCCATGACAAGATGTTATCAAATTCCGCCATATGTATACCTCCTCAATGATAGTGACACTTACTTTGAACCTATAATCCAAAATATAGCACATGCCTTTTCCCATATCAAGCTATCTAAAACTTAAATATACGCAATAGAATCTTAATAATCAACGTCCGGACGGAAATATATCACTTCCCTGATTTCTGTTGACAATGTGACCACGTGGTCATATAATATGATCAGAATATGACCGACTGGTCACATCAAGGTGATCCATATGCCAAAAGAGACCTTTTTCAACCTTCCTGATGAAAAAAGAAACCTGATAATCTCCGCTGCCATGGAGGAATTCTCTAAAGCCAGCTATGATGCGGCCAGCATTAATCAGATATGCAAAAAGTCAGGCATCGCCAAAGGCAGCTTTTATCAATATTTTGCGGATAAGCTTGAGCTGTATGTATATATAATGACTTTGGCAATTGAAGAAAAAATAAGATTTTTTTCTTCTTCACTGCAGGAACTTCAGGAATTGCCGCTTTTGGAACAGTTCCGTACTCTCTTCCTGAAAGGTGTGGAGTTTGCAAAGAAGTATCCAATGTATGCAGCCTTGGGTGAGCAATTCTCCGGTGAAAGCAATGAGCAGGCTAAATCTGCTGTAATAAGGGAAGGGAACAAACAGTCGGAATCATTATTCGTTCATATGATACAGAATGCGAAAGTCAAAGGTGAGATAGACAGTGATGTCGATCCACTTGCCCTAAGTTTCCTCTTGCAGTCTGTAAACAACGCTGTAGTAAACTTTATGCTTGAAAAGTTTGGCTCCGCCAGTTATGAGAGCAACGAAGAAGAAGTCAACATCTTTGTAGATTCGCTGTTGAGCATTATATTCAACGGGATCAGGAGAAATGATCACCAGATTTCAAACGCTAAAGGAGGCTAACATGAAGAAGAAACTGGATTTTGCGATCGGGATGTTTTTTGCCCTCGCTACTGTTATTTTTATCGTTGTGTTCATGACCAATGACGCATTCTTCAACTGGGCATTTGAACGGCATCATAATATTCTGAGCTGGTATATCAGGCCGCTGTTTATAATCCCAATGGTCATATTCGCGTACAGGAAAAGCTTTACCGGAATATTCGCTTCGATTTTTGCCCTGTTTACAAGCATGTTCTGGTTCTCCGTTCCGAAAACAAGCAGTCCACAGGTCTTGGAATTTCTGGCCTTTGAAATGGATTACCTCAAGGGCGCATGGACTGCTCCAAAAATAGTGATCAGCCTGGCTGTTCCGCTGTTTTTCGTCATGCTCCTGTTGGCAGCATGGAAAAGAAACTGGAAATGGCTCTTAGGTGTTATCATAGGTGCAGCAGTGTTAAAGGTTATCTGGAGCATTGCCTTCAGCGGCGAAGCAGGCACGTCTATATTGGCGCCGGCTATATTCGGTTTGGTTGTATGTATAGGCGGATTGGGCTATTATTATTTCCGGAAGCATAAGAAAGTTAATAACCGTGATCATTGACAATCCTTAAGTTAAGTCATATCTTCCGATCTAGTCATTGAGACAGCCGCAATTTCGCTCTGACTCAGCAAGCCAGATCGGCAGATTGGGTATAGTTAAAGGTTCATCTGGTGAGCTACCCTGGTGCATGTGGTGCACTGTGAAATCTCTTATTCCGCACTGCCATTGATATTTCTACGCGTTACTAATGATATATTTACTACACACTGCAATACATATATTCACCTGCATGAAAGTTAGTACTGAAACTGTTGTTAATGCATTTTCTCAAAATAACATATAAAGACAGGACTTTACTGTGCACCCGAAACATAAAACTGATTTTCGGCGAACAGCACAACTTTAGAAAGTCCTGTTTTGTTATCCGCATGCTTTTATCTGAATTACGTTCTTTGCTCGTTGAGATGCAAAGCCCTGTTCCTTGCTTCTTTCCAGCGCCAGTAAATAACAGCAGCTATCCATGAACGGGGAACGATTTTTCCAAAGACGGAAAGCACTCGATTAAGTACACCCGGAACATATATGCTGTATCCGGCAAGCGCGCGGTCAATCGTATTGCGGGCAACTGCCTCCAGGGGATTGGTGGTCGCGTCGCCCCAGAAACCCTGTGCTTTGATGCTGTTCATAGTCTCTTTGGTCGTCACCATACCCCCAGGGCACAAAGTCAACACCTTTACATCCTCATCTTTGAGCTCCTGGCGCAGCGAAGTGGCAAAGTCAAGCAGGAAACGTTTTGACGCAGCGTACGTAGCTTTTAGCGGCATCGGGAACATCGATGCCAGACTGGACACGAACACTATTGTAAAAGGCTTGCCCGGCCTACGACGTTCTAAGATGGCATGAGTGATTCGCAGAGTCGCTGCATTGTTCAGCATGACGATCTTTACAAGGTTCTCCCTTTCACGCTCCGTAAATCCGCCCTCGAAATCCAAGCCGGCTACATTAAGAAGCATATCAAAGCGGATTCCGTGCTTATCTATAATATCAAGCATCTCATCAACGCTTTCTGCGTTTGTCAGGTCGCAGGCTTTCGTCGCTACGGTTATATCAAACTGCCTTTCTAATCCCCGCTTTATGCGCAGTAAGCCATCTTCATTTATATCCGTCAGAAACAGGTTATACCCGCGGCTGCCGCATTCATTTGCAAATGCGCGTCCCAAACCGCCGGCTGCACCGGTGATCATTACGTTCAATTCTACTTCACCTCACCATAACGGATATCGCAAAGCCGTTCGCTCAGCTCAAACAGACGGTCAGCATTTTCTTTCGTTACCTGTTTGCTGTATTTCTTCTCTTTGCAAAGATAATAGTAGAGTCCTTCAGGCGCAACTTCCTGCCCGCACAGATATGCATAAGTTTTCGCCGGAACGGCAGGGGATACTCCGTGTTTTTTTCGAAGCGACCATATGAAGCTGACCAGACTGCCTGTATCCTTATTGCCAATATCAGTTTTTACCAGTCCAGGGTCAACAACATACGCTCGTATGCCTTTATTTGCGTAGCGGTCATTTAGACCTTTGGCAAAAAGCATGTTGCACAATTTCGACTGTTTATAAGCAGTGAGCGGATTATACCCGCGGCTCAGCATCACATCATCCCACCGCACCTTGATCCCTTTATGAGACTGGCTTCCTGTCATTATTACACGGCCATTAGCTTTAACCAAAGCCGGCAGGAGTTTATATGTCAGCAAAAAGCCCGCAAGGTGATTAAGTGCAAATTGCTGTTCATAGCCCTCTTCTGTTGTCATATACCAACTCCGTACGCAGCCAGCATTATTTATCAGGGCATACAGTTCCCCGTTGCATTTTTCATTAAGATATTGATTTATCTCCCCCGCAACTCTGACAACTTCACGCTGCTGCATCAAATCGGCAACGAAGAAGGTGATTTTGGCATTGGGGTTTTCGGATAATATCCTTTCTTTTGCCCGGTTGAAATTAGCTTCACTGCGCGCAACGCCGAGCACATTGAATCCTTGTTTGGTCAAAACAAGTGCAGTTTCCTGCCCGATGCCTGATGAAGCGCCTGTTATTACAATGGTTTTCATTTTTGTTCACCTTATTTCAAATCAAGCCATAAGTTCAGATCATGCCTTGAGAAAAATCAGCCTGCGTAACCGAACCAGCCCCAGGCATGCCAAAACTCCAGGGCACCGGATGAGATTATTGATATTATCGCTCCAAGGACAATGAAGGCTGTAAATAATACCAAGGCAAACACTGCGACATTTCGTATGCGTCTGTTCGCTTTAGCCGGCAGCCGAGGGTAAACACTCAGGGATGGAAGCACTGCTTTGCCTGAAGCGATCGCAATCGAGTTCTGATGGAAGCGTCCATATGAGCGCATCAGCTGGCGTATTAATGCGGCAAAATAGATACTCCCCGTGACCGAAAGTACGGAAAGTGAAGCCATTGAAACACCGAACACTACTCCAGGCAGCGGGGGCATGGGTGGAATTATTGCCCAGGGACTGATATTTACAAACAAGCATACCGAGACCACTGCACTGCAGACAGAAAAAGCTATCATTACCAGTTCCCAGGCAAAAAGGAGAGCAAAGAATGCGCCTGCGAAAATGTCAATGAAGCAAAGCCCGATGACTGTGATCGCTTTCCTGCCACCGCCGCCGCTCTTCCTGCTATCAGCATCGCTCTCAAACTGGGCAGCTACAGCGGCAGGATCACCCAGCTTTGCTGCGATCTCTTCTTCGGAAAAACCGTCTGCCATTTTAAAGGCAAAGTGCTGTTCGTACTCGCTTATGATCTCATCAGCGTCAGAGACATTATTATTTCTAAGTTCATCAGCCAGTTTTGAAAGAAATTCATTTTTAGTCATCGCTATCATCCTCCAGTAACGCTTCAACCTTTTTAGCGAAGTCCAGATATTCCGCGCGTTCTTTTTCATATACCTCGCGCCCAAGTTTTGTAAGCGAATAGTACTTGCGCGGAGGCCCCCCGCTTTCTTCCTGCATATATGTCGTTAAAATGCCTTCGCTTTTTAACTTCCTGAGGATCGGGTAAACCGTACCGTCTGCTATGTCTATGTGTGTCGACAAGTATTCCGATATTTCATATCCATAGCAATCGTGCTTTTTCAGCAGAGACAATACGCAGAGTTCAAGCACGCCCTTTTTATATTGAATATTCACACACTTCCTCCTCTGCTATAATCAGTAGGATTCGTTATCTACTATTGAATTATATTCAGTAGTAGCTTATATGTCAATACCGTCTCACAAAATTCATAAGTTAAAAATCCTATCACCCAAAGCAAAATGGACAAACTTACAAACACAGTTCTTGCTCACCGCAAAAGATACAACTCTTAGCCCGCTCACGCTATAGCAGAGCGTGTTGTCGCCAATCAACCTGACAGTGAAAAGAAACAATTGTCATTGACGCTCTGCCAGTTTCTTCACTGCACTTAGTTTTGTGACATTTTCAAGCTTTGCAGTTTCCTTTATCGCTTCTGTCTCCCAGATAATATTGCCGCCATCATCGATCCTGTTTATGCCGTCAAGATGCTTGATGTATAAGTAATCGTCACCTGCATTGATCAGCAATAAATAATCACAATCCTCTTTTTCTGTGAGCCGTGCTCTATCTGCTTTCGAACCAAAGCCTATATATTTCAATACAGTTATTATTCTGTCGTCACCGTCGTATGTAATGTGTTTGCTGACTCTTTCAGAATCTTTTCCTTTAAGATATCCTTTATCCGATAAAATGTCTCGACATAGTACGCAGTGTCATCAATGAACTTGCCCTATATCTTGAATCTCCCGTTTCCCTTCCCCTCTATTTTGCCTTCTCCGACATATTCCGCCCGGACGATTGCTGAGGAATGATCAAACAAATCATGTACTGAATAAAAAACGGTGTATGATGCCATCGCAAACTCGGGATACTTACTGATTATATATTCGTGCGTCTTCATATCATACTTTGCCCTGATGTCCAATAGCTCCTCCGTTGTTAATGGTCTGATAGGTAAGCTATGTGATGATAATGCATATATAAAGGCAATAACCAGGAGTGCTATAACGGGCATTGCAATCAGCACACGTTTCAACATTTACGCATTATAACACTTCCAGTCGTCAATGATTGATCTTCATCTTTTAGCTTTTTCTATCAAACTCATCATACCTGAACAGCACACTGGCTTTGCTTTCCTGCCACTGTCCTTGCCCTGTCAAGACCCAATCCGGTGACTCGTCGAGGTTTTCGAGGTGCTTATCTGCATCATATGATTCATCTATCCTGGTTATAAATGCCTTGCTGCAATACGGCAACAACTGACGGTATACCGATTCGCCACCGCATACATATATCGTACCTGCATAATCCTTGATAGCCGAAAACAAGCTGTCCAGATCGTGAACGACAACAGCGCCTTCACAATAATAACTTTCATTCCTTGTCAGGACTATATTAACTCTATCCGGCAAGGGCTTTTTGTTCGGAAATGTTTCCAGTGTCTTGCGACCGACAATTATCAGATTCCCTCTTGTGAGCTTTGCAAAACGCTTCAGATCCTCAGGTATCGGTTTCAAAAGCTCGTTTTCCTTTCCGATCCCCCAGTTCCTGTCTACAGATGCAATCAGTATCAGATCTTTACGCATGTTTTCTCCTTTCCTGCTTTACCGTGATTTACCCTATGGTTCAATTATATCTTTATATCATCATCAATCAATAACTTCTTGTTCTACATACACTAACCCGCCAAGCGAATGCAATGGTCAACCAGGGTCAACCAGGGGGACGGTTCTTTTGGCTGGCTGCCAAAGCTGCCAAAGGGACGGTTCTTTTGGCTTGAGCGCCAAGAGGGACGGTTCCCCTGGCCGGCAAGTAAGTCTCACTTGTCAGCCGAATAAACCGTCCCCTCAATTAAACATAAGCCAAAAGAACCGTCCCCATGGTCACCCTGACTGGTAAGAGAGTTTCGCTTTCCAGCCAAAAGAACCGTCCCCTTGGTCGCCCGTGGTCAATTGACAAACATAAAACGCATAAGGATTTCGGCCACTTCGGCACGTGCCGCGGTGCCGGTAGGATCAAGTGTACCGTCTCCCCTGCCCCTGATAAGGCCGTTGGCGACCGCCCACTTCATCGCGGCTTCAGCCCAACCGGAGATATTATCTCTGTCTTTATATACGTTGAGATCTATCGATGCGGTTATATCATATCCTTTGCACTTTGCATAGTTATAAAGCATTAGGGCCATCTGCTCACGGGTGATGCTGTCGTTGGGACCAAAGCGCCCGTCGCCATAACCCGAAACTATTCCGTTATTATACGCCCAAGCTACAGCATCGGAATACCAGAGGCCCGACGCAACATCTCTAAACAAACTGGCATAGCTATTATCAGGCTCATTCTCCAGTCGATAGAGTATAGCGACCAGCATGCTGCGCGTAAGTTTTGCATTAGGACTGAACTGGCCTTGTCCCGTACCATTCGCAATGCCCCTGGCTGCCACAAAACTCACGGCCTTGTGATACCAGGCATTCGCGGCCACATCGTCGAAGCTCACCTGTGCAAATCCAACGGCATAGTAGCTGAAGTGGGTCGTGCTGAATGTTACGGTTCCCGTAGTCGGATCGTAACGCCCGTTCGGCACAGAAACTATGTTGCCGTTTCCGTCGATGTACCAAACAACGATACCTTCCGGATTTTCCAGCTCCGACGCCGTCGGTGTGTAAGGTATGGAAACCGTCACAAGAGCAGCAGGATTGTTCCACTCGGTCCGTGTACCGTCCAGCGTCAGTGTAAGCTGGATGATCGGTCTGTCCCCGACATCGGCTCGAACACTCTCCGGAAGCGAGGACAGATCGACCGTATCTATCGTCACGCCCACATTTCCCTCAAGTCCGGTCCCCGAAAGCATATTGCCCGGGATGGTCATGCTGCCGATTTCGGTGTTCAGCGTCAATGACCCGCCGTCCGAAGAAAGCGCCGAAGACGGTATGTTTGCTGTATAGCAGCTTACTCCGGGAATTGCTTCAACTTCGACCATCAAATCAATTCCGTTAAGGAGCGTATCCGAAAGCGTTTCAAGGATTACATTTGCAGCACCCGCGTTTGTGTCAACTGTTATCGGTGCAGTTCCACCACCTGATACATGAGCTTGATAGTTGCCACCGGTTTGATTGCCTGGTGTCGTTGGTATACCCCCGCCGTTATTGCCACCGGACGGTGGGTCCTCTTTGTCTTCACCACCTCCGGACGATGTTGAGTCGGTCACGTTTATATCAAGTACCGGGTCTTCGCCGTACTCAAAATCGAACGTGATGCTGGTATTACCTGTCGAGAGTGTTGCAAGGTATTCTTTCTTGATGGTGTAAGTGTCCCCGGACACTGTATAATGCGTATCCTCAACAAGCACACTGCTGCCATTCTTCAAGGCAACGAGCGGGTTTTCTTCTGACATTATGGTTACCGTTACGCTTACATCCTTATGGTTTGAAGCGTTCTCGTACTTATCAAAGACCGCGGTATTGACCGAAATCGTACCGGCTTCAGGTTCCTCGCGTATTATGTTGACATTATAAACGGCTGCTACATTATAAAACTCATCCGTCACCACACGAATAGGGATAATATTGTCGCCGTATGAAAGAGGTATTTCGCCTTCATATGTACCGCCATATCCTTCCTCGCCACTGACGAAAATACGCCCCTGTGGCAGATAAGTGTATTCATCAATAATAACTGCCGCACTAAGCTCAACGGAGGTAACATCTCTTCCGACATGCACTGTATACTCATAGGTATCAACATCAAATGCCGGGCTCAAGGTTCCCTCGCTGACTGCTAATGATGACAGTCCGGGTAAACGATAAATGACAATAGCATATGTAGATTCAGCTTCTCCGTCACCGGATCTCACAGTGAAATATACAGTAGAACCACCGATTCTCAGCTCACTTGCGTTCCATCTTCCTACAACTTCTTCATCTTCTTCGATTGGAAAGTTTGCTCCGCCGACAAGATCTGCAGTAGAGCCTGCATTGGCTGAAACACTTATAGTTACGCTATCGACGGAGTTTGGAATGGTTTTGAGATATTCAGTCACATCCGGACGCAATTCTATCGATTCACAGGAGATTTCAAGGCTCGCAAGCCTCGGAAGCCTGATGATCTCCAGAGTGTACACCGTTGTTTCTTCACAAAGGGGTGAGATAAGCTCTATTGTATACTTGCCGTTTGAACCTTCAGCAAAGGGGATAACCTCTGTTATGCCATCCTCTGTAATGGATATAACCTCAGATGATGGTCCGGTGATTTCAACGCTCATTCCTTCAGGTGCGCGGAAGGCGATCGCGCTTTCCGCGTCAATGATTTCTACGCGGTGTTCGAACTCGTATTCCGATATATGAACCTGGGTGTCTCCCACAAAAAGCTCACCCAATCCCGGAAGTCGCGTCACGGTCAAGGTATAGGTCCGCTCGGTTTCTCCGTCTAAAGACACAACTCCTATATCATATGTGTTTTCACCAGTGCCAAACCATACTTTGACGCTTCCGGTTTCATCTGCAGGATCGCCGTTGACACACACATAACTGTCTTCATATATCGGGGTAATCGTCAGATCGGATACACTGTTTGGAACCACCACAGTATAGTTCGATTCGTAAGGATCGAAGGGCTTGTCCAATTCACCATGGTCAACCGAAATCCCCCTCAACTCCGGAAGACGCAAAACATTGACAACGTAATCCATGGATGACTCATTATCAGGCGCTAACACATGAATCGTATATGTATTCAGACCCACTGCCGCTGTCAGTGACTCGGGTTGTCCGTTCGCCACGACTTCCCCGTTTATACTGATAGTGGAGTTACCTAGTGCTTCCATAGGAGTGGCGGTAGGGGTCAGAGAAAACTCTGTAACTCCATCAGGCAGGATCAGGGTATATTCAGTTATATCCGGAGAAAACTCGGGAGATAATGTCCCGGCGCTGACTTCCAGTCCCGACAGGCTGGCATCCGGTGAGTCTTTGCGTGTAATAATCACGCTGTATCCTTTGCCCAACAGTTTATTTTCTGATGTTACATTGATGGCAATTTCGTTTTGCCCGATTTCCAACGGTATGTCAGACGACGGTTGTCCGTTCTGCACATTACTCATATTATCAAAGAATCCCAATCTGATCGTTGCAAATTGATGCGCCGCTGTCGGCGTGATTTTGATAGACTTTGTTGCATGTTCGACAGTCAGACTCTGCTCGTAAACCTCAGGACTGTAAGTCAAGCTTGCACCATTGCTGAAATCAAGCCTCGCTAGATCAGCATTATCCCCTATCGACCGCCCCGACAGATTGATACTATAAACCGGGTTATCCGGGTCGTTTGATTTTACGGTAATGGTTCCTGAATAAGAGGTGCTGGCCTGTAATGGTTCAAATGTAACATCGATCACTCGCGACTGACCGGAAGCAAGGATCCCGGGCCCGCCGCCGCTTATCGTGAAGGAACCTGATGACAGCGTTATTTCGCTTATCGAGAGGTCAAGTGAGCCGTTGTTAGTGATCGTAATTTCACGGCTTGCAGACGAACCTGCCGATATAGGATCAAACGAAACGGTTGAAACGGTTTGAAGTCGGGGTTCCATAGTGAAGTAAGTCGTTTTCGAATAGTTTGAACACAAAATGGCGGGGTTTCCATCTTTGATACCGATGGCAAGACAGGGATACCTGCCCGAGTACTCCCCGGAGGAAATGACTGTCTGAGATGTGAAATTCAGGCCCACAAGGTCACTGTCGTTATTTACAGTCAGAGTTTTCACCTTGATAGAAGAAGTCTGGTATTGATGATAATCGCAGTGAAGAATGAATATATCATAGCTCGGCCCTTTCTTCACAACCTTCATCTTCGCATAGTAACCGGTACGGTGTTTATCATACGTGGCTTCTTCCAGGGTCGTTTTCACCCAATCCCCGCCCAGCGAGTACGCGAACATCAGGTTTCTCGTTGTCTCATCATAATAGCTGATCACCGGCCTTCCGTTTGCAGCAAAACCCAGCGTTATAAAATCCTGCCGGTTTCGCAGACCTGAGGTCTGGGCATCATCAACAGTCGAAATATTCCATTGTCCATTATCCAAATATGCATATCTAAGCCCCTGCTTTCCGGCTGAGAAAGCTATTGCAGGCACATTTCCGTTGAATTCCAGGTGATTGGCAAAGATGTCATTGCCCCAGCAAACAGATTGCTTGTTCCATGTAGAACCATTGAATGTTGCATAATATAATTGCTGCACATACGGGTTATTTTCAGCCTTGACATAACTGACGCAGGGTCTTCCCGATGTGTCAAACGCCAGAGAATACCGGAACCCTATGTCACCATTGCTCCATTCTATGGCATCTACTGTCATTTCTACCCACGTGTCGTCCGCCGTACGCCTTGATAAAATCAGTTTGTCAGCTTGGGGTGAGCCTTCCCAGCGGAGAAACAATACAGCGGGCTGCCCCGAGCTGTCGTAAGCTAGTACGGGTTCCCGATTGACTTTGTCCGATATCAGCTCGGACACCCAGCCCGACTCCGATTTATACCGATAATAAGCCTTTGTACTGTCATAGTTAAACTGGACAAAACCGGGTCTTCCGGCGGAATCGAAGCCCAGGTCCTGAATATAATAATCCCCTGTGGCTGCAATCTCTGAATGCCATGTTTCGATAGCTCCGGCAAAATTCGAAAAAGCCATAACGGATAACAATACCATTACAGCTATCAATGTCAGTTTCCTAAACCTGTTTTTTTGCATATTGACCCACTCCCATTCTTAACATCTTATGTACTCCTGAATATTACGATCACAAGCCGGAGCAACGACCCTATCATTCCAAGCCGAAGCTTATGTTTCTCAATATTATATTTTTCCGGAGCCCTCTTTACAATGTACCTAAGTACAGTCAGCCCCCTTTTATGAGCAAGAAATGGTGATATTAAAAAAAGAAGCCACCTTCAACGGTGCTTCGATTTCTCCTGCTCGTTTTCGTGTCCACTGTCGATCAGACCCATTTTCGCGGCATATGCAATGACCTGCGCCCTGTTTTCCAGGTGCAGCATCTCCATGATGCGTCCCATGTGATATTTGATCGTGCGCTCGGTGAGACCCAGTGATCCTCCGATTTCTTTATATGAGATCCCTTTGGCCGCCATCTTCAGCACATCCAACTGCCGTTCAGTCAAAACTCCCGCTTTTGCTTCCCGACTCGCATATCCGGGTGACTTGCTTGTGTACATAGTACTGCTTTTCTCGTTGTCAGTCAGATGCCCTGTCTCCGTGTTCGCCCTCTTAGCGGTTATATCGTATAATACGGCCATCCTTCCCAGATCCTTGCCTCTTGAGTCCTTAAGGGACGAAAAGAAAACCTCGTAAAACCGAAGCGAGTCTCCATCGGCGGAAAACTCCGTATGAGTAATTGTCCTGTCCAGGCAAGCCCTGAGCAGTCCGGGTAATCCCCCGCAGACATCTTCCAATTTCCCGGATGATATCTGTGAGGGAGCGGCACCAAGCACATTAGCAAACGCCGGGTTTATATCCAGCACCCGACCCTGATCATCCAGCACCATAATGCCTGCTTCCATTGCTTCCAGCACCTCGTCACGGGCGATCGGTACGAGGTCGAAAAATCTGTAGCGGATAATGCTCCAGGCAATGATCGAGCCTGCCGGGCCAAAAAATACAGGAGTCAAATCGAATTTCTTTACAGGGCTTGCTCCCAAGACGTACAATACATTAGGTATGACGATCAGGCTGACCCCAAAAAGCAATGCGGCAGCCTGTTTCTTATAGACTTCATTGCTAAAAAACATGGTCTTGACAAGAAGGGTCCACACGAACAAATTCAGCAAATGAGAGTATATGGCATGGACGAAAAATGCAGGACCATACTTCTTCGCAATGACCGGGAATATGCCGGAATGATCCATATGCATGTCATACCTTACCAATCCGTGCATCAAATCGGTCCAGACAAGAATTATGGTAATTGCAGGTATGACCGCGAGCAGCAAAAAGCGCTTTTTACGGACCCATTTCCCATATCCCGTAAACTGCAAACACAATGCCACCAAGGTAACGGGAGAATAACAGTATGCAAAATACTGAAAGTTCGCCCAAAACAGCTTGGAGTGAAAATCACCGCTCAACATCTCAAATGCATGGCCGACCGACCAGATCGTAACTGCCAGCATGCTAAGCATAAATCCAGAGGAACACCTGGAATTCCGACGTTTCAACAGCGCATATATACCGAGTGACGCCGAGGTCAAAGATGATGCGGCCAGAAGACATATGTAAATAATTTTCTGCACGAGCACCCTTACTTTCTTCATGTGGACAGTGGATTCGGTCCTTGGCGGCAGGCTCCTTGTCCACTTTTATTTTCAAATATTTTATAACATCCACTATTACTCTTTCTATGTGGAGAATAATATACCATTTTTGATCTTAACTTTAATTTCCTTCTCAATCTCTGACTATAGATCCGGAAACCGGGCGAGTTTGCTATGCTTTATGTAAAAAACGAACCACCAACCTCACCGGACAGCAGTATGATTAAAGCGCTGTGGTTACCCGGTTCTGATTGGCGGAGCATAAATAGCCGCTGTTGACCATACATACCTTTTCAATACCAGATCAAAAATCAGAATGCAGAGGAAAAACCATAAAATCTGATAGGATCTTACAAAATCTTTATGAGATCATATTTATTGCCGCAGATTTTATATAATACTCTTCAAGTATAATACACCCTCTATGGCCCTGTCTATCTTAAATTGAAAATAAATCACAGCTTACCGCCGCAATAGGGGCAGTAACTGAACTGTTCCGGCACCTCTACCCTGCAATTTGCACAATATCTGGAATGGGGACGGTCATAGACCCGCCGCAGGTCTTCTTCCCTGATCGTAATATCGGGATTTCCTTCAAACTCCTTGCCGACGACCGGATCAAGCTCAAAAAGGCTTCCGCAGCATGGAGTCCTGACATAATACCTGGTGTTCCACTTTATTGTGGGTATAAAGAAAATGTGCAACTGCCTATACACCTTTTGGACCTCATACCTGGTCAGTCCCCCACATGATGGGCAAATGGCGTTATTATACGTTCCTATATGTTTATCCTTGTCCTCTACTCCCAAGACAGCTATAAAGAACATACGCTTCACTCTTTTCCTCGAACATTACTCAATATAAAATAATATTAACTGTAAAGATAAATATCAACCTGAATTCCAAAGAATATAAAAGCTGAACAACCACTGTGAGAAGCCGTATGATCCATATGAACTGCATGATTTGCATGTTCTGCATGTTCCGTATGATCCGTATGATCTTCCTGATCCGTATGATACGTACGGCCTGCCTTATCCGTATGATCCGGTTCAGAACTCAATCACACCGGAATGGTCTCACATGGTTGTTCTTATTATTTATTATACATTTTATTCCACATCTTTTCCCTGATTACCATGCTTCCGTCACGAGTTGGGATCCAAAACATCCCTCAACGCGTCACCGAAGAGGTTGAAGCCAAGCACCACTATCATGATCATCAGTCCGGGGAAAAACGATACCCATGGTGCCATATCGATCAGGCCCTTGCCGCTGTCCAGAATGACTCCCCAACTGGGTGTGGGCGGCTGGGCGCCTAGCCCAAGAAAGCTCAGCGATGCTTCGATAACTATGGCCTTCGGCAGCTCCAGGGTCGCCATCACGACCACCGGGGTCAGTGCGTTCGGAAGGATATGTCCGAAAATGATCCTGAAGTCGCTCATTCCGAGGACCCGGGCAGCCTCAATATACTCCCGCTGTTTGAGCGAGAGGAACTGCCCCCTGACCACCCTGCAATATCCCGACCAACTGGCCAGGGCTATGGCTATTATAACGTTCTGCACACCTGTTCCCAATGCGGCAATAAATGCGATCGCCAGCAGGGTCGTGGGGAAAGACCACGCTATATCGGTGATGGAAGTTATGATATAATCAACGATTCCGCCATAATATCCGGCGACGGCTCCCAGAACGGTACCTGTAACCATTGAGAATGCTACAGCTACGATTGCCACTCTAAGTGATATTCTAGTACCATAAACTACCCTTGTGAATATGTCCCGTCCAAACTCATCCGTTCCAAATATATGTTCCCATGAAGGTGCCTCCAGCACGGCAGTTATATCCGGACTGTCATATTCATAGGAAGTCAGCCATGGCGCGAACACTGCTGTGAAAACGAACAGAAATATGATCACCGCGCCTATTAAGGCCCCCTTATGCCTGAAGAGCTTTTTTACAAACACGGCAAACCCGTTTTTCCTGTCCCGGCGGGCTTCCTTTCTGATTTCCTGTTCATCTTTCCGCCGCTTCTCGGAGCTCGGGATGGCATCGTCTTCAAGCCATTTCCCGCCGGCTATAGCCTCAATATCCTTGCCTTCGAATACTGCCAACAGTTATCACCTTCTCTCTATATCAAGCTAATCAAATTATCGAACATAATCACAAGATAATACTGAGCCGAGTCATATAGCAATAACATAATACCCCTGCCTCAACCATCCGGAAGAACCGATTTGCTAAACAGACAGGAGACTCGTCCCATCACATGTTCGTTGCTGTACTTTCTGGAATCAGCTATACCTGATTCGCGGATCGACAACAGAATATAAAATGTCTGCCAGGATATTTGCCAGTATGATCGATGAAGTCAACACTATCATCGCGCCCTGTACGACGGGATAATCCCGGGCCAATATCGAATCTACCATCAATCTCCCTATCCCCGGTATGCTGAATATGATCTCCAGTGCGACCGATCCTCCTATGATCCAGCCCAGCCTCAGTCCCATTAGGGATATGATCGGGATCATGGCGTTTTTCAGCGCATGGCTGTATACCACCGTTTTTTCATACAGGCCTTTGCTCCTGGCGGTCCGCACAAAATCCTGCTTCAGCACTTCCAGCATACTGGACCTGACCATCCTTGCGGTTATGGCCGCGTTTGTCAGACCGATCGCGAAGGACGGAAGGATAAGGTGCTTTATCGTCCCGGCCCCCGATATCGGAAACCATCTCAACTTATAGGCAAAGAAATATAGAAGCAGCATACCGAACCAGAAAGTGGGGATCGCTATTCCCAGCAGGGACCCCGACATGCACAGGTAGTCAACAATAGTGTTCTTTTTTACGGCAGCCATGACCCCTGCGGGAATAGCAATCAGAAAGGTTATCAAAAATCCAAGCAGTCCGATCTCCAGTGTCACCGGCAATCTTTCCCTTATCATTTCGATCACCGGCCTGTCCTGCAGGATGGATATCCCCAGGTCCCCCTGCACCACACTCTTTACAAACCTGTAGTACTGGACGATAAATGGCTGGTCCAGCCCATATTTCTGCCTTATGCTTTCATAGACCTCCGGAGAAACGTTTGGCCCCGCGATCCGGGAAACAGGGTCTCCCGGCGCAAAGTAAAATATCATGAAGACTATGAGCGTCATAGCGATTATCACGGGGATCATCAAAACTATCCTTTTTACGATATACTTCAGCACCGGCTCACTTCCCGCTTACTTCCAGGTCAAATCCGTCATTATACTGCAGCATCCACGGATGGTATTTGAAATTCTTCACTTCTTTCCGTACGGCGATCATGTTCATTGGAATATAAACGGGCGCCCACACAGCCTGGTCTATCAGGTAGCGCTGTACTTCCTTGTATGCTTCTGCCCTCTCGTCCCAGGTTGGCCTCTGGGCAGCATATGTGATCAACTCGTCAGTCCTTTCGTCGACCCACCGTGAGTGGTTCGGATATGGGAACTGTCTTGACAACAGGAACCAGTCAAGGATATCAGCATTCGACCAGCTATACTCTCTTATGAACAGCTCCTGTTTTCCCTCTCTCAGGAAGTCAGCATAGCCGGAGGAATCAAACGTCTGGATACTTGCCTCGATACCCACCGCCTTGAGCTGGACCTGGATGATCTCAGCCAGTTTCCTGCTCTTTGATGAGTTGTCCGCCGACAATGTCAGCCGCAATCCGTCCGGATAACCCGCTTCCGCCAGGAGCTGCTTTGCCTTTTCAGGATCATAATCATAGGCCAGATCCTTGCTCTCCTGCAGGTATTCGTCTTTGAGCGCAGGCGGCAGATAACCGTACGCCGCCTCTCCTATCCCGTTAAGTACAAATTGTATGATTTCCTCTTTGTTCAACGCGTGGTTTATCGCCCTGCGGACCCTTACGTCAGTAAAGGGTTCCTTGTCTGTGGCATAGGCAAGGTATCCCAGCTTTGTCGCAGGCTCTTTGTACACGGTTATATCAGATTTTTTGTCCAGTCTCTCGACATAGGTCTCGGGAACATTCCTCAGGATGTGTATCCCGCCGACTTCGAGCTCCATTATCCTGGAATTTTCGTCGGGGATTATCTTCAGCACGATCTTGTCGATCAGCGCGGGACCCCTGTTCGACATCCATTCCGGACCCCAGTTATAATCCTCATTTCTGACAAGGACCGTCTTGTCCCCGGGTGTCCATTCACCCAGCTTGTAAGGCCCGGTACCGATCACGACCTTCTTCCCATAATCACTGCCATATGTATCGTACGCATTTGCAGGATGGATCCCCGAAGCTGTAGCCGAAAGGTTGTACAAAAGGTTCGGGAACGGATAGTTCAGAACCATTTCGACAGTGTGTTCATCGACGATATTTACTTCCTTGATGGCTGCCAGATCTCCGCTGAAGGGCGAAGCGGTATCGGGATCCTTGATGGTATCGATCGTCCACTTTACGTCCTCGGCCGTGAATTTTTTGCCGTCATGGAACTTGACATCTTTTCTCAGGTGAAATGTCCATGTCAATCCGTCTTCGGACACGTCCCAGCTTTCAGCCAGGCCGGGCCTGTAACCGAATTCGTAGTCCCTGGTCACTAGCCTGTCATGTATATAGATCAGCGCATCGGAGTACCAGGCGGTTTTTATGGTGTCCATGATTTCCGCATCCCGGTCATAACCGATTACCAGGACCTTCTCAGAGGTTTTGGATGCTTCTTTTTCCGAACATCCCGTAATGGTGCAGCTCAGCAGCATTATGATAGCTAAAGTGACCATCGTGATACGTTTGAACTTATTCACTTGCATTTCCTTTCCTCCTCTACCTCTGTAATATTAAATTTCTGAATAGTAAGATCTCAATATAAATGGCAGCCTACATAGTGCCCGGTCCCTATGCATTTGAGCTGTGGCTCAGCTTCACCGCAATATACGGTCGCATACTCGCATCTGGTCCTGAACCTGCAACCCGACGGAGGGTTGACCGGACTGGGAACTTCGCCTTTCAATATGATCTTCTTCCTGCCCTTCCCCGACCCTTTGATCGATGCCACCGACAAAAGCGCCTTTGAATATGGGTGTGCGGGGTTTTTGAAAATCTCATCCGCAGGTGCGATTTCCACGATTTTACCCAGGTACATCACAGCCACACGGTCACTCATGTATCTGACGACTCTCAAATCGTGGGATATGAACAGGTATGAAAGCCCAAGGCGATCTTTAAGACTTGTCAGCAGGTTTATTATCTGGGCCTGTATGGACACATCGAGAGCGGATACAGGCTCGTCACATATTATCAGCCTGGGATCGACGGCAAGTGCGCGGGCGATCACCACCCTTTGCCGCTGTCCCCCGCTGAACTCATGAGGATATTTTTCCTCCTCACCCCTGAGACCTACCATATCGAACAATTCCCGGACCCTTTCCCTGCGCTGTGCACGGTCCTTCATCCCGTGTATGAACAGGACCTCTTCTATCGCACTGCCAACTTTCTTTCTCGGATTCAGGGAAGCAAAAGGGTCCTGAAAGACAAGCTGCATACGCTCATATACTTTTCTGAGCTCTTTCTTCTTCAGGTTCGTTATGTTCCGGCCTTCGAATATTATTTCGCCTTCGGTAGGGTCAAGCAGCCTGATGACAGTTCGTCCCGTTGTTGATTTGCCTGACCCGCTTTCGCCCACGAGGCCTAGTATTTCACCATGATCTATATGAAAATCTATCCCGTCTACGGCTCTGACGAACTCCGTCCCTTTGCCGAACAGGTTTGTTTTAACGGGAAAATACTTTTTTAAGTTCTTAACTTCCAAAATCCTGTCAGACAATGTAATACCTCCGTCATCATCTGGCGAACCGGTTAGGTGTATTCAAGCATAGTTCCAGCATCGCACAAGGTTTTTCCCGACCTGATAAAAGGGAGGCTCCTTATCCATGCAAACTTCGCCTGCACAATCGCACCGGGTTTTGAACCTGCAGCCTTCCCTAATCTCGTCGGGCCTCGGGACCACTCCCCTTATTTCCTTCAGCCTTTGCTGCCTGTTCATATCGATATCGGGGACCGCTTCCAACAACCCCCTTGTATAAGGGTGTTTCGGTTTATTGAAAATCGTATGTACGTCCGCATACTCAACGATCCTGCCCGAATACATAACTGCGACCTTATCAGCGATTTCTGATACGACCGCCAGGTCGTGGCTGATTATTATGATCGAAGAATTCAATTTATCCTTCAGTTCATTGATCAGTTCCAGTATCTGTGCTTCAACTGTTACATCAAGAGCCGTGGTGGGTTCATCGGCAATCAGGAGACCGGGCCTGCATGCAAGCGCAATTGCAATCATGACCCTCTGCCTCATCCCACCGCTCAACTGGTGCGGATACTGTCTGACCACATTCTCCGGAAGCGGTATCCTGACAAGTTTGAGCATTTCTATGGTTCTGTCCAGGGCTTCTTTCTTCGACACGTTCTGGTGCTGCATAATGACTTCGGAAATCTGACGTCCGATAGTGAACACGGGATTCAGTGAGGTCATAGGCTCCTGAAAAATCATCGATATGTCCTTCCCGCGAATCCTCCTCATTTCTTCATAGCTTTTGTCCAACAGGTTTTCTCCCCTGAAAATGATTTCTCCCTTTACTATCCTGGCCGGAGGGGTTTGCAGCAATCCAATAATGGACAGGGCGGTAACACTTTTACCGCAGCCCGACTCCCCGACCAATCCCAGGGTCTCGCCTTTCTGCAACGAAAAACTGACACCGTCAACGGCAGGGATCACGCGGTCTTCGATGTAAAAATTCACGGATAAATCCTTTACTTTGAGGATCTCTTCGCCCAAAGCTATTCCTCCCGTTAATTTTTTAACGATTTTGAGGCAAAAGATAAAAGACTATGGGGAACCATAGTCTTTCTAAGAAGGCAAACATATACAGCTAACTTCAGGCATGTGTAAGCACATGTGTAAGCATACGTACACAGCCCATGATCTCCTCATCCAACGCCTGCGAGGTTAGCTGACGGGTTTGGGTCGGAGAGTAACCCTACACCCTTGGGCGGCAGCGTATTGAACAGCTGCGCACAAGTATGATTCACCCCGAAAAATTGGTTCCCCCACTTCTTGTTATAGAATTCGGCGCTTAAATTAGGAAAAAGCTCGTAATATGGAATTTTATGTAGAATTTTATGCTTGATTGTTCATCATTTTCTTTATTTTAACATGTTAATCCAACAAATGCAAGTTTTAATATGTTAAGAAAAGATTAAATCGTAATTTAAGGGCAAAATCGTAATATGCTTACTCATTTTGTACCGTCATCTTTCTGTATGCGGACGGGGACACACCGACTTTCTTTTTGAACATTTTTACGAAATGGCCGTTATAGTTCAGGTTGCATTCGGAAAATGCCTGAGCGATGGACAGGTTGGTGTCCATCAGTTTTTCTTTCAGCTTACTGATCTTATAATTGACATAATACTCATGAGGCGTTATTCCGGTATGTTTCTTGAACAGCTTTGCGAATTGGGCTTTACTCAGACAGGCCGCCTTTGCGGTTTCCCCCAGGTCAAAAGGCTCCAGCCAGTGAGTTTCTATGTACTGCTTTCCCCATGCTATCTCATCTTTCCCGCGATATATTTTTTTGATTATGAAGATCGCAACAAAATACTCTACCTCACCGTCATCATTGAGCAAAGGAAAACAAGTAATGTCCGAGCTTATTGTCTGTATATCCCTGTCAACCACATTAAAGTACCGTATCAGGTCACGATAAGGCGCATTGAAATCGGTGAGATACACTGTCTTGCCTTTCAATACCTGCCTGACCTGATCCAAAAAGCCAAGCTTTATGACTACGGGATCCTCAAACACGTTATATATGCCCACATGGGACTCGACACTCCTGATGCCTATCATCTCAAGAGCTGCTTTGTTGACCATCCGTGCCGTCCCGTCAACGGAAAATATCTGTATCGGATAGGGAAAACTATCGATTATTTTCTCCAGCAGTTCCCGGTCCTTCAATAGCGGCTGAAACGAGTCAGCCAGATTCCGCCGTTCGACCTGTACCTGTTCTTTCATGGATCAGCCCTCGATTCTTATGCCAAGCATAATATGAAAAGCCGTAAAAAAACACCGGTTGCTAAAACCCCGACCGATATGTGCTGACAATAAAAAAACCCTTTCTACTTATATTATAAAGGCAGGTACAAATAAAGCAATATCATAAAAGTGAACAACCATGTCGAAACTCTTGCAGATTCGGCATTGAACCTCTTCTCACGAGAATTCCACATGGTTGTTGTGTCAAGTTTTCGTATGTAGTGGCAGATAATTCCTTCCACCTCCTTCTAAGGCATAATTACGATCACGCCGTGGGTTATCGCTCCGTCACCGGACAGGACAGGAAAAATCACAGCCTTTGCAAAGCATCGAGACTGCTTTTTCTCGCGTCTTTCAATGCCGGCAAAAATCGAGAACGGGTCCTTCAGGTCCTCCAAAATATAAGTCTTCCCATCGAAGACGTTTGTGACCGCTGCGGCCAGTTGCATATCAGAGGTCTTGTATCTGAGAATCCGGACTTCTTCTTGTTCATCGTGTCCCAACTTCAGCTCCGTCTCTTCGGCGAAAGCCTTGTTTACTATGGGCAGGGTATATTGCGGTGTAAATATGGCCATGGGGTACGGAAAATAGTCTATGATTTTGGTAAAGATGCTTCCGTTTGAGATGAGCTCCTGGAACTTTCTTATCATATTTCCCTGAGTTTCATTTCTTTGCTCCAGCATTCTTTGCACATCAGACAGCTCTTTAAGCAGTTGTTCCTGCAAATTGTCACTCATGGAGACCCCCCTCTGTCCGAATTTCCTTCTGTTCCTAATCGTCTGCCATATCTGTCTATATTTTACAAAGCAATCGGCAGCAATAATAGAATGTATATAATTTTAATCAGTAAGAAAAATGTTATTTTAAAACAATATGACCGGACTCGCTTTTATGGTTCTATAATAAATGTTGGGGTTCAAGAAAGTGAACTCCAACATTTTCATTATGATGTTTAAAAAAAGGTAGAGCATAACGTGAAAA
>ENA-OWOZ01000211-OWOZ01000211.1-bioreactor-metagenome-genome-assembly--contig:-NODE-211-length-82762-cov-100.429691_pt1 | contig 82762 bp, 63 predicted proteins | sample MGYA00238140_ERZ651804 | MGnify/ENA primary metagenome ERZ651804 (study PRJEB26910, sample SAMN07631232) | bioreactor metagenome | isolation source: Switchgrass digestor | place: USA: Dartmouth...
CTATTTTCTTCCTTAACCTTCTGTGATACAATAGACATGTTCAAGAACCTCCAAATTGTCGATTTAATAGGGTTTGGATACTTCTATTATATCACATAGAAGGGGGTTCTTGTATTTTTTTATTGCCCAAATCTATTGATTTTTCAATGTTCAGTGCACATTATTCACGTGCGAAAGTTGATTTAATAATTTAATATAATTTATTTAAGGGAGGATTTTCAAGATGAAAAAATTAAGAGGAGTAATTTTAATTCAAATAGTGTTAATTGTCTTATTAACTAACTTATTTGCTATACCCGCATATGCAGAAAAAACTATTGAACTTAATGGGAAACTGACGGGAAAACTAAGTAAGACATTTGACAGTGACATTTATAAACTGATAATTCCCGAAGACGGAAAAATGCAATTTGTTGTTGTGCCGGACTCTTCGTTGAGTGCATCATTGATTTTGTATGGAGAAAATGGTACTAATCTTATAAGCGATAATTTATGGTCAGACAAAGGCAAAACAATTAGTTTAGTGGATATGTTAATGGAAGGAACTTATTATATAAAAGTAAGAAGTGATTCCAGTTATGGTTCCTATACTTTATCAACTACATTTACAAAAGAGTCAAAGGAAAATGATGCAGAACCTAATAACTCTTTCCTCGATGCTGTCTCTATTGAGCTCAATTCGTCTGTTACCGGTCATTTAGGTTTTATTGATTCGAAAGGTATAACCGATGAGAGTGATTGGTATAAACTGATAATTCCCGAAGACGGAAAAATGCAATTTGTTGTTGCACCAGACCCTTCGTTGAGTACATCATTGATTTTGTATGGAGAAAATGGTACTAATCTTATAAGCGATAATTTATGGTCAGACAAAGGCAAAACAATTAGTTTAGTGGATATGTTAATGGAAGGAACTTATTATATAAAAGTAAGAAAAGATTCCGGTTATGGTTCCTATACTTTATCAACTACATTTACAAAAGAGTCAAAGGAAAATGATGCAGAACCTAATGACTCTTTCCTCGATGCTGTTTCTATTGAGCTCAATTCGTCTGTTACCGGTCATTTAGGTTTTATTGGTTCGAAAGGTATAACCGATGAGAGAGATTGGTATAAACTTGTTATCCCTGAGGAAGGAAAAATGCAGTTTATAGTCGTGCCAAGTTCTAATTTGGAAACAACATTGTCTTTATATGGAGAAGACGGTGTAACACTTATCAGAAATAATATATGGGGAGGCAAAGGTCAAACACGTTCCATAGAAATTCAGCTAATGCCAGGTACCTATTATTTTAAAGTAGTTGGATTTTCCGGTTATGGTTCTTATACTTTATTAAATACATTTTCAAGCTCTGTTAAACACAATAAAATAGTCTTGACCATTGGCAAGCCGAATATGGTTTTCAACTCCCAAACAAAAGAAATTGACCCTGGACGGGGCACTTCTCCAATAATTATTAACGGCAGAACCTTAGTTCCTATTAGAACGATAATAGAAACAATGGGCGGAACTGTCGGATGGAATGACAGTGAAAGAAAAATATCCATCGTTCACGGTGCAACCAGCATAGATCTGTGGTTAGGAAAAAAAGAAGCAATAATAAATAATTCTTCAAAACGTTTAGATGTAGAACCTGTAAGCATAAATGGCAGAACAATGGTGCCATTACGATTTGTAATAGAAAACCTGAACTGCGATGTTAAATGGGATGATTCAACCAAAACCGTTACCATTGAGTTTTAAATAACCTTTTATCGATTCTGATTTTCCAAGCATCCAGGGTATTGAAAATCAACCGGTTCAATACCCTGGTAATATTATTAATTTGAACTGACTTTTTTAGTACAGATATAAATATAAGATCTTCAAATTCCAATTAAAAGATTTTGTCCATAATCAGCCTTAATTTATATAACTTTTTCACATCCCTATAGATCTTAATATTTGTTCTGCCGTTGGCTGGTCTATTATATTTCCCATTCTCAATATATCAAGAATATATATAAATAGAATAAACGCAATACCGGGTATAAATGAAACAAGCTGGCGTACCGGAATGGGCCATTCATCTATTGGTACCTCTGTCTCCCTCTTGCTGTTATGCTTGGTAAAAAAACGAAGAAGTATAATAAGCCATGCAACTGAAAAAGAAAATATTATTGCATACACAATTGTAAAAGCTATAATTTCAATTTGACCCATTGAGGCAAGACTTTCAAAGACATCTCCATTACTTATTTTTTCAATATTGTCAATTCCATTTACACCGCTTTGCTTCAAAAGCTCATTAGCTTTAAGTGAAACATAAGTCAAACATACTGCTATAGAATTGTTAGCAAAATGTGCAAACATACTGCTAAATATTGAGTTGCTTTTATAGGTCAGGTATCCAAACAACGCACCCAAAAGAAAAGTTCCCAAAAACCTCTGAAAATCCATATGCATAAGTCCAAACAAAACAGCAGTAATAAGTATTGACTTTACTGCTCCAAACCTTTCAAGCCCTCTTTGGATGAAACCCCTGAAAAGGGTTTCTTCACAAATCCCTGCCAGAACTCCAATAATAAGAATTCCTACTAAAAGTCCCCAGGATTCAGTAGAAATTGGTGCCTGAAAAATTTCATACCTCCCAAATATTTGCTTAATTATCCAATAATTTAACAAATTCAAAACACCTATAACCGGTAAAGAAAATATCATAATACCGAAAATCAAAATTAAATTCAGAAATCCAGGCTTATTAATTCTCAGAACTTTCTTTACATCAAATTTGAAAATAATTAAAAACAGAACAGGAGGTAAAAATATCAACCCTACTTCACTTAGAAACAAACCATAATTTACGTTCCATCTTTGAAGGCGTGCCCCCAAATACAAGAAAATAATTACAACAAACGAAAAAAGAGCACCAACTTGCCAAAGAGAGGGTTTTCTAAAAGAATCTTTTTTTTCATTTATCAATTCAAGGTTATCATTATCAATTCTCGGTTTTTCTTCCATTTCTTATCCCCCTTACATAGAAATATTAATTCTTTTTGACAATACGGCAAAATTAACTTTTATATTACAGTATACATTTTTACTCGCTCCAATGTGGGAAAATTACTTTATCCTTCCGCTTAAGTACTCCATATTAATGAAATACACCGGAACTATCTGCCCGGCTTTCCGGCAATTAACTATTCCGGATTTTCACCAACAAATACAGTTTTGTTGTATATGCGAAAAATAAAACGGGGCATAAAGCCCCTTACTGATAATATTATAATAAAAATTTTTTTCGCAAGCAATCCATTAATCCTACATTGTAAGTATGCCGTTAGGAGTGTCTATAATCAGCAAAATCTTTTCCTCTTTTCCAGTTTCTGCATTTATATAGACCAGGAAATCCCTGTCATTTAGCTTGCCTTTAAACTCATAAGTAAACAGTTCTGTTTTATAATCTGTAGGTATTATCGCAAGCCCTGAACTTAAAATTTCCATTCTGGAGGTAATTAATGCCCTGGCTTCCTCCATGGTTAATTTAGGAGTCGGAATATTTCTCTCACAATGGGATGAAAGATAACCTTTGCTTTCAAATCCGACTATTTCCCCATTATCCAGTGCTACTTTTACTTTTATCAAATCGGGATATACAACAACATCGTTCTGCTTATAAGCATAGTTTATTACCGCTGTACCGTCCTCTTTAAGATAATAAGTATCTACCATATTTTTATATCCGTGTTGTTCCAAAAACTTTCTGCCTAGTTCTTTTGCCTGATCCATATTAATTTTTTCCTCATTGACAGGCCTGTTATAGAGCATCCACAAAATATGTCCTCCCTTTTGAGTAACATCAATTTTAGCTTCCTGCTCCTTTGGTGCATTCTTAAATTTAACACTGAAACTATAGGTTTTGATGATGCTCGAATCATCCTTGCCTATATCCGTCACTGCTTCAACCTTGTCTTTCCCAAAAAAATTTATAACGCTTTGTTTGGCCTGCTCAGAACTAACATTGTCCCCTGTAAGTCCTTTAGGTTCAATAGAAGTTAAATGATCTGAAAAAGGTCCGTCGTAAATAAGTGTGGGATAATCCTGGAATGTTTTGTCAATATTCTCAAACTGCTGATTCGGCATTTGCGAAGAAGTTTTTTGAAACAGTTTTGTACCCTTCTTTGCAAGCTCTCCCCATTTAAGTCTTCCCGATGACAATTGATTTTGTAGATCATTCAAGCTTTGCCTCAGTGAAACGGAATATCCGTGAAGTTTTTCAATAAGCTGGTACTGCTCCTCTGTAAGTTTTTTCCCTTCCATACTTTGATGGTTGATGGAATAAGCAAGATCCCCAACCTGTGTTAAAAACTTTGATGTGTTTGCCAAAACCTGCTGCGATACGGGTAGCTGACCTAAGTTTGTCTGTGCCAAATTTGCCTGCCTCCAAGCTTCCTGCAACGTCGCAGCGGTCCTGGTCGGTGAAGAACTTATTAATGATTTAATAAGCAGTACCTCTACATTATTTACGTATCCCGCCATATCGTAAAAAGCTCGATTATACTGATTATCCAGTTCCTGCCTCAAATCTGCAGCATGCTTGTATTGGTATATACCCCATGATGCCACTAAAGCAATTACTACAATCACTATACTATACATTTTTCTGTCGGATAAACGTCTTTTAAAATCCAGTAACTTTTCTCTTATACTCATACATTATACACCTCTTATATACCAAAATAGTGTTTTCCTATTTTTTTAACGATTTTTCTGGACCAAATCCATTTACTGGTTGCTGTCGCAGGATTCCAATAGTATAAGCATCCGTTAGTAGGATCCCATCCATTTAAGGCATCCCTTGCAGCTTTTACAACTGTGGAATTTGGATCCAAAGGAACGTTAATCTGTCCATCAGATACTGCAGTAAATGCTCCAGGCTGATATATTACACCGGCAATTGTTTTAGGAAATCTTGGATCTTTAGTCCTATTTAAAATAACCGCTCCAACTGCCACCTGTCCTTCATAAACTTCACCTCTGGCTTCTCCGTTTATTGCTCTTGCCAACAGCTGTTCATCGCTCACCTTGCTGGCAGCTGCCATTGCTGCACCCGACTGTGCATAGGTAGTAAGGCCCATTGCCTCTAAAGTATCCTTTGCTGTTATACCGTTTACAGGAAGACCGTAAACTCGCTGAAAATCCATCACTGCAAGATATGTTTTCAGGTCATATTTGCCGCTAACACTACCATCATAATATCCCCAGTTTTTCAGCCTTTGCTGTACTTTCATAACATCTTCGCTTTCCATTCCCGGCGCCAGTTTCTCTGCTATAGGAGCAATAAATACTTGTCCGTCAAAAATCAGCGATATGGCTATGGAAAATACTATTACAAGGATGGCCAATACTTTTATAACTTTCAAAATGATTTCCTCCTTCCGAAATTTAAACTCCTACTCCATCTTTTAATTTGCCTGCGCCCTGGACGCTTTTGGAATAAATTTCTTTGTATCAGCAGCTATTTGCCATAAAATTCGTTATATTTGAAAAAACACCATTTTTCCCATAGTTACTTTTTTATTTTCTGTGTTTTTATTGAAAATATTCGTTTATCAATAATTTAATAAAACTGTTTAAATTCTTTATTTTCTGCAGGTAAAATACCGTTTTCAAAATAATTGCCATCACAAATATGTATAAATTTCACATCAATTCCAAATACTAATAGACAGCCAAAAAGCTTTTTTTAATTGAGGGAAGACAATGAATGTATTATATTTGTCAATATCAATGGGTGCAGGTCATTTAAAAGCAGCTGAGGCCTTAAAGGAATATGTAGAGCAAAGATATCCCGATTCAAGGTCTCAAATAGTTGATACATTTAAATATGTAAATCCTATAGTGCACAAATTATTTGTCGATGGGTATCTTAGTCTTATAAGAAACATACCCTGTGTTTATGGTGCTCTTTACAGGATGTCGGAACGCATGGAGAATATCAACAGGTTAAGCAATGCCTTAAGCAAAGTGTTTGCATATAAATTGGTAAAGCTCATTAAAGATTTCAATCCCTCTATAATTGTTTGCACTCATCCTTTTCCTTTACAAATCGTGTCATGCTTAAAAAAAGAGAAAAAAATCAATATACCGTCAATAGGTATCTTAACAGATTATGTCAATCACCCTTTTTGGTTTCATGACAATATTGAAGCTTATATAGTAGCCCACGATAAAATAAAAAAGGATATGGTAAAATGCGGGATACCCGAAAATCGTATACATACTTACGGAATTCCGGTTTCAAAAGCTTTTCTGCAAAAAACCCCTCGGTGCAAACTTTTAGAAAAATACGGATTAAAGGACAAATTTACCGTTTTAATCATGGGAGGCAGTCTTGGTTTTGGTGATATAAAAAAAGTTTTTCTTGCCTTCCTCGAATGTAGAAAAAATATACAACTGATTGTTGTCACAGGGAAAAATATAAAATTAAAGCATCAGCTTCAAAACTATATTAATCTTTACAATAAAAACGTATTGCTGATAGGTTACACCAACGAAGTCAATAATTTAATGGACATAGCAGACTTAATCGTTACCAAGCCCGGAGGAATGACCATTTCTGAAGCACTGGTAAAAGAGCTTCCTATTCTGATTATGTCTCCGATACCCGGACAAGAGGAACGTAATTGTTATTTTTTAACAAGCAATGGTGCAGCTGAAAAAATAGATGCTGAAAAGGACCTTCGGCAAATTATTGATGCAATATTGGATAACCCCCATAAACTTAAGATTATGAGGGAGAAATCAAAAATGCTTTCTCTGCCAAATTCCGGATATAATATACTCAATCTAATGGAATCTCTTATCAGCTGATTTTCAGAAAAGGCCTTTTCTTCTTTAATAATACAATAATCATAAAAAGGCGTATTTACATCCTTATCATAAATTTACTGCATTTAATTTCAATTTTAAAAAAATCTTATGCCTTCACATTTATAATTGATTATTCACAATTTATTCATAAATATGCAAAACTTTTTCTTTAGAATCATAATTGAATTTATCGAAGTTAAACTTTATATTAATAAAAGGCCTATAAATTTTTAAGCATTAAAACAAGTACTAAGCGGTAAAATTAATTGAAAAAATTAATACTGTGTAAAATCTTTATTCCTTTTTAAATACGGCAGATTTTATTGCCAAGCTTATTTTGTCCGAAAAGAAATTTACACTGTTATGGAGGAGCTATTATATGGATTTGGATATCTCAAAAGAAGCAAATATTATTTCGTTATTAAAGGAAGAAATACATAAAGTAATAATCGGTCAAGAATATATGATTGACAGGATTCTCATTGGCCTGTTGACAGGCGGACATATTCTGTTAGAAGGTGTACCCGGGCTTGCAAAATCATTAGCTGCCAGTACAATAGCTCAAGTTGTAGGGCTTGATTTCAAGCGAATTCAATTTACACCGGATTTGTTACCGGCAGATATATTGGGTACCGAGATATACAATCAAAAAACCGGTGAATTTATAATAAAGCAAGGTCCTATATTCAGCAATTTAATACTTGCCGACGAAATAAACCGTGCACCGGCAAAGGTTCAATCGGCATTGCTTGAAGCCATGCAGGAAAAGCAGGTTACCATAGGCGAAAAAACCTATCCTTTGGACAAACCTTTTTTGGTAATTGCCACGCAGAACCCTCTTGAACAGCAGGGTACTTATCCTCTTCCCGAGGCTCAGCAAGACCGCTTTATGCTTAAATTAAAAATAAACTATCCCGGCAGAGATGAAGAAAGAAAAATAATAGATGCCTTTACGGCAGAAGAATCTCCACAGCCTGAGATAAGGAAAATTTTAAGCCGGGAAGATATTTTCCGACTGAAGAAAGTAACTGACAATATTCATGTGGATGAAAATATTAAGAACTATGTACTTGATATTGTATTAAAAACCAGGGAAGAATCTCCATATATCTCCTGCGGTGCTTCTCCCCGTGCTTCAATAAGTCTTATTAAGGCTGCAAAAGGACGAGCCTTTATAAAAGGCAGAAATTATGTTATTCCCGATGACGTTAAAGCAATGGCTAACGATGTTCTAAGGCATAGAATTTTACTGTCTTACGAAGCGGAAGCCGACAACATAACTCCGGAAAACATAATAACCGATATTTTGGAACAGGTTAATTTGCCTTGATAATAAAGAAAGAGGATTTTGTATGGTTTCTAAAGAGCTCCTTAAAAAGATAAGACAGATTGAAATAAAATCAAACAAGTTGGTGGAAGAGATTTTTTCCGGTGAATACCGTTCGGGATTCAGAGGCAAAGGTATTGAATTTGATGATATAAGGGAGTATTATCCCGGAGATGATGTGCGGAATATCGACTGGAATGTTACCGCCCGCCATAATAAAGCCTTTGTCAAACAATTTTGTGAAGAAAGAGAATTGAACATGTTTATATTAATAGATATGTCCCGCTCAAACAGTTTTGGCAGCAAAAAGGACCTTATTGCTGAAGTAAGTGCAACTCTGGCTTTTTCAGCATGTAAAAACAATGACAAAGTGGGAGTAATTTTCTTTACCGATAAAGTAGAGAAATTTATTCCTTCATCCAATGGCAGAAAGCATGTTTTATCAATAATTGAACACATACTGTGTTTTGAACCTGATTCTTCCGGAACTGACCTTGCAAAGGCACTGCAATATTTTAATCGTGTAGTAAAAAGCCAAAGTGTGGTTTTTGTAATTTCAGATTTTCTTGATGATGGATATATAAAAGACATAAAGATTACCGATAGAAGGCATGACCTGGTTTTGGTTCATATAATAGACAGGGCTGAGGAATTAATACCTGCTGGAGCCATATTTACTTTTGAAGATCTTGAGACCGGTGAAACTCTTGTTTTGGACAATACGAAGGAAGAACGAAGACTTGATACCGATATTGCTTTATTTAAACGAAATCTCATTAATATTTATACTGATGAAGATTATGTCAAACCCTTAAAACAATATTTCAGAAGAAGGGGCAAAAAATGAAAAAAAGTAAGATTATATTCTTATTTCTAGTTATATACTTAGCAGCTGTTATTTCACCTCTACATATCTTGGCAGAAGAGCGAAGCATTTATGTAGGTGACTTAATTGAGTTAAAAATTCAAGCTGAAGACTTGACTTTAGATGAACTTAAAGACAAATTTAAAGATTTTGAAATAGTCAATGTTACCGATATACCCAAAGGCTACATCATCACCCTTCGTACTTTTGAAACAGGTGAAAGAACAATAAATATCGGAGATAAAGAACTTAAAATTGTAGTCAAATCCACCCTCGATGAAATAGAAAGAGACAATATTTACGAGGGAAACTTAGAACCCTTGGAAGCGGGATTTTATATAAGATGGAAGTATGTCCTCATTCCACTGGTCATCGTATTTTTATTGTCTTTCGCTATAAATATTAAGACATTACTGAAGAAACGAAAAAAATCAATATTGACACCCTATGAACGTTTTAAGAAAGCAATTGGTGATTTATCCGTTGAGCAAAAGGATTATCTGGTTAAGTTAACCCTGATTTTCAAAGAGTACTTGGAATCTGTTTACTCCTATTCGATAAGAGGAAAAACATCATCAGAAATTGTTTATGAAATAAGCCGGATGCCTCAATTAAATGAAAAATTGCCGGAAATAAAATCCTGGATTACTGAAAATGACTATTTTAAGTTTTCAGGAACACCGGCACCAATTGCTAAGAAGCTGGAACTTATGGAAAGACTTATTTCTTTGGTAGACAGGATAGAAGAGTCAAAAGAGGGAGAAGTAAAATGACATTACATAATTGGTATTTTCTTTTGTTTATACCTTTATTAATATATTTGTTTTTTATGCGGAGAAAAAAGTCTACACTCAAATTTTCCAGCGTTAAGCTGTTAAAAAGCTACGGTTACAAGAATACCATTAAGCATAAAATCGGTAGATATTTTATTCTAGCAAGCCTTATACTGTTAATTGTTGCTATGACAAGACCACAACTTCCTGCAACAAACGCTCCTGTCACAAAACATGGAATAGATATTGCAGTAGCATTAGATGTATCCGGTTCCATGCAGTCGGTAGACTTTACACCCAACCGTTTGGAAGTTGCGCGACAGACCATCAAAGATTTTGTCGATAAGAGGCCAAATGACAGAATATCTCTAATTGTGTTTGCAGGAACGGCATATACAAGAGTCCCTCTTACTTTAGACCATAATGTGGTTAGAGAGTCTCTTCAAAACGTCAGCTTCGAATCGGTAAACGAGGACGGTACAGCCATAGGTATGGCTATTTCTGTAGGAATCAACCGACTGAAAAAGAGCAGCTCTCCGTCAAAGGTTATAATCCTCGTCACTGATGGTGCAAACAATGCCGGTTCTATTAATCCCCAAACAGCCTGTGAACTGGCAAAAGATTACGGAATAAAAATCTATACAATAGGTGTAGGTTCGGATAAAACCCTTATTCCCCGTGAAATATTCGGCATTACAACCTACCAGCAATATAACGATAACCTGGATGAAGAACTGCTCACCAGAATTGCAGAAAAAACCAATGGCAAGTACTATAGGGCAAAGGATCCGGAAGCTTTGTCCAAGGTTTTTGCAGACATTAACCAATTGGAAAAAACCGAGTTTGAAAAAGATGACTTTAAGCAATATATTGAATTGGCTTATATCTTAATAGCAATTGGCCTTATTTTGCTGGTTATAGGTATTTTCCTGGACCGTTATTACTTTATCCATATACCTTAACTGGTGTTATAAAGTAAAGGAGGATCTTTAAATTGGATCTATTGGAGTTTAAACATCCTTATAACATAATATTTGCCGTGCTGCCTATAGCCTGTTGTGTTTTCTTCTTTTTAGGCAGCAGGAAAAAGGAAAGAATATTAAATAGGCTTAATATAAAAACTGTGAGTAAATACAGAATTTTACGTTCTGTATTATCGGTTTTGGGATTGGGGTTGATTCTATTCTCCCTATTAGGTCCCCAAAGTTTAATTGGTGTCTCCAAAGTGCACAAAGAAGGTCTTGACATCTATTTTCTTATAGATACTTCCAACAGCATGCTGGTGGAAGATGTAAAACCCAACAGAATAAGCATGGCCAAAAACATTATTGAAAACATAATAGATAAACTTGAAGGTGACAAAATCGGCTTCATTCCTTTCTCCTCAGCAGCTTATATTCAAATGCCTTTAACCGACGATTACCAACTTGCCCGCATGTTTCTTGATGTAATTGACACCAATATGATTGGAGGAGGCGGTACAAACATCGGTACCGCGCTAAATCTTGCGCAAAAGTCATTCAATAATACATCAAGTGCTGACAGGGTAGTAATTATATTGAGTGATGGAGAAGAACACAGCTCAAACAGTGTAGATGTATTAAAGTCAATCGTTGATGATCGCTTAAAAGTATTTACAATAGGTATCGGTACAGATAAAGGAGGCCTTGTTCCTGATTTTGACCCTTCGGGTAACCACAAAATTGGCTACAAAAAAGACAAAAACGGAGAATTCGTTATGTCAAAATTAAAGGCCGATACTCTAAAGGATATAGCTTCGTTGGGCAATGGCACATATTATCAGGTCCCACTTAATAGTAGCGAAATATCTTCGTTAATCAAAAAAATATCCTCTTTAAAAAGAGATAATTACAGCGAACATGAAATAAGAAGATATAAACAACTTTATCAATATTTTCTAGGTCCGGGAATAATTCTGTTTCTGATTGCCTATTTTCTTCCCGAGAGGAGGGTCATAACGTGAAAATTCTTTCTATTGTAACAGGATTATTGATTACTGCCTTTATGATATCATTTATTACTGGATGGATAAGTTTTGATGGAGGCATAAATGAAATTATAAAAAAAGGTAATGAAGAATATGGTGCAAAGAACTATCAGCAAGCTCTTGAAACATACCAAAAGGGTTTAAATAAACATCCTGACAATGCCATGCTGAACTATAATTCGGGCCAGGCCTTGTATCAATTAGCCGGATATAACGAGGCAATCAATTACTATGCAAAGGCCGAGAATACTCCGGATAAATATATAAATTCAGGAAATTGCAGTGTAAAACTTGCTGAATCCACCGATGACCCTGTTCAAAAACAGCAGTTGTATCAGCAAGCTCTTGAAACATATAAAGAGGGAATAATTGCTTTTCCCCAAAATATACCTTTGAAGTATAATTATGAATATGTAAAAAGCAAACTTGACGAATTGAAAGAACAAAACAACCAACAGCAGGATGAAAATGAAAATCAGGAAAACAAAGATGACCAAAATAATAACAAAAACCAGCAAGGTAATGATTCGCAGCAAGACGACAACCAAAATGATAATCCGGAACAAAATACGCAAAATCGCGAATCTCCAGGGGACAATTCCAATGATAATTCAGAGCAAAAAAACAATGAGGAAAGTCAACAGTTTTCACAAGATAAAGAAACTGCTGAGCAGGACGAGTCACAAAAAGATAATAAAGAGCAAAACTCATTGTCAATGAATGAATCGGATCCCTCCGATTCCGACCAAAGCGACAGCAACATTGCCCAAATACTTAGAATGCTCGAGAAACAAGAGGAGCAAAGCCTAAAAAACAACCAGGAGATAAGAAGAAGTACTAAGGAGGATGAATATGACTGGTAGAAAATACGAGATTATCTTCTTATTGCTAATAATATTAGTATTTACTTTAGTGCCAAGCAACAGGATACTGGCAAAAGATCCCCAGTTCCTTTTAAATATTGACAGTTCAAACCTTCAAAAGGGGAAAAGTACCAGGCTGACGCTTTCAATGGTAAATGCCAATGGTGCAAAATTATCCCAGATTAAAGGACTTGAAAATTTTGACGTTTTGTCCACCAATCAGACCACATCCACCCAAATCATTAACGGTGATATGACCCAGCAAAACGATATTATTTATGTTATAATGCCAAAAAAAACAGGCCAGTTTACATTGGAAGGAGTTGTAGAATATAAAGGTAAAACCTACAAAACAAACCAACTTAACATAAATGTTAGTGAAGCCGAAGACCTCCCCCAAGAAAACGTTTCCGATTTATTCATCAAAGCTGTTATATCGGATAGCGAAATTTATTTGGGTCAAAAAGTTGTTCTGTCCTATGAGCTTTATTCGCGTTACAGTATTGAAGGCTATAAATTTACAGATGACAATATTGTAATTGATGGTTTCATAATAAACAATGTACCAGAAGACAAATTAAAAGCAGAATATGTCTATCTTGAAGGTAAAAAATATGCAAAATATGAAGCAAGAAAGATCTATTTGACTCCCATAAAAGCCGGCACTTTTACTATACCGGAATATAATTTCCAGGTAGATATATCAACAGGTTGGGGGTTGTTTAGCCCTTCCCAGTCAGAATATCTGAAAACGGAAGCTAAACAATTGATAGTTAAACCCCTGCCTGAAAACAAACCCGCTGACTTCTCAGGCTTGGTAGGAGAACTTAATTTACAATCGGAGTACAGTAGGCTGGAAGTCCCCTACGGTGATTCCCTAACTCTAAGAGTAACTGCCTCCGGCAGCTGCGATCTTTCATTATTGGATAAAATAGCCCAAAACGGTATCGATGGCTTTAACATTTACGAAACTGAAAAAAATGCTGAAGAAGGGGTCACCAACAATAAATACTGGTCCAAAAAAGAATATGAGATAATACTGGTTCCTGAAAAAAGCGGAGAAATAAAAATTGATCCGATTTATATCTCCTATTTTGATACAAAATCAGGGACCTACAAGCAAGCAAAAATCCCCGGAACAACAATAACTGTGACGGGAAATGCACCGCAGTCACAGACACAAGTGCAAAATAACGGTGCACCAGCTATAGTTGAAAAAGTTGTTATAGACCGCATAAGCTATACTCCTGAAGATGAAGGATATCTTATCCTTAGACTAAAAAAGAGCCATATATCCGTTATTTTTATTGTATTGGCTATTCTTGCAATTTTATCGGTCCTATCAATCTTTTTAAGCAGGTATTCAAGATACCGGGATAAAAAACTGTCGGAAATGTATAAACAGATAAACAGGTCAAAAGATAAAAATCAATTTTACGACATTTTAAATAATATGATTAAATATCGCTTCAATTTAAGTATAAAAGCAAGTTCTAAGGACTTAATCGCAACTGAGCTTGCAAAATACAATTTATCAGACTCTGTTATAGAAATAATTGATTACATTGAAAATGATAAAAATAATTCTATAGAAACAAATTCTCATTTAAAAGATAAGATGAAGAAATTGTATAAAAGAATTATAAAAATTTAGATTATCTGTATTATTTTTCGAATAAATAAATATGAAAATTTTTCAAGACTTTTTAAAGCAATTAGTATATAATTAAATCATAGTACATAATCAATAATTTTTAACGAAATAATAACAATGAATAATTATCTTTCTTTATTGATCTCAATCAGTATTTACATTGGAAATTCCGTATCTATTGTACAAATATACATGAAAGGGAATTTTTTGTGTAAAATACTTTGAGAGAAATAATTATCCAATCAGAAATTCCAATGATACCTGAAAGCATCTAAAAATATTCTAAGGAAAAGGAGAATAAGCCATGTTAGAAAACAATCAAAACTCTCTTCAACACCGCATGGGAACCGCCACAATAAAGCTTGTTGCTGCAGATGGAACGCCTCTTGCAAATAAAGAGGTAACAGTTAAGCAAACAAAACATAAATTTCTTTTTGGATGTGCAGAATTTACTTCTATTCCTTATGCAAACAATAAGTTCGAAGGTAGAGAAAAAGAAAAAATTGAAGAACGCTATGAAAAATTCTTTGATTTATTCAATTTTGTGACTTTGCCCTTTTATTGGGGAAGGTTTGAACCAGTAAAAGGCAAACCGGAGACAGAAAGTTTAAAGAATGCAGCAAAGTGGTTACGGACAAAAGGCGTAGAATTGAAAGGTCACCCCCTATGCTGGCATACAGAAACAGCAAAATGGCTTCTCGATATGAGCAATTCTGAAATTTTTTCCACTCAAATAGACAGAATCCATCGTGATGTAACCGACTTCAAAAGCCTCATTGATATGTGGGATGTAATAAATGAAGTAGTTATTATGCCTATATTTAATAAATACGATAACGGAATTACCCGTATCTGCAAAGATATGGGCAGAATAAAACTGGTTCGGGAAGTATTTAAAGCAGCCAGAGAGTCCAATCCCGGTGCAACTCTTCTTATAAACGATTTTGAGACCTCTGAATCTTATGATATTTTAGTTGAAGGATTGTTAGAATCGGGCGTTCACATTGATGCTATAGGAATCCAATCCCATATGCATCAAGGTTATTGGGGAGTTGAAAAAACTCAGGAAATCCTCGAAAGGTTTTCGCGTTTCAAACTTCCTATTCATTTCACTGAAAATACATTAGTATCCGGACATCTCATGCCTCCGGAAATCGTGGACCTTAATGATTATCAGATACCGGAGTGGCCTTCAACACCGGAAGGTGAAGAGCGACAGGCACAGGAAGCAGTCACACACTACAAAACCCTCTTTAGTCATCCATCGGTTGAAGCTATTACATGGTGGGATTTCGTGGATGGCGGTTGGCTCAAGGCACCTTCAGGTTTCATTACTCAGGATAACAGAGTAAAACCTATATACCACGCACTCCATGACCTGATAAAAAATCAGTGGTGGACAAAACCGATGAATCTTGTTAGCGATGAAAACGGCCTTGTAAAGGTATCCGGATTCTTAGGTGAATACGAAGTTACTTTTGACGAAAAGTGCAAAAGCTTCAATCTTGACAATAGCAATGAAACTGTCACTATAAGCATATAGATGCCCATTTTTGAAGCTTTGCTAAGTCCCGGAATACTTCAAAAATAAATTGTTCTGTGACATTAAAAAAGTGATTTTATGATAATTTGTTTTTCATAAAATCACTTTTTTATCGTCATCTCAAATTTTTAAAGTCATGCAACATAGTTACAATTCTTTTTTTTGTTAATTTGAAAATATCCGTTTTATTCCCTTCAATCTTTTTATAAAATAATCCGATTTCAAGTTAGCGATTTCAATTCTCCCTTTTGACTTATTTGCATATATGAAACTGTCATTTCCGACATATACGCCAATATCCGCTATATCTTCCAAATTTTCATTTGTGCTGAAGAACAATAAATCGCCTTTCTTTATATTTTCTATGTTTTCTATCTCATCTTCAATAAATTCGAACTGTTCTAAAGCATTTCGCGGTAAATCGATGCCGTTTATCTTTGCACTTATATATACCAACCCTGAACCGTCTATACCTTCCCAGGCACTGGTCCCACCCATCAGATATTGAGTATCTTTAAACTTTACAGCAGTATCGGCAAAATCGTCGGCTGAAGTTATTGGAATCGGCGAATCAGCACCAACAAGAATAGTATTCTTACTTTCAACCCACCCGGTAAGATTTCCGGGCACTGCAACTTCATAATAATTTTTCTTTTTACCCTTTACAAACAGCTCAGTCCCCATCGCGACTTCCTTTAAAGTTGCGCCTCCTCCATAGTTGGTATAAACAGGCTTTTTTATACCCGTTATAACTATTTTCTCGGTGTAGAGTTCTTTTTTTACGCTTGTACAATCCCTGTCTATAAATTTTGAACGAAGCCATCCCATACTGCCATCATCAGTTTTTACTTTAACCCAGCTGTCTTTCTCTTCAATGACAGTAACCAACTGGTTAAACAGACACTGTGTGATCCTTTCGGAGTTAATATCGGCTTCCGTAAAAACATCGACAACAGTATCGATTGTAACAGCTTTATCTTTATACCTCTCGTTAATAATTGCTTCAATTTCTTCTTGCGGCACATCCGAATTAGCTTTTTGGCTGAAATCACATCCGGCAAATATATATACAATTATTATAAATACATATAATAGTAAACCAATTTTTGCTTTTCTCAAGGCAAACTCCTCTTAAATTTAATATTAACAGGCAATTTTCAATAATAAACTCAATTTTTCGACAACTCAACTATAATTTTATTATATTTAAATCGTTATTGCAAACAGATTTAACCATCTCAAGTTCCCTTGACTTGCAGGTAAAAAATATAACCTGCCTTTCATTGGATATTTCCTTCAACATCTTTATTGTATTTAAAGACCTCATTTCATCATATTGTGAAAGTACTTCATCCAAAATGATAGGGAGTTTTTCGCTTCTTTTTTCCATAGTTTGTACTAAAGCAATTCTCAAGGCCAGATACATTTGGTCAACAGTTCCATTACTCAGAACAGAAACCGGAACTATATCTTTTACATAAGGATCGGTTGTTCTCAACACGAGGTTCTCATCAACTTTCAATTCCTTATATCTAAAATCTGTTATCAAACTTATTATTTTTGAGGCATTGCTGTTCACTACAGGCGCAAAATCTCTTTTAATCTCGGTATTTGCCTCCTCTAAAGCCTCAAGGGCAGTCTTCAGCGAAAAACCTATATCTTCAAGTTTTTCTTTTTGTAATTCCAGCTCTCTTATATTCTCTTCAATCTTTTCCAGTTCGTTGTTATCATCATTTAATGCTGACTGCGCTATTTCCTTCTCCTTTAGGTGAAGCTGTATGCTGCTTGTCTCATTAAATAATTTTTGAGTGAACTTTTCCATATTATCCTTTGCATCTTCAATCCTTAAATCAAACAATATTTCCATTAATTTCTCATAGTTAATACCTTCAAACTCCATATCCGAATAAATTGATTTTATTTTAAAAGCATATATATCAAGACTCTCATACAACTTCTCAATTTTTTTCTCCATACTATTCAAAACTTCGTTCAATTGCTCAATATCGTCTATTTTTTGTCCGCATATCGAATAAGCTCTTAAGTAAAGGTTTTCAATTTGTTTATAAAGGTCATTAAACCTGAATTCCCCATTGCTTAAATATGCTACTGTTTCTTTATACTTATAAATGGAACTGCGAAATGTCTCAATATGTTCTTTTTTGACTTCAGTCTCTATTGAGTCAATTACATTGGATGCAATAAGTTTTTCCTTAATAAATTGCAATATTTCTTCAATCAAAATACAATTCTTTTCAACCTCTTCCTTCAATTCAGCCATTCTTTTTTTCTGTATATCCAGTTCATAAAGCTTGCTGTCATACAAAGCTTTTTTCTTGAGAAACTCTTCCATGCTGTTAACTTCAAGCTTTTTAAACATTTCTTCCTGCATTAGTCTTTTTTCTTCCATCTCTTCAAGCAATGAATTTAGTCTTTTATCCAACCGGTATTTTTCCTCTGTAAGTTGATACATCTGTTTATCGTTTTTTAACTTAAAAACACCAATTGCAAGAAAAACAATCAAAAGTAGAACAGATCCGACAATGCAATAATAGTTCCTTTCTGAAAGGCTGTAAAACAGCAAAGCTGCTGCAGACAAAAAAATAGCCGTCATAGCTGTAACCATGGCTCTGTTTTTAGATTTCAAAATCTTGATTTTATATTCAATTTCAGATCTTTTTATACTTTCCAAATTAAAATCAGTATTAATGGTTGAATCTACAACATTTATATCCTTATCAACCTCAAATGCTTTTAATGATTCGATAATGCTTCTGTTTTCATCGGCACATTTTTTAATCTTGTCAATATCCTCCAATATTCTTGTGTTTTCATCCTTCAAATTTTCATACTTTGCATATTTAATATATAAATCATCGGCGTCATTGAATTCAAATTCGGAGAAATTTTCAAAACGTTTCTTTATTCTTTGGTATTCATCCAAACTTATTCTTAAGTTATTCAATTCCTTATTTAATTCAGAAACCTCATTAGCAATATCGATTAAATCCTTTTTTCTTTTTTTGAGAACATCAATCTCTTCCCTAAGATTAACAATATTCTTGGCAAACTGCATAACAGTTTTAAGTTCTTCAAGTTTGCTTTTTTTATTGTTAAGATAAGCTATTTCCTCTTCCACAGAGAACAATGACTCTTTTGACTTGAGTAATTTCTCCTTATTAGCATTCAGTTGAGCCAATCTGGAGTTTATTATATCCAGGGGACGGGTAGATGTTTTTTCTGTACCCACATATTTTTTTAATGCTTCTTTTATAGCTTCCCTTGCATTTATAAAGGAAATATCTTCAGAACCGGTTTCAAAGATATTAGCAATACTGTCCAATATTTCTTTTTTGCCGCCATTGTCAATTCTGGTTGACATCTGTCCGATATATAATGTTTTTTCAAAACAGCTTTCCGTAAGACCTATATGTTTAATGGCAAAGAGAGGACCTTTGTCTTTACTTTGATCAAAGGTCTTTGTTATATCTTTATACAATAAATCATATATTTTTGTTTCCCCATTTTGAAAATTTCTTTCAACAGTAAAAGCCTGTCCGTTATCTAAGGTATATCTCAAACTACCTCTATATTCTACCCCACTCCAGGGTCTATATTTATTAAGTGGAGTGCAGTCTTCTCCCTTTAAGTTTCTGCCTCCCCTTAATGAATAAAACATAGCTTTAATAAAAGCTTGAATTGTAGATTTGCCCGACTCATTTGCCCCGTATACAATATTGAATCCTCTGTTAAATTCAACTTCAAAATTATTAAATTTACCAAATCCCTTTATATTCAGTTTATCTATTCTCATATTTACCCCTTATTCGAGTTGCATTTGTCACAATTCGTCTATTTTCCCTTTATCAAGGGCTTGTAGTCCATAATAAAGAGATTTCATCAAAAGATATTTTTCCTTTTCATTTTTAGCCTTATCTATCATACCCATAAGTTTTCGGACATACAATCCTTTCAATCCCGGTTCAGTTTTCAACTCTTCATAATCAAAGTCAGGAATAGTCCTATCTTCTATATTAACATAAAAAAAACTGTCTTCTAATGAACTTTTTATTTTTTCCTTGTTTATTCCGTATTCATCCTTAGCAAAGCCCTTTAGAGTAACCGACAATAAAACGTCTTCTTTAGGCAGCCCTTCCAAGGAAAAGCAAATTTTTTCCGCAGCCTGCTCACTACTACCTATATCCTCCACATTAATATTCACTGATTTATAATACCTACGATTTGTGTTTATATATTTTATATCCAGTAATTCTTTAGAAAGCTTTCCCACAAAAACACCATGTTCCCCTTCCTCATCAAACCCTAATGGTTCGGGGCTTCCGGGATTATAAATCAGTCCTTTTTTCCCTACATCATCAATTCTGTTATGAAAATGTCCAAGAGCTATATAGTCCATATTAAGCTGTGCAAGTTCTTCACTGGTAAACAGGTTGTAACCCGTTTTTGTAAAATTCATATCAACAGTTCCATGAACCAAAAGAATATTTATTTTTTCATCATTAACGGATTTTATTTCATCCATGATAGAACCATTATTATAGAAACTTTCAAAACCCAAACCGTAAATACATGTATTTAATTCTTCAATTTCCACCTTATACCTTTCTTCCGACAAAATATATACATTACTGTTCCATTGGAAATTCATGTAATACGAGTTGGTTAAATAGGGGTCATGATTGCCGGGTACAATAAAAACTTTTTTATCATCTATTTCTTTAAACTTGTCATTTACATGTTTTATAGTATATTTTTTTACATAGAAATGTTCGTACAAATCCCCGCTTATTAAAAGCAAATCTGCATTTTCTCTTTTCGTCAATTCTATTATCCTGTCAAATACTTCTAAGAGATCTTTCCTTCTTTGATCAATTTTTTCCAAATCAGGTCCTAAAGATGTAAAGGGATAATCCAAATGCAAGTCGGAAAAATGTAAAAATTTTATTTGTTTCATAATAATTCAGTTCCTATATCAAAATATATTAAAGTTATGTATTTTTATAACTGTCTAAGCTCTCCATTCTGTATAAAAAAGCTGGTAGTAAGGATGGGACTGTCAATTCTTTTCAAATTATTTTTTATTTCCAAAACTACACCTGGATAAGCTCTTTTCAATATTGTCACTTCACCCTCACCCTTAGCTCTTAAGGCCTTTGTTATTGTTTTTTTGTTATTCTCAAGCTCTTTGATCTTATCCTTTATACTAAAGAATTCCGATTGAACACTCATTAATCTATTTCTTTCAGTTTCTGTGAGTTTCGCATTAAGGCTTAATTGGGATATTTCCTGTTTCAGCTTTTCCATTTCATTTTTCATATCTTCAATTTCACTTATTATAGTTTCAAGTTTTTCCTTAAGTCCATCTCTATCGAATCCTCTAACCGATATTGCTGTCTTACTTTCACTTGAAGAACCTAAAATTGAAGATACAACCCTTATTTCAGCCTGAATATTTCCGCCAATTATCCGGCCTATAGGCGAATCCACAATAACTTCCTTCGCAGTTATATTGCTGTTTATACAATAAACTCCTATATAAACACTTCCCTCACAAATAATGGTAGCATCGGATACAAATTTTGTGTAAAGGTCGCCCTTGCATTTAATAACTGCTTTGTTTTTTCCAGCTATTCCACCTCTGATACTTATACTTCCATTAGTACTTTTTATTTCTCTTACACTGCCTATTCCAAATTCACCCAATATTTCTATATCCTTAGTCGCTCTAACAATAAAATTATCTTCAACAGTTCCTTTTATCGTAACATAACCGTCAAAATCAATATTTCCTACTCTAAAATCCACATCACCCGGTATTTCCAAATGGTTAGATACGCTTATTTTATCTCCCTCATAATGAACAGCTCCACTTCGTAAAGCATAAAGAGTGGTAATACCATTTTCATACTTTTCTCCAACAGAGTTTTTATCATATTCCAGAAGGTGGTTTTTACCAGGAATTGGTTCGATAACCTTTCCCATAACTGTCCTTCCAGGAACACCGGGAGTAGGGTCTATTTTTTCTCCTAACCAATCTCCGGCCTGAACCTTGTTTATCAAACTTAATTCATAATAATCGACCTTTCCGTTCTCTTTTATCTCAGGTTTTATTTCCTTAAGCTCATACATCCTTATAACGGAATCCTCTCCGTTTTCCGGAGGCATTCCTTCAGCCACTAAAATTTGTTTATTATTACAGAGTTCACCTACCAAAACATCATTCTTTATCCCAAAAACTATTCCGTTTTCTTTAAGCTTTTCCATGATTTCCTTAGCTAATTTCAGCTTTGAATCACCTATCAGCTCGTTTTCAGGTACTGACAGTTTTATATAGGCTTTCAACTCATCTTTTGATACTATTACAGAAATTCTCTCTTTTAGTTCTCCAAATTTCTCCATCGGTTTTGGAGCAAATAGAATTGCGTTCTTAATGGCAAGGAAACTGACTATTTTTATATTTGGATGTTTGCTGATAATCTCATTAAACTCATTAATAGACATACCTTTTTTGTACGATTCAATGAAAAAGTCATTTTCTATTCGGATTATTTTTAAAAATTCTGATGAATAAATGATTTCATCTCTTGCCATATATAATCCTCATTTCTTGCGTGCTTTAACAACCATCAAAATTATAAAACTTTATTAAATTTTATCGGCTAAAATCCACTATTAATAAATCCCTATTCAAAGTTTTATTTACCGAATCTTTAGATTTTGTCTATAGATTTTCCATATCTCTTAACCGCTAATAAGCACTATTTCTCTTTTTTTGCCTCTTTTCCAACACACTTTCAAGAGCAGTTGCTTCATTAAGAGTATTTTCTATCTTTTCAATTATTTCTTCAGATTCCATACTCATTCCAATCTGATGTTTAAACATACTAACGGTACTTTTAATATAGTCAAGTTTTGTATCTATTCTCTCAAGCTCTTGCTTTTCTTCCTTCAATCTATTTAATATTTTTTCATCCATTTCTATGGTTTTTTTCACATCCTCATACACTTTTGGATCTTTTATAAAATCGAGTTTCCTTTTATTTTGATTTATTCTCTCTATTACAGGGTTTACATCTGTAGCATTCAGATCTCTGCATCTTTTACAGAAATTTTTCAAAAGTTTTATATATGTTATAACCAGGTTTAAAGTCTGTTCGGTTATTCTTTCTTTTAAATAATTAGATTCATCTTTGAAGTAAGCTTTAACTATCTCAGATCTATCTTCCATAATTGAACAAAGCTTTTTGAAATATGCAGCATTTGTATATACCTTTGCCTCATCAGCTAGCTTTTTGCACATTTCATCCAATTTTTTAATATGCTTTTTCTTTGACTCGTGAATAAAATTATCCTGAAACTTTTTACTGGTAAAACTTTGCAATGAAAATCCCAAATATACTGCAAAAGATAACCCATAGGCAATATAAGACATATCTCTACCTAAAAATGAAGAAAGAATGGAGAGTATTATAAGTATGCCCAAATTTCGATAACTGGTTAAAGCACTTATTAAAAGCCTAAGCTTCATTTTATCTCCCTTTTTCATATTATATTACATGGACACATCTCTTCTTTGAGAGATGTGTCCTCATCTAAAATGTACCTCGCGTAAATAATAATTTTTTACTTTAATCTATAAATTGTACAGACCGATTCTAACCAACTTATTCACTCAATTTATTTTCAGTTCTATCTTTTTGTTCCAATGTATCTTCATTGGATACAGTTGTAGTTTCAACTTTTTCCTTTACTTCAAAGCCTTGTTCTCCGGAAAGCAAAGCTTCTGCTCTTGCACGTGCTCTGTCCCGGGCAGAGTTCATGTCAAGTTTTTTAAGTTTGATTTCTACGTTTTCATTGTTAAGGGACTCAATAGCGTTAGCTTTTGCAATTTTCTTATTAACAATCTCCCTTGCCCTTTCCATATCTTCATTTATATTTCCGACTTTATTGTTCTTAGCTGTATATTTAGCATTTACAGAATTAATATTTTCTTTAAGCTGAGCCATCTTCTGCTGACTCTTTAGAGTCTTCAACTCGTTCAATTTCGAATTCATTTCAGACTCGAATATCTTATAGTTCTCCCTAATTGCTTCTACTTCTTTCATTGCATTTTCGTAAGTAGCTTTATGGGTTTCATATACTGTCTGATATTCTTCCTCCTGCATAAGAAGCTCAACCAGCATTTCTTTATCACCCATATTTTTTGCAGACTCTATCCTTGCCTTTATAGCATTCAAATTTTTCTCGGCGTTTTTCATTTCAATCTTTATTAACTCTGCATTGGTCTGGATTTCTATTATTTGCTGTTCTGCTTCTTTTCTAGCCTTTGCAATTTGGTTTTTTATATCTTCAAAAAGAAGTTCCGGGTTTTTTTCCTCCAATCCTCCAACAAGTCGACCAAAAAATCCTCTAATCAAACTACCTAATCTGCTAAAGAAGCCCATATAAATTACCTCCTATTTTATATGCCATAGTATTAATTTATAATAAATAAGCAATGTTGTAAACTATGAAAATAAAATTTAACAAAATATTGCTATTTTAGTCTACTACTGTCCTTTTCCAATTGCAACACTGTTTCTTTCATCCAAAAAGTTTTTATACTTGTCAGGCAGCAAATCCTTATCGTCACACTCTTTAATTGCAAGCATTGTCATAAATTCCACCTGCTGGGTACTTGGTCTGCACCTTGAAATTGCCTCGTTAAGAACTGTAGCAGTAAGAACCGTACCTTCAACATCGTCTTCATTAGCAATTTCATAAGCTTTTCTTACAACAGTTTCTATTTCAGCCCCTGAATAGTTCTCCGTTTTCTTAGCATAAGGAAGGAAATCCTCAATATCTGTCTCAAATCCAAATTTCTTAATCATTATCTTAAAAATCTCCGCTCTTTCTTCCTCTTCGGGAAGCAATATAGGAATCTTCTTATCAAACCTTCCTGCCCTTTTTAAAGCAGGGTCTAAAAGATCAGGCCTGTTGGTTGCAGCAATAAATATTATTTTTCCTCTATTATTTGTATTACTGGTAAACTGCAAAAATTCACTAAATATGTTTCTGCTAACTCCACTGTCACTTCCGTCTCCTCTTCTAAAAGCAGTATCAATTTCATCAACAAACACTATAACCGGCTCTTGAGATTGTGCACCTAAAAGACACTTTTTAAAATTCTTTTCACTCTCTCCCACATACTGACCTAAAATCCTTGCCATGTCTATTTTGACACAGTTGAAACCGCTGGATTTAGCCAAAGCATTAACCAAAAGAGTTTTTCCCGTTCCAGACGGCCCACATAAAAGTATCCCCATGGGAACCCTTCTTAAATCACCTGCTCTTATAGGCTCAACTATGTTTTTTATAAGATAGTTTTTAGCTTTTTCCATTCCGCCTACATCGTCAAATCCAATAACAGGATATATAAACTCTAAAACATCACCATACTCTTTTTTCAAAATTGAATGCTTTTTCTCTTTTATAAAATCAAAACTAATAGGAACATTTTCCGATTCTGCCTTTAGTTTTATATCCTTAATGGCTTTTTTACTGAGACCGGACGAAAGTTTGGCAAATTCATCTATGGAAATGTCCATTTTAATATTCTTTTGTTCTACAAGATATTTAATATATTTCTTTCGCTCTTCTTCATCAGGAAGTTCAACCAGCACAGGCTCTACCCTGTAAGCAGATTTTAAAACTTCGGAATTTACTTCTTCCAGATTATCTGCCATCATAAATATACAACTTCCTACAGAAGATATTTTAGCATCATTTGACCATTCACACAACCAAATTAGGTCAATTCTCTCCTCCATAGACAAACTGCCTAAATCTCCCGACGGGATTATTTTGTCCACATGATCTATAAATAGTGCCATCTTTGTATTTTTTAAAGCCACGTCTATATAAGGAAATAATTTTGAAGGTAAAGAATTTAATAGATTAACGGCCTCATTTGATGTAATCTTGTGAAACTCCCTTTCCATAGAAACATCAAAAAAGGTAAGGCCCTTTGATATATCATAAAATGCTACTATGGCAAATCCTCTTTGTTTTATAAATTCATCATATATATATTTCTCAATACTTCTACAATTATCAACTACATCTCTTATATTGAAATATAAGAGAAATTCATGGGAAATTCCAGCTTTGTAAGTATTTAGGAATTTATGATACCACATATTCATCTCCTGACAGATAAATAAAATATTTTTGTGAGAAATAAACTTTGCAACAATTTAAGTTTTATTTTGTTATTTCTATTTTACCATATGTAATATTCATATCAACAGTAATCTCTCAAAAATTCCATTAACTTCTTAATTTATAACGGTAATATTCCTTTTCCGGTTGCAATTCCCTGTATCCTTTTTGAAATACTGCCTATATCAATTACTTCGTCAGACAAACCGGATTGATAAACACTTTTCGGCATACCGTAAACCACACAAGTATTTTCACTCTGGGTAATACAATAGCAATTGCATTTTTGCTTTAGCATCATAACTCCATTTTTTCCGTCACTGCCCATTCCCGTTAGTATAACAGCAAGAATATTTTTATCTTCACATCTATTTGCAACGGAAGTAAACAGCACATCAGCAGCAGGCCTTACCCCATTAACATAGGGAGTTACTTCCGTCTTAATGATAAGGTCAGGTCCTTCCCGTTCGACAAGCATATGATATCCCCCGGGTGCGATAATAATTTGACCTTTTTGCACCAAATCATTATTACAGGCCTCTTTAACACTTAACTTACACTTTTTGTTTAGACTTTCCGACAAAGATCGGGTAAATTTCGGAGGCATATGTTGTACAACAAGTATCGGTATGTCAAAGTCAGAATCAAGACCTGTAAAAATTTTCTCAAGAGCAGAAGGTCCACCTGTTGAAGATGCTATTAATATTAGGTCTATACTTGTAAACTTTTTAGGATCAAATTTATTTAAAGCGTCAGTTTCAATTTTTATTTCCTCTGTTTTACCAGTGTCTCTCCTATCAACTTCTTTTTGATTATTGCCAATGATGCTTTTAAATTTATTTAATCTTACTTGCATAAAAAGGATCTGAAGCTGTGTCTTTATAATTTCCGTACTTTTCTCATGATCCGAATCTGGAGGCTTTAAAATAAAGTCAATAGCACCATTATCCAATGCTTCAACAGTCAATTCAGCACTGCGTATGCTATCTGAACTTATCATTACTGCATCAATATTGGGATAATTCTTTTTAATTATTTTTAGAGCTTCTATGCCATCCATTTCAGGCATAAACACATCTAACAGAACAAAATCCGCAGTCTCTTTTTTTAAGAATTCTACAACCATGCGTCCATTTGAACCAGCAAATATAACTTCTGCCATGCCTGTCCCATTTACTGCTTTTGTAAGTACGTCTCTATACATACTTGAATCATCTGCTACAATAACTTTTAATTTTTCCAAAAAACAAACCTCCTCGCAAATCCGCAATACGACTGAAAAGCAAACCGGTATAACAATCATACTTAATTTAACAAATTTGTAAATTGTAATTATAAAATTACCAATGTTTATACATTATAAACAGCAAAATATATTAAAAACAAATATTTCAAATTTACGAAAAATAGTCCTATGTCAAAAAGCACTAGAATAAATAATTCTATTATTGAAATATTATAAACATAATATATTTATAATACTGAATCCAGTTTAAAAAATATCTAAAAATTATTGGCAAAATAATATCTTCAACATTTTTATTAAATAAATTGCAACACTTAATTTCGCAAATACAGTAATTATTTTTAGAATAAGAGTAAATCTTAGGAGGTAATTATGGAAACAGCTACTTTTAATATTCCTTCAATATCTTGTAGCGCCTGCTCAAATAAAATACAAGAAAGTGTCAAAACCTTAAAAGGGGTAAAAAACGTTTCAGTTGACTTGAAAAGCCAACAAGTAAATATTGATTATAATCCTGACAATATAGGACCTCAGGAAATAAAAAAATATATTTCTCAAATGGGTTATGAAGTAATTTAGTCAAGATAAATGTGAAAATATTTTCAACAATCCAGTGCTTTTTATATTTCAAATCTTTCACAATATTAAAAAGCACTGGATTATTCAATCAGAAATGTTTTTCTATTTCATATTCTTTATTGCCTTAATTATTACCTTTTCTTGATTATTTATATGGATTTGTGCATATTCTTGTGCCTTTTCCAAGTTCCTTGCAGCTATAGCATCACAAATATCCTCATGTTCTTTAATCAGATTTTTAGGACTACTGTAATCTTTAAGGTATATAACCCTAAATCGTTGAACCTGCTCTCGAAGATTGTTCGCAATCTGCAAAAGTCGGTCGTTTCTCGAAGCCCTATAAATTAATTCATGAAACTCTACATCCTTTTTTATAGAACCTTGTAAATTGTTCTTCTCAACATAATTTATGAACTGAGCTTGAATTTGCCTTAATTCCTTAATCTCGTCATCGGTAATTCTTTCTGCTGCGAGCCTTGTAGCAAGGCTGTCCATTGCCGCTCTAACCTCTAAAACATCCATTATATCCTTTACAGAGAGTTCTGCAACGTGTGCACCCTTTCTTGGAAGCATGTCAACAAGTCCTTCAAGTTCAAGCATCCTTATTGCTTCTCTAACCGGAGTGCGGCTAACACCCATTTTTTCGGCAAGTTTGACTTCCATCAGTCGTTCTCCGGGTTTTAACTCACCGGTAATAATAGCTTCCCTCAATGTATCAAATATTACTTCTCTTAGCGGTTTATAATCATTTAAATTTACCTTTGAAAGCTTACCAGCCATAATTTTCTCATCTCTCCTCGCAAAATGTTTCGGTTAAAATACAGTCCCACCTGTTATCATTGTTGATTTCTTCATAAGCTTTCTGAGCAGTTAACTTATTCTCAAAAATACCAAAAACCGTAGGACCGCTTCCACTCATCATACTACCGAAAGCACCAAGTTTAATAAGTTTTTCTTTTATTTCATTAATTATTTCATATTTTTTTACAGTGACTGTCTCCAAGACATTAACCATTTTTCTTCCAAGGTTTTGTAAATCACCTTTTTCAATTAAATCGACAATATAATCTGTGTCTGGTCTTAAAACTATTTTATCTATATTTAAATTTTTATATACCCATGCTGTTGAAACAGAAATTTTAGGTTTTACAAGTACTATATCCACATTTTTTAGAGGAGCGATATCCGTAAGGATCTCTCCTATACCTTCTGCCAACATAGTCCCGCCTTTTATACAAAAAGGAACATCAGCTCCAATGTTTTTTCCTATTTGCATCAACTCTTCCTGTCCCAAATTTAGAAAAAACAATTCATTCATTCCCTTTAAAACAGCTGCTGCATCTGCGCTGCCTCCAGCAAGGCCGGCTGCAACAGGTATATTCTTAACTATTTTGATATCTATCCCCTTATGAAGATTAAATTTATCCATCAAAACCTTTGCAGCTTTATATGCTATATTATCGCTGTTTGTAGGAACCCACATTTTGTCACAGGATACTCTTATAACATTTTCATCTGTAAGACTTAGGAATACATTATCATGCAAACTTATGGACTGCATAATCATTCGTACGTCATGATATCCGTCTTCCCTTTTCCTCAATACATCAAGTGACAAGTTAATTTTTGCTCTTGCTTTTATACAAATCGAATCCATTTTTCACCTGTCATATAATTTTTAAATTAATATCTCAGTACTCATATCATTATCCTAAAAATCACAATAAAATTAATTACAGCTCAAAATTTACAAAAATAAATATTTGAAATGACAACAATTAAGATTTTATGAAATAATTGCAATACTTTTATGTTTTTATATTATATACAAAATACAAAATGTTTTCAATAAAAAACTCTATATATATCCCGTTTCTGCGTTTTTCCTTCTCTTTTTAAAACAAACAAAAAAAGAATTTTCAAAATTCTTTATATTGACAAAAGCTTGAGAATGTTATCTGAAAACACTCTCAAGCTTATTTAACTCAAGAAACCAAAGTCAATTATTATGCATCCTTCTAAAACAGCTTACAAGAAATTGATTAGCAAAAATATCTTTATAAATATTTTAAACTTATTTCAAATAACTATGAAATATTTAATTTTCTTGGGATTATAATTTGCTGTCCAGGTTGAATATTGTCATCATCGGATAAATTGTTAATTTTCTTAATATTATCCACAGTTGTATAGTATTTTTTTGCAATTTTCCACAGGTTGTCATCAGGTTGTGAGAAATAAATGGTTATGCTCGGACTCTCACTTCTTTTTTCTTCAATAGGACTTTCGCTAACTCTAGAAACCAAAGGCACCTCAACTGTATCAACAACTTTTATGCAAACATTTACTATTGCCCTTATTTCAACTTCATTGGCAGATAACATGCTGTAATTGCAATGTTCTACGTCAAGCTCTATTTCACATCCCATTTTTGGATTTATATCTTTTATATCAATATTTTGCCTAAATGGGATTTCACAGTCATAGCACGAAACCGGCTGCTCACTATTATTCGCCAAATACAATATACTGTTTTTTATTGCACCTTCTATAGTTATATTTCCATTTCCAATATTACATTCTATCAGACTCGGTTTTGAAAGAACATTGAATACTTCAGCTATTCCGGGATTGTCTCCATCAACATAAACTGTCTCTTTTATATTTATCTGGCTTTTTTCTTTACTTATTACTTTTTTTGTTTTAAAGGGTTTCTGTTCAATAGCCAGTTTTCTGCTTAAGCTATAGGCATCGGCAAGTATGTCTATTCTTTTTCTTTCGTACGCTTGTGCCTTAAGCATTAATTCGACTTCTGTGTTCAAAATTCTAAGTTCTCCGTCATTGTCCTCTGCTGCTCTGAAAGAATAGTTAATAATCCTATAATCCACTTCACACTCACAAGCTTCATTAACTCCTTGCAAATCAATAAATTGGGTAAACGGCAATTCATGTTCCATAAACTGAATGCTATTCTCTTCATCATCGGCTATGTACAATGTAAGTATATTCAAATCGCCTTTTGCAATTATCTTGTTGTCTGACACCTTGTAATCTTTACCGACAATTTTTATATCACTTCTCAATATTTCTTTAATAGTCGGCTTACCTGCAGGAATTTCAATTGACTCATTGACATTGCAATAAGCACTGTTTTCTCCTAATGTACTGTTTATATCAATATAGTCCTTTAGCGTTTCAATATCTTCAAGTCCGTCAATATTGTTTACAAAATCATGCTCAGCTTCCTCGCAAACTTTTACATCAAATTTTACAATAGACTTAACCTTAATTTTTCTTCCGTACAATATTTCATAGTCTATATGCTCTATTTCACATTTTACATTTGCTTTAAGTCCAAACCTGGCATTTAAAACATCCACATTATATGAAAAATCGCTACTGGTATTTATGCTCCTCACCTTACGGCTTTCATCATCGGATATATAAAGTATTTTATAACGGATGGCACCATTTACAGCAACTTTATCCTGTAAAACCTCCGAGCTTTTTTCATATACTTCACCGTCTATCAAAAGAATACGGACTGCATCAGGATTTGTGTCAGGAACTATTATGTCATGTTCAACTACTGTCTGTGCAGTATCTTCCCCTACCAGATTATTAATTCTTATGGATTCCTTTACAAGCTCAAGAGACATTTTCAATCCTCCTCTAAACAAAAAGATTAATTATTATTTCTTGCAAATTAAGGTCAATATTGTAATCAATTTACTCTATACATCTTTATTTATATATATGACAAGGTATATAAAATATTCCACGTGCAAGTATAAATAAAATTTTAAGGAGAATTTTAAACCGGCTGTTATGTCTCTTTCACTTATTTTCAAATTATAAAATAAAAGAATCCTATAGCTTGATAGGACTCTTTTATTTAAAATCTTAGCTTTTAGTTTTATGCAAAATACATTCGACACCTTAGCTTACTTGAATTTTTCTGTTATCTTTACATATGACAATTTCTACAGCCTTCGTAAGTATATCTGTATAACTGTATGAAACTCTTCTTGTTGTCTCGTAATCATTTTCAAATTTTACTACGAAGATGCTAGGATAGGTGTTCTCAAGTATTCCTTCTCTTATAAAAGCCTTTTTTCTCCCTTTATTAGCTTTTAACTGAATCTTTTGCCCAACGCATGTCTCTATATCTCTCTTAATCTGAAACAAGCTGCTTTTATCCATTTTTGAATCACCTCATCTTCTGTTTGCAAATATTATATCATAATAAAAACAGCTTGTCAAAAAAATATATATTATAACAAGGGAAATTTATTTGTGTCAAGTATTTTTTTTAAAATCCACTATTTGTATGGTTCCAATGGATATCCATCCCTGTATTTCCCTCTTGTCTCAATTCCACCTATCCCTTTGAATCCACTAATGGTAGTGCTAACAGCTTCCTCAGGAGAAATTATCCTGTCTATTCCGGTAAAAGCAACTTTTTTGCATATAAACACCGGATCCAATGCATGGATTAAAACTCTATAAGGTGCGCTTGCATAATTGGCACCTGCTTCAATTATTTTATGGTACATAGATTGGCAAGCACCCGCAAAAATTACAAGTTGGTCATAATTACTTTCATATCTTCTTGCCTCTTTAACAGCTTCAATAAAATACTTTGAGTTTCTATAATTATCCAACCTGCTATATCCGTTTTCATCTTTTATGACACCGTCATGACCAGTCAATACAAGGATATCCGGTTTATGTTGAACCAATAAGTCATATACCCTCGATGGCTGGTCTTTCTCCTTAACATGTACTCCTACAGCTTCAATACCAAGCTCTTTATACTTCTCAAGACATGTATTGAGATAATCATTATCCCCATCAATATGAAGTACCTTACCTGGTCTTTGAAACTTTAAGCCACTATCTATATTTAGGTCACGATAGAATTTTTTTTTTGCATATATCCAAATCTTGAAGGCTGTAAGCTCCTCATTTTCATATTAATTTTACTGTTTATCCTGGCATTGTATTCCCTTACAGAAGACTCCGGCTGCACAATTAGATCCGATTCGGGTGCATCAGCCTCAAGCCTGTAACAAATTCCTCTTAAGACAACTGTTTCTTTCCCATTCTCGTTTTTAATGTCGACAACTTTAAACAGTATATCTGAATTATATGATTTCCTGCTTACTATGTCTCCAATTTTTAATTTACTCATAAAACTTCCTCTCCGATAATAATCATTTCTACTATACATAATATGAAAATTTACATATTATGTGATTTTAGTAAATTATGATGTGTTAAAATATCAATTAAATTATGTAAATTGCAGAAATTCTGCAGACACCTATTCAATTTTCCCTTCTCCGAAATGGAAACCGTTTCATAAGCTCTTATAAAAATATAACTATTGAAAATAGCAAATATTAAAAGTTATAATGAATTAGAAACACTAGCAATCCGAAAATTAATGTCGGCTAGTCATCTATACCGGCAATAAGCATAAATAGGAGGTAATGTAATTGTTAACAGATATTCAAATAGCCCAGTCATGCAAGATGCTTCCGATTGCTGAAATTGCAAAAAAGCTTGACATTTCCGAAGACGAACTGGAATTATACGGAAAGTATAAAGCTAAATTGTCCAATGAGCTCTGGGATAGAATTAAAGATAAAAAAGACGGAAAACTGGTTTTGGTAACTGCAATAAATCCCACTCCTGCAGGAGAAGGAAAAACTACGACCACAGTAGGATTGGGGCAGGCCATGGCAAAAATAGGAAAGAAAGCAATAATCGCATTGAGGGAACCGTCATTAGGTCCTGTCATGGGTATTAAAGGCGGAGCAGCAGGCGGGGGCTATTCCCAAGTAGTTCCTATGGAAGATATTAACCTCCATTTCACTGGAGATATGCATGCAATTACAGCAGCTAACAATTTGCTGTCAGCAGCTATAGACAATCACATCCACCAGGGAAACAGCTTAAATATAGATGTGCGCCAAATAGTATGGAAAAGAGCCATGGATATGAATGACCGTGCTCTAAGAAACATTGTTGTCGGTCTTGGAGGAAAAGCTAACGGTATTCCCAGAGAGGACGGTTTTTTAATTACTGTGGCTTCTGAGATAATGGCTATATTGTGTCTATCTATGAATCTTATGGACCTAAAGGAACGTCTTGGAAAAATAATTATCGGCTATGATTATGATGGCAATCCGGTCACAGCAAAAGATTTGAAAGTCAATGGTGCCATGGCACTCCTCCTTAAAGATGCTATAAAACCGAATATTGTTCAAACCCTTGAAAATACACCGGTAATTATGCATGGAGGTCCGTTTGCCAATATAGCTCATGGCTGTAACAGTGTAATGGCTACAAAAATAGCATTGAAACTTGCAGATTACTGTATAACAGAAGCAGGTTTCGGAGCCGATTTGGGCGCAGAGAAGTTCTTTAACATCAAATGCAGAATGGCAGGCTTAAAACCCGATGCCGTTGTTCTTGTTGCAACAATAAGAGCGCTAAAATACAATGGCGGTGTGAAAAAAGAAGACCTTGGAGAGGAAAATCTTAATGCTTTGAAATCGGGTATTGTCAATCTCGAAAAACATATTGAAAACATTAAAAAGTTCGGACTACCGGTAATAGTAGCCATAAATCATTTTGAAAGTGATACCGATGAAGAAATTGAGTTTGTCAAAAACTTCTGCAAAAGCATGAATGTTGATGTAGCTTTCTCCGATGTATTCTCAAAAGGCGGAGAAGGCGGTAAAGAACTTGCTGAAAAACTTGTTGAACTCTTAGATACTACTGTATCAAACTTTAAACCTCTTTATGATTTAAACTTGCCAATTAAAGAAAAAATAGAAATCATTGCAAAAGAAATATATGGTGCGAAGTCGGTTATATATTCATCACAGGCAGACAAAACAATTAAGAAAATTGAAAGTATGGGACTGGATAAACTCCCAATATGCATGGCCAAAACCCAATATTCTCTCTCAGATAACCCATCATTGCTTGGAAGGCCGGAAGGTTTTGACATAAACGTCAAAGAGTTAAAAATTTCTGCAGGAGCCGGATTTATCGTTGCATTAACCGGTGATATAATGACGATGCCCGGATTACCTAAGGTACCTGCAGCTGAAAAAATAGATATTGATTCATCGGGTGTTATACAAGGCCTGTTTTAATAAAATCATTCAGTGTTTTTTTATAAATTGCTAAAGAACATTAAAAACATAATTAATTGCATCTTTATTATCTTTTTTACTGATTTAGTGTGAAATAAATATTACTATTCTTGTATATAAATTGAACGCGCAAACCTAAAATAAATTCCTTTGCGCGTTCAATACAATATTATCTGCAAACTGCAATTATCATCAATTTTTCTCAACACATAAATCATAGCAGAATTCTTCTTTGTCAATACAAATAGTCATATGCATCAATAAATTTTTTATGATATTTTATCTCATCTATAACTTCTTTGAACTTTCTCTCAAAAGTTCTGTCCCGCCAGCTTCTTCTGCTGTTATAATACTTATTTACCACTCTCCAAAACTTTTGCGGAAATTGGAGCATTATTTTCATCACAAAAAATTCATCTTCCGATATTGGTTCAACTGACCTATAGGCATCAATAATAACTTTTGCTTCTTTTATATCCCAATTGCATTTTCTCATTTTACGCCTTAACAGGTTGGCCAGGTCATATACCTTTAATTCAAAACAGCAGGAATTAAAGTTTATTATCGACGTTTCTTTATCTCCTATAATTATATTGCTATGAGTATAGTCATGGTGACAAAACAGCCTTTCTTCCCGCGTTTTTTCAACCAATTCTTTGTATTTCGATTTTTTTATCAAACTTATAGCTTCTTCTCCCAAACTATAAAAGTAATCTATGTATTGTAAAATTAAATAGTCAAGATTTCCCTTTTCCTTCTGGGCCATTCTTTTTACTCGTTTAATCTCTTCAAGCCTTTTTAAGAACTGAGCCGGAAGTTTTCCCAAATCATCTTTAATTAAGCTTTTCTCTGGTGGAATATACCCTCTTGAGGAATTATGCATTTGTGCAAGAGCGACAGAAGCTTTTATTACATCCTCCCTTTCCTCAAAATCGCATTCCCTTCCTTGTATCAATTCAGTTACAGCATAATAGCTGCCATTGATATTCACATATGGAAGTCCTTTTTTATTACAAATGAATCTATCAATATTGCAAAAATTATTTCTAAATAAATGTTCTTTAGCACCATGGATAAACAAAATTCTCTCTTGAGAAAAATTTAATTTTCTTAAAACTTTTTTTCCTATTGAAGTATCGATAATAAAAAAGTCTTTAAAGGGAATAACGGTTTTAACCGTAAAATCATATTCCTGAGATATTTCTTTCTGTAGATCACTCATTGCAATTTGACCTCCATCTTATTGGTACAGCCCATTTATCTAAATATATGCATATAAATCATCTACTAGAATTTATTTCTTAATTTTGTTAATATACCAAATAAAATATAAAAACCTTGATCCAGGTTTGTTTATCCTTTATCAAGGTTTATCAAAATAAATGTTTTATTTATACGGTAAATATCAACTATTCATATAACTTCTTTATTAACATATGGCAGATAGTAACCTTTTATTAAACTATTGATTAAAAAAAGCCTTTTTATCCTATATGATATTTCTTTTTCAACATCCATATCGCTGATTTCTGAATTTAAAAAATTTCTTAAAAATTCAAATTTCACATCGGCGAGTAAAGAATAGGTTTCTCCATCAATTTTGCCGCTCAATAGATTCCCCTGACATATTTCAATAAATTTGACCAATTCACTAAGAAGCTTTTTCTTTGAATGTATCATTACTATTTACTCACCCCTAATATAGTTTTATATAAAATTAAATTTTTATATAACTGCATTAAACGTTTATTTAAAAATTTATCATATTAAATACAAATAATCATTTTGTATTCTTATACACGTTTAACTTACTTAATAATACTTCATTTACTAAAAATAACATAATAAGTTTAAAAAAATATTGTACTTACCGGATAATAGTTTAACTTACACTTATATCTATGTCAATATATGGTTAATAAATTAATATATTGCCCGGCAATAATTTATCTATTTTTTATTTTATTTAGCCTATTTCAAATACTTCAGGTATTTTTAACAATATTTTAATTATTTTTCTTTACATTTGGTGTAAAAAATTATATATTATAGTAAGAAAAAACAGGCATTAAAGGTGATTTAGTGAGTGACTTAGCAAAACTTTTTCGGGAAATAAGGTTAAGCAAAAATTGGTCAATACGACAGGCTGCAAAAAATATGGGCATAAGTTACTCATACTTAAGCATTTTGGAAAAAGGTAAAGACCCACGAACAGGCAAAGACTCAAACCCAAAGCCGGAAATGCTGAAAATAATATCCAAAGCTTACAACTACCCTTATGAAGAACTTATGAAAAAAGCCGGTTATTTAAATGATGACAATAGTTTTGCAAAGAAATTTGATATGCGTATTTTTGCAAATAATCTTAAACTGATAATGGGTAGTATGAGCGTGGATGAGCTGTCAAAGGATATATATGAAAAAACGGGATATCAAATAGAACCTAGTCAAATTAAAGGCTATATTAACGGAGAAATACAGCCCTTTCCCGGCACACTGAATATACTAAGCAAATATGCACAAGTAAGCACTGATTTCTGGTTAATTCACAATACTGAAGAAACTCTTAAAAAAGAAAAAGAAGCCTATAGAAAAAATTTATTAAAATCAGTTCATGAACAGTTTAACAGTGAATATATAAAATTTTCACTTTTGCCTGATGATGTAAAAAAATTTATTCTCGAAAAAGAAAATTTGTTTTATATAAAAGCAGCAATGAATGCAAAAATGAAAGGAATTAGCACACATACACTAAACAGTCTTATAGAGACAATAGCAAATGAAATTAAAGCTTTAAAATAAAAGTTTTTATATTTTCATATGAAATAGTTTTTATTTGTAAGTATTGATGGATCTAATATGACATAAATCAGTTATTACACTTTCAGCCGGTCAAAGTATAAAGTTATATTGATAATTTAGTTTACATGGATTTAAAAATAGATTTGTTTTATAAAACAAATGTATAAAAATAAATAAACAATAACTAAATATAAGGGTGTGTTAGCTATGAATAATTCTTATTTAAGTTTTTTATTAAACAGCTTTCCTGAATCATTTTTAATCGGAATATTAAGCATCCTTTCAGTTGGGAAGTTTTCTTTTCTTAGTGAAAACAAAAAAAATATAATAAGAATTTTAATATATGCTATTATATCTGCAGCATTATCTTTATATTTTCATAATAGAGTATCCGGTGAAGAAAGTTTATTTATTTATATATTAATTACACCTTTGCTTTTTATATTTTTATTAAAGCTCAAATTTTATGAATCAATTTTTGCCTCAATATTTGGAATTGTATTGCAATTAATAACGGAAGTATTGTGGCTTTCCTTTGCACAACCTTTTATTGTAGACAATATTAAATTTATATATTCAAATACAATCCTCTTATTTTTGCTTTCTCTGCCGACTCGTATACTTCAACTTGCTTTAATAATTTTGTCATATAAATTCCACATTAAGATAATTGATTTCGAAATAATTGATTTCGAAAGTAAGTATGTCAAAAAAAAGGAATACTATTTACAAATTATTGTCTATGTCTTGTCAGTAGGAACATTGGTTTTTTTAACTTTTCTGTTAACTAAAATGGTGATTTTCGGTGATCCCAATGAAGTTTTATCTATAGACGGTTCATTAATTAGAATTAACATATATTTGATTTTGTTTGTAATCATTATATTGACTTTAGCTGTAAAAAATACAACCGACTATTACAAAAATAAAAATAAACTAAACACTAATGAATTTTTGCAGAACATAACTTATATCTCCAACTTAATAAACGAAGAAAATATAACAGAGGCAAAAGATGCAATAGAAAGACTAAAGATACATTTGCAGATAAATAAGAATTACTAGTGTCCGCAAAAACTTAATCCATGGCCCCAGCAAAAGTATTGCAATTATATCATTAAATATATATCTTTAAATACTTTTTCAACTTACACAAAATATTTAAATTTATTTTTATAACCCAAAAGAAAAATAAATTTCTTCCAAAGAAGAGACAAAACTTTTTGAAAATTTAGATTTATGTTTATTTTAATCATAAATTAGTATTTAAAAAATTAATGCATCATAAATATATCAAAAGATATATAAAATTTAAAATTAGGGGGGTACAATTGAAATGAAAAGAATTCTTGATGTAATTACAGTTATCCTGACTACAATTGCTCTTTTTACTGCAAGCACAGCATCTTGGATATTTTTTTACCAACCCGTTGCACCAAAATCAATACATAGACTTACCGGTTAAATATTTAATTACATATTAATATCGATTAAATAAATTTCATCGCAGCAAAAATCAAACAACTAAATAATCAGTTATAATAAAAAACCGCACTATAATGGCTAGTGCGGTTTTTATATCTATTGTTAATTATTATAAAGTTCCGACAGCTTTAATAAACGTTCATACCGTTCTTTAGCAGCATCCTCAGACTCCTTAAACAGCTTTTCGGCACGTTCCGGGAATGCACGAGCCAAACGTGCAAAGCGGGTTTCACTGCTTAAGAATTCCTGATAGCTTCCATCTCCAGGTTTTGAAGATATAGTAAGAGGATTCTTGCCTTCAGCTTTAAGAGCAGGATTGTAGGAGAAGAGATTCCAGTAACCAGATGCAACAGCTTTTTTCATTTCATCCTGGCAATGTCTCATTCCACCTTTTACTCCATGAAGTTCACAAGGAGCATAAGCTATAATTAACGAAGGTCCGTTATAGGCTTCGGCTTCTGCAATAACCTTTATAGCTTGAGCCGGGTTAGCACCAAGAGCAATTTGTGCAACATATACATATCCGTAACTCATAGCTATTTCAGCAAGATTCTTTTTAGCAGTTTCTTTTCCTGAAGCAGCAAACTGACAAACTTCTCCTAATGTTGAAGCTTTTGATGTCTGTCCGCCCGTATTTGAATACATTTCTGTATCAAATACCATAATGTTTACATTTTCACCGGTAGCAATAACGTGGTCAAGACCACCGAATCCTATATCATATGCCCATCCGTCACCGCCAAAGATCCATACGGATTTCTTCGCGAGGAATTGCTTTTTATCAAGAACTTCTTTAGAAAGTTCACAGCCTGCATTAGCAGCTTTTTCAAGCTCAGCAATCAATGCTTTGGTTGCAGGTGCATTTTCCTTTGTCTTATCCTTAGTTTCCATGAACTTGGCAATAGCTGCCTTCAATTCTTCAGATGCTTTATCTGAAGCTGCTATCTTTTCAAGTTTTGCAATTGCCTGTTCACGAATAACTTTTTGTCCTAAATACATACCGAATCCATGCTCTGCATTATCTTCAAACAGTGAGTTAGCCCAGGCAGGACCCATCTTGGAATCTTTATTTACCGTATACGGACTGGCTGCAGCAGGACCTCCCCAGATGGAAGAACAACCTGTTGCATTGGATATATACATTTGTTCACCAAATAACTGGGTAACCAAACGTGCATAAGACGTTTCGGCACATCCTGCACAACTTCCCGAGAACTCAAGAAGCGGCTGGTTGAACTGGGAACCTTTAACTGTAGTTTCAGCCGGTACTCCAGGTTTCTTACTTACATTTGCAACCAAGTAATCAAATACAGGCTGCTCATGAAGTTGAGACTCTTGAGGTACCATCTTTATAGCATCCCTAGGACATACTGTAATACATTCTCCGCAGCCCATACAATCCATAGGAGATACGCTCATTGTATATTTATATTCGCAGGCCTTAGGCTTGGTATCGGCAAGTTTGATATTTGAAGGAGCAGCTTTTATTTCTTCCTCACTTAACATAAACGGACGGATTGTAGCGTGGGAACATACAAAGGCACAGCTGTTACACTGAATACATTTTTCCGGATCCCACTCGGGAACAGTTACAGCTATAGCACGTTTTTCATAAGCAGAAGCACCATGCTCAAACTCTCCGTCAGGATTATCCTTGAACGCTGATACCGGAAGGCTGTCGCCATCCATTAATGCTATCGGATTCATAAGATTTTTAACCAATTTAACTGTTTCAGGACGGCCTTTAAGTTCCGGAGCAGGGGCATCAGCTTCAGGATTTGACCATGAAGCAGGAACTTCTACTTTATGAAGTGCATTTACTCCGGCATCTATTGCTTTATAATTCATTTCAACAACAGCATCGCCTTTACTTCCGTATGATTTCTTCGCTGCTTCTTTCATATATTTCACAGCATCTTCAATAGGCATAATATTTGCCAGTTTGAAGAATGCGGACTGAAGAATTGTATTGGTACGTTTACCCATACCTATTTCAAGAGCTATATCTATGGCATTTATTGTATATAACTGAATATTGTTGTCCGCAATATATTTCTTAGTTTCAGCATTTAATTTGGTGGATAACTCTTCATCGGACCACTGGCAGTTAATGAGGAATACTCCACCCGGCTTAACATCCTGAACCATTTTAAAGCCCTTTAATACATAGGACGGATTGTGACATGCAACAAAATCAGCCTGATTTATATAATAAGGACTTCTAATTGGCTTATCACCGAATCTCAAGTGAGAAATCGTAACTCCACCGGTTTTCTTTGAATCATATTGGAAATATGCCTGAATATATTTATCCGTATGGTCACCAATGATCTTCGTGGAGTTTTTGTTGGCACCTACAGTACCGTCTCCTCCAAGACCCCAGAACTTGCACTCTACTGTACCCGGTGCAGCTGTAATAGGAGCCGGTTTAACTTCCGGCAAACTCAAGTTTGTAACATCATCAACTATACCTATTGTAAAGCGTGGCTTAGGATTATCTTTCTTAAGTTCGTTAAAAACGGCAAATACCGAAGACGGAGGAGTATCCTTAGAACCGAGTCCGTAACGTCCGTTTGTAACTACTATATCATTAAGCCCTGCTTCACGAATTGTCGATGAAACATCAAGGTATAACGGTTCAGCCAATGCTCCCGGCTCTTTTGTACGGTCAAGAACTGCAATCTTCTTAACTGTCTTTGGAAGAACTTTAAGGAAACTGCTTGAAACCCAGGGACGATATAAGCGAACTTTTATAAGTCCAACTTTTTCTCCATGGGCATTCAAGTAATCTACAACTTCTTCAGTTACATCACAGAAAGATCCCATTGCAACAATAACACGGTCAGCATCGGGTGCTCCGTAATAGTTGAAAAGATCATAATTTGTACCAATTTTCTTATTAACCATTGCCATGTATTTTTCAACAATAGCAGGCAATCTGTCATAATAGACGTTACATGCTTCACGATGCTGGAAGAATATATCTCCATTTTCATGGGAACCGCGCATTTTCGGTTTTTCAGGATTTAATGCACGATCTCGGAATGCTTTTACAGCATCCATATTGCACATTTCTTTTAAATCAGCATAATCCCATACTTCTATTTTCTGCATTTCATGGGATGTACGGAATCCGTCAAAGAAACTGATAAAAGGAATTCTTCCTTCTATTGAAGCAAGATGTGCTACTGCACTCAAATCCATAACTTCCTGTGGATTTGACTCAGCCAACATAGCAAAACCTGTCTGGCGGCAAGCATAAACATCGCTATGGTCGCCAAAGATGTTCAAAGCATGTGTAGCAACAGTACGTGCCGACACATGGAATACACTTGGAAGTAATTCTCCGGCAATTTTATACATATTGGGAATCATTAAAAGCAATCCCTGTGAAGCTGTAAATGTGGAAGTCAAAGCACCGGCAGCAAGAGAACCGTGAACAGTTCCTGCAGCACCTGCTTCCGATTGAAGCTCAACAACTTTAACTTGATTACCAAAAATATTTTCTCTGCCAGCAGCGGACCATTGATCAACACAATCAGCCATTGGACTTGACGGTGTAATGGGGTAAATAGCAGCAACTTCTGTAAAAGCGTAAGCCACATGAGCAGCAGCTGTATTACCGTCCATTGATTGTTTAAGTCTTGACATTTTTCACTTCCCCCTTTTTATTATTAGAACTTCGTTTTTCCGCTTTTTACTTCCTTGTAGATACTGTATACATTACAATGTATACAAAGTACATTACAAGATAAACTCTTATCCTGCTTTGTACTATCTTATTTCTACATGAAAGTTAGAAGAAATGCTGGTATAAGATTAATAAAATCTTATAGGGCATAACTTTGAAGCATCAAAATTATAATGACACAACCCAAGCAATCTCTCTCGTTAAATTATAAACAAAGTTTTTTACTTATTTATTGTAACACTTTTTTTCAAAAAAACAAAGCTAAAATTTGTTGGAAACAAAAAAGTTTTACTTAGTTACATCTATGTGTCTGGCTTTAAAATAAAAAAAAGCCATACGTTTTTGGATGGCTTTTTAAATATATGAGTAAATAAATTATATTTTCAAAATATATTGCAATGCTATTACCAAACAAATACCGGGTATGCCAAGTGTACCTACAATAAAGGAAGTAATAAAGTTTAATGCAATACAAAAATTAAAAATATTACCTATCAGATTTATTACAAAAATCACTATACCCCCTAATATAGAGTTACCAATAAGCTTTGCAACTACTTTCATAGGTCCTGCAAACATTCTTCCAAGGAAAAACAAAAATATTATTCCTATTATATATAAAAAAGCAGTACTATATTCTATGTTCATAATTTATCACTTCACTCTCTATTTATTTTCATTGGGAATTATATATATAAATCAATATATATTTATAGTAATAGCTACTATTAAAAATATATAAGAAATATAAAAAATTTATTACATAATGATAATTAACTGTATATTTTTTAATGTTTTAAGGAATTTTCAAAGGTTTATTCGAATAATACTTATACGATTACCGTTGAAGAAGTTTACTGCTCTCAAACAGAATTTCTACAGTATTTAGACCAACCTTTAGTAAATTTATATTTATAGGCTCGATACACATATATTGATTTATACGCCAAATCACCATAAAAACATTTATTTTTTAGTTAATTTTGCGTCACATTTTATTCCTTTTTCCTTTGCAATTCTTAACAAATACTCATATCTTGCTTCATAAGCTTTAATTTTATATGTAAAATAGTCAATCATTTCCTTGTCCACTGCATAATTAAAATCCTCACTAGCTTCTATCCATTCCTTTTTGGCTTTTGTTATACTATCTATAAGATTCTGGGTTTCAAATGCATCTTTTTCGGTAAATTCATTGCTTTTGATAATATTTAGAAAATTGAAAACTCTTTGAAAGATATAGCTTTTATGTTCTTTCAACTTTTCCTGTTTTTGAATATTCAAATTCATAAAATCACCTTATACCTATAAATTTTGAACATTTCTTATTTCAATTTATGTTTGTCACAAAATATTGATATTAATAGTTTTTAATTCACTAACATTAATGTTTTCTTTACCACAATGTATTAGTTCAAAGAGTTTATAAGTTTTATACATATTAATAAAGTTAACTAAATGTTCTTTTTATAAGTATAATCAAAAATTATACAATCTATACATATAATAACAATCGAATTTATTGATTTTCTTTTTACTTTTTTATGCATTTTATTGTTATATAAACTTAAGTTTACATTTTTACATAGAAAAATATATTGTTTTTTTCTATTAATATTGAGATAATTATTATATACTGTAAAAAGTCAAGCTAACTAATATAATTATTAGTTTTAGCGAACTTTTTATAAACATATACAGTCTGATATTTATTATAAGTAAATCAAATTTATTAAAATGGAGTGTAGTTATGGCAAACCTTGAAATAGTAAAGAGAAGTTTTAAAGAAAAACCGAAGAAAATATTTATATTATTTACATTAATGGTAATTTCATTATCAATTTTATTTCTTTTGATTTATTGTATTTCTACTTTAGCATATAGCAAAACTTATACAGGAATTTATATTAATAATTACAATGTAAGTAAAATGTCAAAAAGCGATTTATATTCGTTTTTAACTGCTAATTTTTCTGAAAAAATTAATAACAACAAAATTATCCTGAAATACAAGGATAAAGTAAGAGAAATTACATTTTCAGAAATTGGTGTAAAGTACGACATAGAAAAGGCAATAGAAGAAGTTATGAACACAGGTAGGCAAGGCAATATATTTAAGAGACTTATGGAAGTATCCCGCCTCAAAAAAAATGGTAAGATAATCGAAATGAACTATTCTTATGATAAAAATACTCTAAAAAAAATAATTGATGATTTCAATAATGAAACAATAAAACCTGTAAAAGAAGCAGATTTAGTTATAGAAGATTCAAAGGTCACATTACGTATAGGACATCCCGGTGAGCAAATTGATACAGACAACATATATAAAGCCATAGAGGAGTCAGTAAAGTCATGTACTGAATTGGAGCATGATGTTCCTACAATAATAGTTCCTCCAAGCAGTATTAATGTTGATGAAATTTATAATAAAATCTGTGCTGAACCTGTTGATGCAAAAGCAAAATTAGATGATAACAAAAAAATTTCCATAGTTCCTCATTCCAGAGGAAGATCTATAGAGAAAGATGAATTGACAAATATTATAAAGCAAATTGAAAATCAATATGATACCGAAAAAGTACTTCCGGTGAAATTCATTGAACCTAAAATAACAACTTCTGTATTTGAAGCTAATTTATTCAGAGATGTTCTTTCAACGGCCAGTACAAGTTTTTCTACGAATACTGTTAATAATGCCAATAGAGCAGTAAATATGAAGCTGGCAACTTCAAAAATAGACGGAACAATATTATTGCCGGGTGATGTTTTTTCGTTTAACGAAGTCGTTGGTCCAAGAACAGCTGAGAGAGGGTATTTGCCTGCAAATTCATATGTTGGAGGTAAAATAGTCAAAGATATAGGCGGAGGTATTTGCCAGGTATCTACCACTCTATACAATTCAACACTGAAAGCAGACTTAGAAACAGTATCCAGGAGTAATCACATGTTCACAGTATCTTACGTTCCTTTTGGACTGGATGCAGCGGTAGATTATGCATCTTCCGTTGATTTTAAGTTTAGAAATAACACCAATATGCCAATAAAAATTCAAGGAAAGGTTACCAGCGACAATCGTGTTGTATTTACAATCATAGGTACCAATGAAAACCCCAACAAAACTGTTGAATTCACTACTGTTCAGGTAAGCTCAACACCTGCTCCTGTTAAGTATATTTATGATTCCAATCTTCCGGAAGGGCAAAAAGTAGTTGTTGACAATGGAATGACAGGATATGTAATTGATACTTACAAAATCGTTAAAATAAATGGAGAAGTACAGAGTAAAACAAAAATTCACAGAAGTACCTATAGAACTCTGGACAAAACTATTAAGGTAGGTACAAAAAAGGTTCCTAAAGCAACTTCTTCTGCATCTGCTACACCGGGCGAGGCAGCATCGCCTGCCGATAATACCGTACACTCTCCTTCGGATGGAGTTATTGATTCACAACCCATTGATATTGCCGATGTAGTATAATTATTAACTTTTTATTAAAAGGCTTCCCTTATAGTAGCAACACTGTAAAGGAAGCCTTTATGTTTTTCCTGTCTATTAAATTTTCGCAGTATTAAAGAATTATTTATATTTCCATTTGCAAGCCCAATTTATAATTAACATTAAGAACTTCAAACTAAATTAAAAAAATATTTTTTTACAAGTTTTACCTAAAGTTTTATAAGAATGCTAATAGCTATCTACACTTACTGCTCCATTATCTCTTAATATTGAGCTAATGAAAGAAACTTTATCATCATCTGTTTTCATGCTAAAAAGAATTTTTCCGGCCTTTATATCCGTTTCGTATTGACGACTTCTATTTTCCGGAATTCCAAGGTCAACAAGACCTCCTACTATACCGCCTGTTACCGCTCCTGACAATAATCCTGCAATTGGACCTGCTGCAGCTATTATCCCTAATCCGGGAATTACCATACTTCCAGCACCAATCAACAATCCCGCAAGTCCTCCAAGTATGCCTCCCGATATGACTCCATCAGATATATTGTCATTAATTCCTTTTGAACTTGTACTCATATTAAATCCCATTGTTCCATTTGTATCTCTATTATCTTCCGAATCTTTTACAATAATAGAAATATCATCTGTCCTAAGTCCTTTTTCTTTTATTTGTCTTGCTGCATTTTCAGCATTGGAATAATTATCAAAAATAGCTACAACTGTTCTTGACATTTTTTATCCTCCTTAAAATTACGTATATTACAGCAAAAATGAAATAACCGATAAATTTTTTGTAAATCTTACAGTAACGTTGTTTTATACCGAAATTCTTTTATTCTGAGCTTCAAAACAACATTACAATAGTATGCTTCAAATTAGACAAACCTTTGAAATAGCAATTAAATTTGTTTGAAATAACATTTACAAAATTTAAAGTGTTACTTCATTCTTTATAATTATCATTAGTTGATGCATAACATTTTATACATTATAAAATGTAACTTTTTTTTAATATTTATATTATTTTTCATAGTGTATAATTGAATTATACTTAATAATATTTATATCAATACTTTTAAAATTAGTTAAAAATAATTTTCATTAGTTGAATACACATTGTACCGAAAAATATGCAATAAATTTATTAACAAATATATAATTAATAGGTAATAAGGGGTGCTACATATACAAATGAAAAAACAATTAGTATTTTTTATCATTTTAACTTTAATCTTTTCCATAATAGCAAACATAAATATTCCTTACGCCGCATCCACCGGTGAATCCGTAATTGAGCAGAATGCAAATACTTTAGTCAATCTTGGAATAATGAAAGGTTATGAAGATGGAACACTCAGGCTTGATAACAAAATTAAAAGAAGCGAATTTATTACTCTTGTTGTAAAAATGATGGGATATGATAAAGATACCAATTTGGAAAACACAAAAATTACTTTTAAGGATTTGAAGAAAAATCACTGGGCCTATAATAATATTGGTCTTGCTCTTAAATATGAACTTGTTGCAGGATATCCCGACAATACTATAGGTCCGGATAAAGATGTAACTTATGCCGAGGCATTAGCCGTAGTTATAAGAGCCTTAGGTTATGAAAAAAGTTTGAAGGGAAAATGGCCTGACAATGTAGTTAATAAAGGATCTGAACTTAATCTTAACAAAAATTTGTCCCTATCAGCTAACCAGCCATTAACTCGCGGCGAAATGTCTGTTATCATTTATAATGCATTGACAGTAAACTTTGCTGACATTTAAATTTAATAAGTTTTTAATAATATGTTGTAATGAAAAAATAAAGCTGCTAATATATTATAGGCAGCTTTATTAATCTTTAATTTTTAAATATATTTAATTCAGGAGTTTGAAATGCAATTGGAAGGTTTTTTGCTATTACTTACAATGATAATAATTATACCTATTATTTATATAGCATCAGATGATACGGTTTTTTTTATAATTTTTTCTATGATTATTGCTTTTTCTTCAATAAAAAATATTTTAGGTCCTTTTTTACCTAATTTTATTGAAGATGATGAAGAAACGGAAGATTTAATAGAAGAACTTAAGGATTCTATTAGTCTGGATTTCAATAAAATTAAATTGGGTATAGAGACTGTTAAAGCTATGATTTTTATTTTGTACTTTATTTATAGCTGCTTTTTTATAGGTAAATTTATTTTTAAAATAGCAACAGTTTTTATAATTGTTTATTGGATCCGTTATGTATTGGAAAATATCAAAAAAAATACAGAAAATTCTACCAATTCAGAAAATCAGACTTCTTTTCTAAATACAACCATCAAAACTTTGGTCAATGTCATGAGTTTAATTGTAATTCTAACCACTAATTACAATAGATTTTTAAAATAAAAAACAATTCATACATAAAATTTTTATTTTTCTAACTCTCTTAACTGGATTTCAAAATGTTATAAAGATGATTTTATATTTAAAAATTATACCTTATCTACACCTCCAGATTTTTTCCCATTAAAAGTTAAATATCAAATATATACCAAATACAAATAATAATGTTATAATATGGAGTACAATATTAATTTTGCCTTTAGTTTTTATATTTTTGCAAGATATAAATTCTTAAATTGCATTTTTTAAAAATTTTTTTATAATTTTTATTGAATTTAATAATATGTCTATGTTATAATAAAGAAAAACAAAATATATTAAAATGGATTTTTGTCCACAAATATAGCAATGGTGCTAAAATTTCAGCCCTAGAAGCGTACTCAATGGCGAGAATATTTGCTTCCTTTTGTGTACGCTTTTTTTGCACCGTAATTACTTTTGCAAGTTTGTAATTAATAAATTTCATTTTGATATAAAAACGTGTTTATGGAAAGGGTGTATAACTATGAATAATTATGGATTGCCTCCAAAACAAGGTATGTATGACCCGCAATACGAACATGACGCCTGTGGAATTGGTTTTGTTGTTAATATAAAGGGGAAAAAATCCCATGAAATTGTTAAACAAGCTTTAACAATTCTTATAAACTTAAATCATCGTGGCGCAAGCGGTTCGGAATCAAATACCGGTGACGGTGCGGGAATTTTAATTCAAATACCTCATAAGTTTTTTGCTAAAGAATTGCTAAAAAAAGATATTAAGCTTCCTGAACCCGGAAATTATGCAGTAGGTATGGTTTTCCTTCCTAATGATGAAAATAAAAGAAAAGCCATGGAAAATTATATCGAAAGTATAATAATTGAAGAAGGGCAAAAAGTTTTAGGCTGGAGAGATTTACAACTAAATGACAGTTCACTTGGAAGTACTGCTCTATCGGCAAAGCCTTTTATAAGACAGCTTTTTATTGAAAAAAGCAATAACCTTGAGGGTGGTATAGCTTTTGAAAGAAAACTGTATGTTATTAGAAAGCGCATTGAGAAATATGCTCTTGACAATAATGAATATGTTTATTTCTCTAGTTTATCGGCAAATACAATTGTATATAAAGGCATGCTGACTTCCCATCAGGTTGAAGAATTTTACACCGAACTTTCCGATACTGATGTGGAATCTGCTCTTGCCCTTGTACATTCAAGATACAGCACGAACACTTTCCCCAGTTGGGAAAGAGCACATCCAAACCGTTACATTATTCATAACGGAGAAATTAATACTCTAAGAGGTAATGTAAATTGGATGAATGCGAGACAAGCATTGTTGGAATCTCAGCATTTCGGAGAAGATATAGAAAAAATACTTCCAATAATAAATCCGAACGGAAGCGACTCCGCAATGTTTGATAACTGCCTTGAGTTTTTAGTGCTTTCGGGACGCTCTCTTCCTCATTCCATTATGATGATGATTCCTGAACCTTGGTCAAACCACGAAAGCATGAGTGACGAGAAAAAGGCATTTTATGAATTCCACAGCTGTTTAATGGAACCTTGGGACGGTCCTGCTGCAATAGCTTTTACCGACGGATCAAAAGTAGGTGCCGTTTTAGATAGAAACGGTCTTAGACCTGCACGTTATTATGTTACCAAAGACGATCTTGTAATATTGGCATCAGAAGTTGGGGTATTAGATATTCCTCCTGAAAATGTAATATGTAAGGAAAGACTTCATCCTGGAAAAATGTTGCTTATCGACACTAATGAGGGAAGAATTATAACTGATGATGAGATTAAGCATTCTATTGCTTCACAACATCCTTATCGCGAGTGGCTGAATCAACATTTGTTAGACCTTGAGAACTTGCCGCAAGCATCTTGTGCTTACGAGACAGATCACGAAACATTGCTTTTAAGGCAAAAGGCTTTCGGTTATACTACCGAAGATATTAACACAACTATACTCCCAATGGCTAAAGAAGGCTTAGATCCAGTTGGTGCAATGGGTACAGATATACCTTTGGCTGTATTGTCCGATAAGCCTCAGTTGTTGTACAACTATTTTAAGCAGCTTTTTGCCCAGGTTACAAATCCGCCCATTGATGCAATCAGAGAGGAAATTATTACAAGTACTGAAACAATGATGGGTTCGGAAGGAAATCTAATCCATCCTGTACCGGAGAGCTGCAGACAGATAAAAATAAAAAATCCTGTTATAGACAACTACCAACTTGAAAAATTGCGCAATATAAACAAAGAAGGGTTCAAGTCCGTTACCCTGCCAATACTGTATAATGTAAAAGAAGGCGGTAAATCTCTTGAGAAAGCTCTGGAGAATTTGTTTGCCGATGCAGATTCCGCAATTGCTGAGGGTGCTAACATACTGATACTTTCCGACAGAGGAATAAACGCCGATAATGCAGCAATACCTGCTCTATTGGCTGTATCGGGACTACATCATCATCTTATACGCAAAGGTACAAGGACTTTGGTAAGTATTGTCTTAGAGTCTGGAGAACCTAGAGAAGTACATCATTTTTGCCTGCTTATAGGTTATGGCGCCTCGGCAATAAACCCTTACATCGCTTTAGAGTCTATTGAACATATGATTAAACAGGGTTTACTACCGGATATCAGTTATGAAAAGGCTGCTCAAAATTATTTGAAAGCATGCAAAAAAGGTATAGTTAAGGTTCTTTCCAAAATGGGTATTTCAACCATACAAAGTTACCAAGCTGCTCAAATATTTGAAGCAATAGGTCTGTCAGAAGATTTTGTAAATAAATATTTCACATCAACTGCAAGCAGAATTGGTGGATTGGGAATTGATGAAGTGGCAGAAGAAGTAAGATTAAGACATGTTAAAGCTTTTGACCAGCGCATAAAAGAATTGTCGTTAGATTCGGGCGGTGTCAATAAATGGCGCAGCGATGGAGAATACCATATGTATAATCCTGAAACCATCCATAAGCTGCAAAATGCCTGCAGAACTGGAAATTACGATGAATTTAAGGAATTCTCCAGGCTTATTAACGATCAATCCCAGAGATTGTGTACAATAAGGGGCCTTTTGAACTTCAAACCCCGCAAACCCATATCCATAGAAGAAGTTGAATCGGTTGAATCTATCTGCAGGAGATTTAAAACCGGTGCTATGTCCTATGGTTCAATAAGCCAGGAGGCTCACGAATGTTTGGCTATAGCAATGAACCGTATAGGCGGTAAAAGCAACACCGGTGAAGGCGGTGAAGATCCTGCCAGATTTATACCCGATGAAAACGGTGATTCAAGATGCAGTGCCATCAAACAAGTGGCTTCAGGAAGATTTGGAGTTACAAGCCATTACCTTGTTAATGCAAAGGAAATTCAAATAAAAATTGCCCAGGGTGCAAAACCCGGAGAAGGCGGACAATTACCAGGGCGTAAAGTATATCCCTGGATTGCTAAGGTAAGAGGATCAACCCCCGGTGTAGGTTTGATATCCCCCCCACCTCATCATGACATTTACTCTATTGAAGATTTGGCAGAACTTATATATGATCTTAAAAATGCAAACAGGAATGCAAGAATAAATGTAAAGCTTGTATCCGAAGTAGGAGTCGGAACAATTGCTGCCGGAGTTGCTAAAGGAAAGGCAGATGTCGTATTGATAAGCGGTTATGACGGAGGTACCGGTGCATCTCCCCGTACAAGTATAAAGCATGCAGGACTTCCATGGGAATTGGGACTGGCAGAAACTCATCAAACTTTACTGTTAAACAACTTAAGAAGCCGTATTGTCGTAGAAACTGACGGTAAACTCCTTACGGGAAGAGATGTGGCTATAGCAGCATTATTGGGTGCTGAAGAATTCGGTTTTGCTACCGCTCCGTTAGTAGTCATGGGGTGTGTCATGATGAGAGTTTGTAATCTTGATACTTGTCCTGTGGGAATTGCAACGCAAAACCCTGAACTTAGAAAGAAGTTCTCAGGAAAACCTGAATATGTTGTAAATTATTTCAGATTTGTGGCACAGGAATTGCGTGAAATAATGGCACAGCTTGGCTTTAGAACTGTAAATGAGATGATCGGAAGAACAGATGCTTTAGAACCTTCTACTGCAATAAGTCACTGGAAAACAAAGGGGATTGATTTGTCTAAAATTTTATACAGTCCTAAATTATCTGAAGGAGCAGTAATGTATTGTACTGAGAGCCAGGATCATGAACTTGAAAAAACTCTTGATATATCAGAACTTTTACGTATATGTGAACCTGCTTTATCTGAAAAGAAAAAAGTAAGAGCCATACTTCCGATTAGAAATATAAACCGTGCAGTAGGAACAATACTTGGCAGTGAAGTAACAAAAAGATATGGTGCAGAAGGGCTTCCTGAGGATACGATAAGTCTTCACTTCCAAGGATCCGCAGGTCAAAGTTTTGGTGCTTTTGTGCCCAAAGGAATAACATTGACTTTGGAAGGTGACACCAACGACTATTTGGGTAAAGGATTGTCAGGAGGTAAAATTATAGTTTATCCTCCAAAATCTTCTTCCTTCAGACCTGATGAAAATATCATTACCGGAAACGTTGCATTTTACGGTGCTACAAGCGGTGAGGCATATATCAGGGGAATTGCCGGTGAAAGATTCTGTGTAAGAAACAGTGGAGTAAATGCAGTCGTTGAAGGTGTAGGTGACCACGGATGTGAATATATGACAGGCGGAACAGTTGTTATACTGGGTAAAACCGGAAGAAACTTTGCAGCTGGAATGTCCGGTGGAATAGCTTATATACTTGATGAAGAAGGCAATTTCAGTAATAAGTGTAATAAAGAAATGGTAGGACTAGAAAAAATTGAAGATATTGAAGAGGCTAACAAAGTAAAATCAATGATTCAAAAACACTATGATTATACCAACAGTGATGTAGCAAAAAGAATCCTGGATAACTGGAGCAAAATGGTTGATAAATTTGTTAAAGTAATGCCTGTTGATTACAAGAGAATGCTTCAAGCTATAAAACAAGTTTCCGAGCAAGGCATTACCGGAGAAGAAGCCTTAATGGCAGCTTTTGATGCAAATCACAAAGATCTTGCCCGTGTTAGCGGGAATTAGAAATGGAGGAATTAAAATGGGTAAACCAACTGGATTTATGGAATATAAGCGAGAATTGCCACCAGACCGTCCCCCTCTTGAGAGAATTGGGGATTGGAATGAATTTCTTCAAAGTTTCCCTGAAGAAAAACAACGAATTCAGGCAGCCAGGTGTATGGACTGCGGTATACCTTTTTGCCATTCGGGAATATTAATAAACGGTATGGCATCAGGTTGTCCCATACACAATCTTATTCCTGAATGGAACGACCTCATATATAAAGGATTGTGGAAAGAAGCAGTAAAAAGGCTTCTTAAAACCAATAATTTTCCGGAATTTACAGGCAGAGTTTGTCCTGCACCATGTGAAGGTGCCTGTACTGTTGGAATAAATGACCCTCAGGTAACTATAAAGTTAAATGAACGAGCAATAATCGATAAAGCTTTTGAAGAAGGATGGATAGTACCAAAACCACCAAAAGTAAGAACTGGTAAAAAAGTGGCAATAGTAGGATCCGGCCCATCGGGGCTTGCCTGTGCAGATCAGTTAAACTCTGTTGGGCACAGTGTTACAGTATACGAAAGAGCTGACAGGATAGGCGGACTTCTTATGTACGGAATTCCTAACATGAAACTGGACAAAAGCATTGTGCAAAGAAGAGTTGACATTCTTGAAAAAGAGGGCATCAAATTTATCACCAATACAGAGGTAGGAGTAGATATATCTGCTGAAGAGCTTTTAAAAAACTATGATGCTGTAGTTTTATGCGGAGGCGCTACAAAACCAAGAGACTTAAATATTGAAGGAAGAAATCTTAACGGTATATATTTTGCCATGGATTTCTTGCGTGCCAATACAAAAAGTCTTCTTGACTCTAAACATGTCGATTCGAATTACATTTCTGCAAAAGGAAAAAATGTAATTGTAATTGGTGGCGGAGATACCGGTACTGACTGTGTGGCTACCTCAATAAGGCATGGATGTAAAAGCGTTGTACAATTTGAAATTCTCCCTAAGCCTCCGTCTTCAAGACAGCCAAATAATCCTTGGCCCCAATGGCCGAAAGTTTTAAAAATTGATTATGGCCAGGAGGAAGCATCTGCTATTTACGGTGATGACCCTAGAATTTATTGTATTACTACTAAAAAGTTTGTCGGAGATGAAAACGGCAATATAAAAGAGGTTCATACTGTAAATATAGAATGGAAAAAAGACAGTTCAGGACGCTTAATTCCTGTGGAAATTGAGGGCACTGAAAAAGTTTGGAAAGCAGATCTCGTTCTCTTATGTTTAGGATTCTTAGGTCCTGAAGAAACAGTATTAAAGCAGCTGGGTATAGAACAGGATGAAAGAACTAATGCTAAAGCTCTGTATGGAAGTTTTAAAACCAATGTTGAAGGTGTATTTGCTGCCGGAGATATGCGGCGTGGACAGAGCTTGGTTGTATGGGCTATTAATGAAGGACGAGGTGCTGCTCGTGAGGTTGATAAATTTTTAATGGGTTATACAACTCTACCATAGACACAGCTAAATTCTATTTACTTGCAGAAACTGCATTTTTGCAGTTTCTTTTTTTATAATATTTTAGCATTTCGAAACCATAAAACAGGAATCTAATTTTTTGGAAAAGGAAGTTATTTAATGTAAATTTATATAACCTGGTATAATATTAAAAAAAATAATTAAATTATAAAATGTGTTATTTATTATAATAATCTAAAATATATAATAAAATGTAAGTCCGGTAGTGTTAATTATTTGTTTATAACATTATTATATATTCTTAATTTTCTATTTTCATTTTTATGTTATAATGATAAACAATTACTATATATAAATCTCAATTAAATTAAAATTAAGAAAGGGTAAGGTAATTTTATATATAATGATGAAGAAAACGGCTAAAATTAACACTATTTTGACACTTACAATTCTTATTCTGTCAGCTTCCTTGGACAATGCAATATTAGGTTTATTTCCTCCATTATTTTCTTCTATTTCAGAAGATTTGAACATAAATGTTTCTATCATGGGTGTCGTATCAGCTGTTACCATATTTTTTTCAGCTATATCATCAGTTTTCTGGGGATATATGGCTGACAAAGGCAAAAGAAAACCATTATTAATTATAGGAACATTTATATTTACTTTTTCTACTTTTTTAACATCTTTTAGCCAAAACTATTTTCAATTGATTATATATCAAATTTTTACCGGTATAGGTCTTGGTTGTATAGGTTCCATAGGATATAGCGTATTAACTGATTTTATTCCCAAAAAGCATCTGGGTACTTTGTTAAGCTTATGGGGTTTGTCTCAAGGGTTTGGAGGAATTGCCGGAGCCATTATAGCACCTATTATATCCACCCACTCAACATGGAGACAGCCATTTATTATAATTTCAATTATTGACTTTATTTTCATCTTCTCATTTTTCTTCATGAAAGAACCTGAGAAAGGATCTGCGGAACCTGAATTGAAAGATCTTCAAAAAGAGGGGATAAAGTATAATTATTCCATTAAGTTGAGCCATATACCCGAAATAGCTGCAAAAAGGAGTAACAAGTGGCTTATGATGCAAGGTTTCTTTATGCAAATTACAATCGGTACCCTTATATGGCTTCCTACACTTTATGCATCAAAAATAAGAGCAGAGGGTATAAATGCAGACACAGCAGCAATAGCTGCAGGTTATTTTTATGGACTACTTCAAATGGGAGGTTTGTCATCTACATATTTCGGTTACCTGGGAGATAAAATTCAAAGCAAAACTTACAGAGGAAGGGCACTTTTGACCGGCAGCCTTATTCTTGCCGCCATTCCCTTATATGTACTTATGTTTTTGCTACCAATGGACAACCTTATACTTCCTGCTTCCAATGAACCTTTTTTAATTCTAATTTCTCTTGTTAAGCAATTTTTTACAAATCCCTGGATACTTTTAATGTTTATATTAGCTGTGCTTGCAACTGCTGCTCAGTCTGCAAACACACCGAATTGGCTGGCCCTTTTGACTGACATAAATCTTCCGGAACACAGAGCAACCGCTTTTAGTATTAGCAATCTTATAAATGGATTTGGTAGGTCAATAGGTAATATACTTATAGGAATTGTTTTAAATTTTATATCATTAAAATTGTCTGAACCCTATAATTATATATATACTATGATTTTATTTCAATTATTCTTTATTCCTGCTGTTTACTGTTACTATAAAGTTTCTGAAAATAGCGGAAGAGATATCAGAAAGGTAAAATCCACATTGAAATTAAGGGCAAAAAAGCTATCTTAGGAATTAATAATATTTTATCATCGATTTTTTAATTATTTGAAATATGGAGGATTTATCTTTGTTTAAAAATACTAAAAACCCTTGCACAACAAGGGTCTTTAGTATTTTGTGGCGGAGAAGGAGGGATTCGAACCCTCGCGCCGGTTACCCGACCTAACGGTTTAGCAAACCGTCCCCTTCGACCTACTTGGGTACTTCTCCAAACTTGAAACCTCTATTTAATAGAGGTTTCACAAATATTGGCGGAGAGAGTGAGATTCGAACTCACGGTAGGCTCACACCTACGCCGGTTTTCAAGACCGGTGCCTTAAACCAACTCGACCATCTCTCCATTTCTTGTGACAACAAATAATATAACATGGCAACACTTATTTGTCAATACTTATATTTAACCTATTTTAGGTAATTTAATTTATTTTTTTCTACTTTTATTAATAATACATAATATGGAAACAAAAATATATTTTTACTTACCTTTTATAATTATAAAAAATTATATTGATTATTTTCATTCTTTCAATTGAGTTATTTTTAATTAACTCATATATATTAATAATAAAATCAAAGTAAATACAAATTATTTTTTATTTTGAAAATAAATTAAAAATAAATCAAAAACAATTAAGGTCAAAATAGTTTGACCTTAATTGGAAACTTTAAATTGCAAATTAAATTATATGATTTTTTTGAATTATCAAAACTACATAAAAACACAACTACTTAATAACATCCACACCGTTCATATATTTTAAAAGGGCTTCCGGTACAACAACCGATCCGTCTTCCTGTTGATAATTTTCGAGGATGCATGCAGTTGTTCTTCCTATAGCAACTCCGGATCCGTTTAATGTGTGTACAAATTCAGGTTTATCATTTGCACTTCTTCTAAACTTAATACCAGCTCTTCTTGCCTGGAAATCTTCAAAATTGCTGCATGATGAGATTTCAACATATCTATTGTAACTTGGCATCCATACCTCAATATCATATTTCATAGCTGCAGTAAAACCAAGGTCCCCTACGCATATCTTAACCACTCTGTATGGTATTCCTAATAATTGCAAAACTTCCTCAGCATCCCTTGTCAACGATTCTAGCTCTTCATATGAAGTTTCAGGTGTAGTAAACTTCACCAACTCTACTTTGTTAAATTGATGTTGTCTTATAAGACCTCTGGTGTCTCTTCCGGCAGCTCCTGCTTCTGCCCTGAAACATGCTGAATAAGCAACATGCTTTATCGGTAAATCCTTTGCATCTAAAATTTGTTCTCTGTACATATTGGTAACAGGAACTTCAGCTGTAGGTATTAAGAAATAGTCAGTATTTGAAACTTTAAAAGCATCCTCTTCAAACTTAGGAAGTTGACCTGTTCCTATCATACTATTCCTGTGAACCATAAAAGGTGGAAAAACTTCAATATAGCCGTGTTTACTTGTATGCAAATCAAGCATGAAATTCATTAATGCTCTTTCAAGTCTCGCTCCTAAACCTTTATAAAATGTAAATCTTGCTCCGGTAACTTTTGAAGCAGTTGAAAAATCCAGAATACCTAATTTTTCTCCTATTTCCCAATGGGCTTTTGGTTCAAAATCAAATTTCCTTGGCTCTCCCCATCTTCTTATTTCTACATTATCTTCGTCACTGTCTCCATCAGGAACTGTGCTATTTGGTATATTAGGTATTGTTAAAAGAAGTTTATTTAATTCTTCATCGATTTCTCTTACTTGCAAATCAAGAGTTTTTATCTTATCAGATAAACTCTTCATCTCTTCCATAAGTTCGGAAACATCTTTTCCCTCTTTTTTGTATACCGGAATCATTTTTGATGCTGTATTTTGCTTATTTTTAAGCTGTTCTACTTCATATAAAATTTGTCTTCTCTTTTCATCAAGGTTTAAAACCTGATCTACATCAAAATTTTCTTTTCTTTTTAGCAATGCTTTTTTTAAAACTTCTGGGTTATTTCTTATTAACTTAATATCTATCATAACTGCTTCTCCTTATAAGTTTATTTTTTAATATTTTTTTATCATAAAATGTCATCAATAATAAAATGTTTATATAATCATTTGTTTCAAAAAAATATTTATTAATTCTATGTAGTCATATAGGTAATACATTTTAATATCTTAGATATTATTTAAAATAATTATACTATAAAAAAGTATCATTTCAACCATATACGTTTCCACTTTTTAATAATTACCTTTTTCAATTAAAGCAATTATGTAATGCAATTTCGTATTTATGTAACATAAAAATACTAATTGAAATTTGCTTTCATAAATAATTCAACATCTTTTTTATATGTGCTGTCAGGATATTTTTCAAGTAATGTGTTCATTGCATCTTTTGCCAAGCTTAAATTTCCCTTCATAAAATATGAATATCCAATAAAATAATAGCAATCATCCGAATAGTATTCATCTTCCACTAAATTTAATGAATTTTTTAAACTTTCTATAGCTTTATCATAATCTTTATCTTTATAATATCCGTATCCATCATAATAAAATTCCTGTGCAGCCTTTTTAACAGTTAAAGCCAATAGTTTTTGATACAGTTGTATTGCATCGCTTTCCAAATAATTTTTATTGATTTCTTTCGTTAAAATTAATGCACAGTTTTTAATATCTCCGTCATAATAACATATATTTGCTTTAATAAGCTTTTCATAATTTTCAAATTTTAATGAATTTTCATCACGAAAATCTTTTAATTCTTTTTCTAATTTTTCCTCCGATTTTTTAGAATCTTCTATTTCCTTTTCTAACTCTTGAATTTTTTCATTTAATTTTTTATTTTCAGCAAGTGCAGAACTTAAGCTCATCTGAAAATTACTTTTTTCTTTTTCTGTACTACCCAATTTATTTCTCACTTCGTCAATATTTTTATTTACTTTTATCTGGCTATATGCTGTTATAAGCAATACAATAAAAGCACTTGTAAACAATATAACAGCATAAACCCATACTGTTTTTTTATCGTTATTATTCATAGTTTACAACACTCCCAAAGGTTTTAGCGAGTGAACCATAATTTCATATTTTGCAACGAATTTATGTAACTCAAAATTTTATTTTTAAGAATATTTTTTCAATTTTATTAACTTTAATAAGGTGTAAATGCTCACTCCATAATAATCGTGATAACAAAAATATTATTAGGCCAATAAAAAATTTCAATTGATATTAGAAAAGATAACAAAGATTTTTACTTAAATAATTTCTTAAATGTTGGTATTTATTATAATAATCTATAATATATTTTTTTAATAAATATTTACTAAATATTTTTTCTTATCAGCAAATACACTCTTTTTAATAAATTTTACTCTTCTTTGCAATATCAATTGCTTGAATTTCCTCAGCCGACAGTGGATATTTCGATTGTCCGTTTATTATTGACTTTGCATAAGTTGTGGTTGACTCTCTTGAATATATTCCATTTAAAACAATACCGTTATCATTACCATCCAGTAATGCAATTGCAAAGCTTAAATTACTACCCACATCATCAAAAGCATTATATCGAACTATCCCAACTTTTTGAACACATTGAAGCATATTTCTTTCAATATAATTAATTTTACTTTCTATATCTTTATTCTTATTTAATATTTCATTGCATAAATCAATATTCTCTTCTACTAGTCTTTCAACATTTAAATCATCTGAATTCTTAAAAAATTTTTTATATCTGTTATTTAATTTTTTTAGTTTTGATTTTGTGGAAACAAGAATAATAAATAAAACCAATGTCAATATAGTATTTCCAAGTATCAAATAAGTACTAAAATTTTCTAAGCTATTAATAATTTCATCCATTGCTTTTAACATACATTACTCCTTTATCAATATTTAATTTCTTTTCAATAAATTGTTTCACGTGAAACAATTTATTATATTTTATAATGTTGCAGTTTACAAATTAAATTCATATATTTTTATTATTTTTATACATTGCTCTATTTAGTCTTATAATCGTTTTTAAGAGTTCTTATTATCTACAAATATAAATACATTCCCTAACCTAAAAAAGCGGCTTAAAACTAAAAATACAGCGTGGCTTATTTTTCCATTTTTTTAAATAATTCCAATATTCTCTCCAATTCTTCATTCGAATAATATTCAATCATTATTTTACCTTTTTTATTTTTATTAAACAGCTTAACTTTTGTACCTAAAATCTTTTCCAGATCATCTTCAATTTTTTGAATATTTTCATCTACATTCTTTACTTTTTGTTCTTTTAACTCACCCTTTTGTATTTTTTTAACCAATTTTTCAGTTTCTCTTACATTAAGAGATTTCTCAATAACTTCTTTACATATTTTTTCCTGTAACTCTTTATTATCCAATGAAAGAAGAGCTCGTGCGTGACCGCTGGTTATCTCCCCATTTATTAGATGTTCCTTTACTTTATCGCATAAAGATAAAAGTCTTATTATATTAGCAATTGTGGATCTATTTTTTCCAATTGATTTTGACAATTCTTCCTGTGTCATATTATATTCATTAATTAATTTCTCATAAGCTTCAGCTTCTTCTATCGGATTTAAATCTTCTCTTTGTATATTCTCAATCAAAGCCATTTCCATAACTTGTCTGTTTGAAAGTTCTTTAACAATAACAGGTATACTCGTCAAACCTGCCAATCTTGCTGCTCTCCATCTTCTTTCTCCGGCAACAATCTTATATGTATTATCTTCTTTTCTAACAATTATAGGTTGTACAATTCCATGCTCTTTTATCGATTCAGATAACTGTATTAATTTTTCATCATCAAACTTTTTTCTTGGTTGGCCTACTGTTGGCTCAATTTCATTTATTTTTAATTCAATAACTCCACCAGATTGTGGCTCTTCATTTGCTGAAGAAATAAGTGCACCTAATCCTCTACCTAAACCTTTTTTACTCATACTAAATTTTCCTCCTCAGAATATTCTATAACCTCATCGGCCAAATCAAGATAACATTCGGCTCCTTTTGATTTCGGATCATAAAGTATTATAGGTAATCCATAACTAGGTGCTTCACTTAATCTTACGTTTCTTGGTATAACAGTTCTATACACTTTATTTTTAAAATATTTTTTTACTTCTTCCACTACTTGTATCGATAAATTAGTTCGGGCATCAAACATTGTCAATACTACTCCTTCAACGTCCAGCCCCTTATTTAAATGTTTCTGAACCAGCTTTACTGTTTCCATAAGCTGACTTAATCCCTCTAAAGCATAATACTCGCATTGAATAGGCACAAGAATTGTATTTGCTGCTGTCAAAGAATTTAATGTAAGTAATCCCAAGGATGGTGGGCAATCTATAATGATAAAATCGAAATTTTCCTTAATATTTTCGAGTGAGTTTTTTAACCTGGTCTCCCTTGAAATAGTTGATACAAGTTCAACCTCAGCACCTGCCAGTTGAATGTTTGAAGGGCATAACAAAAGATTGTCTATAGGTGTTGAAACAAAAGTTTCGCTAATATCTACATCATTAATCAAAACATCATAAGCCGATTTATTTATTTTTTTCTTATCTACTCCTAATCCACTGGTGGAATTTCCTTGGGGGTCAATATCAATAAGAAGTACTTTTTTACCCTTATATGCCAGGCAGGAACTTAAGTTTACTGCAGTAGTTGTTTTTCCAACTCCACCTTTCTGATTTGCTACTGCAATTATTTTTGCCATTAAACTCACTCCTTAGTTATCATTTGTTTGCTCAAAATTATAATTTTGCATACTTCAGTTAGAATATACATGATTAAAACTAAACGAAAATCATGTTTTACACTATCAAAAAATTTATTAATTTAAAAATCTAAAAAACTATTATATAATTATAGCACAATTAATTTTTATAACAAACCATATTTTATACAAAAATGTTTCACGTGAAACATTTTTATATAAAACTATCTATAATTATATTGTTAAAAAATTTTTTAATTTCAGTAATAGTTCAACAATATAAAATATTTTCACTACACCTATTTTAAATTTATTCAATAAAAAACCCCTTTTTTCAGGGGTTTACATATAAATTCTTTATTTATATATCGAGGTTAGTCACATCTTTTGCATTTGCTTGTATAAATTCTTTTCTTGGTTCAACCTTTTCGCCCATCAATATGGAGAATATTTCATCTGCTGCAATAGCATCCTTTAATTCAACTCTCAACATAGTCCTGGTTTTTGGATTCATTGTAGTTTCCCATAACTGTTCAGGATTCATTTCTCCTAAACCTTTATATCTTTGAATAGTACATTCTCCTTTTTTCCATCCCTTTTCATTTAAAATTTTTTCTAATTGTTTTTCATTATAAGCATATACTTCTTCTTTACCCTTTGCTATTTTAAAGAGAGGAGGTTGAGCAATATATACATATCCTCCTTCTACCAAAGGTCTCATGTATCTATATAAGAATGTTAGCAATAAAGTTCTTATATGCTGGCCGTCAACATCAGCATCGGCCATAATAATTATTTTATGATATCTAAGTTTTTCAATATCAAAGTCTTCTCCAATATTAGCACCAAGAGCAGTAATAACAGGTAGAAGTTTTTCATTGGTATATACTTTGTCTATTCTTGATTTTTCAACGTTAAGCATCTTACCCCATAAAGGCAAAATTGCTTGAAATCTTCTGTCTCTTCCTTGTTTAGCAGATCCTCCGGCAGAATCTCCCTCAACAATATAGATTTCACACAGTGAAGGATCTTTTTCAGAGCAATCAGCTAATTTTCCAGGTAAAGTCGTTGATTCAAGAGCACTCTTTCTTCTTGTCATTTCTCTTGCTTTTCTTGCTGCTTCTCTTGCTCTTGCAGCAGTAATGCTTTTTTCTACAATTGCCTTTGCTATGGAAGGATTCTCTTCTAAAAATGACGATAATTTTTCACTGACAGCATTTTCAACCAAACTTCTTATTTCAGAATTTCCAAGTTTTGTCTTAGTTTGTCCTTCAAATTGAGGTTCATGTAATTTTACGCTGATTACAGCAGTTAATCCTTCTCTTACATCTTCACCCAATAAATTTTTATCGTTTTCTTTTAAATAGTTGTATTTTCTGCAATAGTCATTAAAAACTTTTGTTATGGCAGTTTTAAAACCGGTTAAATGTGTCCCTCCTTCAGTTGTAGCAATGTTGTTTGCGAAACTATAGATATTTTCATTATATGTATCGTTATATTGCATTGCTATTTCAACATGATTACCATCTTTTAAACTTTCAAAATAAATTGGAGGTTGATGTATTACTTCTTTGTTCCTGTTTAAATGTTCTACAAAGGAAATAATTCCGCCTTCATAGTGAAGCTCCTTAACTACAGGTTCTTCCTTCCTCTTGTCAATTAACCTTATAGTCAGTCCTTTGTTTAGAAAAGCAAGCTCTCTGAATCTGTTCAAAAGTGTTTCATAGTCAAATTCGATCTCTTCAAAAATTAGAGGATCCGGTTTAAAAGAAGTTTTAGTACCTGTTCTATCAGTTTTTCCTATAACTTCTAATTTAGTTACAACTTTACCTCTTTCGTATCTTTGTCTATATATATTGCCGTCTCTATACACTTCTACTTCCAAATATTCCGATAAAGCATTAACTACCGATGCTCCGACACCATGTAATCCGCCTGAAACAGAGTAACCTTCTCCACCAAACTTTCCGCCTGCATGTAATATTGTATGAACAACCTCTACAGTAGGAATTCCCATCTTTGGATGTATACCGACAGGAATACCTCTACCATTGTCAATGTTTGTGATAGAATTGTCCGGATTAATAGTTATTTCTATTTCATTGCAATAACCAGCTAAAGCTTCATCAATACTATTGTCCATTATTTCATATACCAAATGGTGTAAACCTCTTGATGAAGTACTTCCAATGTACATACCGGGTCTTTTTCTTACAGCTTCGAGACCTTCCAGCACTTGTATATCACTTTCATCATATGAACTGTTCATATTCGCTATTTCGGGCATTTTATCCTCCTGCTTTCAATCAAATAATTTTTATAAATAGCTAAATTGATTATTTTTTTTCTATATTGAAAAAGCACTATTTTGCAATTTTCAAAATGATATACATCTTCTATTTAAGTTTTATTTAAACATTGCAACTTGTAAAATATTCTTTTTATTTTACGTTTGATATACCATCAACAAATCCCGATCTCTTTTGCAATGTAACTGACGATATCGGAGAAAGATATATTTTGCTTTTTTTATCTATTTCAGTAATAATAAAGGATTTTGGTATATCGTCTGAAATATTTTCTATAAATCCTTCTTCTTCAGCTATGGCTAAAAAATCACGGGTATCCTTAGATAAAGTAGTAGATTCCAAATCCATAATAGCAATAACATTTTTAATTGGCACTACAATATCTCCACCAATGTGTAAAAACATAAGTTCCTCCTAAATTACTTTAATAAAATTTGAAACCATTAAATATTTTTCCATAAAGCGGTATAGTTTATTAAGTATCTATAATCAATAAAAATTGTTTTTATATATTTTATCCCAAATAAAATTAAACTGCAAATTTTATGTAATAAAATTTAATATAATTTAATATTTTGTATTATATAGGATTTATATACTGTTTGCTTTTGCTTGCGGTTTATTTTCTTGTACTATTTTGCTTATTCAACTATAGCATTTCCATTTTTTATATTAAAAAAAATTACATTTTTTTGATCTCTATTGTAAAAAATGTCTTTCTCTGTACAAGTAATAAAAGTCTGTATATTATTGATGCAATCAAATAAGATTTCCCTTCTCCTTTGATCTAACTCGGACATAACATCATCAAGCAAAAGTACAGGATATTCACCCGTTTCTTCTTTTATTATCTGAAGCTCGGACAACTTTACGGACAAAATTACAGTTCTCTTTTGGCCTTGAGAACCGAAGGATTTTACATTTAAGTCATTAATGTATATCTCGTAATCATCTCTGTGAGGTCCCTTTAAGGTTGTCCCTCTCATTATTTCATGATTTTTAATTCTTTCAAGTTCATTATAAATATCTTCTTTTATTTTTTCTGCATCGTTAAAGTTTTCAACTTTTATAGACGAAGAATAATCTATTCTCATATTTTCATTATTAGATGACAGCATGCTGTTATATACATTGGCATATTTTCTAAGTCTGTTTAAAAAATCGTATCTTGCTTTTATTATCCTAGAAGCAGTTTCTGCAATTTTTATATTCCATATATCTAATGTATTTATAAGACTTTTTTTATCCTGAATCTCTTTTAAGAGAGAGTTTCTTTGGGTCAAAATTCTGTTATACTGCTGTAAATCAAAGAAATAAGCCGGTTTTATTTGACTTAAGGTTATGTCGATAAATCTTCTTCTCTGCGAAGGTCCCTCATTTATAACCGATAAATCTTCCGGGGAAAATATTACAGCAAGGAGATTGCCCATAAGGCTGCCTATTTTTTTTTGAGGTATTTCATTTATTTTTATAAATTTCTTTTTATCTTTTTCATACATTATTTCAATGGATAAATTCTCTTGGTTCTTTATTGTGTCCAATCTTATATAGTAGTTGTTACTATTTATGTTTAAAAGTTCGCTGTCTTTTGATGTTCTATGGGACCTGCCTGAGGCGCACAAAAAAATTGCCTCAATAATATTGGTTTTTCCCTGGGCATTTTCTCCATAGATTACATTATAATTTTTTGAAAATTCCATCTTTATTTCTTTATAATTTCTAAATCCTTTGAGGTTTAAGCTTTCAATATACAAAATGATACCTCCGGATATCATTCAATTATAAATTTACTGTCATTGATTTCAATAGTATCGTTTTTTCTTAGTTTTTTTCCTCTTCTGGTTTCAACTTCACCATTAACTTTTACAAGTCTGCTTCTTATTAATGTCTTTGCTTCGGCTCCGCTTGATACTATATTGGTCCATTTTAAAAATTGGTCAAGTTTTATATATTCGGTGTTTATTTTTATGTTTCTCATATCCCTGTTACATCCTCATTTTCTATTCATTTTTTATTCTTACAGGCAGTATCATGTAGGCATAATCATTGTTTTCTATTGGTCTGATTGTACATGGTCCTATACTTGAAGTAAAATATATATCAATCTCTTCATCATCAATGACTTTCAATGCTTCAATAAAATATCTTGGGTTGAAACCAATGTCCAATTTGCTTCCCGTAGTGTCTACTCTGACCTCTTCCCTAACGGCTCCTATTTCCGTATTTGAAGAGATTATTATTTTATCGTCCGAAATATTAAACTTAACAGGGTATTTCTTTTCTTCAACAGTTATAAGTGAAGCTCTTTCCAGGCTTGATAATATATCTTTTGTCTTTACTCTGACTTTTGTCTCAAACTCTTCCGGAATAATGCTGTTATAGTTTAGGTATTCACCTTCCAGTAATCTTGATACAACTTTGCATTTACCCATATCAAATAGGATTTGATTTTGGGTATTGTATATAGTAATTGAATCTTCTATAGGTTGTAGTATTTTTATAATTTCGTTTAATGTTTTACCGGGTATTACCACACTAAAGTCCTGGTTTTCATTATCTATTTTGCTTCTTCTAAGTGCAAGTCTGAATCCATCTATTGAAACAATAGTCAAATTGTTGTTTTTGCATTCTAAAAGAGAGCCTGTTAAGATTGGTCTGTTTTCATCGATGCTAACTGCAAATATTGTTTGTCTTATCATATCTCTTATTGTTTTTTGCTCAATTATAAATGCGTTTTCCTTTTTAATTGAAGGAAGTGCCGGATAAGTATCCGATGGAATACCTTTCAGTTCAAAGTGGGAGTTTTCGCATTCAATTATGACAGAGTTGTTTGGAAGAACTTCTATAAGTACTTCGCTTTCCGGAAGCCTTCTTACTATGTCCCCAAACATCTTTGAGTTAAGGACAATGGATCCTGTATTTCTAATATCGGCATCAACATAACATTCTATGCCTAGCTCTAGGTCATAACCTGTTAGTTTGAACTGTTCGTTTGCTTCAAGTAGTATGCCTTCGAGTATAGCAAGAGTCGATTTGCTTGATACAGCTTTTTGGACTATGTTAATTCCTTCGATTAAATATTCCTTAGAGCAGATTACTTTCATCTTTCTTGTCCTCCCGGATTACTTTAATAAATATATGATAAATTTTTTAGTAATAATAGTAATAAGTTGTGTTAATTTTGTGTATAACTTTCCTCAAACTTTGAGTGATTAGACTTTGAGGTTGTTATTAACTTGTAGATAACTTGTATTAAATAATCAACAGTTTTTCAGAAATTTAAAATTTTAAATTTTATACACAGATTAATCACATAAAATTTTCCCCATATCAACAATTTTTGTTGATAAAGTTATAAAAAATAAAAAATCTTTGTTGATAAAAACCTTAATTGAATGTTTTATCTACAAAAATCTATTCACAGATAATTTTCTGTGTAGATTAGCTGTTGAATGGCTGCTTGTTGTAAAAGTAGAGTGTTTATAATCTATTTACAAAATATTTCTAATTGCTGGTTAAGTTCTTTTTTAATTCATTGATGGCTCTTTTTGTTTCTGGGTTAGTTTGTAATTCTTCCATAATTTTTTCGCATGCATGTATTACTGTAGTATGATCTCTTCCGCCAAAAGCTTGTCCTATTTTTGGCAAGGACATATCTGTCAGTTCTCTGCAAAGGTACATAGCGATTTGCCTTGGGTAGGCTATGTCCTTTGATCTTTTTTTGGATTTAAAGTCTTCTGGTCGAATATCAAAATATCTTGCCACTGCATCTTGTATAGTGTTGCAGTTTATTGCTCTTACTTTGTTTGTTGTGAGTATATCTTTAAGAGCTTCATTGGCAAGCTCTAGGGTTATTTCGCTCTCAGTTAGAGAAGAATAAGCAATGACTCTATTTAAAGCACCTTCCAATTCTCTTATGTTTGATGCTATCTTTTCAGCGATGAATACAATGATCTCATTAGGTACGTCGAGGTTTTCCAATTGAGCTTTTTTTCTTAGAATGGCTATTCTGGTTTCCATATCCGGTGCTTGCATATCAGCTATTAATCCCCATTCAAACCTTGATCTTAAACGTTCTTCAAGGGTAACAATTTCTTTTGGTGATTTATCGCTGGATAAAATAATTTGTTTGTTTGCCTCATATAAGGCGTTGAAAGTATGGAAGAATTCTTCCTGCGTTCTTTCTTTTCCGGCTATAAATTGAATATCATCTATTAATAAGATGTCTATGTTTCTGTATTTGGCTCTGAATTCTTCGTTCTTGTCATCTTTAATAGCGTTAATAAGCTCATTTGTGAACTTTTCAGAGGAAACATAAAGTACTTTAAGCGATGAATTTTGTTGCAACACAAAATGACCTATGGCATGCATAAGATGGGTCTTGCCAAGACCAACCCCACCATAGATGAATAGTGGATTATAAGCTTTTGCTGGTGCTTCTGCAACGGCCAAAGCGGCAGCATGTGCAAAACGGTTGCTGTTCCCGATAACGAAAGTATCGAAAGTATATTTTGGGTTTAACATAGTAGTTGATGAATCTTCGTTAAATGTCGAATCTGTAGTGTTTTTGTACTTTTCAATGCTTTCTTGTGAAGGAACAACAAAATTTATTGAATATTCCTTGTATGTAACATGTTTTATAGCATTTTTTATAAGTGATTGGTATCTTGATTCTAAAATACCTTTGTTAAATTCGGCAGGAACGGCCAGGTTAATGGTATTATTTTGTATAGAAATCGGCTCAATGGTTTTAATCCAGGTATTAAAACTTATTTCAGTTAACTCATTCTGTAAAAGGCCTAATGTTTTCTGCCATATTTCGGATAATTGAGCACTCATAAAATTCCTCCAAATATATGTAAGTAATTAGTGATAGTATTGAATATTAAATCATTACATTTTTCTGAAAATGCCAAATGTATCAAAAATAAATTGAATATAGCAAATTCCATTGAAGCAGCCAGCTGTTATTTAAATTAAAATAATTTAAATATATTTTAAAAATTAATTATTTAAAGTATAAAAAGTGAATTCATAGTAAATCATTGACAAAATTAATAACAATTAAGCATAAATATTAACATAAATATAAAAATTATTGAGTAAATTTGTATAAAATTAAAAAAAACTTAGTGTTAATACGGAAACTTATCAACAAACTATATAAAATTTATAATTTTTTTACTCACATTACTACACACAAATTATAAACATAAATTTTATAATAATCCATAGGTTATCAACAAGTAATTGTTGATAACTTATAAGTTATCAACAGGTAATATTTATATTATCAGACTTTTGATTAATAATCAACAGGAAAAAATGATAGATATCCACAAAAATATCAATGAAATTTTAGAATTATCCACAAAAATAGTTCCTTGACATCAAATAAGTGTTTAATATATAATTGCTATGTTGCCTATTTGAAAATATTAAAATAGGGTAGTATTATTAAATGTACTTATAAAATGTATTGAACAGGTAAAATTAAATGTTTTGTTCAATACTTGAGAGAAAAGTATATTTATTTGAAAGGAATAAAAATAAATAAAGTTTCTTTTGGGAAATATAAGAAATAATATAATGAAGTAGATAGAAGCAGTTAAGTACTTTAGTGAAAAGAAATGGAGGTGTTTGGTTTGTTAAGAACATATCAGCCTAAAAATAGACAGAGAAAGAAAGAACACGGTTTTAGAAAAAGAATGAAAACTGCAAATGGAAGAAAAGTATTAAGAAGGCGCAGATTGAAAGGTAGAAAAGTTCTTTCAGCGTAAGACCGCATAATTGTGGTCTTTTTGTTTAAAAGGATATTATTTTTATAATAATATTATCAGAACATATGAAAATATAAAAAATAACCGGAGGCATAGCTCCTTATAATGGTATTTACATTTCCAATAAAAAAGAATAAAGATTTTATTAGACTTTATAAAAAAGGAAAATTTTTTGTTGCAAAGTATCTTGTTCTATATGCTTTAAGTAATAATAGTAATGTGAATAGATTGGGTATAACTGCAAGCAAGAAGTTTGGAAAGAGCGTAAAAAGGAACAGGATAAAAAGACTAATAAGAGAAAGTTATAGACATTTTGAAAGCCAATTGAAACAAGGATTTGATTTAGTTGTTGTGGCAAGAAATTGTGAAGAGATGCCTAACTTTTCGGAAGTAAAAAGGGAAATGAAGTATCTGTTGAAAAAGCTTGAAATATTCAAGGAGGATATTTAATTTTGGTAAAAAGGTTAGCTATATTTTTAATAAGGATTTATCAAAAGTATATATCCCCTTTAAAAGGTGTTTCAAGCTGTAGATTTTATCCTACTTGTTCACAGTATGCAATTGATGCCATAACAAAGTACGGTGTGATTAAGGGAAGTTTTATGTCAGTTAAGAGGATATTAAAATGCCATCCGTTTCATCCGGGAGGATATGATCCGGTTAAATAAGCGAAAGGCTTTGTTTAAATAAACAAAAGGGGTATTGTGGCAATGTTTAGTTTTATACCGAAGTTTTTAGGCATAATTTTGAATTTTATATATCAGAATTTGGCTTTTAAAAATTATGGATTAGCTATTATTCTGTTTACGGTTTTTGTTAAATTGTTATTGCTTCCTCTTACAATAAAACAGATTAAGTCGACAGCTAAAATGCAGGAGTTACAGCCAATTATACAGGATCTGCAAAGAAAGTACAAAAATGATCCTAGCAAACTTAATGAAGAATTGATGAAACTATATACGGAACATAAATACAATCCGGCCAGCGGTTGCTTGCCTCTTCTTGTACAGTTGCCGATACTTTTTTCTTTGATTTATGTAATAGGTCAGCCATTGACATATATGTTCGGTTACAGTAAAGAGGAAATAGCTTCATATTTAAGTTCAGTGCCGGCAGAAAATGCTATTTCCGGTTTCTATGCTCAGTTAGGTGCTGTTAATTATCATAATATATTAAATATGAAATTTTTTGGTTTGGATTTGGGATTGGTTCCTACATTGAACACAAAAATTTTGTTTGGGCCAAATATGGCAATATATCTTCCTTTGTTGATATTGCCGATACTTTCTGTTACATCTACAATTTTGTCTAATAAATTGATGATGATGTCTACAATGAGAAAAAATGATGACAATAAAAATGACAAATCTCAGGATGTAGCTGTGGCAATGAATAGGAATATGGCCATCATAGCACCATTAATGACATTATGGGTATCTTTCCAATTCCCGGCAGGTCTGGGTCTATACTGGTTTACCAGTAATGTGTTTCAGATATTTCAGCAGTTGTATATAAATAAGTACATTGTGAATAAAAAGGAGGTTAAGGAAGGTTAAATGGCAAATTTTGTTGAAAAAACAGGAAAAACTGTACAAGAAGCTATTGATCTGGCCTTAGAAGAATTGCAGTGCGATATAAACAGTGTTGATATAGAAGTTTTAGAAGAAGGATCAAAGGGTATTTTCGGTTTGATTGGCAATAAAGTGGCGAAAGTTAGAGTTACTGTTAAAGAAAGATGTTCGGATAAAGCAAAGGAATTTTTGGCCAGTGTGTTGGAAAAAATGAAAGTTGATGCCGAGATTACGGTTGAAGAGGATGAAGATACCATACTCCTTAAAGTAAATGGAGATGATATAGGTATTGCTATTGGAAGAAGAGGCGAAACTTTGGATGCTCTTCAGTATTTAACAAGCCTTGTTGTTAATAAGAATAAGGAAAATTATAAGAGAGTTATAATAGATATTGAAAATTACAGGAAAAAGAGAGAAGAGACATTGGTTAAACTTGCTAACAAATTGGCTGATAGAGTGGTCAAATACAAAAAAAATATTGTCTTAGAGCCAATGAATCCATATGAAAGAAGAGTAATACATTCTTCTCTTCAGGATCACAAATATGTTGAAACTTATAGTGTTGGAGAAGAGCCCAATAGAAAAGTAATAATAACACTTAAGTAGAGCTTTAATAAGTTATACACCCAATGTTTTCTAAATTATTTGCTTAAAGTTATAAATAATTAATGGAATACCTTAAAATATTTTATTATTGACTGTTTTTGTGGTTCAGGAGAATTATTTCTTGAGCCATTTTTTAACACCATAATACTGTGTTGAATGTGTGAACTATTTATTTACATAAACCTGGAGGATTATTATGCTGTACAGTCAAGATACAATTGCAGCCATTTCTACACCGCATGGAAACGGTGGAATAGGTATAATCAGAATTAGTGGAGAAGAAGCTTTCAGAATTGCTGCAGAAATATTTGTTGGTAAAAAAAAGTTCGATGAAATAAAGACCCATACAATAAACTATGGGAAAATAATTAATCCTGAGACCGGTGAAATACTGGACGAAGTTTTGCTTTCAAAAATGAAGAAACCTAATACTTTTACCAGAGAAGATGTTGTAGAGATAAACTGTCATGGAGGAACAGTAGTTTTAAAGAATATACTTGAACTTGTACTGAAAAAAGGAGCAAGAATTGCAGAGCCTGGAGAGTTTACAAAACGTGCTTTTTTGAACGGTAGATTGGACTTGTCCCAGGCTGAAGCTGTAATTGACCTTATAAATGCAAAAACCAGCGAAAGTTCAAAGGCTGCTATGAATCAATTGGAGGGTAAGCTGTCGGTAAAACTTAAAGAAGCAAGAAAAAAGCTTATAGAAGTTTTAGCCCATATTGAAGTTACCGTTGATTATCCGGAACATGATATTGAGGAGATAACTGGAGAAAAGGTATATTCTGAAATTAAGGATATAAGGGAAAAGCTTAACAATATTATAAAAGGTTTTGAAAAGGGGAGGATTATAAGGGAAGGAGTAAATGCTGTAATTGTAGGAAGGCCTAATGTGGGAAAATCTTCTTTACTGAATGAATTAACCGGGAAGAATAGAGCTATAGTAACCGATATACCTGGGACAACAAGGGATATCATTGAAGAGTATATTAATTTAAACGGTGTTCCAGTAAGAATTATTGATACAGCAGGTATCAGAGAGACGGATGATTTAGTTGAAAAGATAGGCGTGGAAAAAACAAATAAAGAATTGGAATCTGCAGACCTTATAATAATGATGATAGATTCTTATAAGGGAATTGAAAAAGAAGATATGGAAATTCTGGATAAAGTAAAAGATAAGAAAGTCATTGTAATATTAAATAAAATAGATTTGGCAAATGAAGAAAAATTAGCGGAGATTGAGAGTAAGATAGAGGATAAAAAAGTAATTAGGATGTCTTTAAAAGAAGGAATAGGGACAGATGAACTGGCAGATGCAGTAGTTGAGCTTTTTGTTAAAGGAGAAGTAAGCATAAATAATGAGGTTATAATAACAAATGTAAGACATAAAAATTTGATAGATAAGGCAATAGAAAGCATTGATTATGCCATTAATGCCTACAAAAGCGGTATGCCTTTAGATATGATAACAATTGATATTGTAAATTCTGCACAATATTTGGGAGAAATAACGGGAGAATCGGTAAGTGAAGATGTTATGAATGAAATCTTCAGCAGATTTTGCTTAGGAAAGTGAGAGGAAGGTTATGGAATTTATAGCGGGAGAATATGATGTAATAGTTGTTGGAGCAGGACATGCTGGATGTGAAGCTGCCCTGGCTTCAGCCAGACTGGGTGTAAAAACGGCGGTCTTTGCTATAAATTTGGACAGTATAGCAAACATGCCATGTAATCCTAATATAGGAGGTACAGCAAAAGGCCATCTTGTAAGGGAGATTGATGCTCTTGGCGGCGAGATGGGTAAAAATGCGGATAAAACTTTTATTCAATCGAAGATATTGAACAGAGCTAAAGGTCCTGCAGTGTACTCACTTAGAGCGCAAATAGATCGAAGAAGTTATCAAATTGAAATGAAAAATACCCTTGAACTGCAGGAAAATCTTGATGTCAAGCAGGCTGAGATTGTTGAAATATTGAGGGAAGAAGTTGACGGTAAATACAAAGTTACCGGAGTTCGGACTCATACGGGTACTATTTACAAATGCAAGGCTGTTGTACTTACAACAGGAACATTTCTCAGAGCGAAAATTATTATTGGTGATATAAGTTATAGCGGAGGGCCGGATGGACTTTTCCCTGCAAATAAACTTTCCGATTGCCTTAAGGAAATGGGTATTGAACTTATAAGGTATAAAACTGGTACTCCGGCCAGGATAAATCGTAGAAGTATTGATTTTTCAAAAATGGAAGAGCAGCCTGGCGATGAGACCATAGTTCCTTTTTCTTTTGAGAATGAGGAGCTAAAAAAAGAACAGGTATCATGTTATCTTACATATACAAACAGTAAAACCCACGAGATAATAAGAAATAATATCCACAGATCCCCGCTCTTCAGCGGAATTATTGAAGGTGTAGGTCCTCGCTATTGCCCTTCAATAGAAGATAAGGTAGTGAAGTTTGCCGATAAGGAATCTCACCAGGTTTTTGTTGAGCCTATGGGGCTTAATACACAGGAGATGTATTTACAGGGAATGTCCACGAGTCTTCCTGAGGATGTTCAGATCGAAATGATAAAGACTTTACCCGGACTTGAGAATGCGTCGATAATGCGAAGCGCTTATGCAATAGAATATGATGGAATTAATTCAACGCAATTGAATCTTTCATTAGAGTTTAAACATATAGATGGATTATTTTCTGCAGGTCAAATCAACGGAAGCTCCGGATATGAAGAAGCAGCTGCTCAGGGAATTATAGCAGGTATAAATGCAGCACGCAAAATAAAAGGAGAAGAACCTCTAATATTGGATAGATCCGAAGCTTATATAGGGGTATTGATAGATGATTTGGTAACTAAAGGAACAAGAGAACCTTATAGGATGATGACATCAAGGTCCGAGTACAGACTTTTGCTGCGGCAGGACAATGCTGATCTTCGATTGACTCCAATAGGATATCGTATTGGCCTTATAAGTGAGGAAAGATACAGAAAATTTGAGAAAAAGAAAAGAGAAATTGAGGAGGAAATAAAAAGACTTAATAATACGTATGTTCCTCCAAGTGAAAAAGTGAATGCTTTTTTGCAAAGTAAAAACAGTACTCCCATAAAGAGTGGAATGAAGCTTAGTGACTTGCTGAAAAGACCTGAGCTGGACTACAAATCCCTTGAAGCTATAGACGAAAACAGGCCCCAACTCAGTGCTCAAGTTATTGAACAGGTGGAAATTACAATAAAATATGAAGGATATATTAAAAGACAAATGCAGCAAGTTGAACAGTTTAAAAAACTTGAGAGCAAAAAGTTAGGTAAGGATATAGATTATTTTTCCATTCAGGGATTGAGACTTGAAGCAAGACAGAAGCTGGATAAAATTAAACCTGAGTCAGTGGGACAAGCTTCAAGAATATCAGGAGTGTCTCCGGCTGATATATCGGTTTTACTGGTTTATTTGGAACAGCAGAGAAGGAAAAAAGAGAATTAATAAATATAGAGTACATTAAAAATACAGTGATTGAAGCAATTACTAACATATAAACAGGAATTTTTACTACAATTTGTAGATTAATTAAAGATGGGAGAAATAAACTGTGGATAGTGAATTAAAAAAGATTTTGTTGGATGGAGCTAATATATTTGATATATCTTTAACTGAAGAACAAGTGGATAAATTATTGCGGTATAAGAATATCCTAAAAGAATGGAATGAAAAAATAAACTTAACGGCAATAGAAGAAGACAGAGAAATTATTATAAAGCATTTTATTGATTCGTTAAGCATTCTTCCTTTTATAAAAGATGAATGTACAAGACTTATAGATGTCGGTACCGGTGCGGGATTCCCTGGCATTCCGGTAAAAATTGCCCGGGAAAGTATAGAAGTCACTTTGCTGGATTCTTTGGACAAGAGGGTAAGATTTTTAAATGAAGTTATAAAAGAAAATGCTTTAAGCAAGATAGAGGCATTACATGGAAGAGCTGAAGAAAAAGGAGTTCTGCCTGAATTTAGAGAAAAGTTTGATATTTCAACTGCAAGGGCTGTTGCGAGTTTACCTGTGCTAATTGAGTATTGTCTGCCTTTTGTTAAAGTTGGAGGCTACTTTATTGCAATGAAGGGAAGCAACATAGCAGATGAAATTGACAGTTCTAAAAAGGCTTTGGATATTATGGGAGGAAAAATTGAAGAGGTAAAAGAGTTTAACTTACCTTTTACTGATAGTAAAAGAAATATAATTATTATAAAAAAGTTTCGACAAACTCCAACAAAATATCCGAGAAAAGCAGGTAAACCATCAAAAGAGCCGCTGATTTAACCCGTAAAATACCGTAATATAGCGTATTTAGACGAACGATTCTTTGAATAAAAAAAAGGAATTTTAAAAAGGTATGCGAATATTATCCTTATAATTTTAATATCAAATAATGGTAACACAACTTTGATTTAACAAATTATAAAATTTATTGTTAATCAATAAATTTTAAACAAAGGATAAATATTAAAATTACGAAGGATGGTGTTCGCTATGTTAGAAGGTAGAGTACAAATAGCTAGAGTTGAAAAGAAGGAAGATTTAAAAAACATCACTTATGTTAAAATTGAAAACATAAGACCTAACCCCTATCAGCCAAGAAAGCAGTTTAATAAGATTTCATTGGAGGAGTTGTGTGAATCAATCAAACAATATGGCGTTATTCAACCTATTAACGTCAGAAAAATCTCTGCCAATATGTATGAACTTGTAGCGGGAGAGAGGAGACTTAGAGCTGCTACAATGGCTGGGCTAAAAGAAATTCCTGCAATTGTTGTAGACATAAACGATAATGATTCGGCAGTAATGGCTTTAATCGAAAATCTTCAAAGAGAAGACTTAAGCTATATGGAAGAAGCTGAAGGATATAATAACTTAATAAACGAGCACGGATTTACTCAGGAAGAACTTGCGGCTAAAATAGGGAAAAGTCAGTCAACAATAGCAAATAAAATACGTCTTTTGAAACTTCCGCCTTTAGTTAAAAAGATTCTTGCAGACAACAATCTTACAGAAAGACATGCAAGGGCTTTATTGAAACTACATGATGAGCAACTTCAGTTAAAAGTCTTGAAAACTGTCTGCGAAAAAGGTCTTAATGTTAAAAAGACTGAAGAGTTGGTGGAAAGAGCAATAGAAAAATATACAAGACAGGAAAATGAAAAAAAGAATAAGGCTAAATATACAAGAGCAATAAAAGATATTAGAATATTTGTAAATACAATAAAGCAGTCGATAGAATTAATGAAAAAGTCCGGAGTGGATGCAAAAGCTGCACAATTTGACAGAGGAACTTATGTTGAATTTATAGTTAGAATACCTAAATAAGTATTGCGATGCTAAAAAGTACTAAAATGCCAATGAAGCAAAAAATATTACATATGAAAACATTAAATATTCTTATATGAATTCTTTAGGTATTTATATTGAAAAAATTGGGAATGATTTAATATCATTCCTTTTATTTATTTTTGTTAAAATGGTTTCATAAGTAAGGAATGTTAATAAATCATGAAAAAAGTGGACAGGTTTTTAAAACTTTATTAAAATATATATTGATTGATTTTGGGTAAGAGGAATAATACAAACCTAAAGAACGTTATAGAAAAGAGGTAAATAGATGGCAGATATATATGATGTCAAGGATCAAAATATAATACCTGTTGACATAGAAGCCGAAATGAAGAACTCATTTATAAACTATGCTATGAGTGTAATAGTAGACCGTGCCTTACCTGATGTCAGAGATGGTTTAAAGCCGGTACATAGAAGAATACTGTATGCTATGTTTGGTCTCGGTTTTACACCGGATAAGGCCTATAGAAAATGTGCTACCACGGTCGGAGAAGTTTTAGGTAAATATCATCCTCACGGAGATGCAGCCGTATATGATAGTATGGTTCGTATGGCCCAGGATTTTTCCTTAAGGTATCCATTAGTCGACGGACATGGTAATTTTGGTTCGATAGATGGGGACCCTCCTGCGGCTATGAGGTATACTGAGGCTAAGCTTGCAAAAATTTCCATGGAAATGGTTAGAGATATAAATAAAGATACGGTGGATTTCAAGCCTAACTTTGACGAGCATGAAATAGAACCGGTTGTTCTTCCTTCCAGATTTCCAAATTTGCTGGTAAACGGTTCTTCAGGAATAGCTGTCGGTATGGCAACGAATATACCGCCGCATAATTTATGTGAAGTTATAGATGGGATTGTTGCTGTTATTGATAATCCGCAAACAACAATAGATGATTTGATTAAAATTATAAAAGGCCCCGATTTTCCAACGGGAGCTACCATAGTAGGAAAATCAGGTATTAAGGATGCCTATAGAACAGGTAAAGGCAAGATAATAATGAGGGCTGTTACAAATATTGAGCAAATGTCCTCCAATAAGCAGAGAATAGTGGTAACTGAACTGCCCTATCAGGTAAATAAGGCGAGATTGATTGAGAAAATAGCTGACCTTGTTAAGGATAAAAGAATAGAAAGTATATCCGATTTAAGAGATGAATCGGATAGAGACGGAATGCGCATAGTTATTGAATTAAAGAAAGACGCTAATGCCAATGTTGTTCTGAATCAACTTTTAAAATTTACACAGATGCAGGAAACTTTCAGTGTTAATATGCTTGCTTTAATTCAGACACCGGATAAAAAATTTGAACCCCGTGTAATAAATTTAAGGCAAGCCATAGATTATTATATTGACCATCAAAAGGATGTAATTGTAAGAAGAACAAAATTTGATCTTGATAAAGCTGAAGCAAGAGCTCATATTTTAGAGGGTTTGAAAATAGCCATTGACAACCTTGAAGAGGTTATCAGAATTATAAGGGCTTCAAAAAATGAAGCTGAAGCAAAAGAAGCTTTGATGGGAAGATTCAATTTCAGTGAAAAGCAGGCTCAAGCAATTGTTGATATGAGACTTGGAAGGCTTACTGCATTGGAAAGAGAAAAGATTGATGCAGAATATGAGGAATTGCTTGCAAAAATAAAGTATTACAAAGATGTTTTGGCTAATGAGTTTATGGTGCTGAATATTATAAAGGAAGAATTAACTGAAATAAAGCAAAAATATGGAGATGAAAGAAGGACTAAGATAATTTCCGATGAGGGCGATTTCGACGTTGAAGACTTAATTGAAGAAGAGAATTGTGTTATTACTCTTACTCATTTTGGATATGTTAAGAGAACTCCGACCGATACATACAAGAGCCAAAGAAGAGGCGGTAAAGGAATTATCGGTCTTAGCACTAGGGAAGAGGATTTTGTTGAAAACTTGTTTACAACCTCTACCCATGATTATATTCTGTTCTTTACAAGCAAGGGAAAGGTATACAGATTAAAGGCCTATGAAATACCCGAAGCAGGAAGACATGCAAAAGGAACTGCAATAGTAAATCTCCTGCAGTTAGAGCCGGATGAAAAAATAACTACGGTAATTCCGTTGAAAGAATATAAAGAAGGCCTTTACTTAGTACTTGCTACTAAAAATGGTATTGTGAAGAAAACTGATCTTATGGAATATGACCATATTAGAAAAGGCGGACTTACTGCTGTTACTTTGAAGGAGAATGACGAATTAATAGATGTCAAACTTACCGATGGAACAAAGGATATTATACTTGTTACCAGAAATGGTATGTCAATTAGATTTAACGAGCAGGATGTCAGACCTTTGGGGAGAGTTTCCATGGGTGTTCGAGGAATAAAACTCGATGACGATGATGAAGTTGTCGGTATGGGAGTTTATATTGAAGATACCAGCCTGCTTGTAGTAACTGAAAGAGGCTTTGGAAAGAGAACAGAACTTGAGGAGTACAAGGTTCAAACAAGAGGCGGAAAAGGTATATTGACTTACAGGGTGACTGAGAAAACCGGTAAGATAGCAGGTATGAAGCTTGTAAATGAAAAAGATGATGTAATGCTGATAAGTTCAGACGGATCTATTATCAGGATAAATGTCAGCGATATAAGTATTTTAGGAAGAGCAACTCAAGGTGTGACTTTAATGAGATTGGATGAATCTGTGCATTTGGTTGGAGTTGCGCGGATAGCAAATGAAGATTCTTCCGAAAGTAACGAAGAAAATGATATTAATAATGAGGAAGAAAAAGAAACAACAAATGATTTGGATAATAACTGAATTTAATAATGTTTTTAAATTTTGATTTCTTATTTAAATTATATGCTGTATCAATAAATCTTCAACTACTTTTGAATATATAAAATTATTGAGAGATTTTAAAAATTCCATTCTATCAGAATATACTGATAGAATGGATTCTTTATTTTATTTAATTTTTATTTTTAAGATTAATGCTGGTTAAATAACTATACTTCTGTCTTTAAATTCGATAATTACTAATTATTTGATAGATTTAAATTTAAAAAGAAGCAAAGTGTCTAAAAACAGAAGATTTTTAAGAATAAAGGTGATATATTAAAATTACAGCCGATAGAGAGTACTTATTAAAGTTGATAATAATGCTTTCTGATTATATTATTATAGCTGTTGCGAAAAAGCGCCTGAAAAGGTAAGAGATATAAGCAGCATAAAATTGACAGCAAAAAAATAAAAAAAGTGTTGACAAAGTGAAAACAGCGTGGTAATATATAAAAGTCGCTCGCAACGAGTGACTGAGGCTAAGAATTATGGACTTTGAAAAGTGAACAGTGTAAGAAGGAAAGGAACTCGTTAATTTAATGAGTAACTTGCGAGAGATACGCGAGTAAGTAATATGGAGCCAAAAGGCTTTCTAAAGAGATGAATACGTAGCTGTAGAGATACAGCGAAGTAGATAAAGTTTTTTTAGAGAGTTTGATCCTGGCTCAGGACGAACGCTGGCGGCGTGCCTAACACATGCAAGTCGAGCGGTCCTGCATTCAACATTGAGTATTCAGAGCTTAAGTTGGAGAGAGAGCCGGCGTCAAGCAGAAACAACCATAGGGATGTAAAAAGAAGTTTCTGCTTCACGCGATAAAAAAGCCAACACAAGTAGTCTGAGTATTGAATGTTGAATGCAGGATAGCGGCGGACGGGTGAGTAACGCGTGGGTAATCTGCCTCACACAGGGGGATAACACTGGGAAACTAGTGCTAATACCGCATAACATAACGAGGTGGCATCACTTTGTTATCAAAGGAGCAATCCGGTGTGAGATGAGCCCGCGTCCGATTAGCTAGTTGGTGAGGTAACGGCTCACCAAGGCGACGATCGGTAGCCGAACTGAGAGGTTGATCGGCCACATTGGGACTGAGACACGGCCCAGACTCCTACGGGAGGCAGCAGTGGGGAATATTGCGCAATGGGGGAAACCCTGACGCAGCAACGCCGCGTGAAGGAAGAAGGTCTTCGGATTGTAAACTTCTTTGGTTGGGGACGATAATGACGGTACCCAAGGAACAAGCCACGGCTAACTACGTGCCAGCAGCCGCGGTAATACGTAGGTGGCGAGCGTTGTCCGGAATTACTGGG